>WNGP01007385.1_pt1 | contig 13007 bp, 11 predicted proteins | sample 5407671 | NCBI WGS metagenome assembly WNGP01 (sample SAMN13153381, study PRJNA577476) | soil metagenome | isolation source: 40 cm soil or saprolite under Garry oak tree replicate 2 | place: USA:California | collected 2016-06-15 | reverse complement strand
TCGAGATGCGCCGCGGCCAATTTGTCGTCGATCGCCAGCGCAGCGCGTGCATCGACCAGTGCGAGCGGGATCTGGCGCAGATCGCGCAACGTTTTTGCGCGCGCGGCGAGCGACTCGGCGTTGCCGGAATTTTGCGCGATCTGCGTGTCCTCGTTGCTGAGTTCGCGCAATGCCTGGTCGCTCACATGGCTGTCCTTGTCGCGAGCGAGATTCGAGCTCACTTGCAATTTTGCCGCATCATCCGGTCGGCCGACATCGAACAACGCCTCGGCTGTTTGAATGCGCGCGCGCATCGACGCCGGCTGCAACTTTATCGCGCGTTCGCAGTCATCGAGCGCGAGCAGCGGACGCTCCGCTAACGTGAACAACCGCGCGCGGTCCAGCAAAAGCGCGGAGTCGGTCGGCGATTTCGCGATTTGCGCGTCAAGCGCGCGGATTTGCGGAAGAAATCCCTCGAGCCGCTCAAATTGCGGCAGCCACTTCTTCACTTCGTTATCGGTGCTGTCGATCTTGTTTGCTTTCGCGATCTCCGCATAGGCAGCGTCCCATTGGTGAAGCCGCAGTAACACGCACGCGTGCGCGACGCGACGCGACGCGGAATCCTTGGCGGCGATCGCCTTCGCATGGTAGCTCGCGCAATCCGCCCAGCGCGATTGATCCGCGCAAAGGTTTGCCAGCTTGTCGTAAATCGCCGCGGCGTCCCCGGGCGAAGGTTTCCGCGCTAGAAACGCGAGCCAATGTCGTTCGGCATTTGCGTAATCCTTCAGCTTCACGGCAAGGTCGCCGCGAAAATCTTCAATCGCGGCCGGCGGTCGTTTCACCGCTTTCTGCCACGCTTCCAGAGTTTCACCGACACGATCGTAGTCCTCGATTTCGAATTGCCCCTGCACGATATTCTTCCAGGCGTTGGAATCGTTCGGCGCAATCGCGACGATGCGGCGATTCAATTCGATAGTAGCTGGCTTATCCTCGGCTTCTTCTGCAACCGCGAGCTGTTTGCGCAATTGCGAAACATCAGCGCCGCCCAACGAATGAAGGCCGCAAAACCAGAGAGCGAGACCGAATATGACCAGCCGATGTGAGATTTCCAATCATGACGGCATTCGGTAATTATTTTCAACCAATTTTCGATTGAACAGTGCGCATCGCGACAGCAGCGTAACCGGTCCGAGCAAGACAGCATCATGTCCCGTCAATACACGTTGCAGCGCGCGCCAACATCGGCATCGATCCACATCGATTACGCAGCCGAGTTGAACGGGCAGCAGCTCGCGGCAGTGACGGCGCCACCCGGTCCGCTGCTCGTCATCGCGGGCGCGGGCAGTGGCAAAACGCGCACCCTCACCTACCGGGTCGCGTACCTGCTGGAGAACGGAATCGATCCGCGAAACATTTTGCTGCTCACCTTCACAAATAAGGCTGCCCGGCAAATGCTCGATCGCGTCGCGAATTTGCTCCCGGTCGATGCGAGTGGGCTTTGGGGCGGCACCTTCCACTCGGTGGGGAATCGAATGCTGCGGCGACACGGCAGCGCCCTCGGTTTTTCAAGCGGATTCACGATTATGGATCGCGAAGATCAAAAGGATTTAATCAACGTCGTCGTCGCAAGCGCGGGAATTGACCCGAAAGAAATACGGTTCCCAAAGGGCGATGTGCTCGCCGAGATCTTCAGTTTTGTCGTCAATACAGAGACCCCGCTCGAAGAATTGCTCGCGGAAAAGTTTCCGTATTTCCTGCCGTTGCTCGACCAGATCAAAGACGTGCAGGCCCGTTATGACCGAAAGAAAAAAGCGACCAACTCGATGGACTTCGATGATTTGCTCGAAAAGACATTATCGATGTTACAGCAACACCAAAGCATCGCGGCATTTTATCGACGGCAATTTCAGTTCATCCTTGTCGATGAGTATCAAGATACGAACAAAATCCAGGCTGATCTCGTCGATACGCTGGCGCTGGATCACAAAAACGTGATGGTCGTGGGCGATGACGCGCAGTCGATCTATTCGTGGCGCGGCGCGAATTTTCAGAACATTCTCGAATTTCCAAAACGCTATCCGGATGCGCAGGTTTTCAAGATCGAGATGAATTATCGCAGCGTCCCAGAAATTCTGAAAGTCGCGAATGCTGCCATCGCCGCGAACGTTCAGCAATTCCGCAAACATTTGAGCCCAACGCGCGAGTCCAGCGCCGTGAAGCCGGCGCTGGTCGCACTTAATGACGGAAGCGAGCAGGCCCAATTTGTCGCGCAACGAATCTTGGAACTGCGCGATGAAGATGTGGATCTAAACGACATCGCCGTGCTCTACCGCGCGCATTATCACGCGATCGAGTTGCAGCTTGAGCTTTCGCGGCGCGGCATCCCCTATCAAATCACCAGCGGCATCCGGTTTTTCGAGCAAGCGCACATCAAACATGTTACAGCGTTTATCCGATTCGTGGCAAACCCGCGTGATGAAGTCGCATTTAAGCGCATGGTGAAACTGCTCCCCGGCATTGGAAACCGAAGCGCCGAAAATCTTTGGAATGCGTGGGACAGGTCGCTCAACGAACGAGGCGAAATTACCTCATGGGGTGAGCGATTGCTGGCCATGAACGTGAGCACCAAATCAAAAAAAATGTGGGAGCAGTTCGTGCACACGCTCGACGAGATCGCACCCGCAGGACTGCCCAATCCGCCGTCCGAGATGATCACATCGATTGTCGAAGCGATTTACGATGATTACGCGAAAGTTAATTTCACAAATTATGAATTGCGCCGTGAAGATTTGAGTCAACTTGCCGCATTTGCACGTCAGTTCAAAGACGTAAACGAATTCCTTTCGCAGCTGGCGCTGATCAGCAATGTCGATGCGGAAGCAGCCCCGAATCACACGGCCGATAAAGAGGCGGTCAATCTTTCCACGGTGCATCAAGCGAAAGGGCTCGAGTTTAATACCGTCTTCATCATCTGGTTGACGGATGGAATGTTTCCAAGCAGTCGCTCGCTTGATACACGCGATGCGCTCGAAGAAGAGCGGCGTCTGATTTATGTGGCGATTACACGCGCAAAGGACGAGCTCTACCTCACGTATCCACACATGCGATTAAGCGGAGGTTACGGCGACATTTTCCAGCGGCCGTCGCGATTTCTGAAAGAAATTCCCAACGAACTGGTAGAAGACTGGCAGGTGCAAAGAGGATGATTTTTTAAGCCACAGATGAACGCAGATTTACACAGATAAAGAATGCTTGAAGTCGCATCCAGAAATGAAGCGCCGTTTCCGCATAAAGAGATTACGGAAGCAATTATTGGAGCCGCCTTCGAAGTCTATAATCATCTTGGCTACGGCTTTCTAGAGCGCGTATATCACCGCGCACTTCAAGTCGAGCTGCTTCGGCGCAGATTTCGCGCAGAGTTAGAAAAGCGGATCACTGTTCGATACAAGGATGCAGTTGTTGAAGATTATGACGCGGACGTAATCGTTGAAGATTGCGTTTTGGTCGAAATCAAAATTGCACCGCAGTACGACAAACGCGACGAAGCTCAGCTTCTGAACGAACTCAAGGCTACCGGTATCAAACTCGGCCTACTCGTTAATTTCGGACGGACAAAAGTAGAATTTAAGCGTCTCGTCCTCTGAATCTGTGTTTCATCAGTGTTAATCTGTGGCTGAAGGGAGATTGATGGAACTGTCGCCAGAAAAGCGAATCGCAGGCGTCCTTGTGCCGCTGTTTGCACTGCGAGGCGAAAACGATCTCGGAATCGGCGACCTTGGTGCGCTGCGGGAGTTTATTGATTGGGCCAGCGAAATTGGTTTCAAACTTGTCCAGCTCCTGCCGATCAACGAGACCGGAACCGACAACAGTCCCTACAACGCGATCAGCGCCATGGCAATTGAGCCGACGACCCTGCATCTGGCCGCAAACTCTCCGGAAGACTTAACTCGTGAAGACTTTGATGCGATCATCGCAGATGTCGATCCTTCGACTGCGCTCAGGACAAGCCTTGTAAAACTGCGGCATGGCGAAGTGAAGTATCGGCAGGTCAAAAAATTGAAGCGACGGCTGCTTGAAAAAGCGTTCACGAATTTCTCTCAGCGCGCCGGCAAAGAACGACAGCTGAGGTTTCGAAAATTTTGCGAAGAGGAAGCCGTCTGGCTAGACGATTACACATTTTTCCGTGTTCTGATGGAGGAAAATGAGGAGAGCGCTGCTTGGACCAGATGGCCGGCCGAACATCAGTCGATTAAAAAGGTCCGCGCCTGGCTGCGCGATCTGCCGCAAGATCGACAGGCAGCGATAAGGGAACGCCTGAAATTCTTCTGCTATGTGCAGTGGACGGCGCATCAACAATGGCGCGAGATCAAATCGTATGCCGAAGGACGGGGAATTGCGCTGATGGGCGATATTCCCTTTGGGGTCAGTTATTACAGCGCTGACGTTTTCGCCCGGCCCGATGAATTCGCGCTCGACTGGTCCGGTGGCGCGCCTCCCGAACACTACTTCAAGGACGACCAGTTCACCCAGAAATGGGGCCAAAACTGGGGTATTCCGCTTTATCGCTGGGATAGGATGCGCGCGGACAATTTCGAATGGTGGCGCGAGCGCGTGGGCGCCGTCCGGAGCATTTTTCATCTGTTTCGGATCGATCATGTGCTCGGATTTTATCGAATCTACGCATTCCCGTGGCGACCGCGGAAAAACAAACAATTTCTTCCGCTGGATCGACAGGAAATGCTTGAGCGGACTGGTGGGCGTGCGCCGCACTTTGCGCCGCGTGACGACGAAACCCCGGAAAACCGCGAAGCAAATAAACGCGAGGGCGAAGAATACTTGCGCGTCATTCTGGAAGAGGCCGGCGCCACGCGCGTAATTGGCGAAGATCTCGGCATGGTTCCTGACTATGTCCGGCCAAATCTCCGCTCACTCGGCATCGCTGGATTTAAAATCCCACAATGGGAAGTTCACAACGAACAGGTCACGCCCGGAAGCAAATATGAGCGGCTTTCCGTTGCGACTTACACGACCCACGATCACAAACCGATCCGCGCGTTGTGGGAGGAAGCTTTCGAGCATCCAACGGCGACATCGGAGCAATCGAGATTTGATTTGGCCCGGATCGCGGCCTTTGCCGGACTCAACCCAAAGATCGGCAAGGCCGATTTCGGAAAGGATTTTTATCCGGCGATCATGGAGGCGCTTTTTAAAAGCGAGGCTTGGATTGCCATCGTGATGATCACCGATCTGCTGGCACGGAAATACCGGTTCAATGTTCCCGGCACGGCGGCGAATTTGAATTGGACGCGACGAATGCAAAGGACAGCCGCAGAGCTTCGCGCCAGCCGAAGAACGCAAGCACGAATGCGCTTGATCCACGAGCTGCTGGAGAAAAGCGGCAGAATTTAGCCAAGGATGACACGGATTTTCTCGGATGAGGGAATTGCATTTTGAAAATCCGTGTTTCATCCGTGTTCATCCGTGGCTAATTAAATCATGAAGTCGCCGCTTAAAGTCGCTATCACCGGCGCTGCCGGACAGATTGGTTACTCGCTTGTTTTTCGCGTTGCCTCCGGAGAGATGTTCGGACGGGATCAGCCGCTCGCGCTGCATCTCACTGAAATTCCGAATGCGCTCGGGGCGCTTGATGGCGTCGTGATGGAGTTGCATGATTGCGCCTTTCCACTGCTCGAATCGATTGTGCCCACGGCTGATCTCGATGAAGGATTCCGCGATATCAGCTGGGCGCTGCTGGTTGGCAGCATCCCGCGCAAGGCCGGCATGGAGCGGAAGGATTTGCTCGGAATTAATGGCAAAATCTTTATCGGCCAGGGGCAGGCCATCCAGAGAAACGCCGGAGCCGATGTGCGCGTGTTGGTGATCGGTAACCCCTGCAATACCAACTGCCTTATCGCAATGAACAACGCGAAAGAAATTCCGCGCGACCGCTGGTTTGCCATGACGCGGCTGGATGAAAATCGGGCGCGCGCTCAGCTCGCGCACAAATCGGGTGTCGAGATCACACGTGTCACGAACATGACGATCTGGGGCAATCATTCCGCGACGCAGTATCCGGATTTTTACAACGCGAAGATCGACAATCGCCCCGCAAACGAAGTCATTGGGGACGAGCAATGGTTGAAGGAGACATTTATCTCAACAGTGCAGCAACGCGGCGCGGCGGTAATCAAAGCGCGTGGGCTTTCTTCGGCCGGGTCGGCGGCGAATGCGATCCTTGATACCGTTCGGTTCTTAATTAGCGAAACGCCCCGCGACGATTGGCACAGCGTGGCAGTTTGTTCCGACGGGAGTTACGACGTCGCGGAAGGTCTGATTTCGTCGTTTCCCGTTCGCGTGCGTGGCGACAAATGGGAAATCGTGCAAAAGCTTCCGATAAACGAATTCAGCCGCGATAAGATCGACAAATCGGTCGCGGAGTTGAAGGAAGAGAAATCGATGGTGAGTGAGTTGCTCAATTAGTGATTGTCGATCTTTAATCTCTCACCGGTCAGTCTTTCGAACGCCTCCACGTATTTGGCGGATGTTTTCGCAATCACGTCGCTAGGCAAGGACGGCGCGGGCGGGGTTTTGTCCCAATCGAGAGTTTCGAGGTAATCGCGCACAAATTGTTTGTCGAAGCTGGGTGGACTTTGGCCGATGACATATTGATCTCGCGGCCAAAAACGCGATGAGTCGGGTGTGAGGCATTCGTCGATCAAAAGCAATTGCCCATCGACCGTTCCAAATTCAAACTTCGTGTCCGCGACGATGATGCCGTGTTGCGCAGCGTGGTCGCGCCCGGCACTGTAGATTTGCAGACTCAAGTCGCGCACGCGTTCTGCCATCTCGCTTCCCAAAATTCGGCGACACTCGTTCATGTCGATGTTGAGATCGTGGCCCGTGTCGCTCTTTGTTGCAGGCGTAAAGATTGGCTCCGGCAGTTGTGAAGCGAGTTTCAACCCCGCCGGCAATTCGATACCGCAAACGCTTTGCGCCTCCTGATATTCTTTCCACCCCGAACCGGCGAGATATCCGCGCACAACGCATTCCACTGCCAACGGCTTCGTTTTCCGCACGATCATCGAACGACCGGCGAGTTGAGCACGAAAGGGCTGCAACTCTTTTGGGAACTCAACGAAAGCTGCGGCGACAAAGTGATTGGCGATCTTGGCGAACCGCTTGAACCAGAACGCGGAGAGTTGATTTAGCACCGCGCCTTTTTTCGGAATTGGATCAGGCAAAATCACGTCGAATGCCGAAAGACGATCGGTCGCGACGAAGAGGAGCGTTTCCCCTAGATCAAAAACTTCGCGGACCTTGCCGCTGCGCAGCTTTTTGATTCCCGGAAGATCGAGAAAGGATTGTGGAGAGGTCGACATAAGTGCGACATCATTACTGCATGGCTGGAATTGTCGTCAAACCACGTGCGCGAATTTTGCACGGACACGACTGGGTTTTTTCCAGCGAAGTGCTAAAGATTTTTGGAAGTCCAGCGGACGGCGACGTGATTTCGCTTAGGGATGGCAAGGATCGTCTGATCGGCAGCGCGATCTACAATTTGAAATCGCAAATCGTGGCGCGACGTTTTTCGCGGCGAAAACAGGATCTTGACCTTGATTTCTTTAAGCGACGGATTGCACAGGCGGCCGAATACCGCGCGCGACGACATGTCGATCCAAAACTTTGCCGCGTTGTCTGGAGTGAGAGCGACGGGCTGCCAGGGGTAATCATCGATCGTTACGGCGAACATTTCGTGCTGCAAACGCTGACCCTCGCCATGGACATGCGAAAAGAATTAATCGCCCAGGCGATTGTCGATCTTTTTGAAGCAAGAAATATTATCGAGCGCAATGACGCACCCGTGCGGCAAGTGGAAGGGCTTGAAGCGCGCGCTGGAATTCTGAGCGGAGCGACGACATCCAAAATCACGATCGATATCAACGATATAAAGTTTGATGTCGATCTCTTGCACGGACAAAAGACCGGGTTTTATCTCGATCAAAAGGACAATTACAGAATCATTGCGCAATATGCGCGCGGCCGGCGCGTGCTCGATTGTTTTACGAGTCAGGGCGCGTTTGCGCTTGCATGTGCGCGCGCCGACGCGAGTGAGGTCACCGGCATCGAAGCAAATACAGAAAGCCTTGAGGCCGCGCGAGAAAATGCCGAACGCAATCAATTGCGAGTGCAATGGATCGGGCAAGATGTTTTCCAGTTTCTGCGAGCTGCCGAGAAAACGGAAGTGCAATATGATCTGATCGTTCTCGATCCACCGTCGTTTACAAGAACGAAGAGCGGGGTGCGCGACGCCATGCGCGGTTATCGCGAACTCCATGTTCGCGCTTTCAGGCTTTTGTCGAAAGATGGATTGCTTGCTACCTTTTCCTGCTCTCATCACGTCACCGAAAATGCATTCGCGCAAATGATCGCGGAGGCGCTGGTGGACGCACGGCGTTCGGCCCGGCGACTTCGCCGATTCGAGCAATCGCTCGATCATCCGGTGCTCCCGACTTTGCCAGAGACGGAATATTTCAAAGGCGTTTTGCTCGAGATGATGCCGGCACGCTGAGCGATGGAAGCAGCTAGCCCTTCCAGACACAGGTCGAAAACTTTGCCATCAAAATATCTGGAATTCTGAAGTCGCCGAATTAATGTGGCGTCCGGGCGAGACTTGAGAGAACGAGCCGCGGCAGTTAGAAATCATCATGGCAGAAAAGATTCGACCGATCGAGCAAATGCTGGAACTCAGCGAGGAAGAATCGCTTTCTCCCGAGCATCTCGATTCGCAAATGCAAAAGGCGCAGGAGCAATTGCTTCAGCTCAAGCGCCAGCAGGAGCAACTTGAAAAACAGAAGCGCGAACTGGAAGAACTAAGTCGTCGCCAGGAAGAACTGGAAAACGGGCGGGCCGAAATGACTGACAAGCTCGCGCGGGCGCTGGTTGTGCTCGAGCGCGAAGCATACAGCGCACAAAAACGACTCGAACAGCTTCGGGCGACTCGGGAAAGTTTCGGTCAGCATCTGGAATTGATCGAAGCGATCGATCCGAAAAGCTGGAGTCCGGCCGATTTGCACAAGGAATTGAGCCGAGCACCAGCCGGCTGCAAGCGGCTGATGAGGGCGCCGGCGGTGAGACTTCATTACCCGAGGTGGGCGCAAGTCTTTATGAGCTGAGCGGCGGCCGTTCGTTTTCTCAATGGCTGCGGATCGGCATCGCGCTTACTTTGCCGCTGATCATTTTTGGCCTTGTTGCCCTTGCTCTTTTCTTCTGGATGGCCAGCCGGTGATGGCGATGTTTCGTCGTTCGCCTCGGTCACCCTCGCCATTTCGCCGCAGGCAAGAAGAACTGGCGCATCGCGAAGCGGAGCTGCGCGATCAATTCGATAAACTCGAGCGGCTGATGGCAAAGGCACGGCGGGCTACGGAGGAAACGTCCCGGCCGGTTCGAGAGAAAGCGAGTCCAAAAATGTATCCGGGAGACAATCGACTGCACGTTTCCGTGGCGCTGCAAGACAAACGCTACTTCGATGACAATGATGCCAATCCAAAACGCCGCTCCCTTCGCAAAGAACGCCGAGAGGGTCGAATCATGTTTCTTGTGCTGGTGATCGCGCTTGCAGGGGCGGTCATTTGGTTAGTAAGTCATCTGCATTTTTGATCGACAAGTATGGCCAAAGGCTCTGACCTCGATGTCGCATATGTGGCTAAGCTGGCGCGGTTAAATTTGTCCGACGCGGAGACGAAACTTTTCCAGAAGCAGCTTGGCCATGTTTTAAATTATGCCGACAAACTGCGTGGAGTGGATGTGAGCGACGTTGAAGCGGCGGCACACGCGATCCCGATTTTCAACGTTTTCCGGGAAGACGAACCGCGGGATTGGTTCACTGCGAAAGAAGCGCTGCGCAATGCGCCGCGCCAGGCAAATGGTCTTTTCATCGTGACGAAAGTCGTGGAATGACGGGAACAGAATTGCCGGCGTCCAATATCGCCGATCTCCAATCTCTGTTGCGTCGCCGGGAAATTTCCCCCCGTGAAGTGCTCGATGTCGTGCGAGCGCGCATTGAAGATGTCGATGGAAAAATCGACGCTTATCTCTCGACCGATTTTGAAGCGACTGCCCATCAAGCAGAAAAGGCAGATGTCGATCTTTTGCTCGGCGGTGTGCCGATTGCGATCAAAGATATAATCAGCGTGGCAGGCCAGCCCTGCACGTGCGCGTCAAAAATTCTGCAAGATTACCGCGCCCCTTACGATGCGACGGTCATTCGAAAGTTGCGCGCAGCCGGCGCAATTCCATTCGGCAAAACCAACATGGATGAGTTTGCCATGGGTTCGTCCACAGAAAATTCGGGTTTCAAACTGACGCGAAATCCATGGGATTTGTCCCGCGTACCGGGTGGGTCCAGCGGTGGTTCGGCCGCAGCAGTTGCGGCAGATGAAGCGTTCGCGGGATTGGGGACCGACACCGGCGGCTCGATTCGCCAGCCAGCCTCCTTTTCAGGGGTTGTCGGTCTCAAGCCAACCTACGGACGCGTCTCACGCTTCGGCTTGGTCGCGTTCGCCTCATCGCTCGATCAAGTTGGGCCGTTGACGAAAACCGTACGCGATGCCGCGCTGATTATGAACGCAATCGCCGGTCACGATCCGCAAGACTCGACCTGTCTTAACGAACCGGTGCCTGATTACACAGTGGCGCTGGGTCGCGATTTACGTGGCATTCGATTGGGCCTGCCGAAGGAGTACATGATCGAAGGAATTGATCCGCAGGTAAAATCCGCGATCGATGCGGCGATTGCACAACTCGAAACGCTCGGCGCGGAGATTGTCGATGTTTCTTTGCCGCAGACCGATTACGCCATCGCCGTTTATTACATCCTGGCCACGGCCGAGGCTTCGGCGAACCTGGCACGCTTTGATGGCGTGCGCTACGGACATCGGGCGGAAAATCCAAAAGATTTGCTCGACCATTATGGCCGCACACGCGAGGAAGGTTTCGGTCCGGAAGTGAAACGCCGCATCATTCTCGGTACTTACGTTTTGAGCTCTGGTTACTACGACGCTTATTATTTGCGCGCGCAAAAAGTGCGCGAGCTGATCCGCCAGGACTTCGCAAAGGCGTTCAAGAAAGTGGACGCATTGATTTCGCCGACTTCCCCAGTCCCCGCTTTCAAACTGGGCGAACGGACAGACGATCCATTGCAAATGTATCTCGCTGATATCTTCACCAGCCCCGCCAATCTAGCCGGCATTTGCGGAATTAGCGTGCCGTGCGGATTCGCGGAGATCGATGGCCACCGTTTGCCCATCGGTTTGCAATTGCTCGGAAAAGCGCTCGACGAAGCGCGCATTTTGAGAATCGCGCACGCTTACGAGCAGAGTACCGATTGGCACAAGGCGCGTCCGCTGATCGCTGCGAGTTTGCGGAACGGGTGAAGGATTCAGTCTTTAAATCGAGCTGGGCCGCGCTTGATCGCCGGTTAAATAGCCCAGTCGGTTTTCGCCTATTGCTATCGCTATTCGTCGTTGTGGCGATCGTGTTTTCGGCCGTTCCGCTCCTCCATTATTTCCGTGGCCGCAGCATCATGGATTACAAGTTGTGGTACGACACGGGCAAACATGTCCTCGCTGGCGATGAAATCTTTTTCCTCCACAACGGCAAGTATGACTTCATGTATCCGACGCCGTGTGCGATTTTTTTGGCGGCCGCGAGTTTGCTGGGACAGGCGGGATTAATTGTTCTCCTCGTTGCGATCAACTCAGCCGCCTGGTTTATCAGTGCTCACCTGGCGGCGAGACTCGCTGCCGGACAGTCCGGCAGCGGCCGGATAAAAAATGCTTGGCTGTATCTGGTACCGAGCCTCCTCGTAATCATTTACGTCTGGTCAAGTTATCACCTCGGGCAGTCCAGTCTGGTGTTACTTGCACTGATGCTTGGCGCTTTTGTTGCGCTGCGCTCCGAACGTGAGATTTTCGCGGGCGCGCTGGTTGCGACAGCCGCTGCGATCAAAGCATTTCCAGTAATGACCATTGTATATTTCATTTATCGTGGTCATTGGAAAGCCGTGGCGAGTGTCGTAGTCACACTATTATTTTTGCTTCTCGTCCTGCCAGCGCCGTTCCGTGGATTCGAGCGAACGTGGCACGATCTGGAGAAGTGGAGTGTCGGAATGCTGAAATACAGCCCGTCGGGCGTGGCGCAGCGACTAAAGCGCAGCCAGAACTGGAAAAATCAATCGCTCGTGAGCGTCGCGCATCGTTTGCTTCGGCGCGTGGATGCCGATGCCGCTTCCGCGCCACACACACCAAAGTACGTAAACTTTACCGATCTCAATTTTGCGGCAGTCAATGCTGTCATCATAGGTGTCGCACTGGCATTGGGAATTTTGTTTATCGCAGTGATGCCTCAGCGGCAAATGCGGACGGCAGAAAGCGATGCAATCGAATTCGCGCTACTCATCCTGATGGTGCTGATGCTCACCCCGCTCGCCTTTGGTTACCTTTTTTCGTGGCTCATGCTGCCGTTTGCAGTCGTGACGCAACGGGTGCTGACAGGACAAAGCGCAACCGTTTTATGGTGGAGCGTCCCAGCATTGGCTGTCCTTGCTCTTGCTCTGCCTTTTCCACGCCCGGCTCAGATGTACGGCAATACGTTTTTTGCCGCGTTACTTCTGTTTTTTGGATTTTCGATTGAACTCTTGCGCTGCAGGCGAGCAGGACCGCCGCAGTCAGCGGTTTGAGCCATTCTGATTCCGCAGCCGCCGATTTCATAATCAGTCGGTCGAGGCGTTACTCATTGTCGATCTTGCAATTTCGGCTGGACGATAGAGTCCGTGGACGACATGCCGCAGCACAGCGAACAGCCATCGCACAAAAAATCTCAGTGCAACGAGGAAAGACATTTTCGATTTGCCACGCACGCGATTACGAAATGCGATGGGAATTTCAACCACGCGCAACCTGCGACTGCTCCGCATCATTGTCTCAAACACAATTTTGAAGCCGGCCGGCGGCGGCGATGCATACTCCAGT
>WNGP01005922.1_pt1 | contig 13007 bp, 12 predicted proteins | sample 5407671 | NCBI WGS metagenome assembly WNGP01 (sample SAMN13153381, study PRJNA577476) | soil metagenome | isolation source: 40 cm soil or saprolite under Garry oak tree replicate 2 | place: USA:California | collected 2016-06-15 | reverse complement strand
GTACCGTTCGAGCTGCCCGTGATCCTCGGCCGTCATCGACAAGATCGGGATAGCAAAATCGGCGTTGAAGCCCAATATTCCCGTATGTGTGAGATTCATCCCGGAGTTCTTCAACCCTCCCGATCCGCTAATCACGGCAATTGCCCCCGCTTGCCCTGCAGCTCTCGCAAACGACGCCAAATCCGAAAACAAAATAACCATGAAATCCTTTTTCGGCTGGCCTTTCATCACCGTAAGAATAATTTTGCCCTTCAGCTTGGAAACCCCTTTGATTTCATTGTCCAGGTCAAAGACATTCACCGGCACCACTTCGCCTTCCGCGCCTCCCGCAATCGTCGATCCCGTCCAGCCCATCGCATCTACGTGCAGCGTTCTGTGAATCGGTTCCAACAATTCCCCTTGCGCCGTGCCGCGCGTCCATCCGCGCCAGAGCTGGTATTTCTCCGTGTGTACGTTTTCCAGGCCCATGGCTTTCATCTTGGCCGCGCCCCACTCCTCGGCCTTTCGTTCTGACGGCGATCCCGTCACCCGCGCGCCAATGTCGTCGCTCAGCTCGGTAAGGTATTGAAACGCGTGCGAATCCATCATTCCTTCGCCCGCGATCTTCACCAGGGCCGGCTTGGTGCCATCCTCATCCGGCCCCTTCGGCGCCGGCACGTTGTCCGCCCGCGCCGCCAGCGCAGCGCCTAAAGAAAATCCCAGTATCGCCGCCATCCGAGCCGCCACCGCCACTCCCCCCAAAAGACTTCGCATTCGTTTTCTCCTCGCGCCACATCGCGCACGCAAACTGTATCACGCTCTCAAACGCCTTCCCGCAATCCGGTTTCTAATCTCCTCGCTTCTTCTCTCTTCTCCCCTCCTAACTCCGCGTTCCTCTGCGTATCTCTCCGTTATCTTCTCTCTTTGTCCTGTCAAGCTTTGCGTATTCAGAGTGCGGTACGTATCGCGCAACGCCCACGCAGCCATGTCTTTACGTGCCTCCATCCCCGCCCTAAACTGCCTGCGAGGCCATCTTGCGACTTCATCTCAGCTTCTTCCGGTTCCTGCTCGCCGTTGCAGCATCTTTTCTCTTCACATCTACTCTTTCTTTCTCTCAAGCCCAGCAAGCTCCCCAAAAGCCCGCCGAAAAAGCCGTTCTTCCCGAAAAGCCCGAGAACCCCGCCCAAATCGAGCTCCTCGAAACCCGCTACCGCTTCGAAGCCAACGGCGACAGCCGCAAAGAAGTCCACACGCGCGCCCACATCAACACCGAACTCGGCGTCCGCCAATTCGCCCGCCTCAATTTCGACTACAACCGCTCCTTCCAATCCATCGAAATCCCGCTCGTCCACATCACCCATCCCAGCGGCGGCACCGCCGACATCCTCCCCAGCGCCACCACCGATCAACCCAACCCCGCCGTTGTCAACGCCCCCGCCTATCAGGACGTCCGCGTCAAATCCGTGCGCATCCTCGGTCTCGCCCCCGGCGACAACCTCGAATACCGCATCATCACCACCACGACGCACCACCCTCTCGCCCCCGACTTCTGGCTCGACCACTCCTTCGACCGCTCCGGCGTCGTCTCCCAAGAAATCTTCGAGATCGTTGTCCCTTCTGCGCGACAGATCCAACTCCGAATCAATCCTGCGACACCAGCGCTCCCACTTGAGACGTCTGCAAGTGGCATGACCGTTTATCAGTGGCATGAGAACGCAGGTCAGTTCGACAACGAGCTCAAACAGCTCTCGCAACCACAGCCCGACGTTGTTCTCACCTCATTCGCCGGTTGGCAACAACTTGCGGATCGTTTGAGGAATCTCTTGAAGCCCTCTGGGGAGTTCGCGCCCGATCTCTTCGCAAGAGCTGATCAGTTAGCAAAGTTTCCGACCGCCGACCCCACGACGACGCCGAGCCTTCGGGCCCAGGCCTTCTATAACTTCGTATCCCAGAAAATCAGGACGGTCGATCTTCCGCTTGGCTCCACTGGATTCAAGACGCGAAATCCGTCCGACGTTCTTGCCTCTGGCTATGGCACTCCGGAAGACAAGTACATTCTGTTCGCCGCTCTGGCGGATATTTTTTTCGGACCTGCGCGTGCTGGTCTGATCTCCAGTTCTGCCGTCGACCCCCAATCCTCGCTTCCTCGGCCTGCCAATTTCGACCATCTGCTAACCATGACGGGCTGGCCTTCGATAAACTTTTGGCTCGATTTGAATGTCGAAGTCGCACCCTACCAAGTTATTCCGTCTCAATATCGTGGCAAAAGTGCCCTTGTCGTGGGACCTGCGGTCACGGAACAGTGGGGCCGGGTCGACGATTTCTTGCCATTCAATGCCAGGCAGAGTGTCTCGATCGACGCGTCAATCGCTTCCGACGGGAAGCTCATCGCCAAAGTTCACTACTCCATGCGCGGCGACAACGAACTCCTCCTCCGGACAAATGGAAGCAACTCGCCCAGCTTCTATCGATTTCCGACGGCTTTCGCGGCCAGGTTACCACCGTCAACGCCTCCGACCCCTTCGCGACAAAAGTGCCCTTCACACTCGATTACGAAATCACCGAGCCTAAACTGGTCGATTGGTCGAAGAAACCAGTTCACATCCCCCCCCTGCTTCCACAGCTAGGCTTGCCCGATCCGCCAGCGAAACCCACCCCAGGTGCGGCTACTTCGCCCATCGAACTTGGCACGCCGCTCGAAGTCGAAACCCGCATGACCCTGCATCTTCCTCCGGGGACAACCGCAACCGCGCCGACCGGCACATCCGTCACGCGCAACTACGCCACTTTCTCCTCCCAATACTCTGCCAAAGGTTCTGTCCTTACCGCTTCTCGCCACATCCACCATTTCCTCTTACCCCAAGTCCCTGCTGACCGCGCCGCGGACTACAACGCTTTCCTCCACGCCGTCCAAAACGACCAAGCCCAACTCTTCACCCTCGACCGCGCCGCCGACTCACCTGGCACCAAGCCCGCAGTAAGCACACCTGCTCCCGCGTCAGTGCGGAGACCCTAAAGCCTGCTGGAGTGGGCCGGGTGCCGCCAAACAACGATTTTCAGACCCCTTAGAGTCTATCAGGTATGAAATGCTTTCTCTGTAAGTCCTTTGTTTTGATGTTCATGCAGAATGATGGGGTTGCCACCCCTCACCCTTGATTGCCGAACGGATTTGAACTGGGTGCAAGTTTCGCGGATGGCGAGTTCGATAGTACGAGAGCGCAATTTTCCGATGAAATTGTCTACGGGTGCGACTTTCCCCACTGACTATTATACGCCCTCTTTTCTGAGCGGGAACAACTGAGAACTTAGAACTGTTTGACGAGCCCCTACCTGAGTTCGAGAATCTCTCTCTCTTTCGCCGCGGACAAATCCTCGATCTTCTTGGTCTCTGACTGCGACACCTTTTCCAGCTCTTCTTGCGCCCGTTTGTGCTCGTCCTGGCTGATCTTCTTGTCTTTCTCCAGCTTATCGAGCGCTTCCTTGATGTCGCGCCTGATGTTGCGCACTGCCGTGCGGTGATTTTCCAGTACTTTGTGCAAGTGCTTCACGATCTCCTTGCGGCGCTCTTCGGTCGGCGACGGCATTGGCACGCGCACCACCTTGCCGTCGTTTGTGGGGTTCAGCCCCAGGTCCGAACTCCGGATAGCCTTGTCGATCAGCGGCACCACGCTGGGATCCCACGGCGAAATCACCAACAGCGTTGCGTCCGGCACCGTCACCGTGCCCAGCTGATTCACCGGCGTCGGCGCGCCATAAACCTCCACGCGGATAGCATCCAGTATGGAAGCGTTGGCGCGCCCGGTGCGCAGCGTCCCCAGCTCCTTGCGAAAATCATCCACCGCCTTTTCCATCCGCGTCCTGGCCGCCGCCATTGCGTCTTTGGTTGTCGCAATCGTCGTCATAACGTCCCTGTAGCTCACCCCTTCAGGGGTGAGGCTTTTTCCGGCCTTGAGCCTTCAACTGTCGATCGAAGATCCCGACCCTGTCGGGACTGTTAACTTTCCTACGCCGGCGTCACTTTGGAACCCACCCGCTCCCCCAGCACCACGCGCTTGATATTCCCCGGCCGGTTCATGTTGAACACCACAATCGGCATGCCGTTGTCCATGCATAGCGAAATCGCCGTCGAGTCCATCACCTTCAGGTTCTGGCTCAGCACTTCGCGGTAAGAAATGGCCGCAAAAAATTTCGCGCCCGGAATCTGTTCCGGATCGGCGTCGTAAACTCCGTCCACCCGCGTGGCCTTCAGGATGACGTCCGCCTTTATTTCCATCGCGCGCAGCGCCGCCGCGGTGTCCGTCGAAAAATACGGATTTCCCGTCCCCGCCGCGAAAATCACAACGCGATCCTTTTCCAGGTGCCGCATCGCGCGCCGCCGGATAAACGGCTCGGAAACCTCTTTCATCTCGATGGCGCTCAGCACGCGCGTAAATACGCCTTCTTTTTCCAGCGCGTCTTGCAGCGCCAGCGCGTTGATGACCGTCGCGAGCATGCCCATGTAATCGCCGGTCGCCCGGTCGATTTCAAAACCTTTTTGCCGCGCGCCGCGGAAGATATTCCCGCCGCCGACCATCACGGCCGTTTGCACACCCAGCCCATGCACATCTTTTAGTTCACGCGCGATAGCCTGAATCGTTTCCCCGTGAATGCCGAATCCCTGCGGTCCCTGAAACGCTTCACCGGAGAGCTTCAGCAAAATTCTCTTGTACGCCGGCTTCCCTTTTTTCTCGGTTTTGTTACTAGCTCTCTTTGTAGCTGCCATGAGTCTCCGATTCGCGCTGTCTAAAATCACCGGAATTGTAACAAACTATCTCCGCCCCCGCACATTGGGAGTGTGCAAGCAAGGCGCCCACATAAAAAAACGTCCCGGTGCAACCGGGACGCGGAGGGTTGATTCAGATGTCTTGTGAAATTACGCAATGACCGGCGCCGTCTCTGGCCCTGCTGACGCGCCGCCGACTTCCCCGACCTTGAAACGCACGAACCGCCTGATCGAAATATTTTCGCCCAGCTTGATGACCGCCTGGGCGATCATTTCGCCGATGGTCACGCTTTCGTCCTTGATGTAGTGCTGTTCGTAGAGACAGTTTTCTTCGTAGAACTTTTCCATTTTTCCATTGACGATCTTTTCGACTACGTTCTCCGGCTTCCCCGTCGCCAGCGCTTGCGCCTTGTAAATGTCGCGTTCTTTTTCCAGCATTTCCGGTGTCACTTCTTCGCGCCGCACGTAGCGCGGGTCGAGCGCCGCGATGTGCATGGCGATATCATGCGAAAGCTGGTGGAACGCGTCCGTGCGCGCCACGAAGTCCGACTCGCAATTCAGCTCCACCAGCACGCCGATTTTTCCACCTGCGTGAATGTAGCTGCCCACGAGACCTTCCGATGCTTCGCGCATGGCTTTTTTTGCGGCCGCAGCCTGTCCTTTCTTTCGCAGAATCGCGATGGCCTTTTCGATGTCGGCGTTCGCTTCCACGAGCGCCGCGCGGCAGTCACTGAATCCCGCACCCGTCCGCTCGCGCAGTTCTTTGACGAGTTGCGCTGGGATTTGCATAGCTGGCTGTTGTGTACTCATCTCTTTTTTCTCTTTGCCGATGGGAAAATTTTTATTCAGTACTCTTGCTTACAAAAACGGCCCGCACCGAATTGCTCGGCGCGGGCCTGACGAAATTTCCACCCGCGCAAATTTGTTTAGTGTGATTCCTCGTCGGGCGGCACCGTGGCTTCCGCAGTTTCGGCAGGCTCGACGGGAGCATCTGGCAGGGGCTCAACCACCACCCCTTCGATGAAGTCGCCTTCCTGCTTTTCGTACTGTTCGTAAGCGCTCGTGTCCACGTACTCGACGCCATCCACTAGCGCCTGATCTTCGGCGGCTTTCTGGTCCGCCACCTGCGATTGCTGGTAAGCGGTGTGGCCCTCGAGAACGGAGTCCGCAATCTTCGTGGTGAACAGGCGGATGGCGCGCAGCGCGTCATCATTCCCAGGAATGATCCAGTCCACTACGTCCGGATCGCAATTCGTATCCACGACGGAAACCACCGGCACGCCCATGCGGCGCGCTTCTTTCACGGCAATTTCTTCCGCGTTGGAATCGATCACGAACATGGCGTCCGGCAACTGCGTCATGTTCTCGATGCCTTCGAGATTCTGGAACAAATGCTTCATCTCGCGGTCCAGCCGCGCTTGCTCTTTCTTCGAGAGCTCTTTGATGCGGCCATCTTCGGTCATGGCTTTCAGCAGCTTCAGCCGCTTGATGGATTTCTGCAGCGTCGCCCAGTTCGTCAGCGTGCCGCCCAGCCAGCGGTGATTCACGAAAAACGCGCCGCAGCGCTTGGCTTCTTCGGCGACGGCTTCCTGCGCCTGCCGCTTGGTGCCCACAAAAAGAACGTTCCTGCCGTGTCCGGAAAGTTCGCTCACGAAGCGGCTAGCCTCGCGAAACATCTTGAGGGTTTTCTGAAGATCGATAATGTGGATGCCGTTGCGTTCGCCGAAAATGTACTCCTTCATTTTCGGGTTCCAGCGCCGCGTCTGGTGACCGAAGTGAACTCCGGCCTCCAGCAGCTCTTTCATCGTAATTTCTACTGCCAAGTTTCCTCCTAATAGGATAGCGGTTTGCGTCCGCGCTTCTCTTGCCTGATGTAGGGCCGGACTTTAGTCCGGCCTTCTAGCGGCAAAATTCGCGCCGAAGAACAGCCTCTTGCCGGCTCCTTGCCGGCCGTGATCTCAGTGAACCAACTTGCGTCAACCCACTGGAGCTCGGTGCAGCCCCCGACCGGTCGGGGAGCTGCAAAAATTAACGCTTCGTGAACTGGAAGCGCTTGCGCGCGCCCTTCTGTCCGTACTTCTTGCGTTCTTTCATGCGTGAATCGCGCGTCAAAAATCCGTTCTTGCGCAGCGCCGGCCGCAGCTCCGGGTTGAACCGCGAAATCGCCCGCGACAATCCCATGCGCACCGCTCCCGACTGCCCGCCTACCCCGCCGCCGTGCGCCGTCACCACCACGTCCACCTGGTCCGCGATATTCGTGAACTTCAGGGGCTCGATTGCGTCATGCTTCCACGCGTGATTCGGAAAATACTGCTCGACGGTCCGACCGTTGATCGCGAACTTGCCGGAGCCCGCGCGCAGAAACACGCGCGCCACCGATTCCTTGCGCCGTCCCGTTCCGAGAATCCATGTCTTTGTGCCCGCTAAGGGCGTGCCCGTAGAACTCAACGTTCCTCCTCGCGATGGATGACCGCCCCGCGGTCATCCCGATACCATTCCGCGCAGCGGCAAAAATGCCTTCCGTTGCTTTGCGGATCAATCTCAAACTTCACGTCTGCTTATTCCCCGCTAAGGCACCACTTAGAAGGAACAGCTACGTGCGGAAAAACAAATCTCGCTTATAGCAAAACAGCCTGCGGCTTTTACCCCGAACCCGCAAAGCGGGTGAGGCCTGGCCCCCAAGCCAACCTATACCGCTACGGCCTGTGGCTTCTGCCCGGCGTGCCGCGCCAAACCGGCGGCGTCACGGTACACGCGCAACTTCTTCGCGCGGCGCGCGCGCAGCTTGTTCTTCGGCAGCATTCCGAGAACCGCTTCGCGAATCATCCAATCCGACTTCGACTCGCGCAAACGCTTTGCCGGGACTTCCTTCAGTCCGCCGGGGTACCCGCTGTGCGAATAATAAACTTTCTGCTCGACCTTGTTCCCGGTCATGCGAACCTTGTCCGCGTTGATGACCACCACGTGGTCGCCCGAATCCAGGTACGGCGTAAAGCTCGGCTTGTCCTTGCCGATCAGCATGCGCGCGACCTTGGTCGCCAGGCGTCCCAGCACCACGTTCGTTGCATCCACGACAAACCAGCTGGCGCCTTCCTTCAGCGCTTCGGCTTCTTCACCCTTGGCTACGTACGTCCTCATCGCGCTCAGTCACACCTTTCCCTATAAAGGCAAACTCCAATCTTAGAGCACGCACCAATCGTTGTCAACGCAGTGTTGATACTTGGAAAAGCACCAGAGGTCAAAAATTGAGATAGACAAGTCACCCAACTTTGGTATAGTCCTTTTCAAGCGGCGTCCCCCCGTGGTCGGTTTGCTAAGATGCGAAGAGATCTCGACACGCCCTTGTCGACAAGCACCTCAATGGCAGTTGAGCCATCGTTCAGTTTTCTGCGCATCTCCATCCCCGGAATCCTCGCTTTGTCCTGCGCTATTTTTGGCGCCACGCAATGCTACGCACAGGATGTTGCTGACGCCGCTCGCCAGCACCAAACCAGCAAGGAAAACAAGCAGAAGAAATCCAAGCACGTCTACACCGAAGAGGACCTAAAGCACGCTCAGATTCTTACTCCGGAAGATCGCGCGCAAGTAGCGGCGAAGAAAAACCTAGAGGCCCCGGTAACCGCGGAAAAAAACCAAGATGCGGTTGACGCTAAGGAGATTTCTCCCAACGCTCCGCTTGGTAACGTTGCGCGCCGATTCCGTAAACAAAAGCAATCGCAAAAACTACAACAGTCCGCGGAGTTCCATCTTCCTGCCGCCGCCCCAGCGCTCGCTTCACCCAAGTCTCCGCTGATGCCACTGCAGCCACGGCTTTCGAATCCTGTTGCTCCGCGATTCGCTCCTGTCCGGCCACCGGTGAAACGTTCGCCTTTCGAACGCCCGAGGACCTTCGTATCAGCGCCTCCTCGCGTCTCGGCTTCGCATACGCCTGCCGTTCCCGTAACACCTTCGCAACCCACCGCGCCCGCCCCTGTTGCCAGCCAGCTGAATGTGGTGACGGTAAAACCGGGCGACTCACTCTGGAAACTCGCGCAGCAAAATCTCGGCAATGGGCTTCGCTGGCGCGATCTGCTGGCCGTAAATCCAGGCATCGCTGACAGCAACAACATCGCAGTCGGCTCGCAGATTTACTTGCCCGCGACCGCCTCCGCTCTGCGGGCAGCCACAAAATTTGTCGTGCGACAGGGCGATACGCTCACGAAGATCGCGCAAACACAGCTCGGCAACGCTTCCTTCTGGGCCTGTATCGCGCGGGCAAATCCCGCCGTTCACGACGCAAATTTGATCCTCGAAGGCCAGCAGATCCTTGTCCCCGCCGATTGCAAACCATAGAACTCGCTGCGAGCACAGACTAAAGTCTGTGGCACCTATCCAGCCGTTCAGCTACACCCTTTCCAATGCGTCTTGAATCGATGCGACCTTCCTAAGGAAAAATATTTGGCGGTTTTGATGTTTCTATGACAAGACTTGGGCAGTCTGGATAGGCAGGTTTGCGGCTTCCCATCCAGCAATGCCGCCGGCGATTTCACTTACATGGTCAAATCCGTTGCGCTGCAGCAAGCTAGCGGCAATGGAGGACCGGTAGCCGCCCGCGCAGTAGACCAGCAGGAGTCGATCCTTCGGCAGCGTTTCCAGTTTTTCCACCAGATGATTGAGCGGGACGTTCAAACTTCCTGCAATGTATTTCTGCTCGCGTTCGCGCGGGGCGCGGACATCAATGACCTGCGGCGGTTGATCTGATGACTGGAGTTCCGCTGCGAACGGTGCGCTAAGGCGTTCCGTAGTAACGGTCAGCTCTGGACGCGATTTCAGGCTCTGTAATCCATCTTTCAGATATCCAGCAACGTGATCGAATCCAATGCGCCCCAGGCGGATGGCGGCCTCGCTCTCCCGGCCGGGATCCGCGATAATCACGATCGGATGCATTCGATCAAGCACGGTTCCGGCCCAAGTCGCGTACTGGCCGGCGAGGCCAATGTTGATGCTGCCGGCCAAGTGCGCCGCCGCAAACTCGACGGGATCGCGCGTGTCCAGGATCTGCGCGCCAGCCGCTTGGAATTCAAGCAGAACATCGAGCGTCATGGGGTTCATCCCGAGCGCGAGCGCTTGGTCCAACGTGGGCCGTTCTTCGCTGTTCAGCACGGCGTCATAATTGAAGTAGGCCGGAGCGTCCGGCTGATCGGCGGTCACCACCTGGATGAACGCCTCTTTGCTCATGGGCTGTAGCGCGTAGTTCGTTCGCCGCTGTTCTCCCAGAGTGGACACCGTCTCTTTGCTAATCGCCTTGCCGCAAAGCGAACCCGCGCCGTGCGCCGGATAGACCAGGCTTGCGTCCGGCAGCCCTAGCAGCTTAGTGTGCAGCGAATCGAACAGCATGCTGCCAAGTTCCGTGGCCGACCAGCCGAGCGCCGCGCGCAGATCGGGCCGCCCCACGTCTCCGATAAACAAAGTGTCTCCGGTCAGCACGGCATAGGGCTGCGCATCGCTGGAGTTCAGGTCGTAAACGACGATAGAGATGGATTCCGGAGTGTGGCCTGGGGTTTCTAACACCTTGAGGCGCACGCGTCCGAATTCGAGAATGGCGCCATCGCGGAGCGGGGTAAACGGATAGGCGGCCTTGGCTGTGGCGCCGAGGTAGATCGCAGCACCGGCGCGATCGCGCAGCTCCAAATGCCCGGCAATGAAATCGGCGTGGAGGTGCGTCAGGAATACGTGCTTGATTTTCAGAGCGTGTTCGGTCGCAAACGCAATGTATTGGTCCGTGTCGCGTTGCGGGTCAACGACGGCGGCGGTGCCCGTCTGCTCATCTCCAATAATGTAAGAAGCATGCGCCAGACACGGCAGATAGAACTGCTTGAAGATCACCCAACACCGCCTTCGCTTGCAGACTGCTACTTCGGCTGAGGAACGATCCGCAAATAAGGCCGGGGCGCTTTCCAGCCGCCAGGATATTTTTGTTTGGCCTCTTCATCCGAAACCGATGGGAGAATAATCACGTCGTCGCCATGTTTCCAGTTCACGGGCGTGGCCACTTTGTGCTTGGCGGTGAGTTGCATCGAATCGACGACGCGCAAGACTTCGTCGAAATTGCGGCCGGTGCTCATCGGGTAGCTGAGCATCAATTTTATTTTCTTGTCCGGTCCAACAACGAATACCGTGCGCACCGTGGCATTATTGACCGCAGTGCGGCCTTCGCAAGTTTCCCCCGCTTCCGCCGGCAGCATGTCGTACAGCTTGGCAACTTTGAGCTGGGGATCGCCAATCATCGGGTACTTCACTTTGTGGCCCTGCGTCTCCTCGATGTCCGCAGCCCACTTGCTGTGGCTGCTGACCGGGTCAACGCTGAGCCCGATGACCTTGCAATTGCGCTTCTCGAATTCCGGCTGCAGCCCGGCCATATAACCCAGTTCCGTGGTGCACACCGGGGTGAAGTCCTTGGGGTGCGAGAACAAGATGGCCCAGCCGTTGCCGATCCATTCGTGGAAGTTGATGGTGCCCTGCGAAGTTTCGGCGGTGAAATTGGGAGCCTCGTCGTTAATGCGTAGCATGTCTGTCTCCTGATGTCCTGATGTCCTGATGTCCTGATGTCCTGATGTCCTGATGTCCTGATGTCCTGATGTCCTGATGTCCTGATGTCCTGATGTCCTGATGTCCTGAGCCCGTAGCCCTGGAACCTTCGTTCGGGTCTTGCAAGCCGCGAACACTTAGCAACCTGGATTCGCGATTGGAACTCTGGCCCGCGAATAGTACTTGTCCCCCGCTCTTGAGTCAACGCGTGTGCCAGCAAATTAGATGCGCGGACTCGAAACTAATCTACTACCCTTCTCGCTGCTTCACTCCACCGGCAGGAGTTCGGCTACAATAGAGATTCTGGCGCCACTCCGGAGGAATCGCGCGTGATTCATTCGAACGTCTTCCACAACGACAGCCTTCTGCCCATCGAGAAGGTGCGGCTCTCTCCCGGCCAGGCTGGGCTGATCTGCGGCTGGGGAATCTTTACCACGGTGCGCATCTCGCGCGGCGAAGCGTTTGCCTACGAGCGCCACTGGCGTCGCCTGGAAAAAGACGCGGCCATCACGAGGCTCCCGCTGTCCTACACACCCGCCAAGGTGCGCGTCAATCTGCACGAAGTCATTCGCGCCAACAAAGTCACGGAAGGCTGCGCGCGCATCTATCTGGTCTACAATACCGCCGGCTTCTGGCGGAGCGACGAAGACCATCCCCCGGTGGACCTCATCATTTACAGCGCCGGGCTCCCTGAGCATCGAGAAGTCGTGCGCCTCGGGGTTCGCGAACACGGCCGTCACGCGGCGTCTCCCCTGTCCGGCGTAAAGAGCATTTCCTGGCTGAACAATGTTTGGGCCGTTGCCGAAGCCGTTAAGGAAGGTTTCGACGAAGTGGTCATGCTCAACGAACGCGGCGAAGTGGCTGAATGTACTTCCGCAAATATCTTCGCGGTGAAGAGTGGGAAAATTCTCACGCCACCGCTCAGTTCCGGCTGCCTCGAAGGCGTGACCCGCGGCATCCTCATGGAAATTGCGCCTGAAGCCGCCGTTTCTGTGGTGGAGCAGACACTTCGGCCCGAAGATCTGTACTCCGCCGAAGAGGTCTTTATCTCTTCCACGAACCGCAATCTCATCAGCGTCGGGGAAATTGCAGGCAACAGAATTCTTACTCCAGGACCCGTCTGCGAGCGCCTCAACGAAATTTTCGACGCCTACGTCGCCGACTATGTCTCGCGCCGGCTCGCTTCGGCGGCGCGGTAAAGAATTCAATGTGGCCCTTCACGAATAGGCCAGGGATCCCATCTCTGCATGGCTAGCGACGCAAACATGACTGGCATTCGAGCAGCCGGTCCCGCGGACGCTGGCGAAAAGACCGTCTTCAAAATTCTTCTAACTATCAGCTTCTGCCATCTCCTAAACGACACGCTGCAATCGCTGATCCCGGCGATCTATCCGCTGCTCAAGAACTCCTTCCATCTTGATTTTGGCCAAGTGGGCCTGATCGCGCTCACCTTGCAATTGACGGCCTCTATCCTCCAACCTCTCGTCGGTCTCTATACCGACCGTCGGCCACAGCCGTATTCCCTGGCGGTTGGCATGGGCATTACGCTCGCCGGCCTGCTGGCTCTTGCGCTGGCCCCCAGCTACGCGACGGTTCTCGCCGCTGCCGCGCTCATGGGCATCGGCTCCGCCGTATTTCACCCGGAATCTTCTCGCGTCGCACGCATGGCTTCCGGGGGACAGCACGGCATGGCGCAATC
>WNGP01013987.1_pt1 | contig 13012 bp, 12 predicted proteins | sample 5407671 | NCBI WGS metagenome assembly WNGP01 (sample SAMN13153381, study PRJNA577476) | soil metagenome | isolation source: 40 cm soil or saprolite under Garry oak tree replicate 2 | place: USA:California | collected 2016-06-15 | reverse complement strand
TCTGCTGACAACCTGGCAAGCCAGTCGCGATTGCTTCGCGCAAGCAGCCAGCCGCTTCATGTTCCCCTGTGAAGCAGTAGAAATTCCCTATGAGGGAACGACCCTGCCAGGATACTTCTACCGCGTGGATGAGTCCGACACGCCTCGATCCACCCTGATCATTACCGGAGGCTTTGACTCAATCCTTGAGGAACTCTATTTCTTTGGCGCTCCGGCCGCCCTTGAACATGGGGATCATTGCCTCACCTTCGATGGACCAGGACAGGGGCGTGTCATTCGCCAGCAATCTCTTCCCTATCGTCCCGACTGGGAGGCGGTTGTAAGTCCTGTTGTTGAGTATGCACTCAGCCGCCCAAAGATTGACCCCAACCATCTCGCACTCATGGGCGTAAGCCTGGGAGGCTATCTGGCCCTTCGCGCAGCCGCCTTTGAACCCAGAATCAAAGCACTCATCGCCTATGACGGCATCTTCGATGGTTTTAGTACGGTCGATGCCACGATGCCGTCTGCCCTTCTCTCTCTCCTTGAACACAGTCTCACCCAAGTTATTGATACCTTCTTGCAAGTAATCAGTACGCTCAATCCAGGGATGCGCTGGTCTCTGTCCAATGGGATGTGGACCTACAACGTACCGACGCCCAGTGCATTTCTGAGCAAACTGAAGGAATATACCCTCGAAGGATGTGTGAAACAGATTGCTTGCCCCACACTCGTGTTGGCGGGCGAGAAGGATCATTTCTACCCTGGTCAGCCAGAGGTGCTCTATGAGCACCTCTCCTGCCCGAAAACGTTCATCTGTTTTACGACCAAGGAGGGTGCCGAAGAGCATGTTCAGGCAGGAGCCATGACCCTCTTCCACCAGCGTCTCTTCGATTGGTTGGACGAAACGTGGGCAAGGAAGAACTGAGGGACACCATTCCTGTTTCTCTGCTTCCTCTGTGGACATTCTGTCTGTTTAGACGTATGCTCATATGAACGATTCCCACGAAGAAAGGTAGGTAGTAACTATGCACGGAGTCGAGCGGACAGGCGTCCGCTTCGTTCTTTCAAATGCGGCCGACCCCAGCCGAGCGGACGAGTACAGCGCCTGGTACGACACCTATGGGGCCAGCATCACGCGTCCGGGCTTTCTCGCCAATGCTTTTCGGTTCGAGAACCCCAGTGCAGCGGGCAACGATGACGACCCGCGATACGCCGCGATCTACGACATCGTCACGCCGGACCCCGCAACTGCCTGGCCGAGCACCGAGGGGTCTCCGGATTATCCGACTTACCTGTTTGACGACCCGAGGAGTGCGATCGTAGCTCCGGCGTTTCGCGCGTCGTACGCGCTCGTTGGGTCACTGGAGACGCCAGGCGCCCATGGCGCGCTTACCGGCGCGTACATCGTCCTCACGGACGGTGCGGATGAGGCATCGCGTGAGCGGTGGGCGGCCGCAGTGCTCGAGACAGGACTTTTCTACGCCGCATCGCGGTTCCGGATCATAGAGGGCTCTCCCGAGCCACCGGATTGGCTCGAGGTCTTCGAGACCGACCAGCAAGATCCCTTGACCGCCTATGCGCGCTCACTCGAGGCGCTCGCGCCTCGGCTGCCGGCCGCGGAGATTCGTCAACGGAACTCAGGCTCCTTCCGGCTCGTCTCGGTCTACCCACCCAGTCCGTGACGGGCACCCACGCCCCTGAGCACTAAGCCATTGACAGCGACATCCCGACTTGTGCGGGCGTGCTGGGCGCGTCGGCGATAGGGCCAGCGTCGGAAGAGGCAGCGCTGTTGCCCGATGTCGAACCAGTCTACAAAGTGACGATCGTGCCACGCGGGCGTTCGCTGGGGGCCACGCAGTTCCGGCCAGAGGATGACCGGCGCAACGTCCCGCGCACCTACCTGAGAGAGCGGCTGGCGGTAACCCTGGGCGGTCGAAGCGCAGAGGAACTTGCGCTGGGAGATATGACAATGGGTGCGGAGAACGACCTCAAGGAAGCGACGCAGTTGGCACGACGCATGGTGAGCGAATGGGGCATGGGCGAACAAACGGGCCCGGTGGTGTTTGACCTGTCGGACGGGAGTCCTTCCCTCAGCCAGCAACCGCTAGAAGGTCTCGAGCGTGTGTACTCGGAGGTGACGGCAGAACGCCTGGATGCTGAGGTCGAGCGACTCATAACACTAGCCCATCAGCAGGCGCGAAGCGTCCTGACCGAGCACCGCGATGCCCTGGACCGCCTGGCCCAGGCGCTGCTGCAAGAAGAGGTACTAGAGCGCGACCAGGTGCTTGTCATCGTGAATGGGGCGCAGAACACACAGGGTGGTGCAAGTGGCGAGAAAGCATCCAAGAATACGCTCATTCCAGGGAGCTAGCAATCATGCATTTTGCGTGATGGGAGCAAACAGGTTCTGTTGCGTGAAGCAAGGAGGGAAGATGAAACTGGAGTGACAGTTGGAGTGACCCCTTGCAACTAGACCGCCTTGGGAGTCAACATTGTACATCTTGAAAGTAAGCCATTTCAAATTCGATGGGAGGTACATACCCAAGACTGGAATGGAGTCGCTTGGTGTTATATACGTCCTCGATGAATTGACCAATATTAGCCGATGCCTCCTCAAAGGTTTGATACTGTTTCAGATAGACCTCCTCTTGTTTCAACGTTTTGAAAAAGGACTCAGCTTTGGCATTGTCGTAGGCATTGCCTTTGGCTGACATACTGATGTGAACGCCCACACTCACCAATCGTTCGGTGTAGGCATAACTGGCATATTGCACTCCTCGATCCGAATGGTGAATGAGTCCTGGTTTCACCTCACGGGTCGCTAACGCCTCTTCCAATGCCCCCAGAGCCAAATTGGTATCAATGCGCGTCGACATATTCCATCCGATACACCGACGCGAATAGGCATCCAGGATCGTGGCCAGGTACACAAACTCGCTTCTCAAGCGGATGTAGGTGAGATCGGCCACCCAGATCATATCCGGGGCATCAGGTGTGCGACCATTGACCAGATTCGGATAGATCGGGAAGGGATGATGCGAGTCAGTCGTCTGCACAAAATGCCGTTTCAGATGGCATAACAAGGACTCCTCACGCATGATGCGCAGCACCCGCTTATGGTTGACCTTCCATCCATCTCGCTGTAAGGCATGGGTCACTCGACGATAGCCATAGCCGGCAAAATCCAGGATGAGTTGCTCTATCGCATCACGCAACGCAACCTCTTCAGCCCGCTTCGATGGCTCGACCGTGATATGTTGCCTGGCATAGTACCAGGCGCGATTGACCTGCAACAGCTTACAGAGATGACGGATGGAAATGGGCAGCTTCTCCTGACATGCCTGCTCGATTACCGCATGTCGCTGTTCAAGGGGAGCTTGCCCAACGCTTTTTTTAGCAGCGCATTCTCCAAGGCCAGTTGTCCACAAAAGCGCTCCAGTTCGGCAATTTTTGCTTCTGCTGATGGGGCATCAGAAGTCGATGAAGGCAGAAAGGCCTCTTCTCCACGCTGATCATACTCGTTTCTCCAGCGTGAAACCACACTGGAAGCCAGGTTATGCTCACGGCAAATCTGAGCTGGGCGCTTTTCTCCACTTGCCAGCTGACGAACTATGGTCAGCTTCAATTCTCTGCTGTGAACTCTTCCGCTCATCTTTTTTCTCCTTTGGTATCCTCTTTTCCCAGTTTACCACATTTTTGACTCGATGTGCGGTCTGGTCACTTGGGTTCACTCCAGAACTTCGGCCCTCCTGCGCCTCTTGCGCAGTTCATCCAGGCAGCGATTGCGGGCTACCTGAAACAGCCACGCCTTGAGAGATACATCCCTGAAGAGGATCGGCAGGGAAAGATAGAGCTGCAGATACCCCTGCTGGAGGACATCGTAGATCTGGTCATTGTCTGTGAAAAAGCCCCGCATGTAGCTCACTAAGGGGTGATGGTAGCGATTGACCAGCAACTTAAAGGCGTCGTGATCACCTGCCAGAGCTTGCCCAACCAGCAGACCGTCTGGGACTTCTTTCCTGTGTAAGATGCTGTACGGTTGTGGCTGCGGGTGTAGCATGGCCTTCTTCCTTGCTGGTGCTCACAGGAGCAGCAGCATGACGGTACGAGAGCTCTACCGGGATTTCACTCCGCTCTCACTGAAGAGTTGTCCTGCCTGCGTCAGCAACTCTGCTCTGATAAAAGGATGAGGTCGCGGGAAGTTTGGAGTCTTTTACCAATCCCCAGACCCCGCTCCCGACCTGGAGTGCATCCACTAGATATGAGTATACCGGGAGAGTCGGGTGAAGTCAGTGTCCATCACATGGCATCTCACTTCCCATCACTTCACACATCGCATGGCTTCGTCCCCCTGGGGTGGCCCCACTTTCGTGGAGTGGGAGAACTTAGAAGCTCATCCATTATACTGTTGTTCATAGATCACTGGGCTCCGATAGTCCAGTTTAGAGTGGAGGCGCTGTCGATTGTAAAACACTTCGATGTACTCAAAGTCCGACAGCTGCGCCCGCCTTTCGGGTCTGATAGGGATGCCAGTCCGTCCACTCGCCACACGCGCGAACTGAAGAAGGACTCCATGGCGGCATTGTCATAGCAATCCCCTTTGCCACTCATGCTCACTGCGACATACGGAAGATTGATTTCCACTCCTCAATGGAGTAGGATGAAAGGTGGAGAGGCACTGGAAGAGTCGCTCTCTTTCAGCACGAGGTCGCAGACCCCTTCGCGATCGGTGGGATCAGATCCCTCATCATTCATTGGGGGATGTGGGCAGACCCCTCATGCGTATGTGAGGAGCTCATTGCCAACTTCTCGTATGTCGGTGGGAGGACCACATCCACGGCCTCTAGCCTCTCTGCACACGAGAGAAAGTGTGATGCAAGCAGTCGCATGGAAGTTCTGAGAGAGGAGGCCGAGCCGATGGCGTACCCAACGAAAAACCCTCCGGACCTTCAAGTGGTCCCCATGCTCAAGTATGAGTCTTTGTATGTTGGCATTGATGTAGGCAAACAGAGACATGTTGCCGGCTTTGTTTCCACAACCCTGCTCGAACGCCATCAACGCTTTGAGGCCTGTCCAGCGCTTGCTTTTGAGCAGTCACGTGAGGGCTTTCGTTCGCTCATGGAGCGTATCCGTTCCTACGTGCCGCTCGAACAGGTGTCTGTGCTGCTGGAACAGACAGGACATTACCACCGTACTCTGGTGCAATATCTGCAAGAGTTTGATATTCCTGTGTACATCATGCCGGTCCAGAAGCGCCCTCCGGGCATGCTCAAAACCGATAAGCGCGATGCACTCAGCCTGGCGAATCATCTCTTCAATCAGCTCGAGCGTGGCATTCAGCTCGCTGACAAGACGCATTTAGTCCGACGCTTGCTTACACCAACGGAAACGGCCCTCCAACTGCAGGGGTGGATGCGTCATCGCTACGAACTGGTGCAAGAGTGTACGCGACGAAAAAATAAGCTCACGGCCATCTGCGATGAACTCTTTCCCGAGCTGACTCAGGTGCTCAAAGATCCTAATCTGCCAACAGCCCTGGCACTCCGTGAGCACTTTCCCACTCCCCACGCCCTGGCGACAGCTCCTTTCTCGGCTTTGATTGCCTTGCGCGCGAAGAGTCGCCCCACACTAGGCCAGTTGGAGCACCTCCAGCAGGTGGCAAGCCAAAGCATTGGCACCAAAGAGATGACCCGCCAACGGGGTCTGGTCTTGGAACAAAGCCAGCTCATTCGAGAACTACGCATGTTGCAGGAGCATATTGAGCAATTGGACACCGAGATTCGCAGAAGCATTGAGCAGTCTCGCGAGGGCAAGATTCTCACCTCCATCCCAGGGATTGGGAGTATTCAGGCAGCCGCTATCATTGCGGCTATGGGCAATGTGCTCAACTTTGAACGTGCGTCGCGTCTCAAGGCCTATTTTGGCTGGGCACCTCAAGAGGAGCGTTCAGGCACGTCGTTGGACCGCGTTCATTTGACCCATAGGGGAACCCGGTCTATGAAGCAGATGTTGTTTCTCTGCGTGGCCAGCGCCATTCAACTCGATTGCGAGTGGGCCAGGCTCTACAACCGTTTGGTACCCAAGAAATGCCCCTATGATGAACGAACGCAACGCTACCGAGGAAAAGTGAAAGTCATGGGACGCATTGCTGGCCAGATGATTGAGATGATCTACGCTCTGTTGAAACAGGATGCCGAGATCCTGAGTCAGCTTGCTCCCGGCGAGACGCCTCCTGATCCGATCTTGTACGATCCTGAGGTTCACAAACGCCACCGCAATGGAGAGTATGGTCCGATCAAAAACGTTCCGTCCCAGCGCAAGGTGATTCGTCTTCCAGGACGGGTCCTTCCAAAGCAGTAACGGGCTGATCGAACAAGAGATCTCAGGGGAAGAGCGAAGAGCCGTCAGGCTCATCAAGCATCTCTGAGAACTTGAGGCTTCGTCGAACAACTGACACGCTCGCTCAAGCCGGGAGTGCGGAACAAGCGATGCCGCCAGGCCCGACCCTTGACGTGGAAGGGTAGACTCCTGCGAGCGAGAGCGACCGGGGGAAGGTGCGCTCATCAATGCAGAACCCCGGTCGCTCTCGGCGCGCAGCGCTCCGCTCTCGGCGCGCAGCGCTCACCCTTCCACGTCAAGGGCGGCATCGCCCGCGCTCTCGGCGTACCGAAATGTTGGCTTGTCTACATTGCTGAGTTGAATACACAGGTTTTTTTCGTTAGTTCCATGCGTATGAATGGTATAGCATACCAGCTGCTGTATGCCGGCGCCCCAGCGCCATGTGTAACGCCTGCTCGCCCTGCGAAGCCTTCAGTTTACACCAGTGGTACAGGGTGCTATCGGCGATCCCCAGGTCTCGAGCGACCTGCGTGATGCTCTTGCCGCTGGTCTGCACCAGCCGCACCGCTTCCAGCTTGAACTCTTTAGTAAACGTTCGTTGTTCCTTTGGCATCGTGCCCCTCCCCTTCTGTGGAGTAATATATTCCAACTTCCTCTCCTCCACAAAACCGGGGCCAGCTCACTAGGGAAGTGGGAGGCCGGGAGCAGTTCTGCCAAGTGAGAAGTGATGGGAAGTGAGACGGTACCTGATGGACGCTGATTTCTCTCGTCACTCCCAGTATACTAGTGTCTGTTGGAGGGAAATCCACTCTCTTTCCCTTAATAAGGAAAGCAGAAGTGTCCCCATGTCAGGGCGACACAATGCGCCATCTCCCTGAGATAGCAAAGGACACAGGCGCAGCACAATACAGAGTAGAGAGCCTGCCACAGTTCAGGTGTGTGGCAAGCTCCCCACCAAAGGGGAAGAATTCATGGCAATAAGAGGTGTTCTCAATCGCAGCAAAGGCGATGCACCGGAGCCGATCAGCAGCCGTACCTGATACCGTTTCTGGTGATCTGGAGTTCTCGTAGAAGATTTGCATGGGACAATCTGACCGATTGACCCAACCAACACACCCAAAGGAGTACCAAATGACAGTTCTCACAACCCATGAACAGCAAGAAATCGACCGCGCCAACACTTCAGGATTGCAGCCAGTCGTGTTCGTACACGGCCTGTGGCTCCTCGCCAGCAGTTGGGACAACTGGCGCGCGCTCTTCGAAGAGCAGGGCTACACGACCCTCGCGCCGGGCTGGCCTGATGACCCGGACACCGTCGCCGAGGCGATCGACGACCCGGAGGTCTTCGCCAACAAGCGCATCAAGCAGGTCACGGATCACTATGCCGACGCGATCCGCCAGCTCAACAGGGCGCCCGCCGTCATCGGCCATTCCTTCGGCGGCCTCATCGCCCAACTCCTGGCCGACGAGGGCTTCTCCGCCGTGACGGTCGCCATCGATGCGGCCGGCTTTCGCGGCGTGCTGCCGCTGCCGCTCTCCGAGCTCAAGTCCAGCTCGCCCGTGCTGCGCAATCCCGCCAACTACTACCGGGCCGTCGCCCTGAACTACGAGCAGTTCCGCTACGGCTTTGCCAATGCCGTAGATGAGAACGAAGCCCACCAACTGTATGAGAAGTACTCGGTGCCTGGCTCCGGTGTGCCGATTTTCCAGGTGGCCACCGCCAATCTCAACCCGTGGACCGAAGACCGGCTCAACACCAGGAACCCCGCGCGTGGCCCGCTCTTACTCATCGCGGGCGAGAAAGACCATACGGTCCCCCTGGCGGTCGTGAAGGCTGAGTACCAGTTGCAGCAGCACAATCCCGGCGTTACGGAGTTCCGCGAAATACCCGGTCGCGGGCACTCCCTCATCATGGACCACGGCTGGCGGGACGTGGCTGAGATCGCGCTCGCGTTCATCGCGCAACAGCTGAAGGTCGGCCAGTAGTCGCGACATATCGCTCGTTCGGCGTGCGCGCGCGCGCTGGTGCTTGGATGAGACTTTCATGCGCCTGTGTGTGGCAGGCCGGACGAGCAGGAAAAAGAGAAAGAGTGTCAATGACGGGATGAAATAGGTGGAATTTTGATCAGTATGTAGGCTGCCGACAGCTGGTTGAGAAGATCATACCGTAAAGAACCCTTCTGGCATTGCTGGTCTTTCTCTCATACAAACGGAATGGAGTGGATGTCCATGTGTTGATCATGAAACAGCAAGACATCCAACTGGTGCACTGCATGTAGACAGACGCATGATCATCTCACCCGCATGCCGGTTGAGGAATGCAATCAGAGAAGGAGCATGACCATGCGATTACGCAACCGTTTGACCACGAACACCGAGGTGGAGTCAGAGGCTCTCCCTCGCTCGACACGACGAAGATTTCTCACGTACCTGGATGTGGGAGCCGCGAGCACGGCTCTCGTCTCAGGGGCGCAGGCACTGTCTCCTGTAGCAGTGCTGGAAAAAGGCCCCTGTGCTGCAGGCGCACCTCCACAGATGAAAAGAGCTACGTATACGTCGGCGTTACTATTTTCAGCTGAGACGATGGTGCCACCTGGGGATGCGGCAGAATGAGAAGAACGGTCCGAAGCATACTGGAGGACTGTTGCACGAGAAGCAAACTGAACACTCTTTCTGTAAGCACAGGGAAGAGCACAGTCCTCGAAAGGAACAGAGACTGATGGAGCAACAGAACAATGAGCAACGATCTGTGGAGCTTTCTCCACAACTCGTCTCGATCATGACGACCGAACACTATACCTTACAAACTGGGCGAGCTATGACTACGGCAGAAACCAATGGCCGCTCCACTCTCTTTGTGGGGGCCGTCTCCAGTGGATTAATCGCGCTCACCTTTGTCGGGCAAATTGCGCACCTGGGAACGGCCTTTTTCGTGTTCAGTCTGGTCGTCATTCCCTCCCTCTGGTTGATGGGACTGCTCACCTTTGAGCGCGTCCTGCAAGCAGGCGCAGCTGATCTCATCTATGCGAGCGGGATCAACCGCATTCGCCACCTCTATCTGGAGTATGCCCCACAGATGCGACCTTACTTCATCCTCTCCACGCATGACGATCGGGAGGGGATCTTGGGCCATGAAGCGATGGCACTCTCGTGGTGGCAGGTCTTCTTCAATATCGCTGGCATGATTGCCGTGATCAATAGCGTGCTGGCAGGCAGCTTTGTCGGCCTCCTGTGTGCTGCATGCACGTCCCCTTTGTGGGTTTCGACAATCTCGGGGGTCGTCACCTTCCTGCTGAGTGTGGCTCTCCTTCAGCGCTATCAATGGAAGCAAAGGATGCGTCAGGCAGGCACTCTGCCCGTCCTCTTTCCAAGCCAACCAGGAGAGGTCATCAGTCACCATCTGATCAGATGAACCATGCGTATTCATGAGGAGGTGACGCACGAGCCGGGAGGCGCCCCGATGACCGATCCTCCTGGTTTTGCTGTCGACAAAACGGTGGAACAGCTCGGCACGCTTCTCAAGCTGCCACCCTGGTTGGAACAAAATCGCGGCTCGCTTGAGCAAGCCCACCCTGCTCTCATCGTTCCAGAAGGTGCACGATAGGGGGATGAGCGTGGAATCAGCATCTTCAAGGACACAGAAAGGACACAGAAAGGACACAGAGTGGCTCAACGTGTGCCGTCTGCACCGAGATGCTGATATGCCTTCACGTAAGATATCCGAAACTTTTCCTCTTCCACCGAAGTGGGGCAAACTCAAAATGACGCCATTTGAACGAGCTTGGATTACTCATGTAGGATACTCCTCTGTTCAAAAGAATGTGCCAGAGTTTATTCTATTCTCCCCCCTTTTGCAACGGAGCCCCAAAAGGAGCGAAAAGTAGTTTGTGCCGAGAAGTGCCCACTCAGACGATGTCTGGTCACGTTCGTAGGGGCAGGATGGTTTACTGAGGATGTGATTCGTGGTAAAACTGGCTTCGCGACGCTCTCTCCGGTATCTTGTTGTCCGAAGGTACCTGGTACCAGATCGCGGCAAACGGCCCCTGATCTGCCAACCGCGTAGCGGTGGTGGTCTGTATCACCAGTCCTGGCGCATCGGCTAGGAGGGGTGTTGCGATGCGTGCAATCCGCATTTCCTGTTCCTTGCCAGGTGTCACCATGAGCAGGAGCGGTAGCCCTGCGAGCTCCCTGAACCACTCGCTAGAGGTCATATAATGCGCGTAGGTTCTGAACTTGGCTACCAGATCTCGCGTACCCATGGTTGCCCGATCCCATTCCAGCCAGAAACGCACCCGTTGTTCTCCCACCTGATATTCACCTATGGCATCTGGCCGGAGATTGTGCCAGCGATCATGATCGCGGTAGCGTCGCTCGCACACCGCCCCTGTTTCCCACCAGAGCAAGCGGTGTTCATGTCCCTGCGCTCGCTCTTGTCTGGCTTTCTGGCAGAAGGATGCGAAAAAACCATAGATGCCGATGGTGTGCTCCAGGCGACGGTGTAGGATATCCAAACCTCTTGAACTAGATGCACATCTTCATCACCATCTCCACACGGCTAGTGAGGTGCAGTAAGGCGATGCATGCTCACTTGATGCATCGCTGTCATGAGATGCAGACCTCGTGTGCTTCATCGCCAACTTCTTCCTACATATGTCGCGACGGTTGTGTTGCAGCCCTGGCTCCGCAATACACGGAGAAAGTATCCACTCGTAAGAGGTCCAGGGATTGATTGGTCACAACAACATCAGCAAGACGATGGATGTGTATTGGCACGTCCTTCTCGGCATGCAGCAGGACGCGATCAGTCGCTTGAATACTGCTTTGGGAAAATATGAAGAAGTTGGAAAGAATGAGGTGCAAGCGTAAGCGATCTGGTTCCTGTCAAATGCATGTTTCCCCACAAACAAAATAGCCTCAAGCCCCTTGTAAACTCACTTGAGTTATGGTGGGATTCGAAGAAAATCTTCGACATGCCAAGGGGGGAACTCGACTTTCGTTGTTTGCTGATGTCCGCTTTTGTGCTTCTTTGCATCAGAAATCGAGAGTATAGGAGGTATCTTTTGTTTCTTTCATCTGCCACAAGTAGTATTGGGCTCTTTGGAGCTTTCGCTCGGTTGCGGTTCTTCATTTCAGCATCTACCTTGCCCCACTGATAATTGGGAAAGAGCGCTGTTGCAGCCGTTGCTGTATTGTTGCTGTATGGAGGTTAAAATAAAAACGCTTCAAGCCGCTTGTAGCCTTGCTTGAGTTATGGTGGGGTTCGAAGTAAATACTCGGCACTGCCGAAGGGGGGACTCGAACCCCTTTCGGGATGCAGCCTTGTGAAGTGTGATTGTTCATAAGTGTTCTTCAGATACAATGATCTCCATCTGCATGATGTTTTTGTAGATTCGATCCTCCTTCATAGAGGGCCACAACTCGAACAGGAAAAAATCCACTGGACGCCACAGAATGACCCAGAAAGCGATATCAAACCCATTGCTGATGAACGCACCTAGAAACGGAGGCATAGACATTAGTCTCTCCAGAAAAGGTGATAAGTAAAGCCCACCCACTAGAAACAGGAGGCCAACCAGCAGAGCCATGAGTGCTGACCGTCGAAGCCTGGCCGTTGCATCCTTGTTTTGTCGTACTCTGAATTGGCAATACCGTTGCAAAGCGATTTTGGTTTTCTCAGCAAGATTTGGTTCGATGTTTTCCTTTGGAAGAAAGATCGTCGTCCTCGTCCTTTCCTCTAGCCCCCATGATCTAGATTCGAGCTCACTTTTGATCAACTCAATGCCAGAAACGAAATTTGCCTTTGCTGAAAAGGGGTCACCCGTAGGTGTTATAAACAGGTCGTGGATGTTGTCAAGGTGGATCGTTATATCAGAGTCCTTTTCTCTTGTCATAGAACGTTTCCCTCCTATCTGAACAGTTACCCGTAGCTCTACAGAAAGAATACCTCAGGCATTGCATAGTATAATACTAGCATAGAAAGATATATGCTAGAAGATACATCCATTGAATGTAAGGAAACCAGGAAATGCATATGCAGTGGGAGTGCCGGTAACGTTATGAGTAAGGCAATTAGTGCCGCGTGTCCACGACAGCAACGTCATATCCAGGAGGAGATACTGTTCTCTTCAGCGCATAAATGGAGCGGGTCAGCCCTCGATGATGAAGCGATGCGCGGGGTCTATATCTGAGGTGCCACAGAGATGCTGGAGCCTGCCCTGTCTTTTTCAAACAGTGAACAACTCCCTTAACTCACCATATCCTCGGTGAACCAGACCCAACCGTTGCCATCAACGTAGATACCTACACCAATGCGATGTAACGTCGTGCTGGTCAGGTGAATGAAATGCCAGCCTCCGGGACCCTCATTGATCATGCTCTCTTGCACTGAATATACATTATTCCACGGAGGAGTGGATGGGCCAGCTAGCCCGATGTTCTCGCCACAATCAGTAAATCCCGCGAAACCTTCATTGGCAATGCGCACACATTGATTTAATCCGTCTGGACAGGTATGGCTAAATCCACAGTGAACCATGTTCCAACTGTGCAGCCGCGCGCCTCCAGCCAGGGTCGCGTTCCAGACAAAAGGATAGAGCCCACGTATGGCCCTATCATGATTGATCAGTGCAAAGAGTTGCTGTGTTAGTTGATATTCTTCCGATGAGATTGGTGGAGGTGGACCGTAGGGAGC
>WNGP01011815.1_pt1 | contig 13016 bp, 20 predicted proteins | sample 5407671 | NCBI WGS metagenome assembly WNGP01 (sample SAMN13153381, study PRJNA577476) | soil metagenome | isolation source: 40 cm soil or saprolite under Garry oak tree replicate 2 | place: USA:California | collected 2016-06-15 | reverse complement strand
AGGGCGGTGATAAAGGATTGTTAAATGTCATGAGGGTATGTCCTTTCGTTTAACGTTCGTCTAGCTGCCTGCGAAGCGCGTCCGCTAGGGAACGTGCTCGTGCTGGTCCCAATTGGGAAATGATATCGTTGGGGTTGATTGCCATCAGTTGATTGACAACTCGCGCCAGGTCTTCAGGCTTCACGCCAGCGGCTTGCATGTAATCACTTTCAGTCGCATCGTCGGGCAGAACGATGATTGCAGCGGTGGCGCGATTGCGCTTCCATTCCTTCGCTTGCTTGCCGGGGACGTGCGAAATGACGCCACCCCGTACCTCTGCCCGATCTAGCCAGGAATGAGCGGTGGGCAAAACTTTAGAATAGCCCCAGAGGCAGGTGTACATACAATCATCTTCAATATCGGGTATTTGAAGCGCGAGTGATTTCTGTGTGTCGGTTGGTTTTGTTACCATTGTATCTTTCTTTCTAACTTGAATGGCTGAGATATTGCAGCGTGATGTCGCCTGGTGTTCCCGCCAGCGTGTAGTACGCTCCCTGATCGAAGCTTGCTGCAAATGGATAACTGGTTGCCGATGCAGGGACGGTAATCACCGCGACGGTAGTGCCTGCTGGGCTGGCATTGGGATGCCCATTAAACAGCGACAATACCATAGATGTGCCTGGATTGCCGATGATGATTGGCCCCAGAAACACGCCCCTGACGAGCGCGTCTTCTGCTGCCCCCGTGCCTCCCGCAAAATTTAAGTACTGTCCGATTTGGATATTGGACATCGACGCTGGGGTCACTACTTGCGATCCTGCCACAATGGTCGTTGGGGCAGTTGTGCCTACACTGGTACCAATAGGAACGTTGGTTCCGGTGGCGGTGACGTGCTGGGTTTGATATTCGGTTACCGGTGAGAACCGTACGTGTCTGCTTGCCATTAAAACACAGCTTGCTTTCTTTTGATAGCAAGCCGAGTGCGGTTGCGGAGAATGTTCGATAGGGGAACGGGTGCGTTCCTGGTGGTTACATGGTGGCGAGTGCGCCGTGGTTGTCTGCTGTGGGGACGGTGATCCCCCTAGACCTTAGCTCAGTGATGGGTTGATACGTTGGCCCACATACATAGGTCGTACTCATGCTCCCTCAAGAATGCGTTTAATGCCACACTCTTGCGCTGTTTTACTGTTCGCGCTCCTGCAAGATATGCAGGAATACTGACACTCTGTATTTCTGGATCTTCAGGAGTCGTATTCAAAAGGTCGATCACCTCTCCTGCGTTATTGCGCAGGATCTCAAACACAGTAACGGTATGTTTTCTCTTCCTCGTGCTATAGGAGAGGATAACAAGTACCCATGCCCCATCAGAAGTACCGTGCGGATAATTCTGTACCTGCGCCCGTGCTACTTCACACACCCCTGTTACCTTGCGCTTCCCAAGCTTCCCAAGCCTCCCAAGCTTCTGCTGCACTTTTCTGCCCATAGAAAACCTGGCACGAATACTCTCCTCTACACCTGATATATCTTCTGCCGCTGCTTCCACAATGATCTGGTCGGTGTGGTCTACCTCCACAATAGCATGTACCCTGAACGCCCATTTCTGTACCAGGAAGCTCTCTGTCGCCCATGCAACAATCTGCTCCATGGTCATTTTCGGCTCAATATCCATAGCCTGCTCCTAGCCTTCTTCCTGGGTCGGCCAGGCAGAACGATCCAATGGTTGATACCCTTCGGGATATTCTACCTTGTAAGGCGGTTGGCCGCCTTGGATCTGCAACGGGTGCGATGCAGTAGCCCACCTCGTTTGAATATTGCGAGCAGCCGTCTCCTCCTGATGAACCACTTTCGCGTTTTTCTGCCAGCCAGGTCGATCAGCCGTTTCGCGCCCGCCGCCATACAAATTCCAGGCAAGATCCCGTGGCGCAGGTGCGCGAAGATTTTTTCTTTTATCTCAGCAGGAAACGTCAGCAGGTCACGGTAGATCACTGCCTTACCACTCGGCAACGGTTGCCCCGTCTCGTGCCGCTTGCGCAGCAGCTTGCTTCGTCTCGCTTGGGCGTCTTCATACCCCTTGAGAAGAAGCTTCTGCTTTTCCGTGGCATTGTCTGCCTGTTTTCTCGCAGCAGTTAAGGCAGCCGTGAGTGTGCTCTGCGGCACATTAACCAACCTACAGGCTTCCTGGGCTGGTAGGCCGCTGCGTATCAGTCCTACTATTTCCATGGCCTCAAATTCGGTCAAGTGTTTTTCCTCCTGGGTGTGTGGGCTGCGCTGCGCGGCATATCTATCTTTCCCCCATAAGGGATACGCCAGCGCCAGCACAACCCTACTATCATTATAATCTACTCGCATTATACCAGAGATAGGATTTTTTTGCTCAGTAGGAAAAACGGATGGGGGGTCGTGACACTCCGCTTGAACTAAGGCCCACACCTGTCTCAAAAGTTTATAGCCATGTGGTTCTATTATCTTAGTGTGCTTAGACGGCTTTTCTGTGCTGGTTCTTGTGTCTGAAAAATATAGCACTGACATGTGCTATATTCATAAATACTTGACGACCACTTGACACGTTTTGTGTGATCAGTTTTGAGAGAAGCCACACAAATGCTTGACATGCTTAATTGCTTGTGAGATAATCAAACCAGTTAAGTTGAAAGGCACCAGTTACAGGAGATGGAAAAAGATGACCACGGTTATTATGGAGCAGCCAATAGAGCAGCAGGAGACGCGCTATGTTAGCGTGAGGTCTTTGGCACGGGAGTTAGACGTCACCCGCGTGACGATTCGGGATCGGTCAGAACGCCTGGGGATAACATTCTCACGGTTTTGGCCCGACAGAAACGACTATCTCTCTGAGGAAGATGCGCAGCGACTACGAGTCCAGGCGAAGGCGCTTGCAACGCGCATCAAAGCAGATAGCGCAACTGGAAAATAGCAAAAAATAAGGCGGCCAACCACCTGCACACAGTTGTAAAGCCGCCATCTTACGCAAGTCCCACCGTGAAAACGAGAGAACTTATGTACTCTACTGTACGATAAATCACAGGTTTCTGTCAAGGGCCTTTCTGATACACAGTATATCATATCTCTCGTGTGCGGTGCAGATAGGGGGGATTTTTTACCCATGACACAAACCAGCACAGGGGCACTGCTCGACTACGAAGAGATCAGGCGGACATGGAACACCCTTGTTCCACCAGGCGAGATAGCAGAAGTACGCATAGTTGAAGCAACCGTACAAGCAGATCAGTGGAGAGAATACACGCTGTACGGCTACTTCAATAGCGCCGATGAACTTATCCGCGCGCTGCATGATGAAAAACTCGTTTCATTCCAAGCTGCCTACTTCACCATACAACGCGCGCACCCTGACTTGATCTATCGCGTCTACAACAAGATTGCCATTGCGAAAAAGGGGGAGTCCACACTCGCCAAAGATATTCTTAGGTATACATGGCTCTATATTGACTGCGACCCGGAGCGTATCTCAAAAATATCAGCAACAGATGCACAACACGAGACGGCACTGGCTACGATTCGTGCCATTGATGACTACCTGGTAGCGCAAGGTTTCCCGCGCGCCGTACAAGGGGATAGTGGCAATGGTGCAGCACTTCTCCATCGCGTGGACCTTTCCAACAACCAGGAAAGTAGAGCGATACTTGAGAGTGTGCTGTATGCACTGGCAACACGCTTTGACACAAGCGAGATAACTATTGATCAATCAATGGCTGATCCACCACAACTGTGTAGGCTGTTTGGCAGTCAAAACAGGAAGGGAGATCATACGGAAGTACGTCCCTATCGCATGTCGAGACTGCTGTATGTACCTGACAGCATCGAGACGGTACCGCTTGAGAAGCTACTCGCAGTGGGCATGCCAAAGGAGAAAGCAAACGGCGCGCAGCGCAATGGGACCAACGGACGTTCACCGCGCGCGGAACATGACAAAACGGTGAAGTGGCTTCTGAAGTGGCTCAAGAAACATGACCTGGAAACATTTGTCTATGGCCCTGTACCTACAAGCGATGGCGGTATCAAAATGGATGTGGTGGAGTGCTTCAATTGTGGTCATGTTGATGATCATAAGGCAAGTCTGTTTGTCTCTGCAAATGGGGCGATTGGCTACCACTGCTTCCACGGCACATGTGACGGTATCCACTGGTCTGAGTTCAGAGAACACTATGAATCATGCGTGGAGAACGAGTACAGCCACGTCCCTGTAGACGAACTAGACATTGAGTTTATAGTACGGTGCTTCAATGAAAACGAGTTCGGCGATTCCAAGATTTTTGCCGCGCTCTATGCCGGTGTGGCCGCCTACGATGTCGATGTCGAAAAGTGGTACGGGTTCTTTTCCCACGTATGGGAAGTCGCCCACGGCAAGGTACGGCGCTTCGTAGCCGTAGGCGTATGCGCGGCCTATGAGCGATGGATAGATGCACTACGCACGGAACTGCGCGGATTAGACAAAGAGCGAGATGCAGACCAAATTGGCGGAATCTACGCGCTCATAAGCACAATACAGAAGCGCATTATGGGACTGCGCACCGTGCGACGGGGCAACGCTGTACTTACCTATGCCAGTGGGAATCAAGCGTTTGAAGAGGATGATATTGAGAGCCTACAGATCAATACAGCGTGGTGGCAGGCGCGCGATCCGTACCTGCTAGGGTTTGAAAACGGTGTGCTTGACATCAATGAGAAACGCTATACAGGCAAGCTACGACCAGGCAGGCCGGAAGACCGCTTGCGGTATGTACTACCATGCAATTGGGAAGGCGAAGACGCGCCCCGTCCGGTGCTCGATCTATTGCTTACCGGCATGTTTGCAGACCGGACGCCAGAGCAGCAACAGGTGATGATAGCGTTTCTCCAGCGCGTCCTGGGTGGACTAGGGTTGACTGCTAAAGTGATCCTTCACGCGCTGCTTATCCTCGTAGGCAAAAAGGGACGCAACGGCAAAGATACGCTCCTGACACATATGACACATATCCTGGGCCCACTCCTGGCAGGACCAATTGAGCAAGCATGTATTCTCAAACGCCCCCCTGCATCGTCAGGGTCGGCAAGCCCACACCTGGCAAAGTTAGAAGGGATGCTGCTTGCATGGGTGAGCGAGCCGGAGCGTGGGGAGCGTATGGACATCGGGCAATTAAAAATGCTCATAGGTGGCGGTGACATCCCTGGGCGCAAGAACTACAAAGACAGTACGTCGTTTCCCCCTACGCACCAGCTCATTCTATCGTGCAACGATAAACCACACGCAGACGCCAGCGATGAAGCGCTGTGGCCGAAGGTGTTTCCTATTGCGCTCAATATGCGTTACCTGTTAGAGGCAGGAGAGATCAAAGATAAGGCACATGACCGTCTTGCAGACACCACGATTCCAGAACGACTTGACAAAGAGCTTGCCGGTAGCCTTGCCTGGCTCGTTGCCGGTTCGCTTTCCTTCCAACGTAATGGCCTGATGGTGCCTGCTGAAGTCGTAGCAGCACGAAATGAGTATCGCGGTAGCGAAGACACGCATCAAATCTTCATTGATGCGCAATGCACCAAGGGTGCGCGAAAGAAGTACTCTGTCACCGGATGCTACGAAGACTACAAGGTATGGTGTATAACCGGCAAACGGAAACCTATGTCTGATCTTCGATTCGGTGAACTCATGGCAGAGAAAGGATACACAAAGAAGCGGTATAACATTGGCATGTGCTACCAGGGGATAGCACCGGGCGGTACAGTAGGCACAGGGATACTCAGAAAAAGAGTGTAGGACATCATTTAGCTTGTCATGCTGTTTTACAAGAAAAAGGTGTAGTAGAGTGTAGGGACACCAAAAAAACTACACCTATCTTAAAACACACTACAAGCTCTCTTATAGACAAAAGTGTAAAAGGTGTAGGCTTTTTCATATGAATTTTACATAGAGAAAAAAGAAGGAATGGAAGAGTATATATTATGCGACAGAAACTTTATTGTAGTTTACCTACACCTTTTTCCTTTTCCGTACCCCTTCCGACCATGCGTAGCTTACGTTTAGGGTGATTTTTGACCCTGCACGTTTTTTACATGTCGTGCTTGCGTTCGTGCATAAAAACGGTGTAGACCCTACACTTTTTTGTAGATCCTACACTTTTTTGGGAAGAGTGAACAAAATTCTCCCTCCCACAGGGAAAGGAAAAACGTTGTGGGTATCTTTGAAATTGAAATCACGTTTATCGAGAAGGCCACCGATAAGTTTGGCTACTGGTATATCAGGTTTCGTGGTGAAGGAGACAACTGGAGGAAGGCCAAAGAGGATTGTAACAGGCACCGTTTCTGGTGGAACCCTGACAAGAAAGCGTGGCGTGTGTCGGAAGCCTGGTTGTCTAGCGATGATAGATACTTTTATACGCCCCCCGGAAAGATCAGTGACACACTCTCTGAAATTATTAGTCGCTGGGAGGCACGGGAAGAGGAAAAGAGAAAGAGATGGCAATCACAAAAACAACAAGAGCAGGGGCGCGCGCGAAAGCAGGATGAATGGCGAAGGAAGCAGTATACGAGAGAGGATATCCCATACGCCAAGTCAGGGGTTGGAGCAGCATACGCTATGCTTGGTATCCCTGACAATTCTGATGAGGAGACGGTAAAGCGTGTGTATTGGGGACTTGCCAAGCAGTACCATCCAGACCGTGATAGCGGGGACCATAAAAGAATGGCTGCAATCAATGCAGCCCACGAAGTTATCATAGCGTATTTGAACAAGTCACGTTGGCCTTGACCTGTCAACAGGACAACAGAAAGAGAAACACAATGACATTTGAGCAACTTATACATGATGTATCGGAGAGGGATTTATTCCTACGCATCACACCGGATAACAAAATTGCCTATGTAGGCACGCAACTTAGCCTGAGACATGAAAAGGCTATCGCCAGGTACTATCCACGGTTCATAGCATGGCTTTATCGGAATATGGACAGGAATCACCCCTATGCAATCACTGTCCCGCCTTTTGTGGAACACACTGTCTGAGTCCTACTCATCTTTCCTATGAGCAAAAAGGTTAGTTTTTCTTGCTACATTGCTAGCAAAGGTGTGGTTTTTCTTGCTAGGTTGTGTCAAATATAGGACACTTTTTGCCCACCTTCGCCTGTACCTTTGCTAGATGTGCCATTTGTTCGATCTGCCCACGCGCTCCCTGATATGCACCCATTTTCGTCGAGTCGTCTGCACATATTCTCTGTGTTACGCGCAACTACACGTAACAGAACCACCCAGGAAGAAATGGGTACCCCCCTGTGGAAAAAAGGCGCTGCCGGGCACCCCAACCTAAAAAAACGCGAGAGTGCCTTCTGGAATTGGGTAAGTTTGGGCACAAAAAAAGCCGCCATTGCTGGCGGTTTATGTCGTGTCGAATGGCTCCCCTACCTGGCACCGATGTATTTATAGAACGTCGTGCGACTCTTGAAGCCCGTTGCCTTCATTATTTGAGGGACGCTGGCCGACTTGGCCGCGTACATCTCCCGTGCGCGGGCTATGTCCTTCTGGCTCATGCCGTCGATCACCCTGGTGCGCCCACCATTGTGCCCACGAGAGCGGGCTGCTTCTAGTCCTGCCTTCGTGCGTTCGACAATGATGTCGTGCTCGAACTCTGCCATAGCGCCTATGATGTGGAACATGAGTTTCCCTCCTGGCGTCGTGGTGTCGATGGTTTCTTTCAGGCTGCGCAGTTCAATGCCGCGCTTGCTCAAGTCTGTAACCGTCTCGATGAGATGGGAGAGAGACCGTCCTAAGCGATCCAGTCGCCATACCGCAATCACATCGCCTGGGCGTGCCATGTCGAGCATTTTTTGAAACTCTGGTCGGTCAAAGCGTGTGCCAGTGTACTTGTCGGCGAATGTGCGTTCGACCTGCTCCTTTTTCATCGCATCGACTTGCAGGTCTGTTATTTGTTTGTCGGTTGAGACGCGGATATAGCCTATTTTCATACTGAGGTATCCTTTCCTGTGCCTACTGTCCGAAAGCTCAACTCTCATATCAAGTTTGCGAACATTAATTGTTGGATGTCAATGCAAACATATTGTGTGCGCTAGATTGGCTTGGCAGCGTCGGAACAATGGATGCATGACTATGTTCGGAATACGCCCGTTTTCCGAACACCCATTGTGCCCTAAAAAACACATCCATTGCACTCATTTTTGCCTGTTTTGTCGTGTAAAAACCCTGCTTTTATCACAAAAAGCGCTCGAAAACGCCGTAAAAGCGCGGCGTTTCTCGCTATTCGGCATCAATCAGCAAGAAGTAAGGGTGTCCAGGCGCACTCGCGTCTGTCGTCAGAACAACTGGGCCATAGGGCAGCGCATCTTGAATAGCTGAGAACACCTTGTGGCGTTTGGCGTCGTCGCGCAGCTCCAACCACACGACCTGCCCTGGTAGCGCGTCGTTTGCCTTGCGCAATGCTTCAGGGGTTATGCGCAGCGTGATGCGCCACCACTGCTGCCCCTTGCGAATCTCACGCAGGTGCAACGCTTCAATCGTTAGGGGTACCTTCTTGTCGATAAGAACCTGCTTCTGCTCAGGCGTCAGTTTGTGCTGCTTCTCAGGCTGCTTGAATCGCTGCTCCTCCTGGGCCTTGCGCCACAGTTCATCCAGCCGAGGGGGTTTCTTGGTCATCGTCCTGCTCTCCATCTTCCGGTACTTCAAAAACATAGCCTTCGGGTAGCGGGCCGTTGCCCTCGCGCCAGGCAGGTTCGTACTCTAGGAAGCTCTCCGCGAAGGCTTCCTGTGGCTCTAGCTCCAGGTCGCGTGGGCTAGAGACGGCCACGAGCCACATTTCATGCTCGCCTTCCTTCTTGGGAAGTTTGCTTGGGAAGTTTGGCAAGAACCTGATAGACGACATCGCCACTGGTATACACCTCCAGTGGTTGGTTCACGGGTCGCACGTCAGTCATAATGTGCATCCTTTCGATACAAAAACAAACAACAAAGTATAACGACAGTATACAGCATCAAAAAGCGCCAGGACAAGAGAACTGCTCGTCGGGAGGATCATCGTCGGTGCTATCACCTGCGTTTTGTCGTCGAGCAGCCCCGTTTTGTCGTCGGCAGTTGTGACAGGTTGTGACGGTGCTGTCATCGTCGCCTGCTTCCATCTGTGTGACCGCACGGGCGGCCAATTCGCACTGTCTGTCGTCATTGTTGTATGTCCTTTCCTGGGCAGCCCGTTGACGAGCTGCCCAACTCTTTTTTATCGGTTACGATGTAGCTTTTTGACTTCCGACAATCTTGTTGGTTGAAAGTGAATGTCGCGTTCAATCGGCAGCCCAAGTCTGCCACGAGCCTGGCTCATCTCGTTGAGGCTGAAGTAGCCTAACTCCTGCTCGAAGCCGATGACGAGCCCAAAGAATATAAAATCGTCGTCTTCCTGGCTGCCTTCAGTGGCGTACCAGGTCCACGAGCTGTCTGGCGTGAAGAACTTGATGTAGACCAGCGGGTCGTTTTCGTGCTCCTGCGCGTAGAGCGGTGGGAGCTGCTGGCGCAGCTCCTGTGTCAAGAGTTGTTGACGGGCCATAGTCGTGTCCTTTCAAATTTCGAGATCAAGACAGTACTGGATAAACTGAGGAATATTGTGACAAGTCTGATTGGATGAGATTAAAGTCATCCATTGATCGACGCCTTGATCGACGCCAAGGTACAGAATGAGCCTATAGCCCCAGCGCCAGAACACACCGTACAGCTCTTGTGTCGCCAGTGAGCAAAACTCGACCATTGTGGCATGATGCGGGAGTACAGCATCCTGGTCAAACTCATCAATCATCGTTGTGTCCTTCCTGAGCGGGCTGCACAAGCCCGCTCATGCTGTTGTCTACGCTAGACGCTTTGAACGTGCAGAGCGCTTGCTACTTGCTCAATGATGGCGCGAACGCGCTCCTTGACGGGCTCCGTGACTTTGATACCGGAGCCGCCAAGCAAGCGGTAACACTCGTGCCGTATCTGTCGGCGGTCGAACTCATAGAGGACCGTGCCACGCTCTAAGATTTCATGCACGACAAGAATAGGGGCCTGCGCCCAGGCTTCCTCGCTGGTGAGCCTAGGAGCTGGCTCTACGTCGCTCTCGTATACGAGCGACGTTAAGCCATTGCGGCATACGACGAGCTGTTTGATGATGGCGATGTTCTTAACCTCGCCCTGGTACTCTTTGGTTCGGCTATCGCGAACGTGGTCTCCAATTTTAATCTCTGTCATTAGCTGATCGTCCTTTCTGGAGTAGCCCCCTGTGGCTTGTTTATCCGTGTTCCTGCTGCCACCTCCTGAGAGAGGGCTGTTTCTGCCCTCTCGATTATTTGATGTGCTACGTTACAGATGCGTGTCAGACGCGCTATCAGAACTTCAGGAGTGACTTGGTACATGATGAGGTAGTCAGCGCTGAACACGTTTGGTATGCCGAAGTGTCGTGCCACGACATAGCTAACGGCTTCGGCTTCACATTCACGCCCTCGCTTGTCAAGCGGTGCCGCGCCATCGTCAGGGGCCTGTGTTCGCTGGTGTAGCAAGCCGTGCGTCAACTCGTGGATAAACACATTGCAAAGGCTTGTCGCGTCAAGCCCAGCCTTGACCGCGATTTTTGTTCCCTGGCTGTAGCCTTGCGTGCTCTCAGGGAGCTGCTCCTCGTGACATGAGAAGCCCTCCGAGACGGCATACGAGCGTAGCGCGTCATACAGGTGCCGTGCGCTCTCACTGTCCGCTTGCGGTTGCCAGAAGTGGTCGAGCGGTGGCTGCCCCTCGCTCTGGTCGATCTGGCTTGCATCGAAGACGACCGGCTTCACAAAAAAGCTGATGTATTGCTTCTCTTGCTGCTCGTCTCCGTTTACGAGGAGACCGTCAACTGGCTTTTCCTCTTTTCTCGTGTACGGACGTGGTACCCAGATCGACAAGGCATTTTCGCCCTTGCGCACTTGGTACGGCTTGCCATGCCGTTCCTTGCCTATCCGTTGCCAATCGTTATAGGAAGCTACAAACGAGGGCTGAATATCACGAGCTGCAAGCTGGCAAGCCAATAGCCATTGATTAGCTGAGCTATAACGATGGAATGCGCTACAAAAGTTCATCCATTCGACTAGCCGCTCGCTTTTCCCAGCTCGTACCTCATCAAGTAAGGCTTGTATGCTACCATCAACAGCGGTCTTTGCATCGGCTTTACGAGCGCTGTCACGTTCCTGGTACTCTTGTGACGTGAGGTGCTTTTTCATTGTGAAAAATCCTTTCCTGAGCGGGCTTGTATAGCCCGCTCAACTCGTTACTATCGTGCCTGGCGTGCCAGGAGGTGAATGTCATCCATAAAAAGTGATTCCAGTTCAAAAATGCTCTCGTTGTGGTCTACACACCACTGCGCAAGCGTGCCGCGCAAGTAGTAAAAGCTCTGCTGTGGGTCAAGCGAATCTTTGATGCGTATGTACGCATCGCACAATGCGCCAAAGGCGTCTCTGTCAGGCTGTACTTTAACCTCAGCATTATCAGCGGGATTCGGATCAGCTCCACAAAGGTGGATGCTGAGAAAGGCAGCATTGCCGTTACAGCGGGCAAGCAAAAATTGGTATGCATCGTTCCATGATTGAAACTCGCGAAACTTCCCGTTCCGCTTGTAGTGGTCCCAGCTCGACTTCCATCCACGTTTGAAGGCGACGATGAATGTACTCTGGCGTGGTATGCGAGAGATGCGATACGAGACGTTTGTATTCATGGTAAAATCCTTTCGTGAAGCTAAACTTTTGCCGGTCTTAGCTTGCTAGGCAAGCGGTTTTATGGCCGCTTGCTGCTCTTGTCTAAACTCATCAATACCATCTACAAGACAAATTTTTGTGGTCTGGGTAGGATTCGGCGTCAATACCATCTCGCTGAATCCCCCAAAGATACGCGCTAAATACCCCAAGGCTGAGTTTACTAAACCCGGCTGTATCCTTTTCTGCTTTGAGGCTTAACTCAAGAGCAAGATACTTTTTCTCACCGGGTGTCTTCTCAGTTGGCTCCCCAAGCCGTCTCAGGTGGTGTCTGTCAATGGCAACCAATTGACACCGGAACGGGTCAAACAGCAACAAGGCAAACGATAGCGTTTTCAATCCCATGCCTTTGATAAGCAGGTTCAAGCCCGCTCTCCAGGCGACTTGACCGTCAAAACTCTCAGGAATAGTCATGAATCGGTCAAGCTTGCCGCTTAACCATGCCTCATCGATACTGTAAAGAGCTGTCATGTGATTTTTGAACAAAACAGCGGGGGATGTCTCTGTCCTAGCTGTGAGCAAGAGATTGTATAGAACGTCACGTTCTGGCAATGGCTTGCCAACGTACAAACTAAGCAAGCGAGCCATATTCCCATTGACAGCCAGGTCTTGAAGCGGGCTGAGAGCGGCTACGCGTAACGCAAAAATTAAATCTGCTTGCTTGTCACCGTACTGCATCTCAACCATTGCGTCCAATGTAACCTCTAAAGTGATCATGCCATGTCTCCTTTTTTGCAATAGCCTAGTAACTCAATGCGAGTTACCACGCCACTACAAGCAGATGCGCTAAATCTGCTTGTTTTCCGTGCCTATCCTATCCGCCTTGATTCTCGTCTCGACTAGATCCTTGACTAGATAGGGCTACGTCCACTAGGGGCCATTGCACGCGAGAGCGGTTATTCTAACTGTGTCCCTCAGGGGACTAGATGCGCTACAGAAACGAACTACAAATTCAAACTACACTAATATTATACCGTATCAAAGTACAAAATACAAGATACAAAAGGATTATTTATTTTGTTCTAATAAATTACCCAACATTTTGATATAACTGCTGCTGTGTTTGTGGCTGTGTGACTGCTGCTGCTGCTTTATGAGGAGGGTGACTGTGTGAGGAGGGTAACTGTTACTGTGTTGCTTGCTGCTGCTGTGTGACTGCTGCTGAGTTGTCAATGGTAGAAATGCGAACGTTTGTTCGCAAAACTTTGTCGCGGGAAGGGCTAAGTGGTGTCTAAGACGGGAAAGAAAATCCAATGGATGAGTTTATTTTTACTACAC
>WNGP01018342.1_pt1 | contig 13017 bp, 13 predicted proteins | sample 5407671 | NCBI WGS metagenome assembly WNGP01 (sample SAMN13153381, study PRJNA577476) | soil metagenome | isolation source: 40 cm soil or saprolite under Garry oak tree replicate 2 | place: USA:California | collected 2016-06-15 | reverse complement strand
TCAGTAGGATTTAAGCCAACTGCTGAGTCTGCGCTAGCTATTTCTTCTGGCTGAGGTTCACGTTCGCGCAATATCTGGTAGAGGATGATTGCAGAAAAGGTTGCAGTCCCGATACCACTCATGCTAAAGTTGCCGATGTTTAAGGTGAAGTTTCCAGCGCCCATGGTAAGGGCAACAGCAGCAGTGATTAGATTGCGACTTTTAGAGAAATCTACTCCATTTTGAACCCAGGCAGGATGGCGACACAGGCCGCGAAAATGAAGATAAGGGTAGAGTAGATGCGCGTGACGGCCATTACGCCGATATTCTCAGCATAAGTAGTCACACCTGTTCCTCCACCTGAAGCTGAGACGATGGTTGCCAGGCCATCGCCAAGGAAAGCTCGCCCCAGGTATTTGTCCAGGTTACGTCCGGTGATTGCTCCCACAGCTTTCACATGGCCCAGGTTCTCAGCAACCAGGATGATAGCGACTGGGGCAATCAACGTCATAGCATTGATGTTGAACGTAGGAGTAGTAAAGGCTGGTGCGCCTAACCATGCAGCATTACTAAGGTTTGTGAAGTTGATCGGTGTTCCGTTTCCTAAATGCAAACCGTTGGCAAGCAACAGGTAAATGAGATAGCCGATAATCCCGCCAAGCAAAATTGGGAGGCGGCGCAACGGCCCAGGAAGAAAGACTGCCACCAGTGCAACCGCCAGTATAGTGACGAGCGCCATCCAGGTGTCAAATGTGCTATGATTTGCTTCACTGATCGCAGTAGTCGCGAGGTTTAGACCGATCACTGCTACAACTGTGCCTGTGACTATAGGTGGCATCAGGTATTCAATCCACTTATAGCCGACGAATATAACGATGATGCCGATAATGGCGTAAACAACACCTGCAGTGATGATGCCCCCTAGGGCTACAGGGATATTGTGGGTAGCGCCTTCAGCCACGAGCACAACGGCGATGAAAGAGAAGCTTGAGCCGAGATAACTAGGTATGCGACCACCTACAACGAGAAAGAAGATGAGTGTGCCAATACCGGAGAAGAAGATTGCGGTGTTGGGGTTGAAGCCCATGATTATTGGAGCCAGAACCGTAGCTCCGAACATAGCCAACACATGTTGCAGGCCAACAAAGATTGTTTGTCCCCAGGGGAGTCTTTCATCGGGTGCAATGATGCCCTCTTTTTTAACGGTCCAGCCCGTGAAATATCCCCTTCTTTCGGTTGTCTCAGTAGCCATGTTATTATCCTCCTTGAGAATAATGCAGGATTAACAGATAAACAAATCGATGCATATGGGAATGAGAAACATGCGTAAAGTTCTGTACACCTCCTTTCTACAGCATACAATACTGGCCAGGGAAGAAAGATAAGAGGATTCTTTGCACGGATTATAACATGGAATTTATACGAAAGTCGAGTGAATGAGTGAAGCAAAATTTTCTATTAAAATAAGCGAGCAGGGTAGCACATGTATTTCTTATAGCCGTTCTATATTGACATATATTTCCAGATAGTTACAGAGGGACTTCTGATGATAAAAGATCTTGCTGAAAATCAGGAGGAATCAGTGCATACTTAACCCCTTGCTTATGTACTAACAATTCTAGAGCATCTATTGTCGAGGTGAGTGGAAGTCGTGCAGTGATCAGTGCCTCGATATCGATGTGATGGCCCTGAATGAGTTCAATAGCTTGTGCAAAGTATGCTGGGGTATGGTGAAAAACTCCTTTGAATGTAAGCTCACTGTAATGTATAGGGCGTGTCTCGAAGCTCACCCGTGATCCAGAAGGGCACCCACCGAAAAAGTTAACCAGGCCTCCAGGACGTACGAGCGAAGCTGCCAACTCCCAGGTTTCAGGCATACCAACAGCTTCGATCACTATATCGGCACCACGTCGAGCTTCTGTTTCATCGAGTATTGCTTCTCGTTGTTCCTCAAGTGAAAATTGGCCAACTTCAATAGCCACATCTGCACCAAAACGACTTGCAAGAGCAAGCCGATCGGTATTACGTCCTGTTATCACCGTATGCGCGCCTTTTAGCTTAGCTATTGCGCTGAGTAATAGCCCTAGAGGACCAGATCCCAGAATAACGACCGTATATCCTCGGGCGATCTCACATGCGTCAATTCCGTGGAGTGCGCAGGCTAACGGTTCAGTTAATGCGGCTGCAATAAATGAACTACCTGGTACCAGGTGATAGAGGTTCTGGCGCACAATGCGTTCGGGTACCAGTAAGTATTCAGCATAAGCGCCATTGAGCAAAAGCAGATCTTCGCAGAGGCTAAATCTTCCGCGACGGCAGTAAAAGCACTGCTGGCATGGCGCCGAATTTGCGATGACGATAGCATCTCCCTCGGCACATTGAGTTACTCCTGGACCTATTGCTGCCACAAAACCAGCAACTTCATGACCAAAACCCGCAGGTGTTTTGCGGAAAAGTAAGGGATGGCCTCGCAGATACGTTTTCACATCAGTTCCACAAGTTGTCGCCGCGACAACTTTCAGGAGTACTTCTCCGACCTCTGGTTGAGGAATTGGCCGACGTTCCATGCGTACATCAAGCGGTGCATAAAACATTGCTGCAAGCATAGTCATAGTATATTAAGAATCAGTCCTTTTTCTCATATATGTATCTAAGGAAAAACCTTGAGCGTTATTAAACTGTGTCCGATTACAGAGAAAGGGTACATTACTAAGGGCTTATTTGCAAGCAGGGAGTATTGAGTTAAGAATATGCCAGAGGAAAAAACAGAGGGAGACGATGCTCAAACACCTCAGCCTAAGAGAGTTACACACATCATATTTATTACTCTGATAGTTATGCTACTCATTTTGAGCGTTAGCAGTCTCTTTTTCATAGAGAGAAGCAAAGGTAACGGTTCTCAGTTAACTACAGACACAGAAACGCCTACTCCTACTCCAACACCAACTTCGATATACTTAGAAACTCCTCCGGCGCAGTCGGAGTTTTATGACACGTTTAAGAATAACGCTCTAGGTTGGAGTGTTTCAAGTACAACCGGGTATTATCGAACAGTCAAACCTGGAGCGTTAACATTAATGAATACCAACCTCGGCACCACCCTGGTTGAGAGCTTGCCTACAAATGCAATCTTTGACAATTTTACGGTAATCGTGGATCTTACAATTCTTAAAGCCAGTTTGGATGATAGCGTAGGTATCTATATACGAGGTGATAGTAACCTTGAGCATGACTATCGCATTGATCTTAATAGCAATGGTACCTTTGATATTGCGAAAGAGTACTTAGATTCCAGGAACAATCCCCAGTCGAGCTTTCTTGACGGGCCACGCAACAGCTCTACTCTTAATCCTCCTGGTTCTCAAAATACAATTATGGTGATTATGAATGATTCCCAGTTGCAATTGTTTTTTAACACCACAAAAGTCAGCACAGTGATTGATACTGATTATATGGCTGGGCAAGTTGCGCTTTTTGCTCATGCAGGTGAGGACTCACAGGGTGTTGCCGTTTCATTTAGTAGGGTGGAGATTGATAAGCTTCAAGAAAATTTGCCTGGTTAATCAGGACAGATGATATTTCTTATAGTCATTAGCTATAAATTTTGATCTTCTTGATTTCTTACAAAGGCAAGTAGTGCGACGAGCTTTGGTCAGGTCTGGCCTTCGCATATTCGTTGGTTACCGCGATATTACTATGGCCCAACGTATCTCGTACCACCGTGAGCGGTGCTTTGCGATCGATAGCGTGGGAGCCGTGGCAGTGCCTGAGCCAGTGTGGTGACACCTCGAACCAGTTTGGAATACCAGACTGTTTAGCCGCATCTCGAACGATACGAAAAACGGTAGTAGTGTCGAGGCGTGTGCCCTTATAGTATCCATCGCGCGAGACTTCCTGGCGCGACCGGAATACGAAATCGTCCACTGATGCATCCTCGCATATGGCCGAGAGGACATTCCAGGAGCTTTCTCCCAGGAGCACGGGGATCCTGCTCTAAACAGAACAGAACGATCTAACGGTTAAGCATGGGTTTGTAAAGGTCTATCAAGGCATTTTCCACAAAGGTTCTATCCGCACGAGCACGATATATAGCACTCGTATACCAGTCTGCTCCTTGCTTCCTAAACCAAGGTACAACGACCTTCTCTAACTCACGTAGGGAATAGAGCGAAACAGACCACCGACGAGAACGGGGTAAATGATCGAATACGTACCTACCTAAGTAACTCCTATCCGCACGCCAGTCAAGGCCTAGATGCGCTTCTAAACGATCATAGACAGAGGCAGACTGACCAACGTACAACACCTTTCTACCTGTTGATCTCCTATAATGCCCAAGCTCCAGACGAATAAGTATATCGACCTAGGGGCTCTATCTGGACCCATCTGCGTGTCGACCCAGATGTGGTACTGCGCAGATACACAACAGCTCAGATCGAACCTAATAGAGACCCTCGGTGGCATCCTCGGGGATCTCATCAAGGACATAATGCTTATAAAAGGTCTCGATGCTGGCGTGTCCGAGCACGAGCTGGCCGACGCGGGGATTCTTCTTCGCGAGCTCGGTGCCCACCAGGCGCCGCAGGTCATGTGGCTTGACATCCGGCAGCCCGATCCTGACCGCATACCCCTTGATGATCTTCCAGGCACCTTGACGGGTGAGTGGTTCTGCCGAGAGCCGAGCGTGTGCGTCCTCTCCACGACCGTCAAAGCGGGTGAAGATGTAGGGAGACTCGATGGGGCGGGCGGTGAGCCAGGCCTGGATGGCAGCGTAGGCCTCCCTGGTCAGGGGGACGTCGCGGTACTCCGTCTTGTTTTTCCCCCGCACCTCGACGACGTAGCCCTGTCCACGCGGGCGGAGCCGGTTGCGCGTGATGTCACAGATCTCCGAGACGCGCGGCCCGTTGCCGAAGGTATGCAGCAGGGCCAGGTCCCGCAGCCCGAGCAGGCGGCTCGCGTCGGGCTGTTCGGTGAGCTGGCGCATCTCCTGTGGGGTGACTTTGACGCGTGCATTGGGTTTGAGGCGGTCTTTGAGCCCCTTGACGGAGACGCCGCGCACGCGGTTGAACTGCTCGAACGTGCCTGGGGGAATGAGCTTTTTCTCCTCGGCCTCCATCATCATGTGCCGGACGGCGGCGAGCATGCGGTTGATCGTGTTGGGGGAGAGCTGCTTCCCCAGCATCTCCCCGGGGCTTTCCCTATCGGGGACCAGGTAGATGCGCTCCACCAAGTCTGTGCGCCACTGCGAGAAGATCGCGGAATCGAGCGCCGTGTGGGCGTTCCTTGCGAAGCGCAGGTAATCGAAAAAATCCTCGGTGTACTGCTTGCGGGTCGAGTCGGCGACCTGGCCAGCCAGGATGCCGTCGTTCCAGCCGAGTAGTGTTCGCGTGTAGTGTCTTTTCTCCTCAAAACTCGTCACACGACCTCGCGCTATGATCACCGTCCGAGGCGCGTATTCCTGGGACGTTGCTTCAACGGAAGGAGCAGGGAGCTCTCTCTGCATGATTGCATCTCTCTTTCTTATAGTACTTTCAGTGCCGATTCTGCCTTTCGAAAATAGCGCCAAAAAAACGCTCAGTGAGAAGCACGTCTTTCCTATGACAGTTCAGGTGAACTGTCCCTAGCTTCTGACCGCCACGGCGCGTGCTTCGCGACTCGACGATTTTCCCGAGCACAGTGCCGCAATGCATATTCCTGCAAAAAGAAGCTGAACTTCGTCGTAATTTGAGAACGGCCTGAGGTATGCGTTTACCATAGTGAAACGTCTGACTCTCACCATCACTCTGCCTTGAAGGAGGAACATCTATGAGCGTGTCTGGGCTCATTTTCTTGCTCATCTGGGGACTCCTGATTGCCCTCATCCTCGTCCTGTTCTGGCATCCTCAGCGTTCCCAGAGAAAAGCGAACACACCCGCTGATCGTCAACCGACTTCCGCCATGTTCCGCGATGATGATCGGTACTGGTCTGGAGGCATCTTTTACAGCAATCCCGACGATCCTGCTCTGTTTGTCGAAAAGCGCTACGATCTCGGATGGACCCTGAATTTTGGCCATCCTCAGGCAAAGTTGGTCCTGATTGGATTGCTGTTTGGGACCCTTGCGCTGAGTATCCTGCCGGTCCTCATCTCTGGCACGGCACCCATTAGATGCCACCCGTCTGGATGCTACCCGTTTCCATAAAAATGGACCGAGAAGCCTCAGGAGGAATGACGACCATTCCATTTTGGGAGCTGACTCTGGTTACAACCCCTGTTATGAACATTGTGCGCTAGCAAAATAGGACAAGGCTATAAGAAATATAGATTGCCTACATCAATACACAACTGAGTCGTGCCTGTTGAAAAGTATTATGTTATACTGAACTTCATTAAAAGCTAAGGGTAAAAACATCCGAAAGGAGTTCATCAAATGCTCACAGTACCCAATCAAAAAGAGCCACCTCACTCTGATTCCAGCTCGACACGAAGCTGGAACAGGCGATTGATCATACTGCTTACCATTCTGGCAGCGATGGCACTGGTAGTGACGATACTCTGGGGCATTAGTCACATCACCACATCGGTGCTTGTAGTTGTCATCGCTGCCCTTATAGCGTATGCGATCGCTCCGGCAGTAGAGATATTACACAGAGTAATGCCACGTGCTCTGGCGATTCTACTTGCCTATTTGATAGTCATTGTTATTTTAGGAGTAATTTCCTATTATGTTGTGAGTACGGCAATTTTACAGATCGGGGTACTCGTACAAGGTATCAGTGGCTGGTTAAAGCCTGGCAACAGTGGACCTATTTCGCTACTGACATTGTTACTAAAATTGGGCTTGACACAGGCTCAAATCAATGCGCTTGGACAGCAGATTGCAGGTACATTATCGAACCTCGCGAGTTCGCTCGCAGGCGGGATTTTACCATTGCTCGGTGGGGTCGCTGGTGGTATGATCAACATCCTCTTAACAGTGGTAATCAGCATTTATTTGTTGATATATGGAGCGCGTGCCTTCAGTTGGATACGTAATGCGACTCCCAGGTCGCGCCGTGGGCAATTAGGTTCTACAATCGAGATACTCCAACGCGTTGTGGGTGGTTACATCCGTGGTCAGATATTGCTGTGTACGATCATCGGATTTCTTGTTGGGGTGGGCTTATTTATTATCGGCTTCCCTTTCGCCGTTTTGATGGGAGTTCTCACGTTCGTCACAGAGTTTATCCCGGTACTCGGCACGATTTTCGCCGGGTCTGTCGCTGTCCTGCTCGCATTGACACAAGGAGGATGGGTCATGGCCATCAAAGTGCTCATTTTTGTTGTGCTTGTACACATCTTCGAAGGCTACATTCTTTCCCCGCGTCTCATAGGCAATGCCGTCAAACTTAATCCCGCAATCATGCTGATCGCCTTAACTATTGGGTCAGAGCTTTTCGGAGTCTTTGGCGCCATCTTTGCTGCGCCCACAGCAGGTTTACTTCAGGCTTTATTTACTGCCATCTGGATTCAATACCGACAGACACACAAAGATGAGTTTTTGGATGGCGAAGGTGAAAAACTTGAGTTCGCTACTGAGAAATCAGAAGAACTTCCGGCGAAGACACCTCTTTCTACTCTGACAATGGTTGAGGATAATACAAAAGACACTTAATATACCAAAAAGCCCTGGATTTCCTTTGTCTGATAGATACCCTGGGCTTTTTCAAACTATTGAATACGAGAATACTTACTGTCCAGTGCGTTGCAAAAATTGCTGCACAGGGAGCCGTTCCTCTGGCCGTAATGGACGGAAGCCTCCCTGGTCATTTATGAAAACAATACGCGATGACTGGAAGTGAATGATCATGTCAGGTAGATGATCCCCATTCACGTCAGTAAAACTGAGCGTGACAGGTATCAAATCATCTCCTGTACCGTACAATTGAGGACCGAGATAGATGCGGGCTTTTGAGCCATCTCCACCAGGAAACTCAATGATCTCGATGCGACCATTTAGATTAATTGCTATAAAATGGCTAGGAGTACCTGATGTTTCGTTATGTCCCACAGAGGCATCCATCTGGAATGTGCGAGGACGGCCAAAATGCAAATCATCCCATGTAGTGTTCCACCAACTAACTGCTGAAGTGAGTAATGTCCATAAAGCCAGCATTGCAATCATACCAACTCCCAGGTAAAGCAATGGGTGCGCTCCATGCCAGAATTGTCGCTTGCTCCGTTTCCGCCCGGAGTTCGGAGCCTTAGGTAGCTTCTGAGACGTTGTATTCACGGGCCGTGGCATTGCTGATTTACGATCAGTCCTCGTCTCATCAGCTTCTCCACGCTGCCATTCACGCACATCTTCCGCAACATCAGTGCTCTTAGGACGAACTCGGGAGGCTCGCTGCGCAACGGGAGTTGTACTATTTGGGATGACTGACTCCGTTCCAGATTGGGCAGTTTTATCTCTAATTGGTCGATGGCGTAAAACACTGCGCGGAGTTATTTCATCGGTCGATTCTAAAACTGGCATTTTCAGGTTGCTCCTTTCCTCTAACTCAAAAAACAATGAAGAAATACCGACAGATGTCGGAGAAACCTGTAATCGGAACCCTGTAGATCAGAAGTGAAATAGTAAACCTGATGGTCAAAAACCAGGTTACAAGCGGTTAAAAACAAAGAACTGGGGAAAAATAGTACGATCAAATTCTGTTTGACTGACAATACTATTATACCTTAGAGGCAAAGATTTTACCAGAGGGCTACAGGAAACTTTTTCGGTCGAGTAAAGCTTGCAGGTCTTCAGGAAGTGGCGCCTCAAGATTTACGGCATTCCCTGTGGTTGGATGAGTGAACTTGAGCTGATATGCATGCAGAAATTGACGTTTGAGTGTTAAACCATGGTTGATACTGCCGGATCCGTAGACGGGATCACCTACGATAGGATGACCTATTGCTTTCAGATGTACTCGGATCTGGTGAGTACGTCCAGTTTCCAACTCCAATAGCAGCAATGTATGCCGATCGAATCGTTCCTGAACGCGAAAGTGTGTCCGAGCCGCTCTACTTTTCACCACGGTGATCGCCATTTGTTGACGATGACGTGGATTCCGTCCGATAGGAGCATCGATGCTACCCTGGTCTAACGCTACAACACCTTCCACGAGAGCTAAATAGCGTTTGACTATTGCATGTCGCTTCATCTGATCCGCTAAGGCTGAATGGGTAGCCGCATTTCTAGCAACGATAATCAGACCTGAAGTATCCTTGTCGAGGCGATGGATTATTCCTGGCCGCTGTTCTGAATTCTCTCTCTGGATATCAGGATAGAGAGCAATTAAAGCATTAACGAGCGTATCATCAACGTGCCCAGGTGCAGGATGAACTACCATTCCTGCGGCTTTGTTCACAACTAGCAAATCTTTGTCTTCGTATATGATGTCGAGGGGAAGTGATCGTGGCATGATGTTGGTGGCTTTACCAAGCATATTGAGGGACATTACCTGCACCTCGTCGCCGATCCTAAGAGTATATCCAGACTTGCCAGTATGCCCATTGACAAGTACTTCTCCACCTACAATCAGTTGCTGAATTGTGGTACGTGAAAAGCCAGTCAGTACAAAAGTGAGATAGCGATCAAGACGTATACCTGCTTCGTCAGCTTGAATGCTCAATGTACGTTTTTCTTGAGATGATTCGGGGCTAATGTTGTGCATCGTGTTCTTTCGAAGGCTGCAATACCTCACTGCCTGTTGCAACGGGAGATTTCAGTGTGGTTTCCTGCGCAGCTTGCGTTTTCTTAGAAGCCTCTTCTGGTTTAAGTATGCTTCCAAATACTAGAGTAAGCACTCTATCGATCAAATTACTCAACGCTCCACCAATTATCAAACCGAAAATCAGCTTATACCACAAACTACCTGTATTGATGTTGCGCAGGTAGAGATACACGATCACTCCAATGGCCACTGCGATTAGGAGCACCAGTACAATACTGTTTGCGAATAGGCTAAACGCAGCCCCATTATTTCTAATGTAATACAAAGTGAGATAGTCGCCAATTAGAGAAACTCGAGGACCAAAGTAAGATGGGGAAAGGTTTGTAACAACCCAGGCCTTTGTCCATTGATCAAGGATCAGAACTAAAATAGCGGTAAGAAATGCAAGAGCATCGTAGACACGTGCACGCCTGTGTTTCACTTATGTATATCTCCCTTTTCTCGGCAGTAAGCATGTGTATTGTACCCCATCTTGCGCCTGTTGAAAAGGTTACATACTTACTTTTATGCTTATTCTAGTAGCTCTGTTGCTCGTAGATTTCTTCTCTGCTCAGGTTTCTTTGCTCCAAAGCTTGCTCGCATTTGATATCTCGAGCCGCCCACGGAATAGCTTCAAGCCTCTTCTCAGGAATAGGACTCCCACAAGCTATACATATGCCATACCTTCCATCGTCAATACGCTTCAAAGCCCTTTGCACTTCGGTCAAAAGAGCTTGCTCATTAACGAGAAGCGACTGCTCGTTCTGCATCTCTAAAAAGTCTACAGCTAGATCCTCAAAATCGTTAGGTCCTTCGTTTGCTTCAATAGGATCAGTTGGAACAGGATGCGCCTCTGTTAGTCCAGTGATATTCGTTCGCAGTTCATCGCGTTTAGCTTCAAGACGAGTCTTCATTGTAGTAAGGTCTAAAGTCAACTTCGTTCTCCTTTCGACTCCCAGCAATTCCCAATGGATACCACGTATTTTAACTCATTGTGGGGGCATTGTCATAGTTTTGATGTCGATCTACATAGAGATTAGAGAAGTTGTGTGAAACTTGTGATATTTGCAAAAAATATAGTCTGCATCATCTTTGGAAGAGCCATTGATAGCTGATCTTATCGGAGCCGCATGAGTTGACCAGCTATCACTCAGCTTACAGAAGGCAAACAGCGTGGATGAGCATTCCTGGTTGTCTCCCTTCGAGATTAAATACGCTACTGAGTTACATTACGCTGGTCATATGAGTGCCCTGAGATAACATCGATGATCGGTGGGCAACTGGATGGTATTTCTTTTGCAAGGACGTCAAGTAAATGTTGTGATGAGCATAGGTATTCGGGGGTGTAGGGATTTGCTGTGAGAGCCAGAATCCGTATGGGGTTTGCCACACATATATCCAGACTTCGCTCAGAAAGCCTTTGCAATACGACTGAATGGCAGAAGATCCTGGTTGCATCTTCAACGACGAGCTCTCCTCCATGACCAGGTGAAATCTTTTTAGGAAGTTCAGTCAGTAATGCCCGTGAAAGTTCCTCAGTAAGGGCACCACGTAGAACGAATATAGGTTTTTGTGAAGTCTGAATGTGTTTCGCAACCCAGCGAGCTTCATGCAGTGGTTCGACAACGCCTTCAAAGCGCTCGATAGTATTATTGCCACCATTGGCAGTGAACATAAATAGCCGAGCTTGCGAGATTTGCTTCCTATAGGCAACTAAGAGTTGTGTTTGCCGTGTAGAAAGGCGCAGTAGTAAATCGGCGGTGCGCCGGGCTACAAGCTCTGGCGTGGCTGCTGCGCTGGCTCCTGTACAAACAATGCAGGCATCAGTTATTCTTGGTGCTGCAGCACCAAGACGATTAATTGCGCCATCAACAATACTTAGATGTGCACCTAATCTCCCGAGTTGATCCATTGCATTGCGTAGATCGTGTAGTAAAGTTGGACCGGCAATAATAACTCGCCCTGGACGCAGGATACGGGCGAGTATTACAGATCCAAGCGCGGTTCTCCCTGGCAGTTGCAGCAAGCGTTCGACTTGAGTGCCTTCACTCTCAGCCTGGAGTAGTAGTTCAGCGGTAGTTGCTACAAGCAAACCAGCCTGGGGTACATAACGTGGCTTTGGGAGACCAGTCAAAGCATCTGTGACTTCGCCGTCTAGCCCAAGAGAAGTTAGCGCTAATTCATCCGAACTATAGTGTTTCTCACCGACGAGTGTTTCCAATAAGTGATTCGTTGTGGTGGTTTTGCCTACGTTCTTTGAGAGACCAATAAGCGAGAGGCTATGAATTTTTGCCTCAGTTACAAGCTGAGCAAGAGATACAGACATATGCCCTTTTACCTGATTAACTAAAACGCCTGGTAAAGATTGTCCTCAGTACCGGGTAATCTCGCAACAACTGCAATGAAACGGCTCCGTTGTCTGGCATATAACCATTTCCAATATGCATTTCGACCTGCCTTGCTACACCCTCCGCACCTAGCGCTGCTGCTGTGAAACTCGTTGCCATAGCAAACTCGGTATTTGGTACATTGACGACATTGATCGCTAGATCAGCCAGGTATTCTCGCCCAGGACAGGCACCTTGCACTTTTTTAACTAGTTCTAGAGCCTGTGTAGCATTACCTTGTACAAGTACGTCCGCAACGTTTAGAGAGGCTATATCATGTAGGGCCTGTTCACTATACTCAACAGCGATAATCTCTCCCTGTGATCCAAGACGCTGCCGAATCGCACATAATGTAAGAAGTCCGGCTGTACCACCTGCTCCAAGAACTGTAATGCGTTGTCCAGTTTGTACTAACATAGCTGCGCGTGAGGGAGCGCCTGCTACATCTAGTGCTGCTACAACAATGTTGTGTGGGAGGTCGCCTGGTAGTTTTGCTAATGGATTACTGCGAAAGAATACTGCTTTACCTGTGACCTCTACCTCTGAACGATCCAGGTGAATTGCGTTAATATTTTCAAGATACAACGGAAGCCAGCTCAGGGATGTGAGACTGACGATGGTATCTCCTATAGTCAGTCTGTGTGTTTTTCCATATGTCTCATCGAGCTCATGGATGGTACCGATTAGAACGCCTCCTGAGCCTGTGGCCGGATTATGCATCTTGCCTCGTTGGGCAACGATATCCATAATATGTTTCTTCATTCGCTCAGAATCATGTTCGCAAATATTCGCAATCTGGGTAAAGCTAGCCGAATCGATATGCAATGCCTGTACCTCGACAAGAGTCTCGGAGAATTGTGCGACTGGCGTATTGTCAAGCTTCCATGCTGCCTGAGGAAGTAAACCCACGGGTTCAATCACACGGTGAATACCGAG
>WNGP01003585.1_pt1 | contig 13019 bp, 9 predicted proteins | sample 5407671 | NCBI WGS metagenome assembly WNGP01 (sample SAMN13153381, study PRJNA577476) | soil metagenome | isolation source: 40 cm soil or saprolite under Garry oak tree replicate 2 | place: USA:California | collected 2016-06-15 | reverse complement strand
GCATTTTTCGCCTTTCATTGGAGTGTGCCAGGTGCGGGATTAAGACGGCTTGGCAAAGTTCTGCACATGTCGAAGAGCGGTAACCTGATTGTTCGGCTCGAACAGCCACCAGTGCCAGCAGAGCGCGCTCGAGTGGTAGACTACAAGATAAAGAGTATCGGGACAGTCAATAATATTCTCGGTCCCGTGAAGAGTCCATACGTCTCTGTCAAGCCAGAGGCTGCTGGCGAAGGGTTCGCGGGCAGGGTTTTGTACCTTTTAGAGGATAATTAGGAGATACGAGGAAAATTGGTTGAAGAAGTAGGCCAGACGCTAGAGCGGAGACCTGAAAGCAGCTCGCGAAGGATACGCCTGTGTCCGGAATGCGGAGGCTCGCGACTCATGAGAGACTACGACGCAGCTGAGGTTGTCTGCATGGCCTGCGGATATGTTATCCAGGAAAAGATCGCGGACACGCGGCCGGAATGGCGTGCATTCGATGATGAGCAGCGGGCGAAAAGAGCGCGCACCGGTGCGCCGATGACTTACACTATTCATGACAAGGGACTCTCGACGATCATCGACTGGCGTGATCGTCCAACCGGGACGAAAGGTGTCTCGGCGGATCAACGGATCGAGCTGTATAAGCTGCGTAAATGGCAGCGGCGTGTCCGGGTGTCGGATGCAACCGAGAGGAATCTGGCTGTCGCATTGTCGGAGCTGAGCAAGCTTTCGTCGGCTCTCTCGCTGCCGAAGACTATTCTCGAGACTGCGTCTGTGATTTATCGTCGTGCGATTAAGCGGCGCCTTATCCGAGGGAGATCAATTCACAATGTGACCGCGGCGGCAATCTACATGTCGTGTCGTCAGTGTGGCATTCCGCGGACCCTAGATGAGATTGCTAGCGTGTCGACGCTAAACAAGAAGGATATTGGTCGGAGCTACCGGTTCATGCTGCGGGAACTGGGAATGTTTGTGCCGCCTTCTGCGAACAGGAATTATGCGGCTCGGTTCTCGAACAAACTCACGATATCAGGGAAGGCGGAAGGGATCGCAATCAGGATTTTGGAGATCGCGCGCCAGATGAAGTTGACCAGTGGCCGGGGTCCGGCGGGAATCGCCGCCGCGTCCACGTACATTGCGACGGTGTTGACGAATGAGCGGAAGACACAGCGGGAAATTGCGGAGATCGCGAATGTGACCGAGGTTACCATCCGGAATAGGTACAAGGAACTTCTTGAGAAGCTGATGATAGAAGTCCCAATATAGTATTCACAAAGGGCGCGGCGCGAAACCTGAGTAGGCCCCCAGGGGCCGGAAAATTCGCGGTTACCGTTTTCAGGTATTGATTTTCGGTACCGTTTGCAATTAGTGATTCCAAGAGGGTGTTTCAGGAACCGGTTTCAAAGATCGGATTTCAAGAGGAGTTTCAAAGGATCGGGTTTCCAAGATGGTGATTCCGAAAGTGGGGTTTTGACATCTGCTCAGCCTAGGCGGTGTTATAGTATAGAGCGAAATATTCCCTGCGGAATGGAGTAAGGAAGGCATTAATATGACATACGTTATAGCGCGCGAGCTAGATGACGTATGTCATACGCACACCCCGAAGTATTGGTAAGCAGCAACTGGGTCCAAGAACACCTCAACGATCCCAAAGTAAGGATCGTAGAAGTTGACTATGACCCGGTCGCCAACTACCAGCTGGGACACGTCCCAGGCGCGGTTCTCTTCGACTGGAAAAAGGACCTCAACCACCCCCTCGAAAGAGACATCCTATCCAAACAACAACTAGAACAACTATTCGCTAGGTCAGGAATCACATCGGACACGAAGATAGTACTCTATGGCGACTTCAACAATTGGTTCGCTGCCTACGCTTTCTGGGACCTGCAATACTACGGCGTCAAGAACGTCGTACTGATGAACGGCGGACGAAAAAAATGGATCGACGAAGACAAACCACTGACTAAAGACATCCCCACCTACCCAAACACCAACTTCAAGGCATCAGGACCCGACGAGACCGTCAGGGTCTACTTCAAACAAGCGCTAGACCTCTACCGGAAGCCCAATGTGAGACTAGTCGATGTCAGAGGACCGAAAGAATTCACCGGCGAAGTCCTAGCTCCACCCGAATACCCAACAGAACACGCACAACGTGGAGGCCATATTCCAGGTGCCATCAATATTCCATGGTCCCAAGCCGTCCGTGAAGATGGCACATTCAAGAGCCCCGAGGAGTTGAAGAAGCTCTATGAAGACAAGGGAATCATTGCGAGCAGGGATATTGTCACTTACTGCCGCATCGGCGAGAGATCCTCGTTCACATGGTTCGTGCTAAAGTACCTCCTCGGCTATCCTAACGTGCGAAACTACGATGGGTCTTGGACAGAATGGGGAAACCTAGTCCGAAACCCCATCGAAAAGCCAAACCCGACGATAGCACAACCTGTCCCGGCATAAGACGATCAATCAAACCCCCTCTTTCCTTCCTCTTTTTCTGGAATCGTCCTCAATGGTTTTTCCGAACGATGAAATGGAAGAGGTTTCCCTCTTGCCGCCAGTCGACGAGCTCGTGGCCGGTCTGATCAGTCCACCTTACCATCTCCACATACGACGTTGGATCATCAGTGACGAGATGAACAACATCTCCGACCGAAGCTGTCGCGAGAAGCTCGTTTAGACGGACAAGAACTGCAGAACATTCGGTCCCTATCTCATACATCTCATGGTCAGGATAGGCTTTGAAACATCGAACACGAAATTCAGCAATCCTATTCTTGAGAGTCTCGGCTGCATCCATCGCTCGTGAGAGGAAAACCCTCTCCGCCTTCAAATCCAATGGCTTCAGCTTCGCAATCCAACCTTCAATATACGGCGCGTCGTTTAGCAGCTTCGGCCGCTTGACGACATCACTGTTTGCAGCCGCTACAATGCCTGAGAGGGGCGATGGAATAGGACCAACGAATTTCAGACTTTCAAGCGTGCCTAGGCTTCTGCCGCGCTCTATTCTTGACCCGACAGGCCGTAGGCGTGCGGATGTGACTTTTCCCGCGATGGCTGAAAGGAGACTTGTCATTCCAATGGTCACCTCTCCGCCTTCTTCCGCTTTGATCCAAATGTTGCCATCCTGATCATATAGGAGATGATCTGGAAAGCTGCAGTGATCTATCTCCAGTTCATACCACCCGGAAGCCCTGATTGGCAAGTTCTCGTAATGTCTCGCGCATTGGAGGGAAGTCAGAACTGGAGTCGCAGGTATTAGGACTAACCATTGATACGAAGAAAATATTCGCCTTTGAAAACTAATTCAGGTTCATTCCGGCGCAATATATAATAGAGTACTCTTGGGACTCGCTGATTCTCTCAGGCTAGAAAGGTAAGATTCCTTGCCCCGATTCAAGAGCTCAGCAGACATTCTAAAGATCGTCTCTAACAAGGAGCAGATCCGCAACATCGGCATCATCGCTCACGTGGACCACGGCAAGTGCGTCGCTGGCGACAGCATGGTTACCTTATCCGATGGAGGTATTGAGGAGATCGCCCAGATATACGACCAGCTGAAGAGAAACGGACCTGCAGCGACTCAAGTTGACTCGCTGAACCCTCAGACCCTCAAGATGGAAGACAAGAACGTCTCGCACGTCTGGAAGCTACACAGCAGCAAGCTCGTCAAGGTTACCTTAAGAAACGGATACTCAGTACAGACGACACCGGAGCATCCATTCTACACTATAGCAACGAACGGTACGATCGAACAGAAGAGAGCCGATCGGATCGGAAGAAATGACTTCGTTCTGGTTCCAAACACCCTACGATCGCTACCAAGCAGAATAGAAGAGATAAAGTCCGAAATCTTGAAGGACTTGAGTTCTCACGACTACTACCTGGTCTATCTGGAGAAAAGATTCTCCGAAAAACTTGTCCAACTAGTCGGTGACAAAGAAAGCAAGCATGTTCATTCCAGCCTCCGAACGAACACTTCGTTCAAAGCATTCAGGGGCGGACTCGCCATCGGTCGAATTAGAATGGATGACCTGGTAAAAATCACGGACTCCCTTGGAATACCCCGGCACGAAGTCTACGATCAGATTCACAAGATCGCGTACAGGCTGAGCCACGCCAGGCAGGGCAGACTTTCAAATATGATCAAACTGCCAAGAACCTGGAAGCAATTCGAAGAACTAAACTACCTTCTAGGCATCCTCTGGGGAGATGGCTCCTACCGGGCTAGCTTCACCAACGGATACAGACCGCTTCTGGAGTTCGCATCCCAGATTTTCCGGCGCGTCTTTGGCGTCAGCACAATATTGGTGAAGGACAAGAGAAGAAACACCTATCGACTCGACCACCACGGCGGTTACAGCCTGATCAAATTCCTCGAAGACTCCTACCAGTACCCTGCAAAGCAGAAGGCACACAACATCGTCCTTCCTAAGCTGGTCTTGAAGATGGACAACGAGCATGTCGCTGCATTCCTGAGAGGCCAATTTGATACCGATGGCGGGATTGAGAAGACTAGCTCTATAATTTCTCTGACAACGGCTAGTGCCAAGTTCGCCAAACAAGTCTCGATTTCTCTTTTAAGATTCTCGATAATTCCGACGATCCGGCAAAAAGGAAAATACTTCACAATCACAATCTCAGGAGATGACACTCGGAGATTTGAGACCGCAATCGGATTCACCATTCCACGGAAGCGTACGGCCCTACATGCTCTCGCTCGGAACTCAGTGAGCAACAGAAAGACCGGAATCGTACCTGTTGAATGGCGAGCTCTTCGCGAGATCAGGGCCAAACTAGGCATTCCCTATGCATATTTGGAATCCCGCGTGCCTTTCTACCGAAGTTACGAGTCAGACAGACAGAACCTCACAAGGCCCATCTTTCAGAAGATTGTTCACGCTTTTGAGGAATTCTTGGTTTCAAAACCTTCAACGACCACGGCTGTCACACTAATACGCGAGTGGCGTCAGCTTCTCGAAGGAGAGATTCGCCCTGTCCAGGTCACACAGACAGCCACCCGTACCGGCTCGTTCGATGTCTACGATCTGACGGTTCCGGAGAATCACACATTTGTCGCCAATGGCATGGTCGTCCACAACACGACGATGACGGACAGTCTTCTGTCGGGCGCTGGACTCCTCTCGCCGTCTCTGGCGGGTACGGCTCTGGCGATGGACTTCATGGAGGAGGAACAAAAACGTCAGATGACTATCAAGGCTGCCAACGTCAGCCTATACTACGAGCACAACGACTTGCCTTTCGTCATAAACCTGATCGATACGCCAGGGCACGTAGACTTCTCAGGTAAAGTCACAAGATCGCTGCGGGCCATCGACGGCGCTGTCGTCGTTGTCGACTCTGTAGAAGAGGTGATGGTTCAGACCGAGACGGTGACGCGGCAAGCCCTAGAAGAACGAGTCCGGCCTGTCCTTTACATTAACAAGATCGACCGGTTGATCAAGGAGCTGAAACTCAACCCGGAGCAGATACAGGAAAGAGTTGCGAGGATTATCAAGGACTTCAATGCCCTCCTTGACCTCTACGCTGAGCCTGAGTTCCGCGAGAAGTGGAAAGTGAGCTTTGCCACCAACACAGTGGCGATGGGCTCGGCCAAGGACAGATGGGGCTTCAATGCCGTAGTGGCCAAGAAGAAGGGGGTCAAGTTCTCCGATGTTGTCGATGCATATCTAAACGGGAAGGTGGAGGAGCTCAAGAACAGAGCGCCGATCCACGAGGCCATCTTGGGAATGGCGGTCGAAGTCATGCCCCCGCCTCACAAAGCCCAGGTCTACCGGATTCCGAAGATCTGGCACGGCGACCCAGACAGCGAGTATGGCCAAGCGATGATCAAATGCGACGACAAGGGCCCCGTTCTGATGTCCGTCACTAACATCGTTGTGGACCCCCAAGCCGGCGTTGTTGCTACAGGTCGACTTTTCTCGGGTACAGTTACCGACGGCGAGCCAGTCTATCTGATCAACTCCCGCACTCAAGGACGGGTCCAGCAAGTGGCCATCTACATGGGACCACAACGCGAGATCGTCGGACACCTCAGTGCCGGTAACATTCCAGCCCTTCTTGGGCTAGAGAATGTGAAAGCAGGGGAAACCCTTGCCTCGGTGAAACAGTTTGTCCCATTCGAAGCCGTACACTATGTCACCGAGCCAGTCGTCACAATAGCCGTAGAGCCGAAGTTCAACAGAGATCTTCCCAAGCTGGTGGAGATCTTAAGGAAGCTCTCGCTTGAGGACCCCAACTTAGTCACAAGTATCAACGAGGAAACTGGTGAGTACCTGATCTCAGGTATGGGAACACTGCACCTCGAGATCGCTAACACTCTCATCACCAAAACGGGAATGGAGATTGTAACTTCCAAGCCTATCGTGATTTACCGTGAGGCCGTTCGGAAGAACGCAGGTCCTGTTGAGGGGAAGTCGCCCAACAAGCACAACAAGATCTACATCGAGGTCGAACCGCTTGAAGACGCGGTCTTGGACCTGATCAAACAGGGAAAGATTAGCGAGTACGGCGACAAAGCGGAGATGGCGAAGACTCTCCGAGCTGTGGGATGGGCTCCGGAGGAGGCGAAGGGAGTTTGGAGTATTGACGAGCCCTTCAACATGATTCTCGATGTGACCAAGGGAGCGCAGTACATGCAAGAGGTCAGGGACATGATCCTCGCTGGATACCGATGGGGGATCAAAGAAGGTCCCATCGCATACGAACAGATTCGAGGATTGAAGGTCAAGATTACAGACGTTAGCCTTCACGAAGACCCTGTTCACAGAGGTCCAGCTCAGATGATGCCTATGACCCGTAGAGCTATGTTCGTGGCTTTCCTAGAGGCCGCGCCGACGTTGCTGGAGCCGGTTCAGAAAATTACTACCCGTGTTCCGAACGAACTCTTAGGAGCTGTGACGAGTGTGATTACACAGAAGCGTGGAAAGATTGTCTCTGTGGACCAGAAGGGACACCTGGTCTCGGTGGTCGGAGAGATGCCTACTGCCGAAAGCTTCGATTTGTCGGAGGTAATGAGAAGTCAAACTCAAGGGCGGGCGTTCTGGGGATTGGAGTTCGCTCGCTGGTCACCGGTCCCAACTTCCTTGCTGCAAACAGTGGTCGAGGGAATTCGGAAACGAAAAGGACTTTCATTAGAGCCTCCCAGCGCCTCCGACTTCATGGAAGCCTAACGGATCAACCGCTCATGCGACGCGAGGGTCGGTCGCTAAGACCCCCTTATTTCTAGAACACCTGCTGATTGGCAACGATAATGGGCGGGACGGGCGATTCAAGGCACAATCTTTGCTTAGATGGCTTAGCGAAAAACGCGATTAGCCCAGCGAAACTAGCGGTGATCTTGAGACGGCATTCCAGATTCGGGATCAGGGCTGATAATGAGCGATTTCTCATTATCGAATTGAACCAGAAACCCTAGGCAACCGCTGGCAAATCCTTCGAACCGGCTCTATCAGCAGGAAGGTCTCTTCGCACTAGCCTTAGACTCGCTTTCCCTGTCCCCCGGAAGACCGTCCTCTGTTCGAGCTGCTCACGAAAATCAGAACGAGCCCCAGTATGAACAGTATCGTAAGTGTCGGGTTGTCGAGCAGACCGTTAATGGCCAGCAGCGCGGGTCCGACGATAAGGGAGAAACCTGCGATAGCAGCGATCTTGCCGAGTGTTCTCACAAAGATTCTGACAGCATGACCTATTGCAAATAGTTGAACTTAACGGATCGAACGGGATGGTCTAGTCGAATCTTGGAGAAAACGCTTAGAAAGAGTGGCCCTCCCACGCGCTACCAGCGGCCGTGGTCCAGAGTTAGCCCTCCTTACTGCGAGGGTTGACGGGCAGCCTGGTCTATGACACCGGCTTCCCATTTCTGTAAGGAAAGAGCCGGGAACCCGGGTTCGAATCCCGGCGGCCGCACCAACCTTAGGGAACTTGAATCCTATTTTGGAGGTTTTGTGTACTGACGTTCCGGGCTGTTAGTAGTAGTTGCCCAAGGTATTCTTGTAGTGTCTTGGTGTGCTGGTTGTCGCACTCTTCTGGTGTGAAGATTGTTGCGGCGGGTTGTGTTAGCGCTTCTCTTGTGAGGATCTTGTCTGGGTCTTCGCCGATTGCCCTGAGGACTTCTTTGATTGTCTCTAGCCGGCTGATCTGTGACCGCGGTTTGATGGATAGTCCGCTCGCGGCGTATTCCTGACGTAGCTTCTCGACGCCTAGGCTCTGTATATCGTTGTAGGTGTCGGTGACGTGGCCCATCATATAGTCCACGTGACTTTCAGGAACTCCCTTGCTGATGAGTTGCGTCTTGAAGAATTTGCGAAGGCTGTGTTCTCTTAGGTTGTACATTCTTCCGCCCACCTTCTTGAGAAGGTCCGCTCGCCGATAGAGATCGTGCACTATCTTCCGGATCTGTTTTGGGGTGATGGACTGGGGCATGTGACTGGTTTCAGACCGTATGAGCGGCGAGTTGTCGTTGAGGACCTCAGCCGGTCTTCTCCCATCCGTTGATCCTTTGCGTCTGTCGTCCATGTAGAGGTGGAGGTATTGAGCTGCCTCTCCGCCGATGAATGTGTCGTGGTCGGCGTACTTGCCCTTCACGATCTCTGATTCCACGTGTATGTGGACCGGGATCCTGCGGGCTTCCAAGTCTTCACGAACGTGGCGGTATTCGAGCCTGGTGAGAGTCTCTTCTCTGAATCCTCCCACGGCAGGTAGTGTGAGGATTACTTTGCCACGAAGGTCTGCCAGTTCCAGCATTTTGGCGAGCTGTTCTGGCTGTGGGGCTTGGTCTTTGTACTTAACGCGTCTCTTGAGCTTCTCTGGAAGCTCCAGTCTTACGCCGTTAGAGCGGTAGAAGGTTCTGGCTTCTTTGATTTTGTTGTTGACTGTACCTGGAGCTGAACCATTGCCTTGGAGGTGGTGCAGGTACTCTTGTAGTAGGCCAATATGGTTCTCGACTTTCACTTTGTCTGGTAGGTTGGTGCCGGATTTTGCGTCGTCGATAATCCTGTCCGGGCTGACTTGCAGGAAGCGGCTATAGAGGCTGATGGCTTCGGTGTAGGTGTAGAGGCTTCTAGGACTCTCGCTGCAGCTGTAGAGCAAGTGTCGCGCCATGACAAGAAGGGTCTTGTTCGCCAGCACGAAGGGTATCAGCCGGGGTCTGTTCGGTGCAAGGCCGGATATGATATACCCCAATAGGTTCGGGTCGCCGACATCCAGCGCATGCTGGATCGGAACTCTAACGGGTTCCTGGAACTTCCAGCTTCGCAGGCTGCGCTCAAGTATCAAATAGCCATCCTCGATCCTGTGGGGAAGTTGTACCGCTTTCTCCAGATCCTGTAGTGTTAGTTGTGTCTGCTTCCGTCTGAGCAACTGTGGTGTTGGTCGCAATTGCATCATTGTATTTTCAACTCTTACTTGTAAGAGGGTAAGACATTTAAGCGTTTGGTGAGCGCGTGGACAGACATGCCACGAGGCCGCCAAGCCCAAGACCAGAACCGGGAAGAGATACTGGACATATCACCGGTTAGTTCCAAGGGCCAGCTTGTAGTACCCTCCCGGGTTAGAAATGCGTTCAACATCAAGACCGGCGACAGAATCGCCTTCATCAAGAGAGGAGAAGAGCTGATCCTCAGAAAGGCCCAGATCATCGTTACGTCAAAGTCTCCAGTTTAGCCAGGTCTCCCCGGAGGATCACGAGGCCAGAGGCCTTAGGATCTCCGCTCTTCAACGTCGGGGGGCCAGCGTCGCGGTCCCAGCAGACTACGATGTAGTCGGGGCAGTCGTAAACCAGCCAACCCACGCACTCCCTTAATTGAGGAGCCATTATCAGCGGGCTGGCGCGGTGGAAGTGAACATGATCTCGATACGCAACACGCACAAGTCTACCCTCCTCCCGTACTAGCAGCGAGGAATTAGGTAGGTGTCTAACTGTCTCTTCGACCTCTCCTGGCAGGGATTTTCACTGCTCAACGAATATAGGAAATTCTTGCCTCTGAGGCTTGAACAGGGAACAGTCGCTAACGCGATAACAATCGGGCCGATCTTGTCGTCGGAATTACTTGAAGCAAGCAAGGCGGAAAATGCTGGTGAATTATCCGATTCAAGAATTTTGGAGATGAAAGTAGTTTAAACGCGATAGCTATCGGGCCCTGTCTGGGTTTCGGGACACTTCTCACCCTCAAATAGTAAATAAGTTTGCGAAATCGGGTAAAAATTCGACCGACACGGTCGCTCTTGGACGCTGATGGAAACTTATACTCTTGGCTTCCTCTGCCCTTGAAACCTAGAATAGGCCTGTAAAGTACGACAAGAAACGACCTACTGGCTTGGTCGGGAGGCTATTTGTCCGTGAATAAAGAGCCGAGAGGGATTCTCGTGGAGTACTGACAATTGATCCCTCCAAATCCGCAGGTAGAACCGGCGCAATAGGGCCGACAAGCAATCTGACTTAGAAGAATTGCCCTGCGCGAGACATAGTTATTGCCGAAGCCTTGAGGCAGATTGCCTATTCTGAGCTTTTTACTATGAGATAGCTTGAGTTTCCGTCAAGACAAACGTAAACCGTCTTATCGACCTCTCCTTCCCTTGTTCAAGTATTTTGGTGGAAAGTCGCGAGTAGCCAGGAAGATAGTTCGCCACATACCCGAGCACAAGACCTGGGTCGAAGCCTTCGCAGGGGGAGCAAGTGTTACCCTCGCAAAGCCTCCCAGCGAGAGAGAGGTTTTGGCCGACGCGCGTGCGGACGTAACCCAGTTCTTCCAAAAAGTCAAAGCAGGAGAGCCAATCGAGGATCTGAAGCCGGACATTTCGAAGCGCGAGTTCGATATTATCAAGAACAAGCCTGAGAATCGGCGTAGCCCCGCTGAGTTCCTCGCACTACAGCAAAAAAGCTTCGGAGGCCATGGTCAAAGCTTCGCACGCGACAGTGCCATAATTAGGAAGCAGCTAGAGAGCTATGACGATTACTGGCAACGGCTCAGGAAAACTATCATACTGAATACCGACTATAGGAAGACGATGAGGAGGTATGACTCACCAAGCACCGTGTTCTACCTTGACCCGCCCTATCCCAACCCTAGGGATAAGTTCGTCGACTATGGTGGCCACGGAATTCCAACCGTTCAAGATCTCCGAACTGCAATCGACATGGCGAAGGGGAAGGTCATGTTGAGCTATCCAGACACGCCAGAGGTACGACAGACATTCCCAAAGTCCAAGTTCCAGATCAAGCGGTTCCGATTGTACCGTCCCTTGACAAGCTACAATGCAGGCCCTCGCACACGCAGTGAACTGCTAATCCTCAACTTTAGGCCCAGCGAGCGGAACCGCTGGCATCTCCTCGAAGGGATCGCTGGATAGCGCAGCAAACCATCGCCGACCGGATCGAAATATTGGCGGGTGTTGGACGACGGCTAAGCGATCCTGACAAAGTTCCCTCAGGACCGGATCCTGTCGCTGGCTGTCTACGCATGTTTGCGAGGTGTCCCTTGTGAATTGTTGAGGCTTCATTTTTCCCGAGTTTCCACCTCACCTCTCAAAAGATTGACTCCTAGCTTAGCCTAGTGACTATGAACATAACATAAGACGTCATATGATGTGCTTCCGACAGTAATTATTTTTCGAAAAATCGAATTTCAGTTTTGAGCACGATTTCCTTTCAGAACGAGGAGTCAGACGAGCAATAGTTGAGATCCCATAGGTGCGCATGAAGGAAGTACCCAGATGCTCACCTATCCCCACGTGTGCGTATTGGGAACCGGCGTTCCCGGGAAGGTTCCACGGGAGCCAGTCTCCAGGGCCATTGGTGGATAGGCTACTCGGTGAGACTGTTCGGGTATTCCCTAGGACCTGAGTGCGGAAATAGGTCTTTTTTTGGTATTCTTATTGGGAGGGATAATGCGAGAAGAACTAGTTCCAAAGGAACCTCTTACGAAGAAGACTCGGCTGCATCTATCGGTGGATTCTGAGACTAAAGACAAGGCTGAAGCCTACTGTAGGGGCGTCAAGGTAACTATCAGCCGGCTATTCCAAGAGACAATTGAGCGTGTCGTCAATCGGCAGCAGTTGACGAGTATCAAGGAGGAGTTCTCGGATCAGCTGAAGATGTGGAACCGTATCGGCGAGGAGTGTCAGGCGATCGCTGAGAATGCGCCTCATGTATTGACCCTTGGGTCTTGGTATGTCCGAATTGCGGAATACTTTCCTGAGCTTGAACAGGCGAACCAAGTGCTCGCCAAGATGCGCCAGATGTTAGCCGAGGGAGGCTTTTGGTGTGCAATTTGCGGTGTCAGAGCGAACTGGGACCATTTCGAGCCGGATTTGGACAAGTTCAAGCGGCACTTGGATCTGTTGACGCGTGAGCTTCGTGGATTCGAGCAACTCCGAGAACTCAGGGATAAGTGGATCGAACTCATTGACTTCAGGAGGGCTCATCTTTTCAGAAAAGGCAGGCTATTGGAGGAAAAGGAGACTGTGATCGTTGAAGACTCGCGTGGGGTGCGCTACACGTTGGATGAGGTTGACCATATGGTCTGGGAGCTATCCGACAGTTCTCTCTCTGCCGCTGAGGTCCGAGACCAGATCGTTCAGCTCAGAGGATATTCACCAGACGAAGTCATCTCATCCATCGCCGGGTTGGTCCTCTGGAAGCTTCTAGGCGAAGCGCAAGAGGAACAGTTCTGACGAGCTTTCGGACTTACTGGAAGCGGGTACCGGGGGTGATAATCCAAAAGAAGCCTGATGTGCCACGCTTTCCTGGCTCATGATATCTCTAACCTACTATACGTGATTTAGAAAGATAAGCATTCTTGTCACGCGAAACCGATTGACTGGGTGGCACGTTCCAACCGTCTTCTCTCTGGATCCGATCCCAGAACTCATCTAGAAGCACATTGACGCCATCTTTGTAACCTTTGAAATACCATTGCAAGTTCTCTTGATCCATTGTCCTTCGCGCCATTTCTTCAGCATCTGCCATTCGACCGTGCGACTCCTCCTTTACGATATTCAATAGATCCTTGACAAAC
>WNGP01012130.1_pt1 | contig 13022 bp, 12 predicted proteins | sample 5407671 | NCBI WGS metagenome assembly WNGP01 (sample SAMN13153381, study PRJNA577476) | soil metagenome | isolation source: 40 cm soil or saprolite under Garry oak tree replicate 2 | place: USA:California | collected 2016-06-15 | reverse complement strand
CGAGGTGCGCCAGCAGGCGGTCTTCTGGCTCTCGCAGGTCCCGACCGATCGCGCGGTGGGCATGCTCGACTCGATCTTGCGCACCACCGACGACGCAGAGCTGCGCGAGAAGGCGCTGTTCGCGCTGTCGCAGCAGCACAGCCCCCGGGCCGGGCAGATCCTCCGGACCTATGCGGAGAACGCCAACGCGCCGTCCGAGGCGCGCGAGAAGGCCATCTTCTGGCTCGGCCAGCAGCATTCGGGCGAGAACGCGGCTTTTCTGCGCGGGCTGTACGGCAAGCTGACGGACGAAGAGCTCAAGGAGAAAGTGATTTTCTCGCTCTCGCAGATGCACGACGCGGACAACACCCGCTGGCTCATGGACATCGCCCTGAACGAGCGCGAGCCGATCGAGATGCGCAAGAAGGCGCTGTTCTGGGCCGGCCAGACCGGAGGGGACCTGACGCAACTCTCCGGTCTGTACGACCGGATGCAGAACCGGGAGATGAAGGAGCAGCTCATCTTCGTGTACTCGCAGCGCCACGAAGCGGCGGCGGTCGACCGGCTGATCCGGATCGCGAAGACCGAGCCGGACAAGGAGCTCCGCAAGAAGGCGATCTTCTGGCTGGGCCAGTCGCACGACCCGCGCGCCGCGCAGGTCCTGCTGGAGATCATCGACCAGTGATCGGGCCACTCGTGCTGGCGATCGCGCTGCAGGGCGGCCTGGCCGACCGCGTCGCGGCCGCGCCCGACGGCCAAGTGCGCTTCTCCTTCGCCACCCGAGCCGGGGTGTGCGGCAATGGCCGCAACGTCATCTCGCTCGAGTGCGACGACGGCAGCTGCGGCCGGCATCGGATATCCTCCGGCAATTATTACGACGACGATGTTGGGTGCCCGTGCGAGCCGGGGCCGGCGCGGGTGGCACTGGAGAAGCGCGGCGGGCAGATCGTCCGGCTGCGGACCTACGTCGGCGGCGCCTGGCGAGCGGCCGGGGATGCTCGCGTCACCGATCTCGGCGCCGTACCGGCCATCGCGGCCGCCCGCTATCTGCTCGATCTGGCCGAGCGGAGCCCGGGCGACGCCGGACACGACGCCGTGTTCCCGGCCGTCCTGGCGGACAGCGTCACGCCGTGGCCCGACCTGCTGCGTCTCGCCCGCACCAGCGCGGTGCCGCGCCAGACCCAGCGCTCGGCGGTCTTCTGGCTCGGTCAGGCGGCGGGCGAGGCCGCGACGCGCGGGCTCACGGAGCTGGTGGACGATTCGAGCGTGGAGATCGAGGTGAAGGAGAGCGCCGTGTTCGCCTTGTCGCAGCTGCGGCGCGAGGAAGGCGTGCCGATCCTGATCCGCATCGCCCGCACCCACGCCAGTCCGAGTGTGCGCAAGAAGGCGCTGTTCTGGCTGGGCCAGTCGGACGACCCGCGGGCGATCGCGCTGTTTGAGGAGATCCTCACCAGAAGGTAGGTGGAGGTTGTCGAGGTTGTGGAGGTTGGTGGAGGACCCCCCTGCCTCCACCAACCTCCAGAACCTCCACCAACCTCGACAACGCCTCTCGTATATTCTCCGCATGCCCTTCTGGACTCTGCGCCGCAAGCTCGCCGCCGCAGGGGTGGTCGTCTTGCTGCTTGCCTTCGGCTGGGCCGCGGTGGTCGTGGCGGTGGCGCTCGCCGGCGCGCACGACCAGGCTACGACAGCGGACGCCATCGCCGTCCTGGGCGCGGCCCAGTACAACGGCCGCCCCTCCCCGGTGTTCCGGGCGCGGCTGGACCACGCCGCCGCCCTGTACCAGCGCGGCCTCGCTCCCGTCGTGCTGGTGACCGGCGGTGTGGGACCCGGCGACACCGTGAGCGAGTCGGAAGTGGGACGGCGCTATCTCACCAAGGCCGGGCTCCCCGAAAGCGCGGTGATCGCCCTGGCCGCGGGTGCGAGCACGGCCTCCTCGGTGGCCAGCGTGGCCCGCTGGTTTGGCACCCAGGACAACCGTCGTGTGCTGCTCGTCTCGGACGGGTTCCACATGCTGCGCCTCAAGATCCTCGCCACCCGGCTGGGCCTCGTGCCCTTCACGTCCCCCGCTCCCGGCTCACCGATCCGATCCAATCCCCGGCGCAACGCGGCCTATTTCCTGGCCGAGGGCCTCAAGGTCCCCGTCACCTGGCTCTTCAACCACTGAGTGTCGCCATGCAGCTCGACAGCCGTCGCATTCACACGGGCCGCGTGGTGCGGCTCGACGTCGACACGGTGCGATTCCCCGATGGCTCGACCGGTCAGCTCGAACTGATCCGTCATCCCGGCGCGGCCGCGATCGTGCCGTGCGCGTCGGATCCCCCCGGGGCGGACCCGACGATTCTGCTCATCCGGCAATACCGCTATGCCACGGGCGGCCAGCTGTGGGAGATCCCGGCGGGCACCTTGGACCCGGGGGAAGACCCGGAGGCATGCGCCCGCCGCGAGCTCATGGAAGAGACGGGCGTCACAGCGGCGCGGCTCCAGCGTCTCACATCTATCTGGACGACGCCAGGTTTCACCGACGAGGTGATCCACCTCTACTTGGCGACAGGCCTCACGACCGGGGAACCGTCGCGTGAGCGCGACGAGTTTATCGAAGTGGTGCCACAGCCGCTGTCACGCGTGCTCGCGCTGATTCGGGAAGGGGAGATCCGAGACGCAAAGACCGTGGTGGCTATCCTTTATATGGCGGCCTTCGTGTTGAAGTAGTAGAACACGCTCTGTCCCCGGAGGAGGACGGGCCTTGTCACGTAGACCCGGCGCTACAAAACAGCAAGCCTCACTCGCGCGGTGGCTTACGCCGCACGGTGCGACGGGTACGGTTCCTGCGGAGCCTCAGTAGGGCGCATCTCTCGCGTTGTCCCGTACATCCGTATATTCGTTTCTCGGTCAGGGAGCGGTTCCATGCGAGCGACCCTCAACACCAAGCGGAACACCGACGCCGTCGTGACGCCGCGGGCGCTGGAGCGCCGGGCGCTGCACGAGTTCGACGACGGGCGGCTGGTGCTCGAGCACCTGGCGGGCGACCCCCAGGCGTTCGGCACCCTGGTCGACCGCTACCAGACTCGCCTGCTCAATTTCATCAATCGGACCATCGGGGATCGGGAACGGGCCGAAGACCTGGTGCAGGAGGTGTTCATCCGGGTGTTCCGGCACCTGCACCGGTTCGACCAGACGAAGAAGTTCTCGACCTGGATCTACACGATCGCCTCGAACCTGGCGAAGAACGAGTTGCGGAACCGGTCCCGCAACCCGCTCGTGCTGTTCCAGACGATCAAGAAGCACTGGGAGGCGGACCACCGTCCGCTGCAGTTCGAGGACGCTACGGCGCGACCCGACGATCTGTACCGCAAGCGCTACCTCAAGGAGGCGGTGGACCAGTGCGTGGACCAGCTCCCCACGCACCATCGGGCGGTGTTCGTGCTGCGCGAGCTGGAGGGCAAGAGCTACGCGGAGATCGCCGAGATCACGGGCTGTAACCTGGGGACGGTCAAGAGCCGTCTCAACCGGGCACGAAACAGCTTCGCCCAGCTGATCGAGCCGCTGCTGGAATAGGGGGCCCGGGAACCCACCCGGGTCCCAAATGGTAGTAGATTCTCGTCATGACCTGTGCCGAATTCCTCGAGCGCTACACCGATTTTCGCGACGGCCTGATCACCGCGCCGCGCGAGCTGCGCCGCTTTACGCGGCACTTGGCGCTATGCCCGGCCTGCCGGCGCTACGACGCAGCGCTGCGGCGTGGCGTGCTGGCGCTGCAATCCATCCAGAGCATCGAGCCCTCCCCGGCCTTCCGGCGTCGGCTCGACGCGCGACTCGCGCGGGAGCGGCGCCGCGGCCAGGGCCCGGCACGGGCCGGGATTGCCGCGGCGCTGTTCGTCGCCGCCGCGCTGGCCATGGTGGCGCTGGAAGGTGTGCGCCGGCCCCCCATCGCGCAGGCGCCGGCGCTGCCGCGTGTTCCGTTCCCCCGGCCGGTCGTCCAGGCAGGCGTACCGTTCGTTTCCTTCCAGGACCCCCGCGCGAGCGTGTTCGCCGCTAATCCTGCCCCCGACGCCGCGGCGCTGGTCGAGCCCGCGTCCGCGGGCCGGTAGACTTTCTCTCGCCGCCAGGCGGCGGTAACTTCCGCCCCGTATGGGGGCTCTCACCTTCGACGCGCTGCTCCGGAGCCTGAAGCAGGGCGTGCCCGATCCCGTCTACTATCTCCACGGCGACGAGGACGTGCTGAAAGACGAAGCGGTGCGCGCCCTGGTCGATCGCGCCGTGGATCCCGCCGCCCGGGATTTCAACCTCGATCAGCGCAGCGCCCCCGAGCTCGATGCGGAGGCATTCCACGCCCTCGTGAACACCCCACCCATGCTCGCGACGACGCGGGCCGTGGTGGTCCGCGGCCTCGAGCAGCTCAAGAAGACCGCCAAGCTGCGCCAGGAGCTGCTGCGCTACCTCGAGTCGCCCAATCCCACCACGCTGCTGGTCCTGGTCCAGGCGGCGGGCGAAGCGCCCGACGCCGAGCTGGTGCGGCGCACCACGGCGGTGGTGGTCGAGCCGCTGCCGCCGGCGCGCGTGGAGCGTTGGATGGCGCACCGCGCTGGGCAACTGGCCCTCACGCTCGCACCGGAGGCGGGCGCGCTGCTGCTCGCCGCCGTGGGGAGCGATCTCGCGGCACTGGCGCGCGAGCTCGAAAAGCTGGCCGGGCTGGCGGGGGGCAGCTCGCGGCCCGCGACCCGGGAGGACGTCGCCGCGCTGGTCGGTGTACGCCGGGGCGAAACGCTGCAGGACCTGGTAGACGCGACGCTCGAGCGGCGGGCGGCGGAGGCGGCCCGGCTGGTCGGGCCCATTCTCGAGCAGGCGGGGATGAGCGGTGTGCGCATGCTGACGGCGCTCGGCACGCACCTCGTGGGCACGGCGCTGGCGCGCGCCGAGCTCGATCAGGGGGCGCCACGGGCTCGGCTCGAAGCGCTGCTCTTGTCGCACCTGCGCGCGGCCCGGCCGTATGGCCTCGGGAGCTGGGAGGGAACGGCGGCCCGCTGGGCCCGTTGGGCCGAGCGCTGGAGCGCGCGCGAGCTCGAGCGGGCCCTGCGGCTCGCGCTGGACGCGGACCGGGCCCTCAAGTCGAGCACGCTGACCGACGAGGCGGGAACGATCGTCCAGCTGGTCTTATCGTTCGCCGTGCTCGAGCGGGAGGCGGCGTGACGGGGGGACGGGCGGACCGGCGGACTGCCGGACTGGTAGCGGCGGCGCTGGCCCTGTCCGGCATGCTCCCAGTCCGCCTGTCCGCCCAGACCGACACGCTCCGCGCGGTCGCGCTGCGCGTCGCCCAGACGCGGCCCGATTCGGGGCGCGCGATGATGCGGCGCCTGCTGGCGAGCCTGTCGCCGCAGGATTCGCTCTACCCGGGCGCGCTCTTCACGGCGGGGATGCTGGCGCCCGACGCCGGCCTGATCGCCACCAACTTGCAGCGTGTGGTCGTCGAGTACGGACGATCGGTGTGGGCGGACTCGGCCCTGGTGGCGCTCGCCAAGCTGTACTTCGCCCAGGGCGACCTGGCCGCGACGACGCAGGCGGTGGAGCGGCTGCGGCGCGACTATCCGGACTCGCCGCTGCGGCCGCGCGCCGATTTCACGGGCGCGCGCGCCTACTTCGACCTGAAAGACGACATGCACGGCTGCGCGCTCGTGCGCGAGGCACTGGACGGAGCCGGCGCAGACGTCGAGTTCAAGAACCAGGTGTCCTTCTACGCTCCCCGCTGCGCCGCGATCCCGGTGGTCGCAGCCGGTACCCCCGCGACGGTGGGCGACACCCAGGCCAAGCCCCCTCCCCCGGCGACGGCCACCACCTTTGCCGTGCAGGTCCTGGCGGTCAAGAGCGCGTCGCAAGTCGACGAGATGCTCACCCGTCTCAAGGTCATGGGCTTCGACGCCCGCGTGGTGCGCGACACGAGCGGCCTGTTCAAGGTCCGCGTGGGACGGTACGCGACGCACGACGAGGCGGCCCAGGTGCAGCGACGCCTCAAGACCCGGTTGGGTGGGCAGCCATTCGTGGTGGAGGAGCCGTGACGCCGCCGCGGGTCGACGCCGATACGCCGCTGATGCAGCAGTACCGCGACATCAAGGCGCGGCACCCGGACGCGATTCTGTTCTTTCGGATGGGCGACTTCTACGAGATGTTCGAGGACGACGCCCAGCTGGCGGCCCGCGAGCTGGGCCTCACCCTCACGTCCCGCAACAACGGGGGCGCCGCCGAGGTGCCGCTGGCCGGCGTGCCGGTCAAGGCGGCCACCGACTACCTGCGCCGGCTGATCGCCCAGGGGCATCGCGTGGCGATTTGCGAGCAAGTGGAAGACCCCAAGCTCGCCAAGGGCCTGGTGCGGCGCGAAGTGGTGGAGACCGTCACGCCCGGTAGCGTGCTCGCCGACGACTGGCTCGAGCGACGCCGCAACAACTTTCTGCTGGCCGTCGATCCGCGCGGCGCCCCGGCCGGTGTGGCCGCACTCGACCTGACCACGGGGGAGCTGTTGCTCGAGACCGCCGCCGCCGAGGAGCTGCCGGCCGTGCTGGCACGCTACGAGGCGCCCGAAGTCGTGCTCCCGGCCGGGACGGTGCTCCCGGTGGCGGGCGCCGCGCGCACCGAGCGCGAGGCCTGGGAATTCGATGCCGAATTGGCGCGTGAGGACCTGACGCGGTCCTTCCGCGTGGCGTCGCTCGACGGGCTGGGAATCGAGGCGGAGGACCGCGCCGCGCTGGGCGCGGCCGGTGCCCTGTTGCGCTACGCCCGTGAGCTCAAGCCCGGCGGGCTGCCGCACGTCGCCCACCCCCGCATCGTGCGGCGCGGCGACCTGCTGCCGCTGGACGAGATGACCCGCCGCAATCTGGAGCTGGTGGAGCCGTTGCGCGTCGAGCCGGGAAGGCAGGGAACGACGCTGCTCGACGTGCTGGATCGCACCGCTGGCTGTTGGCCCCGCTGGTCGACCCGGTGACGATCAACGGGCGACTCGATGCCGTGGAGGTGCTCGCCGGCGACACGCGCGGCCGCGACCGGCTGCGGGAGGCGCTCGACGGGGTGCGCGACATCGAGCGTCTGGCGGGTCGGGCGGCGCTGGGGCGGGCCACCCCGCGCGAGCTGGGCGGTCTGCGCGACTCGCTGCTCCGCCTCCCGGACGTGCGCGGCGCGCTGGATGGGCTCGAGGCCCGCGGGCGAGCCGCACCGCTCGAGCAGGCGGCCGATCGCTTCGACCTCCTGCAGGATCTGGGCGAGGAGCTGGGGCGGGCCCTGGTGGAGCGGCCGCCGGCCCAGGCGTCCGACGGCGACGCGATCAGGGCTGGCTACGACCGCGAGCTCGATGAGCTGAAGGACGCCCGGGACGGCGGGAAGCACTACATCGCGGGGCTGCAGGCGCGCGAGCGCGAGCGCACCGGGATCGCCTCGCTCAAGGTCGGGTTCAACAAGGTGTTCGGCTACTACCTGGAAGTGACCAATCCGCACCGCGATCGCGTGCCGCCGGACTACGAGCGGCGTCAGACCCTGACCGGCGCGGAGCGCTACGTCACACCCGAGCTGAAGCAGTACGAGGCGAAGGTGCTCGGTGCCGAGGAGCGGATCGCGACGCGCGAGGCCGAGCTGGTCGACGGGCTGCGCCGCCGCGTCGCCGATGTTATCGGGCGGGTGCAGACGACTTCGGGCGTGCTTGCCGGGCTCGACGTGTGGAGCGCGCTGGCCGATGTGGCGTGTCGCGAGGGCTACGTGCGGCCGGAGGTGAACGACGGGTTCACGATCGCCCTGGAGGGCAGCCGTCATCCCGTGGTCGAGCGGATGATGGCGCGCGAGGCGTTCATCCCGAACGACGTGCTGCTCGATGCCAGCGGCCGGGTGATCCTGCTCACCGGTCCGAACATGGCCGGGAAGTCCACGCTGCTGCGTCAGGTCGGGCAGTGCGTGCTGCTCGCGCAGATGGGAGCGTTCGTTCCGGCGCGACGCGCGGTGGTGGGCGTCGTGGACCGGCTGTTCACGCGGGTGGGGGCGTCGGACAACCTGGTCCGCGGACAGTCGACGTTTATGGTAGAGATGAGCGAGACGAGCGCGATCCTGCACGGCGCCACGGCGCGAAGCCTCGTGCTGCTCGACGAGATCGGGCGGGGGACCTCCACCTACGACGGCGTCGCCATCGCGTGGGCGGTCACCGAGTTCCTGCACAACATCCTCGGGTGCAAGACCGTCTTCGCGACGCACTATCACGAGCTCACGCAGCTCACCGAGGAGCTGGCCCACGCGCGCAACTTCAACGTCGCGGTGCGGGAGGCGGGTGACGAGATCGTGTTCCTGCACCGGCTCGAGCCGGGCGGCGCCGACCGGTCCTACGGCATCCACGTGGGCCGGCTCGCCGGCCTGCCGGCGCCGGTGGTGGGGCGGGCGTGGCAGGTGCTGAAGCTGCTCGAGGCCGGGCACCACGTGGCGCGGCAGGCGTCTCCCGCGCCGCCCGACGCGAAGCAGCTCGGCCTGTTCGCCCCCCCCCCGCCGCCGCATCCGCTGCTGCAAGAGCTGGACGGCCTGAACGTGGACGCGCTGTCGCCGCTCGACGCGTTGAACCGCCTCGCGGCGTGGAAGAAGCGGCGCGCGGAGGAGGGAGCGTGAGGGCGTGGCGCGGCGCGCTCGCCGGCGTGGTGGCGCTGGGCGTGGCAGCGTGCGGCAAGTCGCGCTCGGGCGACCAGGCCGGGGGCGGGGAGCCCTCGAGCGGGCCGCCCGATCAGGAGCCCCCTGTGGCGCTCAACGGCGACTCGCCCATCCAATATCCCCCCCGGCTGTACGACCAGAAGGTGGAAGGCGATGTGGTGCTGCGGTTGTTCGTGGACTCGACCGGGCGGCTCGCCGCGGAGTCGAGTCGGGTGGCCGAATCGAGCGGCTACCCGGCGCTCGACTCCGCGGCCCTGTCGGGCTCCCGCCGGCTGCGGTTCACGCCCGCCCGGCGCCACGGCCTGGCGATCGCGACCGCGTTCCTCCAGCCGATCGAGTTCCACCATCCGCAGGCCGGCGGATCGGTGCGCAAAGGCGAGCCGGACACGGTGAGGCCGCGGCCTGCGCCGGTGCGTGCCCCGGTCGCGACCCCTCCCCCGGCGCCCGTGCGGGTGCCGCGACGCGACACCACGGCGGTGCGGCGGGACTCGTCTCCGCCTCCCGCCGACACGACGCGCCCGGTCCCGGACAGCGCGCCCGCGAAGCCGGACACGAATGCCACCCCACATTAAGCCCTATGCGAACGTTCTCGAGACGATCGGCTGGACACCGCTCATCCGGCTGAACCGGGTCACCCAGGGCATCCGCACCCCCGTCTACGCCAAGGCGGAGTTCTTCAACCCCGGGGGCTCGGTGAAGGATCGCATCGGCATCGCGATGATCGAGGCCGCGGAGCGGGAAGGACGGCTCAAGCCGGGCGGCCTGGTGGTCGAAGCGACGTCGGGCAACACGGGCGTGGGGCTGGCGCTGGCGGCGGCGGTGAAGGGGTACCGCTGCATTTTCACGATGCCGGACAAGATGTCGCAAGAAAAGGCGCGGCTGCTGCGCGCGCTCGGGGCCGAGGTGATCATCACGCCGACCGCGGTCCCGGCCGACCACCCGGACAACTACATCATGAAGGGGCGTGCCATCGCGGCGGCGCACCCGAACGCGATCTTCGCGGACCAGCACTACAATCCCGTGAACCCCGACGTGCACTACCATACCACCGGCCCGGAGATCTGGCAGCAGACCGAAGGCCGGATCACGCACTTCGTGTGCGCTCCGGGGACGGGGGGCACGGTGAGCGGGGCCGGGCGCTATCTCAAGGAGCAGCGCGCTACCATCCGGGTGATCGCGGGCGATCCCGTCGGCTCGATCTATTCGGACTACGCCCGGACGCACCGCATGACCGAAGGCCGTCCCTACAAAGTCGAAGGCATCGGCGGCGACAAGATTCCGACCTCGCTGCACTGGGATGTGATCGACGAGTGGATCACGGTGTCGGACAAGGACGCGATGCTGGTGGTGCGACGCCTGGCGAAAGAAGAAGGCCTGTTTGCGGGGGGCTCGACCGGGGTGAACCTGGTGGCGGCCCTGGAGGTGGCGCGCCGGGTGAACGACCTGCAGGCGCTGGTGGTCACGGTGCTCGCGGACACCGGAGAGCGCTACCTCTCCAAGGTGTTCAACGACGAATGGCTGCGCGAGAATCAGATCCTCGACGCCGCGCGCGTGTCCGTAGTGCAGCTGCTCGAGGCGCGAAACTCCGGGGCTCCCCCGTTGATCTCGGTCCCACCAACCGCCACCGTGCGCCAGGCGCTGAACCTCATGAGCACGTACAACGTGTCGCAGCTGCCGGTGCTGGACGGCGGCGACGGCGTGGGTGCTGTGGCCGAGCCGGTGCTGATGGCGCGCGCGCTCGAGGACCCCGCCACCCTCGACCGGCCGGTGCAGGAAGTGATGGACGCGCCGTACCCGGTGGTCGACGCGGATCTCCCCGTGGAGCGGCTCACCACGCTGCTGTCGCGCGAAACGCCCGCGGCGCTGGTGCGGCGCGATGGTAAGATCGCCGGGATCGTCACGCGGTACGACGTGCTGCACCAGCTCGCCGGAATCCGCTGATGCGGGTCACGGTGCTGACGGGCGGCGCGTCGGCCGAGCGCGCCGTGGCCTTCGCGGGCGCGGCGCAGATCGTCGAGGCGTTGCGGGGGCGGGGGCACGGCGTGACGGCGGTGGACACGGTGACCGGCCTGCTCGACCCCGCCGGTGAGCGGCGCCTGCTCACGACGGCGGTGGGGCGCGAGCCACCGGTGGTGGCGGAGCTGGACGAGCGCGAGCGCGCCATGCTGTCGAACGGGCTCGCGTCCCTGCCGGCGGTGCGGGATGCGGACGTGTTGTTCCTCTGCCTGCACGCCGGCCGCGGAGAGGGCGGGACCCTTCAGGCGGTGCTCGACGTCATCGGCGTTCCCTACACCGGCAGCGGCGCGCTGGGGAGCGCGCTCGCGATGGACAAGGACCTGGCCAAGCGGCTGTTCCGGGCAGCCGGCGTGCCTGTGCCCGCCTGGTTCATGGTGCCCCCGCCGGTCGCGCCCGAGGACGTGAAGACCGCCCTCGGCTGGCCGGTGATCGTGAAGCCGTCGAAAATGGGGTCGTCGGTAGGCATGTCGCTGGTGCGCAACGCCGAGGGGCTGGACGCCGCCGTCACCCTGGCCCGGGCCTATGATGACGAGGTCATGGTCGAGCAGTTCGTCCCGGGGCGGGAGCTGACGGTCGGGGTGCTGGGCGACGTGCCGCTCCCCGTGGGGGAGATCATCCCGCGACACGAGCTGTTCGACTACGAGTGCAAGTACACGCCGGGGATGTCGGAGGAGATTTTCCCCGCCAAGCTCGACACGGCCCTGGCGCGTCAGCTGCAGGAGCTGGCGCGCACGGCGCACCGGGCGCTCAAGCTCGGGGGATATTCGCGTGTTGACTTCCGGTTGAGCCCCGAGGGCGACATCTTTTGTCTCGAGGCCAACACGCTTCCCGGGATGACGCGGACGAGCCTCCTGCCCCAGGCCGCCCGGGCGGCGGGGATCGAGTTCCCCGAGCTGTGCGAGCGGATCTGTCGCCTGGCCGGGGGGGGGAACTCGGGGAGCGCGCGCGGGGGATAAATACGGGATGGTCCCGCAGCGGATGTTCGGTATGACACCATGGGTGCGGCGGCTGATCGTCGCCAACTTGGTCGTCTTCCTGCTCCAGATGACGATCTTCGTCAACCCGTGGTTCGTGGCGACGTTCGGGTTCGCGCCGCTGGACGCGCTGGCGCGGCCCTGGACGTTTATCACCTACGCGTTCATCCACAAGAACTTCCTGCATCTCGCCTTCAACCTGCTGGCGCTGTTCGTGTTCGGGCCGCCCGTGGAAGAGCGGATGGGCGGGAGGCCGTTCCTCGCGTACTACGGGCTATGTGGTCTGGGAGGCGCCGCGCTTTCCTTCGCGCTGGCCATGACGTTTCAGCAGATCGAGCCCGTGGTCGGCGCCTCGGCCGCGGTGTACGGCGTGATGCTCGCGTTCGCCTGGGCCTGGCCCGATCAGCCCATTTCGGTGTTCCCGCTCCCCGAGCCGATCGCCGCCAAGTGGCTGGTGACGTTCGCGGTGGCAATCTCGCTCGTGCCCGCGCTCAACCAGGGCGTGGCTTACCTCGCTCACCTGGGCGGCTTCGCGGCTGGTTTCTTATTCCTGAAGGTGGCGGACTGGCGGCTGGCGCGCGCGGAGCGTCACCTGCGCCGCGCAGCGGAGCCGAGCGTGCTGGTGCATCCCGCTGGCGCGGCGCGCGCCAGCGCCGCCCCCAAACCGCCGCGGGCCGGGCGCGATCCGGCGCAGGCGGAAATCGACCGCGTGCTCGACAAGATCTCGGCGCGCGGGATCGAGAGCCTCACACCCGCGGAGCGCCGCTTCCTCGCCGAGATGAGCCGCAAGATGCGCAGCCGCTCCTGAGCGAGCCCGGCTGACCGCCGGACCCTGAAAAGTCAAGGCGCCCGTCACGCGCCGGCGAGCAGCCGGCGGGGAGCGCGCGCTTGTCTCCGGCGGGATCGATTCCCAAATTGGGTCCGGCCGCACCATGCTCGTCAACCTCGTGCCGGAGTTCCTCGCGGTGCTCGCCGCGCCCGACCCCCGTGCGGCCTACCACGACTATCTCGAGCGGCACCGGCCCGTGCTGCAGAGCTACTGGCGCAACTACGTCCTCGATCCGACTTCACCGCACGCGGAGCGGGTGATCGCCGCGGCGCTGCGCGCGGAGCGCGGCGACCTGGAGCGGTTGCTCGAGGACGTGGACATCGCCGCGATCGCGGACGAAGCGCTGGGGCGCGCGCTCGAGCAGTTCGAGGCGGACTGCCCGGTCGACCTCTACCTCATGGTCGGCGTCGGCGCCGCCAACGCGGGGGAGTTGGTAGTGGGGGGGCGCGGCATTGCGTTCGTGTGTCTCGAGCACTTCACCGGCCGCGCCAACCCGCAGACGTACGGGATGGGACTCGCGCCGCACCTCTTGCCGTTGTGGATCGCGCACGAGGTGGCGC
>WNGP01004393.1_pt1 | contig 13024 bp, 8 predicted proteins | sample 5407671 | NCBI WGS metagenome assembly WNGP01 (sample SAMN13153381, study PRJNA577476) | soil metagenome | isolation source: 40 cm soil or saprolite under Garry oak tree replicate 2 | place: USA:California | collected 2016-06-15 | reverse complement strand
GGCCGAACGCAAGCGTCGTTGAAAATGGCAGTGACTAGTGGGAAGCTATTGAAGATCGGGACGTCAGGCCCGATCGATGCTGGCGGAAACGGCCCTCAAAGGGCCACGCGGGCATCCGATACTGGCTTCGGACGCGAGGATGCGATCTGCGAATACATCGAAATCATGCAAATCCTCCCCGGTTCGAGCGACAATTCGCTGCTTATAAATGCATCAGGGGCATTTTGCAATATGCCCGCGCCGAGGTCTTGCGAGAAGGCCTCGGTCTCCGTTTCATTGCGCCAGCGGCAGCAGCCGTTTCCTGAACTCCAGGCGCAGCAACCACAAACTCAACAACGCCTGGAGCGTGGTCGTCGCAATCGATAAATACCAGACATGCTCGATGCGAAATTCAGGCTTCGCGGATAACCATATCAGCGGCAGCGCATATGTCGTCAGGCGCGCGCCGGAGCTTAGCAGCACCGGCTTGGTGTTGCCCAATCCCTGGAACATGCTTGAACACACGAAGATCACACCCTGCGCGACGAGGTTCAGCGCAATCATCCGCAGGAACAGCGCGCCGACGGTTATTGTCTCGGGATCCTTGGTAAAACCGCCGAGCAACAACTCCGGCTTCCATTGCGCGATCGCCGTGAAAGCGATCATCGTGGCGGTGCCCATCAGCAAGACGCTCTTGAACGTCTCCCTCACACGCTCACTGTTTCCAGCGCCGAAGTTCTGACCGGCGATGGCACCGGCTGCAAACGCCATCGATACCGCCGGCATATGAATGACGCCCAGCAGGCGCGAGCCAATGCCAAAGCCTGCCTGGGCCGTCGCGCCGAAATTCCGCAGCGCATAATAGATGACCGCCATGTTGACGAATATGATGGCGAACTCGCCTCCGGCAGGCAGCCCGACATTCAATATGCGCTTCCATTGCTTGATTTGCGGACGCCACAACGCGCGATCGATCGCGACGTAGTGTTCCGACCTGTGGAAATAGATCCACATCATCGCGACGCCGATCACGACCGCGATCGAGCTTGCGAGGCCGGCGCCGGCGACGCCCAAAGCCCGGCCTGTGCCCCAGCCTGCAATGAGAACCGGCGCCAGAAGTATATTGACGATCACGGTGAGGGTCTGAACGATCATGGTGGGCCGCACGATGCCGGTGCCGCGCAAGGCCGAAGCCATCACCAGCATCGCAAATTGCAGCGCCAGCGCCGGCATGAACCAAACCAGATACGTCGCGCCGGCTTCGATCACGGCATCGTCGACGGCGACCGAGCGCATATAACCGCGCGCAAGCATGCATCCGGCAATCAGCGTCAAGATCCCGCCCACCGCCGACAAACCGAGCGACTGATTGAACACCAGATTGGCATCGGCCTGGTCCTTGCGCCCAACCGCATGCGAGATCAGCGCAACCGTGCCTACGCTCAGCACTTGCGTCAGGGCATTGATCAGGAAGCCGGCATTGCCCGCAGCACCGACGCCCGCAATCGCGGCGTCGCCCAGACCAGAAACAAAATACAAATCAATCAGCCCGCAGAGCATCATCATGATCATGCCCGCGAAAATCTGCGGAGCCATGGCCGAGATATGGCCGACGATGGAGCCTTGGGTGAGATCCTTCATATCGTCTCATCCGGCTGCGCTCGCGCGCGGGCCGGCTCCGTTGGTCGACGCGCGACGGCATGGCCGAACGCAAGCGTCGAGGGAAATGTCGATGGCTTACTGGGAGCTTAGGTGAATCGGGACGTCAGGCCCGATCAATGCTGACGGAAACGGCCCTCAACGGGCGAGACAGGCGTCCAGCATGGGCATCGGACGCGAGAGCGCGATCTGCGAACGAATCGAAATCATGTGCAAATCCTCCCCGGTTCGAGCGACGATGCGAGGCTTATAAATGCACCGCGGATATTGTGCAAGTTGGCCGGCGGGCGAAATTTGGATTTGGGCCGCTAATGCGCGGGTGCCGAAGCAAGTGCGGCCGGCTTTTTCAAAAGCATGACCAGCACACTAAGGCCGAAATAGAACAGCGTCAGCATGAAGAAGGCGTCGCCATATCCCATCACCACCGCCTGGCGGTGAACGATCTGGGACAACTGCTTCATCGCCATCAACGAAGCATCGCCCATGCCCTGCAGGCGCTGGGTGAACATATTGAGGGTTTCGGTCGCGGTGGCGTTGCCCCAATTCACCCGTTCGTGCAGCCGCGAGATATGCAGGTCGGTTCGTTCATTCAGCACCTGATTGATCACCGCCAACCCGACGGCACCGCCGAGATTGCGTGTCAGATTAAACAGCCCCGACGCGTTCTTCACCCGTTCCGGGGCCAAGGTCCCGAGCGCGATGTTATTGGTCGGCACCATCGCGAACATCATGCCGATCCCGCGCAGGATCTGCGGCACCAGCAGTTCATAGAAATCGTAGTCGCGGGTAATCCAGGTCATCTGCCAGGAGCCGAGCGCGAAGATGACAAGGCCTGTGGCGATGATCAGGCGCATGTCGACCCTTTGCATCAGGCGTCCGACGATCGGCGCGGTGAGGAACATGGTGATGCCGGAAACGAACATGGTCTCGCCGATCATCAGCGCGCTGTAGCCGCGCACCTCGGCGAGATAGCGCGGATACATGTAGGTCAGACCGTAAAGGCCGATCCCGATGCAGAACGAGATCAGGCAGCCGATGCCGAAATTGCGATCGGTGAACGCCCTGATATCGACGATCGGTTCTTCCACGGTCAGCACGCGCCAGAAGAAGGCGATCGCGGAAACCGCGCAAACCGTGGCGCAGACCGCCACCGAAGTATCCTGCAGCCACTCGTATTGCGGTCCCTCCTCGAGCACATATTCGAGCGAACCCAAAAACCCCGCCATCGCGATCAGGCCCCACCAATCGAAGCGGTCGAGCAATTTGAAGTTCGGCTGATCGAAATCGACCAGCGCAAGCACGCCAACGGTGATGGCGACGCCGGGGACGATGTTGATGAAGAACAGCCAATGCCAGGACAGTACGTCGGTGATGAATCCGCCTACGGTCGGGCCGATGGTCGGCGCCAACGTCGCGACCAGACCGATGATCGGGCCGACGATATAGAATTTCGAACGCGGAAACACCGTGTAGGCCGATGCGAACACGGTCGGGATCATGCCCGCGCCCAGAAATCCCTGGATCGCACGCCAGAGGATCATCTGCTCGATCGACGAGGCAAATCCGCACAGGAAACTCGCGATGGTGAAGCCGGCAGCGGAAATCGCGAACAGCAACCGGGTGCCGAGCGCACGCGACAGGAATCCGGACAATGGGATCGCGATCACTTCCGCGATCAAATACGAAGTCTGGACCCACGACACCTCGCTCGAACTCGCCGACAAACCGGCCTGGATATCGGCCAGCGACGCCGAGACGATCTGGATGTCCAGGATCGACATGAACATCCCGAACACCATGATGAGGAACGCAAACAGCCGTCGCGGCGCGACGTACTCGGACGGCGCCGCGGGGGCGCTCATCATCGTCGGTGGGGCGGTGGTGGCATCAGCCATGATCTGCTCGGGTCAGGACGTGCACATCGATCGGGCGCACCGCCCGACGGGCACATTATTGCGGGTGAACCATCGTCGGCGAGTCGAGATCGGATTCGCTGTCGGCGTCCTTGGCGCCTTGGACCGTATCCACCGTGACGTAAACCGACATGCCCGCGCGCAGCAGGTTCTGCCTGGCGACATCCGTCGGCACGCGCACGCGAACCGGAAGCCGCTGCACGATCTTGGTGAAGTTGCCGGTGGCGTTATCCGGCGGCAGCAGCGTGAACACCGAGCCTGCGGCAGGCGAGATGCTGTCGACGGTACCTGCGAACTTGCGATGGCCATAGGCGTCCACCGAGATCGTCACCGGCTGACCCGGACGGATGCGCTTGAGCTGCGTCTCCTTGAAGTTGGCATCGATGAAGACGTCGTTGAGCGGCACCACATTGCCGAGCCGCTGGCCGGCCTGGATGAAGTCGCCGGTGTTGACCAGGCGGTTGGAGAACGTCCCGTCGACCGGCGCGCGCACCGAGGTAAAGTCGAGGTCGCGCTGGGCCTTGGCGAGGGATGTCTGCAGTTCCGCAAGCTGCGCGCGGGCCTCGGCCTGCTGCGCTTTGGTGACTTCGACGTTGTCGCGCGCCGCATCATACGCCGCCTGCGCCGATTTGACCGCCGCCACGCCCTGATCGCGCCCGGCTTCCGACACCTCGAAAGTCGCGCGCGAGGCAAATCCCCTGGTGCTCAGCGCCTGCTGACGGTCGAAGTCGAGGCCGGCACGCTTCATCGCGGCATCCGCCGAGGCAAGCTGTGCCTTGGCCTGCTCGACCGCGCTTTCCAGCGCGGTTGCCTGCCGGCCGATGCGATCGATGGTGGCCTGCTGGGTGGCGATCTTGCTGCGCGCGGCGTCCACCGCGATGCGATAGTCGCCGTCGTCGATTCTGAAGATCACGTCGCCGGAGCGGACCACGACGTTGTCGCCGGGAAGAATTGCCGCGATGTGGCCAGACACCCGGGCGCCGAGCGTGGTGCTGTTGGCGCGCACATAGGCGTCGTCGGTAGAGACGAGAAAGCGTCCAACCAAAACATAATGCACCCCGTAGGCCGCGGCGGCGAGTGCCAGCAATGCGCCGATGCCCAACAAGACGACTTTGCGCTTGCCGGATTTCGGAGCCGCGGATTGAGCGGCGGGAACCGGTGCGCTGCCGGGTTTGTCGATGGCCGGTTGGTCCGGCGTCTCCGCCGGTCGGCGCGCAACCGTCCCTTCGGAAGCATGAGGACGAGGCGAGTCGGCCACGGAAGCGTCGCGCACGAAGGTGGCTTCGGCCATATCCGGCTCGGCCCGAATAATCCGTGCGGCCTGGTCTCTCGCTGCGGCCATCCGGCCCTCCTCACTGCAATGTCGCGATGCCAGCGCAGCCAAAATCCGGCCCCACAACGTCGCCCGTTTTTGAAATTAGCATTGACCGAACGGTTCGGTCAAGATATTATCATACGATCGGACGATAGACCGCGAGTTCCTTCCGGGGCATTTCGAACACTGAAATCCTTCGAGAAAAGCTAAATCAGTGATTACAGCCCATCCCACCCCTCTCCATCTGGTCGGCGACGAGGACAGTTCCAAGCGCCGTCAGATTCTTGATGGCGCGCGCAAGGTCTTCATGGACCTGGGTTTTGACGGCGCCAGCATGGGCGAAATCGCGCGGTCAGCCGGCGTCTCCAAGGGGACGCTGTACGTCTATTTCGACGACAAGAACCGGTTGTTCGAAGCCATCGTCGAGGAGGAAGCTCTCGAGCAGGGCAAGGTGGCGTTCAATTTCGACCCCGAGCGCGACGTTACCACGACGCTGATGGAGTTCGGGCAGGCCTACATTCAGTTGCTGTGCCGGCCGGGCGGCGGATCGGCCACCCGGACGGTGATGGCGATCGCGGAGCGGATGCCGGAGGTCGGCCGGCGCTTCTATAACAACGTGATAGCGCTGACCATCGCCAGGCTTGCCGCCTATCTTGAGGTACATACGAGGTCGGGCGATCTTGAGATCGAGGACTTCCAACTGGCGGCGACGCAGTTCATGCAGATGTGTCAGGCGTCGCTGTTCATGCCGTTCATTTTCCAGGCAGCACCCGCGCCTTCGCCGGAGCGGATCGCGCAGGTGGTCAAAAGCGCGACGCGGATATTCCTCGCAGGCTATCAGGCAAAGCCTGGCTGACCGCTGCCGATCTGCCGGTGCCGCACGATCAGTGTTCCGCCACCTCACGGACAAGTCCGGTTTCCTTGATCGTCGGCATCCAGAATCTTGCCATCACCGGGATCACGAGCAGACTGCAGATCGGCGACAGCAGCATGCCGCCGACGATGACGCAAGCCAGCGGCTGCTGCACCTGTGAGCCAATCCCGGTCGAGATCGCCGCCGGGACCAATCCGATGCACGCCGACAGGCCGGTCATGAAGATTTGCCGCATCCGCGTTTCGGAGGCGCGGATGATCGCGTCTTCCGTCCCCATACCTGCCTCGATGTCACGGCGGATGTAGGACATCAGCAGGATGCCATCCATGGCTGACACGCCGAATAGCGAGATGAACCCGACCGCGGCCGATACACTGAAATTCAGGCCGGCGATGTAGAGCCCGAGAATTCCGCCGGCTACGGCGAACGGGATGCCCGACAACGCCAGCAGGCTGTCCCGTATCGAATTGAACAGGCCATACAGCAGCATCAGGATCAGAAGCAGGCTCAAGGGCACGATGAGTGCGAGCCTCTTCTTGGCGTCAACCAAGGCGCCGTATTCGCCCGACCATTCGAGCGAGTAGCCTTGGGGAATCGGAACATTTTTCCGGATCCGCTCCTGGGCTTCGACCACGGTCGAACCGAGATCACGGTCGCGAACGCTATATTTCAGCGGGATGAAGCGCTCGCTGTTCTCGCGGTAGATATAGGCCGCGCCGCTGACGAGCTTGACCTCGCCGAGATCACCAAGCCGAATATAGGCGGTTGGCGTCTTCGGATCCGGATTCGGAAGTGCTACCGGGATCGTGCGGATGGCATCGACGTCGCGGCGGAATTCGGGCGCCAAACGAACCGTCAGAGCGAAGATCATCTCTCCTTCATAGACTTTGGAAACTTCCTGGCCGCCGATCGCGGCCTGGACGACGGAATTGATGTCGCTGACCGAGAAGCCGTGGCGCGCCGCCTTGGCGCGATCTATCCGAACGATCAGGTTGGGCTGGCCGAGCAGATTGAAACTGGCGGGGTCGGCGACCCCGCGGACGGCACTGAGTTCGGTCTTCACTGACTTGGACAGCCGTTCCAGCTCGACGAGGTCTTTACCGAAGATCTTGATCGAGTTCTCGCCTTTCACGCCGGACACAGCTTCCTCGATATTATCCTGGATGTATTGCGAGAAATTGAAATCGACGCCGACGAATTCGCGGTTGAGCCGCTCGCTCATCTGCTTGACCATCTGCTCCTTGGTCAATCCTTTTGGCCACTTGTCGAGCGGCTGGAGCGGGACAAAGAACTCGGCGAGAAACGCACCGTCGGGATCGGTACCTTCATCGCCGCGTCCTTGCTCGGAAAACACGGTGCGGGCCGGCGGATAGCTCAAGATGACGGTGCGGATCTTTGCCACCGTATCCATCCCGGCTTCGAGCGTGATGGTCGGCGGCATCACGGCCCGGATCCAGAGATTGCCCTCTTCCAGCTTGGGCAGGAATTCGGTGCCAAGCCGCAACCCAAGACTGAGACACAGCACCAGAAATAACGCCGCAACGGCCGCCGAGAGGCGATATCTGCGGACTGCGCGCACCAGCACGGCCTGGTAGATACCGCGGATACGACGGACCACAAAGGTTTCCACTTCCCGAACATGCGCCGGCAGCAAGATCGACGACAGCACCGGCGTCACCGTGAAGGTCGCGATGACGGCACCGAGCAACGCATAGGCATAGGTCCGCGCCATCGGCCCGAAGATCTGACCTTCCACACCCTGCATCGTGAAAAGCGGCAGGAAGGCTGCGATCGTGATGATAACCGAAAAGAAGATTGCCTTGTCGACCTCGACTGCACCCGTCAAGACCCAGCCGAGCTTGTCGCGGAGCCTCATGCGACGATCCGATGGCTGCTGCGGCGTGTGATGATGGGCGAGATGACGGAAGATGTTCTCGACCATGATCACAGTCCCGTCGACGATAATGCCGAGGTCGATGGCGCCGACCGACAGCAGGTTCGCGGACTCCCCTTGTATCACCGTGATCATGACCGCAAGCAGCAGCGCCACCGGAATCGTTGCCGCGACGATCAGCGCGCAGCGCAGGTCACCGAGAAACACCCATTGGATCAGGAAGATCAGGGCAACACCGAACAGCAGATTGTGCAGTACCGTCCGCACGGTGATCGCGACGAGGTCACCACGATCGTAGAACGTGACGATCTTGACGCCGGGCGGCAGCGATCCGTCGGTGTTGATCCGCTCGACGGCCGCGCGCACACGCCTGACCACGTCCATGGTACGTTCAAGTTTCTGCATCAGGACGATGCCGGTGACGACGTCGGTCTGCTCGTCACGGCCTGCAAGACCGAGCCGGGGCGCGTAGCCGATCTGGACCTTGGCGACGTCCGACACCAGCACCGGCACGCCACCCTGCTGGGTCACTACGATATTGCCGATATCGTCCATCGAGGTGATGACGCCGATGCTGCGGACATTGACGGACTGTTCGCCGATCGCGATGGTACGGCCGCCGACATTGGAGTTGCCCGCTGAAATCGCGGTCATGATCTGCGGCAGCGTCAGCCCATACGCCATCATGCGGTCGAGATCGATCTCGGCCTGGAATTCCTTGGTTTTCCCGCCGAGCACAGCGACGTCGGCGACACCGGGCACGATGCGCAACTTGCGTTCGACCACCCAGTCCTGCAGCGCCTTGAGCCGCATGACGTCCATGCCTGGCGGCCCCGTCAGCTCGTAGCGGAAGATCTCGCTGATGCCCCCGGCGGGCGAGATAACCGGCAGGACACCGGCTGGCAGGACCGCGTCCTTCAGCCGGTTGAGGGTCTGCTGACGCACAAAATGATAGTCGCGGCCGTATTCGAACTGCAGGCGGATGAAACCGAGCCCATATACCGTGTTCGAGCGGATGAACTTCAGACCTGGCGTGCTGGCGACCGCGACCTCGATCGGAATCGTAATGTAACGCTCGACTTCCTCGGGGGACTGGCCCTGTTGCTGGGCGATGATCTCGATGATCGGCGGCGCCGGGTCGGGGTAGGCCTCGATGTTCAGCGTCGCGAAAGCAGCAAAGCCAAGACCGAGAAAGGCCGCGAACGCAACCAGCACCAGCAGCCGCCGGGAGAGGCAAAATGCAATGAGACTACGCAGCATGAAAGGCTCCGGCCCATCGAATCATTGACGCCACTCGTTATCGACGAAAATCGCACCTCGCGCGACGACCAACTCACCGAAATCGAGGCCGCTGCGAATCTGCACCAAACCGTCTTGCTGGATCCCGGTGTCCACCACGCGGCGCTTGAACAGCATGGGCTCGGTCTCGACCCACACCGTCGCAAGATCGCCCTCGCGAATGACCGCCTCGGCCGGCACCGCCGCTGTGGTTGACGCCTCTTCGGTCGCGATCTTGAAGCTCGCGAACATCTCGGACTTGAGTGCGCCATCCGGATTGCCAATCTCCGAGCGGACGACAACACGGCGCGTCGTCAGGTCCGAGGCCGCGCCGATGGAGCTGATACGCGCCTTGAAGATTCGGTTTGGCGCGGCGGAAACCCTGACCTCGATCTCCTGGCCGATACGCACAAACGCAATATCCTGCTCGAACACCTGGGCCTTCAACCACATCGTCGACAGGTCGGCGATCGCATACAGGGCCTCGCCGGAATCGGCCTTGACATATTGTCCCGGCCCAACCTTACGCGAGATGACGGTGCCGTCGATCGGCGCGGTAATCTGTGTTGCGCGGCTGAGCGTGCCGTGCTGCTCAAGCCTCGAAATTTCCGCATCGGTCCGGCCAAGGATGCGCAGGCGGATGCGGGCGGCTTCGAACGCCGTGTCGGTCGATCGCATGTCGTTCTCGGCTATGGCGAGTTGCGCCTCGGCCTGCTGCAGATCCTTGAACGGGACAGCCTTGCCGTCATAGAGGTCGCGGACACGCTTCTCTACGATCCGCGCCAGGCTGAGCTGGGATCGCGCTTTGTTTCTGGCAGTCTCGGCGGCGATGAAATCGTTCTGCGGCGGCACCTGCTCCGGGCTGTCGATTTCCAGCAACGGATCGCCAGTTTTGACCTGATCGCCGATCTTGGCAATCAGGCGGGTAACCCGGCCGGAGAACGGCGTCAGAACGGTCGTGCTGGCGTCCTCATTGAACGCTATCTGACCGATCGCCGATCTCTGAACGCGGAAGGCATGGGGCTCGACCTTCACCACCTGGAGCTGGTGCATCTGATCGGTGACGACACGGACGGTTTCGGTCCCCTTCGTCGTGCCTTCGGCCACCGTAACCGATGTCGTCAACGCCATGCCGAACAGCGCCGCGATCAGGCGATGCAAATACGTGGCAGCGAGCGACATCGCCATGAACGGGTAGCCCTCCCATGGTATCTGTTTTAGAGTCTGGCGTGGGTGCCTGTTGCACGCCCCAGCCCAGCGGCGTGCGCAACGATTCCCTTTGGCAAACTGTAGCACCAGGTCGGAGAGAGGACCAATACCAACCGCGATTAAGGTTGCCGGTCCCGATTTCAGAGCCGGTGACACCCTTGAACGACGATGTCCGCACGTTTCCCCCCAGCGCGGACGTTGAAACTTACCTGAACCGACCGAAGATGCGACGGCCTCGTCCGAAGCCTGTTCACGGTGGTTTGTATTTGACATATCGTCTTGTTTTGTCAAAATCGTCAAATGAAGGCCCGCACCCGCATTCTCGATGCCGCGATGCTCGTGTTCCGCCGCCATGGCTTTCGGCGGTCGTCGATCGAGCAGGCGGCCGACGCCGCGGGCCTGACGCGACAGGCGCTCTACCACCATTTCAAATCCAAGGAAGCGTTGTTCCGGGCGGTCATCGAGCGGCTGTACGAGAACGCCCTCGCCGCGGAAATCGCGGCGGCACACGCCGCGGAGAAGGCCGGTGGAAGTCTTGCCGACATCCTGGTAGCTCAGCTTACCGGGCGGCTCAGGCAGCTGATCGCGTCGTTCGACGGCTCGCCCCACATCGAGGAGTTGTTCTCCGAACACCTGGTCCAGGCCCGCGATCTCTATCAGAAATATGCCGGGCTCTATGTCGCGCAGGGTCGCGCGACGATCGAACGGGTCCGCCGCAAGCAACGGCTCGCCCTCGCAGGCGGCATGACCTCCCGCGATTTCGCGCGGTGCATCGAGATGGCCATCAGCGGCACCAAATCGGTGCACCCGGCAATGCAGCCGGCCGATGCCTTCCTCAAGGATCTTGAAATCATGGTGCGCACGCTGGTGGCCGGCGCCGTCGGTCCATCGCCGAAGCCGCGTCCCGTGAAGCGCGCCGCCGCAAGAAGAATCCACCTGACCAAACCTGGAGATCGCAGATGAGTACGATGACGATCAACGGCCGCCTCACGCCCCTCCCCGCTGACCCCGAGGCTCTTCTCGTCGATGTCATCAGGGACGCCCTCAACCTGACAGGCACAAAACTCGTGGGTGGGGCCGGCGTCTGCGGCGCCTGCACCGTGCTGGTGGACGGCGCGCCGGTGGTGAGCTGCTTGATGCCCGCGCGCGCCGTGGCGGATAAGTCCGTCACGACGGTCGAAGGCATCGGCGCCGGCAAACTGCATCCGGTCCAGAACGCTTTCATGGCGCACGACGCCCTGCAATGCGGGTTCTGCACGCCGGGCTTCATCGTCGAGGCGGCGGCGTTTCACGACCGCTGGCGCAAAGCCAAGGGAACCGCGACACCGTCGCGGGAGGAAATCGGCGCCGCCCTTTCCGGTCATCTGTGCCGATGCGGCGCCTATGACGGCATCTTCCGCGCCGTGGCCGAGGCGTGCGCGGGCCACTTTGACGGCAAAGCGCGGCGATCTCGCTGCTCGGCGACGACCGCATGGTGCGCTATGTCGGCCAGCCCATCGCGGCGATAGCTGCCAAGGACCGGGACACGGCCATGAAAGCCATCGCCGCCATCAGGGTCACCGGCGAACGGCTGCCGTCGGTGATCGGATTGGATGCGGCACGCAAGCCCGATGCGCCGGTCGTGTTCGAGAAATCCAATCGCAAGAAGGCCGGCAACGTCTCCGAGGGCACGGCGGCGCCGGCTTCGTGGAACGGAAACGTCCGCGGCCCATCCTCGGCCTTCTCGCAGCGGGCAAGAAAGGCGCGGAACTGGGTTGCCGGCGCACGCGAGGCGCGAAATCCGCTGCTGGTCGAGGAAACCTTCCGCACCGGAACGCAGCAGCATGCGTGCCTGGAGCCGCATGCGACCGTCGCCCGCTTCGATGGCGATCGCCTGACGGTGCACGTCTCGACGCAGGCCGTGTTCCATGTGATGGAGCTGCTCGCCAAGCGCTACAAGCTCGACCATGACAAGATCCGGGTGATCGCCGATCATATCGGCGGCGGCTTCGGCTCCAAGGGCGCGCTTGGCATCGAGACCACGGCGGCGATCGATCTCGCGCGCGCGGCGAAGGCACCGGTCAGAATTGCCTATGACAGGCACGAAGAGCTTTCCGTCACCGGCTATCGGCCGGCGGCGGAAATGAAAATCGCGCTGCTGCCGTCCGAGCAAGGCGATCTCAAGGTGCTGTCGCTCACGGCTCACGCCGACACCGGCGCTGCCGTCAACTCCACGCTCGCGGCACTTGCCCGCCTGATCTATCCGGCGGAGGCCAAGGAGCTCGCGGACTACGACGTCATCAGCAACCTGCCGCCCGGCGCGCCCTTCCGCGGCCCCGGCGGACCGCCGATGGCGTTCGCGCTGGAACAGGCGATCGACGAAGCCGCACTGCGGATGAAAGTCGATCCGATCGCGTTGCGCAAACGCTGGGATCCCAATCCCAATCGCCAGCGCCTGTACGATTGGGCCTCCGCGCTTGAGGTCTGGCGCGGCGTGAAGGCGCCGGCGTCGCAGAGCGGCCGCTATCGCCGTGGCGTCGGCGTCGCGACCGGGTACTGGCTTTATCTCTGGCAGCCCGGCTCGAAGGTCGAACTGGCGGTCAAGGGCGGGCGCATTATCGCGAGCACCGCGACGCAGGACATCGGCCAGGGCAGCCGCACCGTGATCGCCAACACGGTGGCGCACGAATTCGGACTTGAGCCGCACGACATCGAAGTCCGGATCGGCGATTCCAATTTGCCGGAAGGACCGGGTGCGGGCGGCAGCCGGGTCACGGCTTCCGTTATTCCGCCGACGATGCTGGCGGTTCAACAGCTCAAGGCCGCGATCGAACGCAATGCCAAGCGGCCGCCGATCGCCGGCTCCAACGCGCCATGGCGGGAGCTGCTCGCAGCCTCCGGCGATCTCAGCGTATCCGCGCAAC
>WNGP01004578.1_pt1 | contig 13025 bp, 12 predicted proteins | sample 5407671 | NCBI WGS metagenome assembly WNGP01 (sample SAMN13153381, study PRJNA577476) | soil metagenome | isolation source: 40 cm soil or saprolite under Garry oak tree replicate 2 | place: USA:California | collected 2016-06-15 | reverse complement strand
CGCCGACCCCGACGGCATCTTCGTCCGCCTCTACACCAACGAGCGACACACCTGAATCACGGCTCCCTCGGTTCGCTCCGATCTGTGCCGCGGCTGATGGTGTTCGCCGTGCCCCTGGCTGTCGGCCGCACAGGGAACACCCGCTTCTCCGCTGGCAAGCCGCCGTACAAGATGATGACTGGTGCCACGGGCCAGACTGTCCGACGACGAAGCCCGGGGGCTGCAGCCATTACGGCCAGGAACGCAGGGCTGGTCAGGAAAGCGCGGCCAGGAACTCGTCGCTGATCGCGCCGCCGTTCGCGGCGAGCCATTGGACTTGAGCCAGCATCCCCGTTTCGGCTCGTCCTGCCCGGATTCGCTTGGCGATCATCTGGAGTCCGCGGCCCCGCAGGTAGAGGGGAATCACGGAGGCCTCGTCGGCTGAGACCGGCACGGCACTGGCGTAACCGCGCAGGAACCTGCCGACTCTCGCCAGGTCCAGGTGGTCGGCGTCCTGGCGGGGACGGCCGCTGCGCCACAGGCCGTAGCCGATGTCGGCCAGCGGGGTTTCCGCGTGGGCGAGCGCGAAGTCGATCACTCCGACCGCCCTGGGCGGCATGCCGTCCGCGATGACGTTGTGATTGGTGAAGTCGCCGTGGATGACCAGGCGAGGCCGTCGCCGGTGACCGGTGTCTTCGAGATCACCGGCGAGCTGGTCGGCGATGTGGCGGATGATGGCCGCCTGCCCTGGACGGCCGCGGGCCGCCTCGAGCTGCCGGGAGAGCAGGACACCGGGCACCTCGGTGAGCGGGAGCGCGCTTGGGCGCTGGCTGGCCACCTTGATCTGGCTGGCGGTGACGTGGTAGCGGGCAAGCAGGGCGCCGATCTCCTCCATCGGCGGCTCGTCGGCCCAGTCCACCGACCGGCCGGGCAGGAATGAGGCGATCTCCCAGAACGAGCCGTCAGTCGTGGTCCATGACTGGCCGTCGAACGCCGGGAGCGGCCTGGGCGACGGGAAGCCAAGTTCGGCGAGCCTGGTCATGAAGGCATGAAGCCAGGTCAGGTCCGTTATGAGCCGGGCCAGAGAAAGGCCGTCCTGCGGGACCGGCACCTGCCGCAGAACTCCGAGTGTCCCTTGCCAGTCGACCAGCCACGCGCGGCCCTCCCGCGGCCGGATCGGCTGCGGGAGAACCTTGAGGGCGCCGTCCGGCAGGATCCGGCCCGGCGGCCGGTCATTGTCCACGTCAGGATTATGGATCCGCGGCGCTGCGGCGCACTGCGGCGAGGCTGGCTTGGCCTCTTAGCTTGCGACACCGCGCATGAAACCAGCCGTTCCCTGCGTTTCCTCCGTTCCTCCAGTCCCTCCGTTTCCCCGGTTCCCCGTACTTCTCACATGCCCCATGAAATGGCCTTGCCGTAGAACCTTTGACCGGCCGAGCGATTCAACACCGGAAGCAGTGACACCAGGCGTATTATTTCGGCAATCAGGGCTCAAGAGTGGACTTCAGTCCCAGCCGCACGAAGAATCTTCACCAATGTCAAACCCGGAGTCGGCTGCGCGCTGGATCAAGAGCTCGCTGAGCTTCTCCAACAGCAACTGCGTGGAGGTGGCGAGCCTGGATGCCGGGGAGATCGGCGTTCGCGACAGCAAGGACCCTCAGGGACCGGTTCTCAGGTTCACGCCGGGCGAATGGGACGCATTTCTCGGCGGAGCACGAAACGGAGAGTTCGACAGTTTCGGCAAGATATGACGGCTACGGGCAAGGCGCCGCAGTGTCCTAGCCAGGCTACGCGGCGCAGCGTCTTAGTCGGTATCGCGTCGATCAGAGTTCAGGCGAAGGCCCCTCCCGAGCAGGGAGGGGCCTTTCGTCGCTGCGGCGCCGGCCTGGCGCTCCCGGCTCCCAAGCGCTCCCGGCTCTCCGGCGTTCCCGGCTACGGTGACCGGCTCTCCCGCGTTCCCGGCTACGGTGACCGGCGTGCCCGGGCGGCCAGCACGACGTGCGCCGGGCCGGGATGCCGGTCGACCACGAGGCCCGCGTTCGCGAGGTGGCGGGTGTAGCGGCCCTCAAGTGCCCGGTGCACGACCAACAGGAGCCGCCCGCGTCTCGTGCGCTGAACCAGGCCGGCCATGAGCGCCCCGCTGCTCGACGCGTCGATGTGGGTCGGCATGTTGCAGACGGTCAGCGGCGTCGGCGGCACGTCCAGCGGGTTCGGCGTGCACGTGACCTTCAGGTCGACGGCGTAGCGCCGGGCGTTGGCCTCGGCGAGCCACAGCGCGACCGAGTCGACGTCCGTCGCCACAGCGCTCCGCGCCGTTTCGTTGACCATAAGGGCTATCGCGAGCGCACCGTACCCGATGCCGATATCGGCGACCGTGTCGACCGCCGGCTGCGACAGGGCGACCGCGGCCAGCAACGCCGTTCCGTCATCGACCCGCCGCGGGGAAAAGACCCCGTAGTCGGCCGAGAACGTCAGATCCTGGCCGCCGATCCGCTCCGTGAAGCACTCCGGGTCAGGCATCGACACGGTGGCCGGCGGCTGGCCGGTCAGCTCGATGACACGGCCGTCCCGCTTCCTGGTGATGCCGGCCCAGCCCAGCGCGGTCAGCATCCGGGCGACCGAGTCCGGTCCCTGCCGCTTGTCCAGCCGCCACGTGACGGCCGCGCCGGGGCCTGCCAGCCGCTCGGTAACCAGCCAGGTCAGCAAGCGGACCAGTGACTTGCCGCGGTAGGCGGGCAACCACACCTCGACGTCCTGGCTCCGGCGGCAGCCGCTTCGCATCGCCTCGTGGAACCACACGCTGACAGCGCCCGCCGACGCCGCCGGCATCGGAGCGGCCAGCGCCACCGTGCCAGTACCGGGCTCGGCCCGGCTGGCTTCTGGCGGGGCAACGCGCCACAGCGACAGCGGCGGCCCGGTCATGAAGGCACATCCTAGCCAGGCGCCTGCGCACTCCCCGGCCGCCGCCGGGCCGGACGCTTTGCCAGCCCGTCCCGGGTCGCCCGCCGGCCCGGCGCACCCGAGAATGGTCGCTATGACACTTCCGGTCCTGACCGGACCAGAGCAGCTAGTTTGGGATGCCTTCCCGAGCGGGACGTGGGTCGATCTGCGGGCCGGAGACCCGCGCGAGGACAGCCTTGACCGGGCGTGGCGGTGGGGACCGGGGCGGGCGGTCAGGGCCGAGGTGCTCAGGGCACTGCTGCTCGGCGCCCGCGACGCCGAGCCGGGCTTCGCGCCTGGGATCAGGCTGCGCGGCGCGTACGTCGTCGGGCGCCTGGACCTGATGGGCGCCAGCGTGAACTGGCCGCTCGTGTGCGAACACTGCGTCTTCGGCGGCGAGATCCGCCTGGTCGAGTCCTCCACCAGGACCGTCAGGATCGTGCACAGCGTCGTGCCCGGCTTCAACGGCACCCGGATGCGCCTGGACGGCATCTTGAACCTGTGGGGCTGCGCGGTCGCCGGGGTGGTGCGGCTGGACCAGGCCAAGGTCACCGGGCAGGTCTGCCTCAGGACGATGGACGTCGGAGCGTCCGCCGCCGGCACGGAGGCGGTGGCGGCGGCGGGGATCGCGGTCGATGGCGGACTCGAGTGCACCGGGCTGAAGGCCCACGGCACGGTCTCGATCCAGGTGGCGAGGATCAGCGGATCCGTCGACCTCAGCGGCGCGGAGATCGTCAGCCCAGGGGGAAAGGCACTGGTCGCGGACTACGCGGAGATCGGCGGCCGCCTCGACTGCCGCGCCATGGTGCTCGACGGCCAGACCTCGCTGCACAACTCCCGCGTCGCGGCGAGCGTCACCTTCTCCGGCTCGAAGCTGGAGAACCCGGCCGCCTGGGCACTGAGCGCCGGCGGCGTCACGATCGACGGGGGCGTGTTCCTCGACCGCGGCTTCTCCGCGCAGGGCGAGGTCAGGCTGGTGGGCGCCCGCCTGGGGGCGAACCTCACGCTGTCCGGGTCGACGTTCCGCAATCCCGGCGCGGTCGCCGTGAACCTCGATCGCGCCACGGTCGGAGTCTGCCACGGCGACGACCTGACCTGCGCGGGCCGTTTCAGCTTCGTCGGAGCGCGCATCGCGAGCGGGCTGGAACTGGAGCGCGCGCAGTTGGACGCGGGGGCCGGGAATCTCGCGCTGGCCGGCGACGGCTCCGCGATGGAAGGCGCGCTGGTGCTCACCGGCATCCGCGCGCGCGGCGAGGTCAGCCTGCGTTCGGCCCGGATCGGCCGCACGGTGCTGATGAAGGGCGCGGTCCTGGAGAACAAGGACGAGATCGCGCTGCGGATGTCGGGGGCGGACGTCGCCGGCGACGTGGTGTGCGGGGAGATTTCCGTGACCGGCGCGATGAGGCTGACCGGCGCGCGGGTCGGCGGCAGGCTCAGCCTCGATCGGGCGCGCCTGGCCAACCCGGGCCGGATCGCGCTGAGCGCCAGGTCCCTCCTGGCGGGACAGCTCTCGCTGCGGCCGGGACAGCCGGTCGAAGGGACCGTCGACCTCCGTCATGCCCGCATCGAGGTGCTGCGCGACGATCCCGGGTGCTGGCCGGCCGAGCTCAGCCTGGACGGCCTGACCTACCAGGCCCTGGAGCCCCGGCTCCCAGCCAGGGACCGCCTGCGCTGGCTGGCCAGGGACCCGTCCGGACTTCAGTCGCAGCCGTACGAGCACCTCGCCGCCCACTACGACGGCCTCGGGCGGCCCGCCGAGGCCCGGGCGGTGCTGCACGCGCGGGAACGCATCGAGCGCCGTACCGCGATGCCGGCGGCCCGGGTCTGGGGCGTCGTGCAGGACTTCACCCTCGGGTACGGCTACCGGCCCTGGCGGGCGCTGGCCTGGCTGGCGCTGCTGCTGGCGGCCGGCAGCATCATCTTCGACCTGTATCCGCCGCCGCCGCTTCAGCCGGGTGCCGCGCCGCATTTCAACCCCATTGTCTACACCCTTGACCTGCTCCTGCCGCTGGTCGACCTGGGCCAGAAACACGCGTTCAACCCGGCCGGAGCGCTGCAATGGTTTTCCTACGTGCTGGTCGCCTCCGGCTGGATATTCGTGACGACGATCGCCGCGGCCGCCGCGCGGGTGCTCAGGCGCTGATGACGGGCGCTGCGAGAATGGGTCGCGGGCAGACCGGGCACCCGATGGATCACCGCCGGCTCGTCATGCGTCGAGCGCGGCGGCGAGCAGGTCGCGCGTCGGCTCGTCAAAGGCCATCAGATGCACCTTTTCGACCGCCGTTGGTGCGGACCTGATGGTCTCGACGGCGATCTTCGCTGCTCGCTCGGCGGGGAATCCGTAGACGCCGGTGGCGATGGCGGGGAACGCGACGCTGCGGGCCCGCAGCTCGTCGGCTACCTCGAGGCTGCGCCGGTAGCACGAGGCGAGGATCTCAGCCTCGCTGAAGCCGCCGCCTTCCCACACCGGCCCGACCGTGTGGATGACGTGGCGCACCGGGGGGTCAAGATCAAAGGCTGGCGTGGCCTTCGCGTCGCCCCGCTCACATGGCCCGATCGCGGCGCCGGCCGCCGCCAGGCGGGGACCCGCCGCGCGGTGCACTGCCCCGTCCACTCCGCCGCCACCCAGCAGCGACTCGTTGGCTGCGGTAACGATGGCGTCCACGTCCTGCGCTGTGATGTCGCCGAGTATGACCTCGATGGTGACCATGCCCCGAGCATGTCAGAGGCTCACGGCTTATAGCGCGCCGAGCAGCCAGGTCAGTTCGGCGCCGTAGGATTGACGGCGTAAGCGCGGGATTGGGGCAGCATGAGCTGTTTCGTTCCGCCCTCATCGGCTGCTGGTAGCTACCCGCAGTCATGCCGCGACGACATCGGAGCCGGTCATGAAATCCTCAGTTCCCGTGATCGACCTGGCACCCTGGCTCGGCGGAGACGAGACGGCCCGCGCCTCGGTGGCCGCTCAGGTCGACGCGGCGCTGCAGAGTGTGGGCTTCTTCCTGATCTCAGGCCATGGCGTGCCGGACGAGCTGCGCGGGCGGGTTCGTGCGCAGGCGCGGGCGTTCTTCGCGCTGCCGCGGCCGGCCAAGCAGCGGTACGCCGTCACGGTCGCCGGCCGGGGCTGGCTGCCGCCCGGCGTGGAGGCGAACGCGTACGCCGAGGGCACCCAGACTCCTCCGGATCTGAAGGAGTCATTCGCGGTCGGCGCGGACCAGCCGACCGGCGACCCGGACGTCGACGGGTACTGGTTCCAGCCGAATGTGTATCCGGCGGAGGTGCCGGCCCTGGAACCCGCGGTCGTGGCGTACCTGGCCCGCATGCGCGAGCTCGCCGACGAGCTGCTCGTGCTGTGCGCGGCGGCGCTCGGGCTGGAACGCGACTTCTTCACCCGGCACACCGGGCACGCCACGCACACGATGAACATCAACTGGTATCCGCCGATGACGCTGGCCGGCGAGCCGGAACCCGGCCAGTTCCGGATCGGCCCGCACACCGACTTCGGCACCGTCACGATTCTCGACCGCGAGCCAGGCCGGGGCGGCCTGCAGGTGTGGACCGAGCAGGACGGCTGGGAGGACGCGCCCCACCAACCGGGCGCCTTCACGATCAACACCGGCGACCTGCTCGCCCGCTGGAGCGGCGGCCGGTGGAAGTCCAACCGGCACCGCGTGCTCCCGCCGCAGGCCGAGGCGCCGGACGAGGATCTCGTCTCGCTCGTCTACTTCTACGAGGCCGACCACGACGCGGTGATCGAGTCGCTGCGGCCGCCGATCGGCAAGCCGAACGACTACGCGCCCGTGGTGTCGGCGCAGTTCCTGAAGGAACGCCTGGACGCGATCACGGTGGGCTAGCCGACGGCGAGTGGCGGCGCATCGGCATCTGTGCATGGCGGCTTCCTAGCCGTACGCTTTGGACAATCGGTGGCAGATTGGGCGATCGATCCAGCTCGGGGTGGTGATTGCGATAACAGTGCGCGACGAGCAAGATACCGGCTCGCCGGCCGGTCAGTTGCGCCGACCGGTGATGCCCGCCGACCGACTCGACGCTTTAAAGCCTGAACAGATCAGCGGACTACTCGGGCGCTGGAATGGCAAGTCTTCCCTGGCGAAGACTAAGCCAATAACCAGGTTCACGCTGATCGGCCTGGCGGCGGCTGCCCTCGTCGTGATCCTGGCGATCCTCGATGATGGCCTCACGAATCCGAAGGGCGTCCGCACCACAATAGGCCTCATCATCAATCCGGCGCCGAGTCCCGCTCACATCAGCCTTGCTCTTCTCCAGGACCCGGTAGGGCTGGTCGCCATCGCGGTGACACTGCTGACGCCGGTACTGTTCGCGGTGCAGGTAACTGCGATCCAGAAATTCAACCGGTCGAACGAGCGGAACATTAGTTATCGCTCGGAGTCACTGCAGTGCGATGAGATCAACCGGAGCGTTGAGAAGGCGAATGAGCGCTTTTGCCGCGTAGGCGGCTTCGCGGGATCACTCCTGGTCTTGGCGCTGAGCGCCATCTGCTCGTCCCTGGTGAACTACCTCATTAACAGATGGGGCGTGTTCCCGAGCTGGAACAAGACCGATCTTGCTAATGACGTGTGGCAACGTCGCGTCTATGCGGGCTGGTGGGCCAACCCTCATTCTCATCCCGTTCTCGCCATCGCGCTGGGGTCCCTGGGCTGGTACTTCTTTTACTTTGTCATCAAGCAAGTCTACATGGGCATTTGCTTCGCGATATACATGCAGCGGATCGCCGATTTGGAGTTCGGTCTCTGCCCGAATATGAGAGCGAATACCGATGGCTTCTGGGGAATGCTTCCGGCGCGGCGTTTCATGCAGGCCACCTACAGCTCAGCGCTGGTGCACACGATAATGGTCGTCGGTATTCTGGTCGTCTGGCTCCCGTTCAACGCCTTCACGGTATACGTGCTCGGCCTGCTCCTGGCGATTAACATACTGGTGGTCATCTACCCGTCTCGGGTGGGCTATGCCGCCGCTTACCAGGAGAAGATCTGCTTCGTCAAGTACGTCCTCAGCGGCGACGGGGCGCCGACCGCAGAGGATGCCGAGCTGATCGAGCGGGTGTGGGACACGCGGACGCTGCCGTTCAGGATCGGAAGCGGCCTCACGGCTATGACGATCTATCTTCTTTTCCCGCTGCTCCTCGCTGGCGTGTCCCGCCTGCTCGGTCCGTGAAACGTGCCGCCGCGCCCGCTTGGGCTACCCGGTCGGCTGGTTCCAGCGTCCTCGGTACACCGTGTCGGACATGGGCTTGCGCCCGCTGCTCAGGTCACGTGGCGGCTCGCGGCTGTAGCCGACCGAGATAGCCCCGATCGGGGCGAACTGCGACGGCACCCCGAACGCCTCGCGGTAGGCGTCGATCCGGTCGACCGGGATGCCGAAGAAACACGCTCCCAGCCCGGCATCGACCGCGGTCAGCATCATCAGCAGCGACGCGAACCCGGTGTCGATGTCCCAGTACGGGGCCGGCCACCAGGCATCCGACCGGTCCACGAAGCCCTTGTCGGGCTGGGCGTAGCGATCGAGGTAGGCGCTCTTGTTCGAGTGCGCGACGATCAGCAGCGGGGCCTCGACGTTGGCGGCGAACCACTGTTCCGGCTGCGCGTCCGGGCGCACCGCGTCGCGGAACGTGGCCACGTCGGCGGGGGTGTCCAGGACCAGGAAGCCCCAGCCCTGGGAGAAGCCCGCCGACGGCGCGCGCAGGCCATTGCGGACGATGCGGTCGACCAGGTCCGCGGGCACGGGCCGGTCCGGGTCATAGCTGCGGACCATCCGCCGCCGTCGCACAACGTCCTGGAACTCCATGCCAGCAAGCTATCAGCCGGCCCGGCCGCCGCCGGTTCACGCTGTAAACATGCTGGCTCACTTGCGGCCGAGGGCACAGAACTCGTCCATGTCCTGTGCGTTGCCGATGTCCTGCGGATCTGGCCGCCACTGTGGACATGGCACCACTCCGGGTTCGATCAGCTCGAGGCCCTCGAAGAACGCGGCGATCTGCTCCGGGCTGCGCAGGCGGTAGGGGGTTGGGGCCACCTGGTTCCATTGCCGCACCGCCTCGATCACCCGCTCACCGGTGGCTTCGCTGGTGGAGTGAGTGACGGCCAGATAGCTGCCCGTCGGCAGGGCAGCCAGCAACCGCGTAACGATCGCTTTGACCTCGTTGTCGTCGCCGATGAACGGCAGGATGCCCAGCATGGTGATAGCAACGGGCCGGCTGAAGTCCAGCGTCGCCGCGGCGCCCTCCAGAATCGTGTCGACGTCGCGGGCGTCGGCTTCGATGTAGTCGGTGGCGCCTTCGGGGCTGCTGGTCAGCAGCGCCCGGGCATGGACCAGCACGAGCGGATCGTTGTCGACATAGACGACCCTTGACTCGGGGGCGACCTGCTGGGCGACCTGGTGGGTGTTATTGACAGTCGGCAGCCCGGTCCCGATATCCAGGAACTGGCGGATCCCCGCGTCGGCAGCCAGATACCGCACGACGCGCACGAGGAACTGCCGCGAGGCGCGGGCGATATCGACGATCTCGGGTAGGACGGCGCGCGTCTGCTCACCGGCCTGGCGGTCGACAGCGTAGTTGTCCTTGCCGCCCAGCCAGTAGTTCCAGATCCGGGCCGAATGGGGCACCGAAGTGTCGATTTTGGGTCGGCCCTCGTCGCCCGCGTTGGCTGTCACCGCGGCTTACCTCCTCCTGCTCCACCACCCGCCAAGGGGCGATTCGCCACCCAGGATTACATAGTGATCATCCCCCATTGTGTCGCACTGCGGGCAAGCCCGGAAACATCAACGCGTTCCCGGCGGCTGATTTGGAGCCCGATCGTCACCGAGGATGGCTACGTCGACCTGGTGGCCGACCGCATCGACCGGCCGGGTCCCGCGACGATCTCCCGCGGCTGCCGCCCGGCTGCCACCTGCTCGCCGAGGTTCTCGCCCGCCTCCGGGCCGGTGGCTAGCTGGCCTTCGGGTGCGGGTTGCCGAGGTAAGGGAACACGCTGAGAGTGTCGGTGTGCGGCCTGAGGCCCGTGGGCGGGATGTCGCCCTTGGACAGGAACGCCAGCCGGTGGTTGATGACGTCGTCGGTGAACACGCGCCCGTTGGGATACCGCGCGGGCCGTGCCGGGTCGAACGTCAGCATGTCGGGAAGCAGGGCGTCGGCGTCGATCGCGGCGATCGCCTCGTCCCTGGTGTAGTTGCCGGTGTGCTTCATCAGGTGGACGAACTGGTCGGTCCACCGCTCGCGATCGTGCACCGGCTCGCTGGCGTTGTACTCCTCCTTCGTCTCGTCGGTGTTGAAGAAGCTGCTGACCGACGGATGCCCCGCCCGGTCGACATGGAGCAGCCGGCCGTCGCGCTCCAGGCTGCACCGGCCCCAGATGCGGATATCGGGGCTGGCGCCGAGCTCGCTGGTCGGCAGCTCGAGGACGGTCGAGAACACGTTGCCATCGGTGTTCGAGTCCACGCCCGTCCACGGAGACTTGCCGCCAAGATGAGGCGCGGTGAAGTTCCTGCCGCCGCTGGTGTCGAAGAGGTTCGTGATCCCGTCCAGGTCGAAGAAGAAGGCGTCGCTGCGGCTCCCGGCGAAGAACCTGAGGTTGCCCGCCGTGACGACGTTCGCGGTGGTGCCGAACGAGACCTCGGCACCATCCACCACCTTCATTCCGGCGGGATCGTCCGATCGGGCGTCGGCGCCGGTGGCGATGTAGGCATCGAAGGTCTGGCGGCCGTCGGCCGGCGGGGCGAAGACGTAGCTGATCGCGATGTCGTTCAGGCAGTCCCCGTCGTTGTCGATGGCGAGGCGGTAGATCGCGTCGGGATGCAGGGCGTCGGCGTTCGGGTTCGCGTTGAGTATGAGCACGGTCCTGGTCGGGTCCGCTGGCGACTGGAACGCGTAGAGGTCGCACAGGTCCAGCCGCTGGTCACCGAGCGGCGGCCCGAGGCTGAGACCGGTGAAGTGGTTCGACATGGGCATCTCCTTCCGGCGGGCTGAGCTGGGTACGGCGCGAGGTCATACCCGGGAGCGCAGTCGCGAAACTGCTCGCGCGGTCGCGGGGCCTGGAGCCTGAGAGCGCCGCTGACCTGCCAGTTCTGCCGCTGCAACGAAGATCGTCGCGAAGGTCGATGTGGCGGGCTAGGACCGCGAGCGCGACTCGGCGCCGGCGCTGCGGGCCTTGTACGACGGCGGCGGCATGGCGTAGCGGACCGGCGCCCTGGGCAGCAGCCGTCCGTACTCGATCCAGTACGCGTCGAGCAGGGCAGCCGTGTACTGGTCCCCGGTCAGCCCGCGGCAGGCGGGAACCGATGCCGGGCCGGCCATTTGCATCATGTCGACCGAGTAGCTCTGCGCGACCATCACGCGCTCGGCCGCGGCGGCGCAGGCGCTGACGCTCGGGCCGCTCTGGTTCACCGCGACCGCGACGGCGATCAGCGCGACCAGCACCGTCCCGGCGGCCAGGAACGCCCGCCTGGGGAAGGCTGGGTAGCTGAGTTCGGTCATCGAGGCGTCCGCATCGGTCTCGGCAAAAGGGTCTTAGTCCGTAGTCCGGGCGCTAACCGGTCGATACTCCCGATACTCTCACATTCCCATATAACTGCCCGACCCGTCAGCCCGTCGGGCGGTCAGCCACCTGGCCGGAACCGCCCGGGCCGAATGCTGCGCGGCATGCAACAGTTCGGGGGACATGGCGCATCCTCTGGTTAGACCGAGGTGGTGGCATGGACCTGGATGAGGCGTTGGCGGCGCTGGTCGTGCGGTCCGGCGACCGGCTGCTGCGGGTGGGTTATCAGTTCACCCACGACCGGGCCGCGGCCCAGGACCTGGTCCAGGGAGCTCTGTTGCGCGTCTATGGCTCGGTCCGCCGGCGCGGCGAGGCTCCCGACGACTGGTACGCGTACCTGCGCCGGGCGGTGGTCAACGAGTACGTGCGCACCCGCCGGCTGCGCAGCAGCAGCGAGGTGGTGACGGACACGGTTCCCGAACGGCCCGTAGCCGACTGCCCGGAAGACCGCATCGCCGACCGGGCGCAGCTATGGGCCGCTCTCGGCGCACTGAGCCCGCGGCAGCGCGCGGTGCTGGTGCTGCGCTACTACGAGGGCCTGGCCGACGGCGAGATCGCCGCGCTGCTCGGCTGCCGGGAGGCGAGCGTGCGGAGCCTGGCGAGCCGCGGGCTGGCCGCCATGCGGCAGCAAGCCGTGCCCGCGCGCATCAGCGTGGAGGAGGACCGCACATGAGCCGCATCGAGGACGAGATCCGTCAGGTGATGGCCGACCATGACCGCCATGCGCCGGGCGCAGACCACCTGCTCCGCGCACTCGAGGCCGCGGCAGGGCCGCGTCGGCCCGGGCCGCGCTGGCTGGGGCCTCGCCGGCTCGGGCCGCGCTGGCCGGGGCCGCGCCGGCTCGGGCCGCAGAGCCGCCCGGCCCGCTGGTACCTGCCGGTACTCGCCGCCGCCTCCGTAGCGGTGGTGGTCGCGGGCAGCGTCTGGGCCGGCGAACAGCTAGGCGGCCACCGGCGGCCACACGCGACCGCGTCGAGTCACCCCGGCCACGCGTCACCGCTGTCCTGCCCGGCCCGGTATGCCAGGTCGGTGGTGGCGCTGTGGGTGCCTGCCCCGCCGGCCGGTGTCGACGGCGGCTCCCGCCTGGTGCCTCGGCGGACTCCCACCTCGGCGGTGGTCTGCGCGTACGCCGGCTTCAACACAGACACTGCGCGGTCTGCCTGGGCGCTGTCCGGGCGACGTGTGCTGGTCGGCGGTTTCGCCCGCCTGGCCGGGCAGCTTAGCTGGCAGCTACGCACGCACCCCGGCCAGTCGATGCTGTGCACACAGGTCGCCGGACCGCAGACCGACTACCTCATCGGGCTGACCTACGCCGGGGACGGCACCGTGTGGGTGGCCGCCGCCCAGGATCCCAATGACTGTGCCGGCACGTCCAACGGCCAGTTCACCGGCTCTCGCGCAGTCGGCCCCACCGTGCAGCAGGCGTTCCGGTCCGGCCGCTGGCCGCCCAGGCAGCGGGGGCACTGCAACCAGATCGGCGGCCGGCGCGGCCAGGACACGACGATGGTCCCGGCGGGCGCGACCTCGATGCTCATCTGC
>WNGP01004149.1_pt1 | contig 13026 bp, 13 predicted proteins | sample 5407671 | NCBI WGS metagenome assembly WNGP01 (sample SAMN13153381, study PRJNA577476) | soil metagenome | isolation source: 40 cm soil or saprolite under Garry oak tree replicate 2 | place: USA:California | collected 2016-06-15 | reverse complement strand
TGGATCGGATTCCTTTTCGCGCTAGCTGGTTTTCTCAGCTACACATTCCCTCAGTGATCTCGTCAGCAGATCGAAAGCAGTTGCGCTGATTTTTTATCGCGGTTTCTGGTGACCGTTATGCAACTCCGAGTTGCGGAGTTTTCAGCAAAGGCTTCCGGAATTTGAATCGCGTGGGATTCGTGTCGTCGCGATTAGTGTTGACATGCCGGAAATCAATCGGCTCCAGCGACAAAAACTCGGTTACACCTACACATTCCTATCGGATCCAAAGGCGGAAATCATTCGCCGTTACGATCTTTTGCATCGCGGCGCAGGACCTAAAGGCACGGACATCGCACGCCCGGCAGAGTTTCTACTTGATTCCTCTGGGACGATTCGCTGGGTGAATCTGACAGAAAACATTGCTGTTCGTGCGCGTCCCGAACAGGTGCTAAAAGCGTTCGATGAGATGCAGGCGAAAGCTGATCCTTAGAAATTCGGGCAACACGGTTACCGGTCGGCGTGATTGACGGCGCTTCGCGGAATCAATAACTTCAGCGCGCGTGCATCCTGAATTGGAACAACTGCTCGTTCTTCAAGATCGACAACAAAGGATCAAGCAGATCGAGACGGAAATAGGAACAGTGCCGCTGCAAAGGAAAAGCCTCGAAGCGCAACTGGCTGCGAGCGTGGCGGCAGTAGAAGTACTGAAGCAAAAGGCGCGACACGTCGAAATGGATCGCAAGAAACTTGAGCTCGATGTGGGGACCCGCGCCGAGACCATCTCGCGGCTCAAGACCCAACAGTATCAAACACGGAAGAACGACGAATTTCAGGCTATCGGCCACGAGATCGAACGCTATGAGAATGAAATCCGCAAGATCGAGGATGAAGAGCTGGAACTGATGGTGCAAGCCGACAAGATCAAGGAGGACCTTGGTGAGGAGGAGCAAACAGCGGCTGCCGTTAGGGAATCGATCGCCAGGCAGACGAAGGATCTCGAGGAAAAATCAACGACTTTGCAGTCGCGGCTGGAAGAGCTGACAAAGGAACGTGCGGAGATCGCGGGCAAGATCGAGGAGGATTTACTGAGCCGCTTCGAACGCCTTTTCAAAAGCAAAGGCGACGCGGTGTTAGTGGCGCTTGAACACGAAGTTTGCACTGGCTGCCACATGAAAGTGACCGCGCAAACGGCGCATCGTGTAAAAGCGGGAAGAGAAATCGTCAGCTGCGAAAACTGCGGCCGCATCTTATACGACGCAGGGTAGGTGAAGAGTTAAAAGAGTTACAAAAGTTGCAATGCTGCAGAGTGAGCAGTGCCTTGTAACGATGTAGCGTTTTTGACGATCACACGTTAAACCGGAAGAAAATCACGTCACCATCCCGCACGACATAGTCTTTTCCTTCAAGGCGCAGCTTGCCCGCTTCGCGAGCTTTCGCTAAAGAACCGAGCGCGGCGAGATCGTCATAAGAGACTGTTTCAGCCGCGATAAAACCGCGCTCGAAATCGGAATGGATAACTCCCGCGGCAGTGGACGCCTTGTCGCCGGCGTGAACCGTCCAGGCGCGCGATTCTTTTTCTCCCGTGGTAAGAAAAGTACGCAGGCCAAGCAAATGATAAACAGCGCGAATGAGCGCATTCACGCCGCTATCTTCTATGCCCAAACCGCGAAGATATTCCGTCGCTTCATTTTCGCTAAGATCGACAAGCTCGCTTTCGATCTGCGCGCTGATCACGACAGCCTCCGTACCGAAATGATGTCGAGCATAATCCTGGACTGCTTTTACATGTCGCGCGGTGTTGCAGTTGGGGTGGGGGACTCCGGCCTCCGGGGATTGAAGCGGCTCGTCGTGGCCGCGGTCGACGCCCGCGACTGCAACGGCGAGATCTGATTCCCCAACGTTGCACGCGAAAATTGTTGGCTTTGATGTAAGAAGAAGAAATCTGCGCGCGATTACTTTTTCTTCCGGAGTTAATTTGGCGGTAATCGCCGGCTTTCCGGCGTCGAGATGCGGCAATAATTTTTCGATGACCGCATTTTCAATTTTCGCTGCCTTGTCATCGGCGCGCACTTCTTTCTGCAATCGATCATGCCGTTTCTGGAGCGAAGCCAGGTCAGCCAGCACAAGCTCAGTATTCACCACGTCGATGTCGCGAATTGGATCAATCGTCGCGCTGACGTGATGAACGTCGCTGTTTTCGAAACAGCGCACGACCTGTACGATGGCATCCACCTCGCGGATATGACTGAGGAATTGATTGCCGAGACCTTCCCCCGTGCTCGCGCCCTTCACGAGCCCGGCAATATCGACGAACTCAATTGCAGTTGGAACGATTTTTTGCGAGCGCGATATCTCGGCGAGTCTCGCCAAGCGCGGATCGGGCACCGTTACGATGCCGACATTCGGATCGATCGTACAGAAAGGATAATTTTCTGCGGGCGCCTTGTGCGTGCGCGTCAGCGCGTTAAAAAGCGTGGACTTTCCGACGTTCGGCAACCCCACAATTCCGGCGCTTAACATAAGCGCGGATGGTAATGCGGAGGTCTGTTAATCGCAACGCCACATGGATCGCCGCGAGGAATGGCTTCGGCCGCGACGATTATCGCCTGCAGCAATCGAAGTACACGGCGCGCTCGAGATCTGACGCTTGGGACGCCGGATCACCGAAGGACTAAGCGCTGGCCGCTCCACATCGCCGTGAAGCTGTAGGTCTGCCCTGCTTGTACCGTGAGACGCTTTGTCGTTGGCGGTCTACCACGAGTCGGCGTCACGGTGAGGGATATGACATGCTGCCCTGGCGACAACGTGCCATTGTAGGATCGCCCCTCTACAAGTGAACCTACTTGCGCACCATCTATCGATACATTGAGTGATAGGTCGCTCCCAAAGTTGGCAGCTCTCTCGATGGTCAAGTGAGCAGCATTTTTGCTTGGTGCAGCCATGGGAGCCGTCGAGCCAGAAGCTCCTGTACTAGTCGTTTGGCATCCTGAGAAGATGAAGCAGGCAAGCGCAGCAATGAGCAAGCCACAGCTAAGGCAGTTGTGTTTTTTCATACTCAACGTTTATCTGACATCGCATCACGACACAATAAGCCTTTGGTCTTATATTCAATGTCACTGGCAGGAGGGACAAGGGAGTCGATAAAGCGGCATCGCGTCCCCGAAGAAAATTTCAGAAATCGGGCCGGCGGGATTTGAACCCGCGACCTCTTGAACCCCATTCAAGCGCACTACCAAGCTGTGCTACGGCCCGCTCTGCTCGCGAAGTATTCACCACTGCCAGAGAATCGCCACCGATCAGCATAGATTATTTTTCACGTGGCAATCGACGACGTTATTACGTTTAATGATGCGCACGTTGAATTGAATTAAATTGAGCAGTTCCTCGGTGGTCCGCAAACTACAGCGCTTGCCTACTTATGAGGATCAAAGATCAACGGATAGGGACCATCCTTCTTGCCGCAGCGTGCGCTTTTTTCTTCGCGACTTTGGCAATGGTTGGCAACGACCAAGAAAAAAATGATGCGGTAAAGCTAAACGTTGCTGCGTTCGAGTACGCTAAAGAACTCATTAAGCAGGGGCATGTCGCTGCCGACGGCAGGGGCGAGTGGGGTAAACATCAACCGTCGGCAGAGACACAGAATGAGTTCATCCGCATGCATGGGTTCGGCGAATATGCAAAATGGCATCTCGGGATCGACGATCGGTATGCCGAAAACACAAAACGAAGATACAAATTTCCCTACGGCGATTTCAAAGATGTCCATCGCTGTGGAGTGCTTGCTGCGCAGAGCAGGGCAGGCCAATATAACTATTACGAGATTGAAAATGCAGCGGCGCAACTGAAAGCGATCATTGACATGACGGGAGAGGCGCATGCAAAGCGCTGAGCGGAGCGATTCTTCGGGTGCCCTCAGTTCGACGTCCAAGCCGTCAAAAAAGCATCAATAAGCTCCGGCAGTTCATCGCTGTAACCACCTTCCAGAATCGCCGCCGCGGGAATATCGATTCTTCGCAGGCATTCTCCGAATATCGCGAAGTCCTCCGCCTCGAGCATTAACTGGACGAGTGGGTCGCCCGAGTAAGCATCGAAGCCCGCGGAAACCAGAAGCAGATCAGGCTTGAATTTTAAGAGCTTTTGCAGGGCGCGTTCCGCAACATCGACATGTTGGGCGCGCAGGGTGTATGGAGCCACCGGATAATTGTCGACGTTCCTAAAAGATTGTGCGCCTGTCCCCGGGTACGCGGGGAATTGATGGATAGATGCAAACGCGATCTGTGAATTGTGCGTGACGATCGCCTCCGTGCCGTTGCCATGATGCGCGTCAAAATCCCAGATCGCGACGCGTTCAGCGCGGTTTGCCAATGCATCAAGCGCAGCGATGGCAACGTTGCTAAAATAACAGAATCCCATGGCGCGGTCGCGCGTAGCATGATGGCCCGGTGGACGCATTAAGCTGAAAGCACTATTACCGCTCCATGCCGCCTGAGCTGCATCGATCGCCGCGCCAGCGGACCCCAGAGCGTGTTCGTAAATATTCGGATACGCTGGCGTGTCCGCATCGAAATCTTGAGCGGCTGTTTTTATCCGCGCGAGATGTTCAGCCGAATGTGCGCGCAGCAACGCCGATTCACTCGCGCCGGTCGGCTCTCGCCATTCCCAATCAGGATGCCGATCTTTTAACAAAGGAGCGGTACGTGCAATGCGTGCCGGCCTCTCCGGATGTCCCGGAGTCGAATATTCCAAGCAATGTGCATCGTAAAAAATGATCATCGAGGTTGCAAGGTGGCGTTCGAACGCATATTCGACTACGGCAATGCTAAACGGCCAGAAGATTGTCGTGGTGATGCCCGCTTATAACGCGGCGCGCACCTTGCGCCAGACTTACGACGAGGTAATGGCGCATGGCATCGTGGATCTCGTGATTGTGGTGGATGACGCCAGCCACGACGATACGGTTGCGATCGCGCGCACGCTGGACCGCGTGCAAATCGAGGTGCATCCGCAAAATCGCGGCTACGGCGCAAATCAAAAGACTTGTTATCGTCTCGCTCTCGCCGCAGGAGGGGACATTATCATCATGATTCACCCTGACTATCAGTACACGCCGCAGCTGATCCCCACGATGGCTACGCTAGTGGCGAGTGGACTTTATCCGTGTGTGCTTGCTTCCCGCATTCTCGGCGGGGGCGCGCTAAGCGGCGGCATGCCTTGGTGGAAATATATCGCCAACCGGTTCCTTACCTTGGTGGAGAACATTCTCCTCGGTGCGAAGCTCTCGGAGTATCATACTGGGTATCGCGCCTTTTCGCGCCAGCTGCTGGAACGGTTGCCACTGGAAGCAAATTCCGACGATTTTGTTTTCGACAATCAGATCCTTGCGCAAGTCATTGCACTCGGCTGTGCAATCGGCGAAGTAACATGTCCAGCCCGATATATGCCGGAGGCTTCATCGATCAATTTCCGCCGAAGCGTACGCTACGGATTTGGCTGTGTCGCCACCGCCTTTCGGTTCCGCTTTGCCCGCTGGGGGCTGGTTCGCCCCATTGCTTAGCCAACGACCGGTGCGAAACGGCTGCGGCGACACAAGAGAACCAGCGACCCGCAGTTCGATTATCTCAGAACGTAATGGCCGTGAATCCAGACTCTTTGACCGCCGCGCCGTGCCCAATGTCCAGGCCTCCAGACGTAATAGGCGCGGCCCACGTAATAACCAGCACCGCGAGTGTAATACGGCCGATCGCCAACCTCCACCGTGACGGCGCCTGGGTAAGCGGCATATCCTGGGCCGTAGCCGTAGCCTGGGCCATAACCTCTGTAATATGGCCCGTACCCCGCAGAACCACCGTAATAAGGTCCGTATCCTGGGTAAGCACTATAATACCCTTCACATCCGACTGCACCGAACGTGACAGAAATCAGAAGCAACAAGAATGCCGACCATTTCAATCTTCTTTTTATTCCAGTCTCTGCTGTTCTCGTGTCCAACTGATCAACAATGTTCGTTTTCATACATTCATTATACGGATTAGAAACAGCTTTCACGCGCCTGTCTCTATCGAAACAGCACCGGGAGGTGGGCAAAAAGGCGTTGACCGCAAAGAGGGCTGCTTAAACGACGCCTTGGTCGAGCATCGCGTCCGCGACTTTCACGAAGCCAGCAATGTTGGCGCCAACTACAAGATTGCCCGGGTGCCCGTACTCGGCAGCCGTGTCCCAAGCATTTTTGTGGATTGTGGTCATGATCTGGCGGAGCCGGTGATCAACTTCTTCGCGAGTCCACGCAAAACGCATGGAATTCTGGCTCATTTCGAGGCCGGATGTGGCCACGCCACCGGCGTTGGCAGCTTTCCCGGGGCCGAAAAGAATTTTACCCGCGAGGAATAGGTCAACGCCCGCAGGGGCAGTGGGCATGTTAGCCGCCTCGGAAACCAGATAACAGCCGTTGTCCAGCAGCTTCCTGGCATCATCTTTAGTGATCTCATTTTGCGTTGCGCACGGAAAGGCGCAGTCGCACTTGATGCCCCACGGCCGCTGGCCCTCGACATACTTTGCTCGGAAGTGGGTGGCATATTCCTTAATCCGGCGCCGGCGCACATTCTTGAGCTGGATGATCCATTCTACCTTTTCTTCAGTGATCCCGTTTTTGTCGTAGATAAAACCGCCTGAATCCGACATTGTCACGACTTTGGCCCCTACTTGGTTTAATTTTTTCGCCGTATACTGAGCCGCGTTTCCGGAACCGGACACGGTGCACACTTTACCTTCGAGTGTTTCGCCCCGTGTCTTAAGCATTTCCTCGGCAAAATAGACGGCGCCATAACCGGTGGCCTGAGGCCGAACGAGCGAGCCGCCCCAGTTAAGCGACTTTCCAGTGAGCACGCCGGTGAATTCATTCGCGAGACGTTTGTACTGGCCAAACAGATAGCCGATTTCGCGGCCACCTACACCGATGTCGCCAGCGGGCACATCGGTGTCGGGGCCGATATGCCGAAAGAGTTCGTTCATGAACGATTGACAGAAGCGCATGACTTCGGTGTCGGATTTGCTCTTTGGATCGAAATCCGCGCCGCCTTTGCCTGCACCCATTGGCAACGTAGTAAGCGAATTTTTAAAGACCTGTTCGAAGGCAAGGAACTTAAGGATACTGGCGTTAACGGTTGGGTGGAATCGAAGCCCACCTTTGTAAGGCCCGATGGCGCTGTTCATCTGGACCCTGAAGCCGCGGTTTACCTGGATTTGCCCTTTGTCGTCGATCCAGGGAACGCGGAACTGGATCATCCGCTCCGGCTCAACAATACGTTCGAGGATTTTGCCGTCCCGATATTTTTTATGCCGTTGGACTGCCGGTTCGATGGATTCGAGAACTTCGGTTACCGCCTGAAGAAACTCAGGCTCGTTCGGATTGCGCCTTTTGACAATTTCGAGGACTTCCTGGACCGGACCCATAGGGCTTTTATTTCTGCAGGTTATCTTCCTATCGGGCAAACAAAAAGGATGGTGCGCGATGCAGGGTTCGAACCTGCGACTTCTTGCGTGTGAAGCAAGCGCTCTACCACTGAGCTAATCGCGCGGTTTTCCAGAGGCCGACAAAATAGAGCGTGCGCAAGGTAGCGCAAGCGTGGTGCTTGCCTCATAAGCCGGCCCATTCTATTTAAAAGAATGTCCGAACACAAAATTACTCTCACTTGGAAGCGCGGCGACACGCCGTTCGAGTATCAGAAATATTCACGCGATCACACCTGGAAATTTGAAGGTGGGCACGAAATGCAAGCATCGGCTGCTCCCGCTTACTTGGGCAATCCAAAACTTGTCGATCCGGAGGAGGCATTTGTGGCGTCGCTCTCGAGCTGCCAAATGCTCACGTTCCTTGCAGTGGCGGCCAAAAAGAAGTTCGTGCTGGATGAATATGTCGATGAAGCCGTCGGCCACATGGAAAAAAATGCGGAAGGCAGACTGGCGATTACGCGCGTGACCTTAAGGCCGCGGCTGAAATTCTCTGGTGATAAACAGCCCACGCCCGAAGAGATTGAAGAGATGAATCATATGGCTCACGAGCAGTGTTTCATCGCCAATTCTGTGAAGACCGAAATCACAGTCGAGCCGCAAACGTAACCGCGCGGATTACGCGGATTGGGCAAAAAAAATCAATCAGGAAAATAGGAAAGCAGGACGGGCACTAAGAATTCAATTCCCTTTCGCGTTTCGATTCTTGCATCTGTATTATCCGCGACATCCGCGTAATCTGCGGTTAAGTCTGTTTCGATGAGCAGGTCTCCTGACGCGCAGCGCATGGAAAAGATCGTCAGCTTATGTAAGCGGCGCGGCTTCGTTTTCCAATCGAGCGAAATTTACGGTGGCCTCAACGGCTGCTGGGATTACGGACCGCTTGGCGTCGAATTGAAACGCAACCTCAAGAATTATTGGTGGCACGTGATGGTGCACGAGCGTGATGACGTGGTCGGCATGGATGGGTCGATCCTGATGAATCGCGCCGTTTGGAAGGCGAGCGGCCACGAAGATACATTCAGCGACCCCATGGTCGATTGCCGATCTTGCAAAGCTCGCTTACGTGCGGACCAAGTGATTGAAAGAAAAGGCGTGCGACAATGCCCGAACTGTGGAGGCAAAGATTTAACTGAACCGCGCCCGTTCAACTTGATGTTCAAAACCTACGTAGGCGCGACTGAAGGCGAATCCAGCGTCACCTACCTTCGCCCAGAAACGGCGCAGTCAATTTTCGTGCAATTCAAAAACGTGCTCGAAGTCTCGCGCAAGAAATTGCCATTTGGGATCGCGCAAATCGGCAAAGCCTTTCGCAACGAAATTAACCCGCGCAATTTCACGTTCCGCTCGCGTGAGTTTGAGCAGATGGAGCTAGAATATTTTTGCCGGGCAGAGGAGGGGATGAAGTTGCTTGATTACTGGTTGGAGGAGCGGCTGAAGTTCTATCAAAACATCGGCATTTCGCGCGAGAAATTGCACGCACGAACAGTTCCCGATGAAGAACGCGCTTTCTATTCGAAAGGAACCTATGATATCGAATACGATTTTCCATTCGGCTGGCAAGAGCTCGAAGGTGTAGCCTATCGCACCGACTACGATTTGTCGCAGCACCAGAACGCGAGCGGTAAGTCACTAGAATATTTCGATGAAGAAACCAAACAGCGATTTGTCCCTCACGTGGTTGAGCCAAGCGCGGGAGTGGACCGCACCGTGCTGGCACTAATCTGCGAAGCATATTCGGAAGACGAAGCCCCCGATGAAAAGGGAGAAATGGAGACGCGACTAGTCTTGCGTTTCCATCCGCGCATGGCGCCGATTAAGTGCGGGGTCTTTCCGTTGCTCAAAAATAAGGAACCGCTAGTCGCCAAAGCAAAGGAGATTATCGATCTTCTGCGGCCGCACTTGACGGTATTCTACGATGAGAGCGGTGCGATCGGACGTCGCTATCGGCGCCAGGATGAAATTGGCACGCCATTCGGTGTGACCGTCGATTTCGAAACGCTGGGGGAGAAAGATGCGGCATTATGTGACACGGTGACGTTGCGTGAACGCGATTCCATGAAACAGGAACGGGTCGCGATCAACGATCTGGCGGCCATTCTTGCCTCGCGGATTTCTTGATGGATCTGGAAACCTTCCGCGAGTACTGCCTTAGCAAGCCCGCTACAATCGAGAGCACACCGTTCGGCGAAGACGTTCTCGTTTTCAAGGTGGCCGGTAAAATATTCGCACTTGCACCGCTCGATGAAGTTCCAGCAACGGCGAATTTGAAGTGTGATCCGGACCTGGCTCTCGAATTGCGCGATCGATACGAGCAGGTCCGTCCCGGCTACCACATGAACAAAAGACATTGGAACACGGTCGAGCTCGATAGTGGAATTCCAGACACGGAATTGCGCAAAATGATTGATCACTCATACGAGCTTGTGGTCAAAAATTTGCCGAAGGCAATGCGGGATAAATTATTGTAGCCGCGATCCATGTCGGGCGATCCTTGCGCAATTTTACGCGCTCCCTCCTTCAATTTCTCAAGTTGAAAACTTGTGCTGCGCCCCTACAGCATGGATGCGCCGTGTAAGACTTCGCGTAATTGGATTTCGCCGATCTCCAGTTGCAGCGCCTCGCGGGCCACCCGCAGAAAATTGTCCGGCGTATCGGTTAACGCGATTTCCAAACCACCCGGAGTCCCCGATGGCGCGCGCAATTGTTGTCGATCCAAAAGTTCTTGTACCGCGGTTGCACAGTTGCGGGCTGAATCCACCAGTTTCACCCTCTCGCCGAGCGCGCGAGAAAATGCGTCGATCAGCAGTGGATAATGAGTGCAGCCAAGCACGAGCGTGTCGATTCCTTCCATCACGAGCGGTTCCAGGTAACGGCCGATAACGCGATCCGTGAGCTCGTCATCCAGCCACGCCTCCTCGATTAGCGGAACGAGCAATGGGCAAGCGCGCACTGAGATATGAACGCCCGGATTCAGCGCGCGCAATTCGCGTTCGTACGCGCCGCTTTTGATCGTTGCCCGAGTTCCGATTACTCCGATGTGGTGGTTGCGTGTGGCTGCGACCGCCGCTCGCGCGCCGGGCCGAATGACGCCAGTGACCGGCACCGGAAGATGTTCTTCCAATTTTCGTAAAGCAACCGACGAAGCGGTGTTGCACGCCACGACGAGGATTTTTGCGTTTTCCTCGATAAGTATGTCGGCGATCTCGAGACTGTAGCGCTCAACGGTGCTGGCACTTTTTCCGCCGTATGGGACGCGGGCCGTGTCACCGACGTAAAAAATCTTTTCGTTAGGCAGCAGGTCGCGCAACGCCTTGACAACGGTCAGGCCGCCAATTCCGGAATCAAAAACACCGATCAGGCGCGAGTCACTCATGTAACGGAAAGGTGATAGTTCCCCGGAGACGCTGCAAGCACGTTCTGGTATGGACGGACTGAGGAGGACGGCCTTCCAGGCTGTCTCGGCCGACAAGCATCTTGTCCGCCAATGGAACGGACTCGCCCGGCGGCGAGCTTGTCGGTTGAACGACAACGCGAACAAGGAGAGGGCACGCTAGGAGCCCGCTCGCCGAAGCAGGCAGGGGATGCCTAACCTCCGTCCAGGGGTCGCGTGCTACCTTAAGTTTGCAAACGTGCCGCACCTTCGGATGATTCATCGCGATGCCTGAATTTTCCAAGACATACGATCCAAAGTCGGTCGAGCCGAAATGGTATCGGCGTTGGCTCGCCGATGGGGATTTCAGAGCCGATCCGCACTCGCCGAGACCAGCTTTCTCTATCGTTATTCCACCGCCAAATATCACCGGCGTTTTAACGCTCGGTCATGTCTTGAATAATACGCTTCAGGATATTCTTGCCCGCCGTGCCCGGATGCTGGGTTTTGAAGTCCTTTGGCTCCCGGGCACCGATCACGCAGGCATTGCCACCCAAACAGCAGTCGAAAAGTGGCTGCGCAAAAATGAAGGAGTAACGCGCCACGATCTGGGTCGCGAGGAATTCCTGCGTCGCGTTGTGGATTGGCAGGATAAACATGGCAGCATCATCATCGAACAACTGAAACGACTAGGATGCTCGTGCGATTGGTCGCGGCAACGCTATACACTGGATAATGCTTACGTTCGGGCTGTCCAGGAGGTTTTCGTTGATCTTTACCGGAAAGGATTAATCTACCGCGGGCGTCGGATGATCAATTGGGATCCGGCGGCGCAGACTGCGCTCTCGGACGAGGAAGTCATTTCTAAACCGCAGAAGGGGAATCTTTACTATGTTCGCTATGAAATCGCGGAAGAGCCCGGACGTTTCATTGAAGTCGCGACCACTCGGCCGGAAACGATCATGGCCGATACAGCTGTGGCAGCTCATCCCAGGGACAAGCGCTATGCCGATCTGATCGGCAAACATGCCTAAGCGATCGACCCCGAGTTTGGCACGGGTGTTTTAAAAGTCACCCCCGCCCATGACACACTCGATTTCGAGATTGGACAGCGCCATGACCTGCCAATCATCGATGTTTTGTATCCTGATGGGAAAATCAATTGTCCGGCTGTTCCGGAGTTGGACCGCCTCGATCGGTTCGAGGCGCGCGAAAAAGCGGCTGAATTATTAGAGCAAAAAGGTCTCCTTTCGAAAACGGAGGCATACGAAAACAATGTTGGATTCAGTCAACGAAGCGACGTGCCGATCGAGCCGCGGATCAGCGAACAATGGTTTCTCCGCTATCCGAAAACGAAGGAAGCTTTGGCCGCGGTGCGTGACCATCTTATCCGCTTCTTCCCCACACATTGGGAAAGAGTTTACGCGCAGTGGCTGGAAAACATTCGGGACTGGTGCATCAGCCGCCAGATCTGGTGGGGGCACCGGATACCGGCGTGGTATCCGAAATCGCAGCGCCCAGGTTCGGACTCCAAAATTTACGTTGAGGTTGAGCCTCCGCCGGATCTTGAAAACTGGACGCGAGATCCCGACACGCTCGACACGTGGTTTTCGTCTTGGCTTTGGGCTTACGAAACCATGGATGAAGAAACACGGAAGAAATTTTACCCGACAGCTGTGCTCGTGACTGCACCGGACATTATTTTCTTTTGGGTCGCTCGAATGATTATCGCTGGCCTCGAGTTTAACCCCGGAAAATCCGACCGCGCCGAAGACAACGTCCCATTTCACAATGTATATTTCACTGGGTTGATCCGCGACAAGCACGGTCGCAAAATGTCAAAGTCGCTTGGCAACTCGCCCGACCCGCTCGAGCTGATCGAGAAGTATGGCGCGGATGGTTTGCGTTTTGGTCTCATGCGCATTGCCCCAAGCGGCCAGGACATCCGCTTCGATGAAAAGCAAATCGAAGAGGGACGCAACTTCGCGACTAAACTCTGGAACGCCGCTCGCTTTCGGCAAATGCATGGCCCGAGCGATGCCGCGCCAAAAATCGACAATGCGTCGCTATCGATCTACGCGGTGGAAGTGCTAGCGCGATTGAACGAGACGATAGACGCAATCGATGCAGGTTATCGCAACTATCAATTCAATGCAGTCGCACAA
>WNGP01003581.1_pt1 | contig 13027 bp, 9 predicted proteins | sample 5407671 | NCBI WGS metagenome assembly WNGP01 (sample SAMN13153381, study PRJNA577476) | soil metagenome | isolation source: 40 cm soil or saprolite under Garry oak tree replicate 2 | place: USA:California | collected 2016-06-15 | reverse complement strand
TGGGCTTCGCCCGAGGTGTTGGAGCGCGCCGGCAGTCTCGGGAGCGAGACGGTGGTGCTGGTGGAAGGCGAGGTGGTGGCCCGGCCAGCGGACGCGAGTAATCCGGAGATGCCTACCGGTGACGTCGAGGTCCATGGCGTGGCCCTGAACGTCGTCGGTGCCGCCGCAACGCCCGCGATCCCGGTAGCTCGGGCCAAGGGCGACGAGCTTCCCGCTGAGGAGCTGCGCCTCAAGCACCGGCACCTCGATCTGCGTCGCCCCGAGCTCCAGGCGAACCTGATGCTGCGCCACCGCCTGTTGCAGCGTGCCCGTCGCACGCTGTCGCAGCACGGCTTCCTCGAGATCGAGACGCCGATCCTCACCAAGCCCACGCCCGAGGGTGCGCGGGACTACCTGGTGCCGTCGCGCGTGCATCCGGGCGAGTTCTACGCGCTCCCACAATCGCCCCAGATCTACAAGCAGCTGCTCATGGTGGCGGGATTCGATCGCTACTTCCAGATCGCCCGTTGCTTCCGCGACGAGGACCTGCGCAACGACCGGCAGCCGGAGTTCACCCAGATCGACCTCGAGGCATCCTTCGTCACGCAGCAGGACGTGCTCGGGTTCGTCGAAACGGTGCTCGTCGCCCTGTGGGACGAGGGCGGGCATCGCGTCGCCACGCCCTTTCCGCAGGTCGTGCATCGCGACGCGATGGAGCGCTACGGCAGCGACAAGCCCGATCTGCGCTACGATTTCCCGATCGCCGACTGGACGGCCCGGGTGCGGCCGCTCGGCGTCCCATTCTTCGACGCGGCACGCCAGGACGGCGCGCGCGTGCGCGGGCTCGCGGTGAAGGGCGGGGGCGCGCTGTCCCGCAAGGACGTGGACCAGCTCGCCGCGACGGCGAAGGAGCTGGGCGGCGCGGGGCTCGCCTGGGCGAAACGCCAGGGTGACCAGATCTCGGGGTCGGTGGCGAAGCACTTCACCGCGGACGCGCTCGGAAGCCTCGGCGTGGGAGATGGCGATGCCGCGCTGATGACGGTGGGTCCCGACCGCGTGACCTCGGCCGTGCTCGACCGCGTGCGGCAGGCGGTCATCCGGCGGCTCGCTCCCGCGCCGACGTGCGACCACGCATTCGCCTGGATCGTCGACTTCCCCCTATTCGAGCCGGACCCTGAGACGGGGCGGCCGGTGTTCGCGCATCACCCCTTCACGGCGCCGCATCCCGAGGACGTCGCGAAGCTCGACCGCGAGCCGTTCGCCTGCCGCGCGTTGCACTACGACGCCGTGTACAACGGCAACGAGCTGGGGTCGGGCTCGATCCGCATCGTGGACGCAGGCATGCAGCGCACCGTGTTCCGCCATCTCGGGCTCAGCGTGGCGGACGTCGAGGCGCGCTTCGGATTCCTGCTCGCCGGGCTCGCGGCGGGCGCACCGCCTCACGGGGGCTTCGCGATCGGTTTCGACCGCGTGGTGATGCTGCTGGCGCGCGCCGCGAGCCTGCGCGACGTGATCGCGTTTCCCAAGACGACCGCGGCGCGCGCGCTGTTCGAGGGGGCGCCGGCGCCGGCGAGTCCGGCCGATGTGACGGCCCTGCACATCGAGGTGAAGCAGCCATGAACGACGACGTCACGCACCGCCTCTCGGCCGACGGCGTCGATCCCCTGGCGCTCGCCGGCGTGAACGACGGCAACCTGGTCGAGCTCGCGAAGCGCCTGGGCGTGCGCGTGTCGTTGCGCGGCGATACCCTGTCGCTCGCCGGCCCGGTGGAGGCGGTGGAGCGCGCGACGCCCGTGGCGCAGGCACTCGTGGACCTCGCGCGCATGGGCGAAATGCTCGGCGTCGAGGACGTGAGCCGGATCGTGAGCGACGAGCCGCAGGCCCCTCCGGGTCCCGCCGTGCCGGGGGAGTACAAGATCATCCTCCCCGGCCTGCGGCGCGTGATCCAGCCGAAGACGGCCGGCCAGCGCGAGTACCTCAGCGTGATCGCTCAGCACGATATCGTCGTAGGCATCGGGCCGGCGGGCACCGGGAAGACGTACCTGGCGGTCGCGACCGCCGTGGATGCCCTGGCGCGCAAGCGCGTACGCCGGATCGTGCTCGCGCGTCCGGCCGTGGAGGCGGGAGAGAGTCTCGGCTTCCTGCCGGGCGACCTGCGGGACAAGGTCGATCCCTATCTGCGGCCCTTGTACGACGCGCTCGAAGACATGATGCCGCGGGATCGCGTGCAGAAGGCGATCGACGCCCGCACCATCGAGATCGCGCCGCTCGCCTACATGCGCGGCCGCACGCTCGCCGACGCGTTCGTGATCCTGGACGAGGCCCAGAACGCGACCGGCATGCAGATGAAGATGTTCCTCACGCGCCTCGGCGTGAACTCGCGCGCCGTGATCACGGGCGACAAGACGCAAATCGACCTCGCGAACCGCGAGGACTCCGGATTGCTCCAGGTCGAGCGCATCCTCCCGGGGATCGAAGGCATCGGGTTCTGCTACCTGGACGAGGGCGACGTCGTGCGCCATCGCCTGGTGCGCGACATCATCCGCGCCTACGCCGAGGACGGACAGGGCTGACGTGAGACTCCCCACGAAGGAGCAGGTCCGTTATCACGGGGAGCGTTGGGCCTGGGTGCCGGGCCTGGCGCTGCTCGCCTTTCTCGCGTTTCCCTCGAGCTCGATCGACGTGGCGCCCCTGCTGGAGGCGGGGAAGGTGGCCGACCGCGACGTGACCGCGCCGTTCACGTTCTCCGTCAACAAGACCGATCAGGAGCTGGCGCGCGAGGCGGAAGAGCTCGCGAGCACCGTCAAGCCGATCTACGAGTTCGAGCAGCGCGCCCTCGACAGCGCCACGGCGACGATGCACGTGTTCTTCGCGCGGATCGACGCCGCCGCGGCGCAGGGCGGGGGGGGGGCGGGCATCACGCGGGCGGCGCGGGATCTGGGGATCGCCCTCACACCGCAGGAGGCGAGCTATCTCGCCAACGGCAAGAAGCGGCGCAACGTCGAGGCCGCGCTCGCCGATCTGTTCGAGCACACGCTGGCGGCGGGGGTCACGGGACCGGGCGTGCTTCAGGTCGAGCAGTCGCCCGAGCTGATCATCCGCCGGCGGGCTTCGGAGACGGCGGTGAGCCGGGACCAGGTGTCGTCGTACGCCCAGTATCTCACACGCGCGCGGCAGATCCACCCGGACAAAGGATCGGCCGCGGGCGACGCGGTCTACGTGCGCCTGGCGGGCCACTTCTTCCGCCCGACCCTCGTGCCCAACACCGTCGAGACGGAGCGGCGGCGCGACGAGCTGCGGCGCAGCGTCGATCCGACCAAGTACGTGGTGCGCGCCGGGGAGCGCATCGTCGGCGCCCACGAGGTGGTGACGAGCGAAGCGCACGAGCGTCTGGTGGCGCTGCAGCAGGAATTGTTGCGCCGCGGCGCCGCCACCAACCGGTCCGGCCTGGGCGTCCTCGGGCCCATCCTGCGGGACAGCCTCGTGCTCGGCATCTTCTGGGTGTTGATGTTGTTCTACCGGCGCGAGACGTACCGCGAGCCGCGCCAGGTGGCGCTGGTAGGCTGCCTCTTCGGGGCTGCGCTGGTCGGCGCGGCAGCGATCGCGCGCTGGGTGCCGCAGCATCCGGTCCTCATCCCGCTGCCGTTCGCCGCGATGATGCTGACCGTGCTGTTCAATGGCCGCGTCTCCATGATCGCCGCGATGATCCTCGCCGTGGTGATCGGGCTGCAGCCGGTGTTCCACGACTCGCCGGCGTTGTTCTTTTGCGTCGTGGGCGGCGTGGCGGCCGCGCTTTCCATCCGGGTGCTGCGGCGCCGCAGCCACCTGATCGTCGTCGTCCTGATGGTGGGCGCCGGGTACCTGGCCGGGGCCCTGGCGATCGGGCTCACCGGCGCCTGGAGCGCCGGGGAGACGCTGCTGCGCGCGCTCTTGGGCATGGCGAACGGGCTGGTCTCGGCGGGACTCGCCCTGCTGCTCCTCCCCGTGGCCGAGTCGCTCACCCACATCACGACCGATCTCACACTGCTCGAGCTGTCCGACCCGAGCCGGCGCTTGCTCCGGCGCCTGTCGCTCGAAGCGCCCGGCACCTACGCCCACAGCATCGCGATGGCGAACCTGGTCGAGGCCGCGTGCGATCGGGTGGGGGCGAACGGGTTGCTGGGCCGCGTGGGGTGCTACTATCACGATATCGGGAAGGTGAAGAACCCCCAGTACTTCGTCGAGAACCAGACGCGCGGCAACAATCCGCACGACCGCCTCGACGCGCGCCAGTCGGCCGAGATCATCAGGGCGCACGTGTCCGACGGGATCGCGCTCGCGGAGGAAGCCCGGCTGCCGGACGTCGTGACGGCGTTCATTCCCGAGCACCACGGCACCATGGAGATCACCTACTTCTTGGACCGCGCCAAGAAGAGCGCGACGGGGAACGCGCCCCGCTCGGCGGACTACGCCTATCCCGGGCCCAAGCCGCGCTCGATCGAGACCGCGGTGACGATGCTCGCGGATTCGGTGGAAGCGTCGTTGCGCGTGCTCGAGGACTTGACGCCACAGAAGATCGAAGAGGCGATCAGCCACATCGTACGCAACAAGCTCAACCAGGGACAGCTCGACGAAGCGCCCATGACGCTCGCCCAGATCAACCTCGTGAAGGAAGAGTTCGTGCGCAGCATCGCCGGGATGTACCACAACCGCATCGATTACCCGGAATCCAGTGGCGGAATCTCGGCGTCCTGGCAGCCCGCGGCCCGGAGTTGAGGCGCCCGCGCGCCTGGCGCGCGCCGCGCGCCGCGTGCTCGCGTGGGAGGGCGTGCGCCGCGCGCGGGTCGACCTCACGCTCGTGGGCGCGGCGGCGATGCGCCGCCTCAACCGGCGCGCCACCGGGCGGCGCCGCCTGACCGATGTGATCGCGTTCGCGCTGCCCCAGCCCGACGGCACGCTGGTCGGCGACATCTATCTCTGTCCCACAGCGGCGGAGCGGTGGGTGGAAGGGAAGGGGGAAGGGGGAAGGGTGCAAGAGGAGCTCCTGCGGCTTGCGGTGCACGGCACGTTGCACGTGCTGGGATACGATCATCCGGAAGGGAACGGCCGCACCCGCTCCTCGATGTGGCGCCGGCAGGAGCGGTACGTGCGCCGCCTCCTCGCGCGGCCCCGCTGATGCTCACCGCCACCGCCCTGCTCCTGGGCGGCGTCGTCGCGGCGCTCGTCGCCGCCGCGTGGGCAGGCCTCCTCGCCCTGGGCGAGGAAGCCGCCGTCGGCGACGCGCTGCACACCCTGGGCGACGCCCCGCCCGCCACCACGGGCGCGCGGGTGCCGCTGCACCGCGCGCTGCACATCGCCCGCCTGGCGCTGCTCGTACTCGGGGCGGTCGCGGCGGGCGACGTCCTCTGGTGGTGGGAGGCGCCCTGGCCGCAGGCGGTCGCCGACCTCGCGCTCGCCGCCGGCCTGCTGTTCATCGTGGGCGACGCGCTCCCGCGCAGTCTCGCCCGGCTCGCCCCCGAGGTCGCTGCGGCGGCGCTGCCCGTCGCGCGGCGCACCCTCTCGCCATTCCGCCCGCTGCTCTGGGTGCTCGCCTGGGTGGACCGGGGCTTGCACACGCTCATCAGCACGCCGCGCCCGCTCGAGCCCGCGCTCGGCGTCGCCCAGCGCGACATGCTGCTCGGCATCTTCACACTCGCCGACACCACGGTGAGCGAGGTGATGACGCCGCGGCTGGACATGGTGGGGATCGATCAGGCGGCCTCGCTCCAGGAGGTGCTCGAGCGGTTCCGCGCGAGCCAGCATTCGCGCCTGCCCGTTTACGACGGCACGCCCGACAGCATCGTGGGCATCGTTTACGCCAAGGACCTCGTCCCGGCGGCGACCGGGATCCCCGAGTCGGCGGACCGGTGGCAGGACCTGGTGCGCCCGGCGGCGTACGTCCCCGAGAGCAAGACGCTCGACAATCAGCTGCGCGACTTCCAGCGCGGCCCCGCGCATCTCGCCGTCGTCGTGGACGAGTTCGGCGGGACGTCGGGCCTCATCACGCTGGAGGACGTGCTCGAGGAGGTGGTCGGCGACATCCGCGACGAGCACGACGTCGAGACCGCTCCGGCGATCCGCCAGGAGGGCAACCACTATTGGGTGGACGGCCGCGTGACGCTCGACGACCTCTCCGCCGCGCTCGGCAGCAGCTTCGAGCATCCCGCCGTGTCCACCGTCGGTGGGCTCATCTACTCGGCGCTCGGGCGCGTGCCCCGCCCGGGGGAGGAGCTGACGCTCGACGGCTTTCGGGTCGTGGTGGAACGTGTGGAGCGCCGCCGCGTCACCCGCGTGTACTTCGAGCGCCAATGATCGCATCCCTCGTCACCCTGCTCCTGGGCCTCGGGCTCGCCGGCGCGTCGGCCGCCGTCGCCGTCGCGGCAGCAGCGGTGAGCCAGGTCGAGCTGACCCGCTGGGTCTCGTACCGGCTGCGGGGCATGGGTGCCGCGGCCGGCCTGCTCGACAATCCCGGGCGCGTCCTGGCCACGGCCAACGCGCTCACGACGCTGGGCATCGTCTGCGCCGCGGCGGCCGTGCCGGCGCTGCTCGCGCAGACCACGCCCACGTTTCTGGGGGTGTTTACCGTGACGGTCGGCGTCCCGCTGTTCGTGAGCGCCACTTACCTCGTGCCCCGCGTCGTGGGGCGGCGCTGGGCCGGCCCTATCGTGGCGCGTGCGGTCCCGTGGCTCGAGCGCGCGGGGCGCCCGCTCGCGCCGTTCATCCCGCATCGCGATCCCTCGGCGCGCACGACGCTCGCCGCCGTGCTGTCGGGTGCCGATACCGAGGCACTCGCCGCCGCGGACGAGATGGCCGTCGTCTCGGGCGTCCTCGCCTTCGCCGACCGGCGTGTGAAGGAGTTGATGACTCCGCGCACAGCCATCGTGGCCCTTCCCGAAGGCACACCGGCCGCCGAGGCGGCGCACGTCTGCGCCCAAGCCGGGTACAGTCGCTATCCGGTATACCGGGGATCGCTGGACGAGGTGATCGGCGTGGCGCACGCGTTCGACCTGCTGGCGCTCGAGCCCGAGGATGCCGTTCCGGTGCGTCCGGCCCTCACCGTCCCCGGCACGACGCGCGCCGCGGACCTGATGCTCGAGATGCAACGTGGCCGCGGGCACCTGGCCGTGGTGCTCGACGAGTTCGGCGGCACAGCGGGCGTCGTGACGCTCGGGGACCTGACGAAGAACCTCGTGGCCGAGATCTTCGGAGACTCCGGTGTCGAGCCGGGCGCTCCACCGGCTCGCGTGCTCGAGCTGGAAGGGAGCGCCCCGGCGACCCGCCTCGAGGAGGCGTTCGACCTCGCCCTCGGGAGGCCGGGGGACAGCGTCCAGACGGTCGGCGGACTGCTGGTGCAGGCGCTGGGGCGCATCCCGCGGCCCGGCGAGCGGTTCCTGCTGCGCGGCATCGAGTTCGACATCCTGGCGGCGACGTCCACCCGCGTCGAGCGGGTGCTGGTGCGCCACGGCCCGGTGCGGACAGTGCCGCTCGGCCGCGCCGAGGATGGAGGCTGAGGGTTATCTTCGTGGACGGCATCCTCGCAGGGCTCGAGCGGCGGGATCCGGCGGCGCTGGCGCGCGCCATCAGCCTGGTCGAGAACCAGCGCCACGGCTTCGAGCGCGTGTTGGCGCATGCGTACACCCGCGTGGGACATGGCGCGGCGCGGCGCATCGGCATCACCGGCCCCCCGGGCGCGGGCAAGAGCACGCTCACAGAGCGGCTCATCCAGGGGTTCCGCGCGGGGGGCAAGCGCGTCGGAGTGGTCGCCGTCGATCCCACGAGCCCGTTCACGGGCGGCGCGTTGCTCGGGGACCGCATCCGCATGGAGTCGATGAGCCTGGACCCGGACGTGTTCATCCGCTCGATGGCGACACGCGGGTCGCACGGCGGGCTCGCGACCACCACCGAAGAAGTGGCGGACCTGCTCGAGGCGTTCGGCTTCGAGCGGATTCTGATCGAGACCGTCGGCGTGGGGCAGACGGAGCTGGACATCGCGGCCACGGCGGAGACCACGGTGCTCGTCCTCGTGCCCGAGTCGGGCGACGGCATCCAGACGCTCAAGGCGGGCGTGATGGAGATCGCCGACGTCTATGTGATCAACAAGAGCGACCGGCCCGGAGCGGACAAGCTGCGCCAGGAGGTCGAGGTGATGCTCGGCATCCGACGGGCGCCGGACAGCGGCTGGGAGCATCCCGTTCTCACGACGGTGGCCACGACGGGGCAGGGGACCGCCGAGCTCGCCGCGGCACTGGATCGGCATGCGGAGTATTTGAAAACCAGCGGGGCCCTGGACGCGCGCCGGCGAGACCGCGTGCGGCGACGGATGCGGGCGGTCGTGGAGCGCGCGGTGCAGCACTGGGTCTGGGACGCCACCCGCGCCGACGAGCTCGTGGCCGAGCGCCTCGACGATGTGGCCGCCGGGCGGCAGAGCCCCTACGACGTGGCGGCCGAGATCTTGCGGTCGTTGCCGCACGGGAGCAAGGGGAAAAGCGGAGCGCACCGATGAGCGAGAAGCGGCCGATCTATACGCCCGACGACCTCGCGGGGTTCGACGTCGCGCGTCAGCTGGGACGCCCGGGTGAGTACCCGTTTACCCGGGGCATCCATCCCACGATGTACCGGGGGCGGCTGTGGACGATGCGCCAGTTCTCGGGCTTCGCGACCGCCGAAGACACGAACCGTCGCTACAAGTTCCTGCTCGCCCGGGGACAGACCGGCCTCTCCGTGGCGTTCGATTTTCCGACGCTCATGGGCTACGACTCCGATCATCCGCGCGCCGAGGGTGAGGTCGGCAAGTGCGGCGTCGCTATTTCCTCGCTCGCGGACATGGAGGATCTGTTCCGCGGCATCCCGCTCGACCAGGTCTCGACGTCGATGACCATCAACGGGCCGGCGGCGATGCTGTTCTGCTTTTACGTGGCCGCCGCCGAGCGGCAGGGCGTGGCCAGCCCCAAGCTCCAAGGGACGGTGCAGAACGACATGCTCAAGGAGTACATGGCGCAGCACGCCTGGGTGTACCCGGTCGAGCCGGCGCTGAAGATCATCGTGGACATGTTCGAGTGGTGTGCCGAGCACACGCCGCTGTGGAATACGATCTCGATCTCCGGCTACCACATTCGCGAAGCGGGCGCGACCGCGGCTCAGGAGCTCGCCTTCACGCTGGCGAACGGGTTCACGTACGTGGAGCGCGGAATCGCGCGCGGACTCGACGTGGACGCGTTCGCGCCCCGGTTGTCGTTCTTCTGGGATATCCACAACGATCTGTTCGAAGAGGTGGCCAAGCTGCGCGCGGCGCGACGGGTGTGGGCGCGGCACATGCGCGAGCGCTACGGCGCGCAGAACCCCCGCTCGTGGATCATGCGGTTCCACAGCCAGACGGCAGGCGTGACGCTGACGGCGCAGCAGCCCCAGAACAACGTGGTGCGGGTCGCCTACCAGGCGCTCGCGGCCGTCCTGGGCGGCACGCAGTCGTTGCACACGAACTCGCTCGACGAGACCCTGGCGCTCCCCACCGAGCAGGCGGTGCAGCTCGCGCTCCGCACCCAGCAGATCATCGCCCATGAAACCGGTGTGCCCGAGGTGAGCGACCCGCTCGGCGGCTCTTATTACGTCGAGGCGCTCACGGACCACCTTGAGCGTGAAGCGGAGGCCCTGTTCGCGGAGATCCAGTCGATCGGCGGCGTGGTCCGCGGCATCGAGAGCGGCTGGTTCCAGCGCCAGATCGCCGCCTCGGCGGACCGGTTCCAGCGGGCGGTGGAGGCCGGTGAGCGCATCATCGTGGGGGTCAACGGCTTTGAGAGCGACGACGACCATCCCGTCGAGGTGCTGAGAATCTCGAACGACGCCGAGGAGTCGCAGCGGCGGCGGCTCGCGCGGCTGCGCGCCGAGCGCGACCAGGCGGTCGTGACCGCGCGCCTGGACGCGCTGCGCCGGGCGGCCGAAGGCGATCACAACGTGATCGGTCCCATGCTCGACTGCGCCCGTGCCTACTGCACGCTCTACGAGATCCGGCACGCGCTCGAAGCGGTGTACGGGGCCTATCGTGAGCCGGTTTTCTTTTGAGCGTCACGGCTGTCCCCGGTCTGCCGACCCAGGGCTCCGTGCACGAGACGGTCGAGCGCCTGGCGCGCATCGCGCCCGGATCGCATCTCGTCGTCTCCTGCTACCTGAAGCTCGAGCCGCGCGACAAGACGCGCGGCAAGTACCTCATCAAGATGAAGAACCGCGTGCGCGACGCGGGCGCGGCGCTCGACCGCCAGGGGCTGCCGCGCGCCCTGTACGAGGCCGCCGCGGCCGATCTCGCGCGCGTGCAGCGCTTCTTCGACGAGCCCGCCCGGCTGCCGTCGGCCCGCGGTATCGCGATCTTTGCCTGTGCACCGCTCGATCGCTTCGATGCGATTCCCCTCCCGCACGTGCATCGCTCCCGCCTCGCCGTGCGCCCGATCCCCCTGATCCGCGAGCTGGTGGCGCTCGAGGAGGAATTCGGAACCCTCCTTGCGGTCGCCTGCGACCGCACCGGTGCGCGCTTTTTCGAGGTGACGGCGTACGACGTACAGGAGCTGACCAGTCTCGTGGTTCCGGCCAGCCGCACCGCGAAGTTTCACGGTCAGGGCGGACCGGCCGGAGAGCACAACCATCATCAGCGCATCCGCGAGGAGAAACACCGGCTGTACGCGGCCGTGGCGGACCGGGTGTTTCAGATTCACGTCGAGCGCCCGCTCGCCGGGCTCGTGGTGGCGGGGATCGGCGTGGACGCGGCGGCGCTGCTGCCTCACCTCCACACCTACCTCCACGACCTCGTGCTCGGCGTCGCCAAGCTCAACCCGAAGAGCGTCACGCCCGCCCAGGTCCGGGAGGCCGCGCTCAGCCTGCGTGACGAGCGGGAGCGCGTCTGGGAGCGCACCCATGCCGAGGCGGTGCGCGAGGGCGTCCCCACGGGCTGGGCGGTCAACGGCGTCGCCCCGACGCTCAAGGCCCTCGAGCGCGGGCAAGTGCGCACCCTTGTCGTGGACGGGCTCGCCGAGGATCCCGCGCTCGACGACGCGATTGAAGACGCGCTCACCCAGCGCGCGCAGGTGGACGTACTGTACGACGAACGGGCCCGCCGCGTCGTGGACGGGTTGGCGGCGCTGTTGCGCTTCCGCCGTTGATGCCGGCCACCCGTCCCCGGGGGCTCAAGCGCCCTATCCGGGTGCTCGTGGCGAAGCCCGGGCTCGACGGCCACGACCGCGGCGCCAAGATCGTCGCCGCCGCGCTGCGCGACGCCGGGATGGAAGTGATCTATACGGGCTTGCACCAGACCCCCGAGCAAATCGCGCAGGCGGCGATCCAGGAAGACGTGGACGTCGTCGGCTTGTCGATTCTCTCCGGAGCGCACATGACGCTGTTCCCGCGGGTGAAGAAGCTGCTCGCTCAGGCGGGGCGGGCCGAGATCCTGGTCACGGGCGGCGGCATCATCCCGCCCGAAGACATGGAGGCGCTCGAGCGTCAGGGCATCGGCAGGCTGTTCGGCCCCGGGACCCCGACCTCCGAGCTCGTGAAGTACATCGAGGAGTGGGCCGCTGACCATGTCTCCGCGTAGCTCCCAGCGGCCCGCACCCGTCGCCGCGCCCACGTCGTCCCGCCTCACGGCCCTCACGGCCGAGTATCGCGCGCTCCAAGCCCGCCTGGAGCAGGGGGGCGGACCGGAGCGAGTCCGTCGCCAGCACGAGCAGGGAAAGCTCACGGCGCGCGAGCGCGTGGCGGCGCTGCTGGATCGCGACGGCGCGTGGCTCGAGGTCGGGCTGCTCGTCGCGTACGACCAGTACGACGGCCAGGCGCCGGCCGCGGGCGTCGTGACGGGCGTCGGTACCATCGGGGGCCGCGCCGTGGTCGTCGTGGCGAACGACGCGACCGTGAAAGCGGGCTCGTGGTGGCCCGAAACGATCAAGAAGATCCTGCGCGCGCAGGAGATCGCGATGCGCCAGCGCGTCCCCATCATCTACCTCGTGGACTCGGCCGGCGTGAACCTTCCGTATCAGGGCGGCGTCTTCCCGGGGCAGTACGGCGCGGCCCGTATCTTCTACTACAACTCGATCATGCGACGCTACCTCCGGGTGCCGCAGATCTCCGCCGTGATGGGCCCGTGCATCGCCGGTGGTGCGTACCTGCCGGCCCTGTCGGACGTGATCTTCATGGTCGAGGGCACGTCGTTCATGGGACTCGGCGGCCCGAACCTGGTGAAGGGCGCCACCGGTCAGACCGTGGACGCAGAGACCCTGGGCGGTGCGCGCACCCACACGAGCGTGAGCGGTGTGGCCCACTACCGGGCCGCGAACGACGCGGAATGCCTCGAGCGGATCCGTGAGTACGTCACTCGGTTGCCGTGGAACGCGCGGCCCGCTCCCGCCGCGACGCCGCCGAAGCGAGACCCCGCCGACCTCTACCATCTCCTTCCGGCCGACCACCGGATGAGCTACGACGTGCGTGCCGTACTCGACTGCGTGCTCGACGGGGGCCGGCTGGTCGAGTTCCAGCCGGAGATCGGGCCCGAGATCATCTGCGGGCATGGCGCCATCGCCGGACGCCCGGTGGCGCTCATCGCGAACTCCCGCGGGGTGATCAAGGGCCGGCAGGGGGAGCCGCCCAAGATCGGCGGAATCATCTACACCGAGAGCGCCGAGAAGACCGCGTACTTCATCGAGACCGCCGACCGGGAGCGCCTGCCGCTCCTGTTCGTCCAGGACGTGTCGGGCTTCATGGTGGGGACTGATGCCGAACACTCCGGCATCATCCGCGCCGGTGCCCGGTTCGTGGAAGCCATGGCGACCGCGACCGTGCCCAAACTCGTGGTCACTCTCAACCACGCCTCCGGCGCCGGCTATTACGCGATGGCCGGCCAGGGGTTCGACCCCGATTTCATCCTGTCGTGGCCGACGGGACGGATGGGGGTGATGGAAGGGGAATCGGCCGTGCAGGCGGTGTACGGCGACTCGGCCGGCAGCCCGGATGTGGCCGCAGCCGTCGGCGCGATGCGGGCCGACTACGAGCGCGA
>WNGP01004360.1_pt1 | contig 13031 bp, 15 predicted proteins | sample 5407671 | NCBI WGS metagenome assembly WNGP01 (sample SAMN13153381, study PRJNA577476) | soil metagenome | isolation source: 40 cm soil or saprolite under Garry oak tree replicate 2 | place: USA:California | collected 2016-06-15 | reverse complement strand
CCGGGAGCATCAGATCGAGCACCAGCAGATCGACGCGCTCGCGCCCGAGGAGCTTGTCCATGCCCGCTGCATCCGCAACGGTGTGCACGCCGAACCCCTGCTCGGTCAGATAGCGTTGCAGCAGGTCGCGCAGGCGCAGATCGTCGTCGACCACCAGAATTCTTGTCTTGGGCTCGGTCATCGGACGGTATCCTAACCCGATGAGCGCCGCCGCTGCAGCGCGAGCGTAACTGCGCGTTGCTGGGCGAGGTCCGGAAACAAGTTGTTACAATCGCCAGCTCGGGTGTCGCAAATCACTTACACGCGCCGTTTAATCTGCGCGCACGGCCGAAAGAATGTCGGGTTCCATGGAGGCGAGCGTGAGGTTCTTGATCGCATTGGGTGCTGCTGTCCTGATTTTGCTGACCTCGCTTCCTGCAGCGGCGGAGCAAGGTCAGCAAGGCGGCCGTGGCATGAGGCGCGGCCCGCCCGGACGCCCGACGCCGCCCCAGCAGGTGCCGGCACGCGATACCGCGAATCGCGACGCACGCATGACTCCGGAGCAGCGCCGGCAACTGCGGCGCGACGTCCACGACCACGGCCGAGACATCTACCGCGAGCGGACCACCGGTCAGAACCGGCCCTGAGAGGATCTCCGGCGAATCACAACGCGGCGGCGATTGCCTTGCCGAGGTCCGCGGTCGTCGCCTTGCCTCCGATGTCGCGCGTGCGCGGGCCCTCCGCCAGCACGCGCTCGATCGCGCGCACGATGGCCTCGCCCGCGTCCTTGTGCCCCAGGTGCTCGAGCATCATCGCGCCCGACCAGATCTGCCCGATGGGATTGGCGATGTTCTTTCCCGCGATATCGGGCGCCGAGCCGTGCACCGGCTCGAACACCGAAGGAAATTTGCGCTCCGGGTTGATGTTGCCCGAGGGCGCGATGCCGATCGTTCCGGTGCACGCGGGACCGAGGTCGGAGAGGATGTCCCCGAAAAGATTCGATCCGACCACCACGTCGAACCAGTCCGGATGCTGCACGAAGTGCGCCGTGAGGATGTCGATGTGGTACTGGTCGGTCTTCACCTCGGGGTAGCGCGCGGCCATGGCGCGAACGCGCTCGTCCCAGTAGGGCATGGTGATCGAGATGCCGTTCGACTTGGTGGCCGAGGTGAGGTGCTTCTTCGGGCGGCTCCTGGCGAGATCGTATGCGTACTTGAGTATGCGGTCGGTGCCCGCTCGGGTGAAGGTGCTCTGCTGCACCACGGTTTCCCGCTCCGTGCCTTCGAAGATGCGCCCGCCGATCGACGAATATTCGCCCTCGGTGTTCTCGCGCACCACCCAGAAATCGATATCGCCCTGCTTGCGTCCCGCCAGCGGCGATTGGATCCCGGGCATCAGGCGCACCGGGCGAAGATTCACGTACAGGTCGAAGCCGCGGCGCATAGGGATGAGAAGCTCCCACAGCGACACGTGATCGGGCACGCCGGGAAAGCCGCAGGCGCCGAAGAACACTGCATCGTGACCGCGGATCGTCGCGAGGCCGTCTTCCGGCATCATGCGCCCGTGCTTCAGGCGGTACTCGCAGCTCCAGGGAAATTCGTCCCACTTGAACTCGATGCCGAATTTACGGCCGGCGGCTTCGAGCACGCGCACGCCCTCGGGCACGACCTCTTTCCCGATGCCGTCTCCGGCGATAACGGCGATCCTGTAGCTCTTCATCGATCTTTCACCTCTAGAATGCGACGTTTCGTGCGCCCTTGAGTTTGAGCATTTCGCGCGCTTCGTCGGGGGTCGCGATCGAAAGGCCGAGCTCCTCGAGTATGCGGCGTATCTTGGTCACCTGCTCCGCATTGGTTTTTGCGAGCGTGCCGCGCCCGAGCCACAGGCTGTCTTCCAGGCCCACGCGCACGTTTCCGCCCATGACGGCCGACATCGCGGCGACGAACATCTGGTTGCGCCCGGCGCCCAGCACCGACCACAGGTAGGCGTCGCCGAAGAGACGATCCGCCGTGCGCTTCATATGCATCACGTCCTCGGGATGCGGGCCGATGCCGCCGCGGATGCCGAACACCGACTGGATAAAAAGCGGCGGCTTCACGAGCTTGCGGTCGAGGAAATGCGCCGCTGTATACAGATGCCCGATGTCGTAGCACTCGATCTCGAAGCGCGTGTCGTTGCCGCTGCAGGACTGGAGGATGTAGGCGATGTCGCGGAACGTGTTCTTGAATATGCGCTCGTCGCTGCCGGCGAGGTAGGGCTTCTCCCAGTCGTACTTCCAGTCCTTGTAGCGCCCCAGCATCTCGTACAGCCCGAAATTCATCGAGCCCATGTTGAGCGAGGCGACTTCGGGCTTGAGCTGCAGCGCCGGTTGCAGCCGCTCCTCGATGGCCATGGTCGGCGCGCCCCCGGTGGTGAGGTTGATGACGACGTTCGAGGCCGCCTTGATCCTCGGAAGAAAGCGCATAAACATCTTCGGGTCCTGCGTCGGCCGGCCGTCGGTGGGCTCGCGGGCGTGCAGGTGCACGATCGCCGCGCCGGCCTGCGCCGCGCCGATCGCCCCTGCGGCGATCTCCTCCGGCGTCACCGGAAGGTGCGGCGACATGCTCGGCGTGTGGATCGCGCCGGTGACCGCGCAGGTGATGATGACCTTGCCTTGCGCCGCTGCCATTCCGGATCTAGTTCCTCTGCTCGACGATCTTGACGCGCTTCACCGCCTCGGCGAGCTTATTCGCGTCCGCGTCCCAGAATTTCTGGAACTCGGGCGCGTCGAGATAGCTGATCGGCGTCTCGAGCTTCGCCATGGCGTCGCGGAAGTCGGGGTCCTGCACGCTCTGGCGCACCGAGTCGCGCAGCTTCTGCTGGACTGCGGGCGGAGTCGCGGCGGGCGCCATCAATCCCGCCCAGATGAAGTACTCGGCGTCGATCCCGAGCTCCTTCAGTGTCGGCACGTCCGGAAGCGAGGCGAGCCTCTTGCTCCCGAAGCTCGCGAGCGGCCGCAGCCGCCCCCCCTTGATCTGTCCGATCATGGCCGCCGGACCGCCCACCGTGGAATCCACCTGCGAGCCGAGGAGAGCCTGCACCGCCGGTCCGCCGCCGCTGTAGGGAACGTGCCACAGCGTGATCCCGGTAGCGTGCTCGAGAAGCGTGTAAGGCATGTGCAGCGCGCCGAATATCCCGGAAGAGCTGTAGCTGATCTTGCCGGGACGCTGCTTCGCATCCTCGACGAAATCCTTCACGGTCGCCCAGGGCGCTTCCTTGCGCACCACGAGAACGACGGGGTCGGCGGAGATCAGGGCGATTGGAGCGAGCTGGTTCAGTTCGTAAGGCGGCTTGTGTCCCTGGAGGCGCTCGGCTTCCGGGATCACCGAGATGGAGGAGAGCGCCATGAGCAGCGTGTAGCCGTCCGGCTTTGCGTTCGCCACGTAGGCGTTGCCCGTGGCCCCCGCTGCGCCGGGCTTGTTTTCGACGATGACGCGCTGCTTCAGCACCTTTTCCATCGCGAACGCCGTGGGTCGCGCAGTGATATCGGCCACGCCGCCCGGCGGGAACGCCACGACCATCGTGATGGGGCGGGACGGATACGCGTCCTGCGCGAATACGCGAACAGGCAGGAGCGCCAGGGCAATCAGCGCGATGCGTTGACGCATGCTTTCCTCCGGACGGACGTTTTATTTGGCGGCACAATCATCGGGGCTCGAACGCCCGGCGTCAAGCGCCGCGCGGCCCGGCGATCCGCTAGAATTCCCCGGAGAAGCGCCGATGAATCTGCTCGCGATCGATACCTCCGCCGATTTCTGCTCGGTAGCTGCAAGCCGCGGCGAGGCGCTGTTTTCGCGTCACGAGCCCTCCGGTCAGCGCCACGCGGAGCGGGTCCTCGACATGGTCGATCAGGTGCTCGTAGAGGCGCGGCTCGAATTGGCGCAAATCCACGGCATCGCCTACGGCGCGGGTCCGGGCTCGTTTACCGGCCTTCGCATTGCGGCGGGCGTCGCTCAGGGGCTCGCGCTTGCGCGCGGCATCGGCGTGGTCGGAATCGGAACTCTGCTCGCTCTTGCGGAGGAAGCCGCAGGCTCCCGGATCATCGCCTGTCTCGATGCGCACAGGGGCGAGGTGTATCATGCCGCGTACCGGAGGGCGGGCGCCGGATGGGAAGAAGTTTCCGCTCCCGGCCTGTACCGGCCCGAGGCCGTGCCCCTTGCATCCGGCACAGACTGGCTGGGCTGCGGCGACGGATTCGCCGTTTATCGCGAAGGCCTCGCGGCCCGGCTCGGAGAATGCGTTTCGGCGATCCGTCCCGAGACGACCCCGACTGCGCGGGCGGTGCTGAAACTTGCGATCCCGCGTTTTGCCGCGGGGGAGGCGAGGGACGCTGCCGAGGCGGTGCCGGTGTATCTGCGCGACAAGGTCGCGCTCAAGACGAGCGAACGCCGATGAGCGCCGTACTGCGACCTGCCCCTAGCTTCGAGCCGATGAGCGAGGCGGATCTTCGCCCGGTGCTCGAGATCGAGCAGAGTCTCTATGAATTTCCCTGGACGCTGGTGAATTTCCGCGACTCGCTGCGCGCCGGATACCGCTGCTGGGTGGTCCGCGACGACAGGCAGCTGATCGCTTACGCGGTGCTCGTGCTGGCCGCGGGCGAGGGCCATCTTCTGAACTTGAGCGTTGCCCCCCGTGCGCAGCGCCGCGGCCATGGGCGCAGCCTCCTCGAGCACGTGGTCGGAATCGCGCGAGAGCACGAAGCGAAGGTCTTGTTCCTCGAGGTCCGACCCACGAACGAGGCGGGACAGCGCCTCTATTCCGGCTACGGCTTCAAGCAGATCGGAGTGCGGCGCGGCTACTATCCGGCGCACCGAGGCCGCGAGGACGCGCTGGTTTTCGCGCTCGACCTGTGAGCGCGCGCAACGAGCGCTATCTGGAAGAGATGGGGCTCGCTCCCGTGTGGAAGCTGCGCGGGCCGAAGCGGGAACCGGGAATTCGGGATCGAGGAAAACCCGGGGAAAGCCGCTCGGACGCGCCGGTCGCTTTGAAACCGCCGCCGCCGCGCCGCGAAATCCTTCCCCCCGTTCCGGGCCTCGTGAGGGCCGCCAAGCTCGATCTTGCCGATGACCGCGCGGCGCGCATTCTGCGCATGGATTGGCCGGAGCTGAAAACCGCTGTGGCGGCTTGTCAGGCCTGCGGCTTGCGCAAGACCTGCACTCAAACGGTGTTCGGTGTCGGAGACGAGCAGGCCGATTGGTTGCTGGTGGGCGAGGCCCCGGGTGCCGAGGAAGACGCGCGCGGCGAACCCTTCGTCGGACAGGCCGGTCGCCTGCTCGACAACATGCTCGCCGCGATCGGCCTCGCGCGCGGCGAGAACGTCTACATCTGCAACGTGCTCAAGTGCCGTCCGCCGGGCAACCGCAATCCGGAGCCCTTCGAGGTCGGCCAGTGCACGCCCCATCTGCTGCGCCAGCTCGAGCTCATCAAGCCCAAACTGATCCTCGCGATGGGGCGCTTCGCGGTGCAGGCCCTGCTCGACACCGAGGCGAGCATTGCGAGCTTGCGCGGGCGCTTGCATCGCTTTCAGGGAGTGCCGCTCATCGTGACCTATCATCCGGCTTACCTGCTGCGCAATCTCCCCGACAAGGCCAAGGCCTGGGAAGATCTGTGCTTCGCGCGGCGCAGCATCGCGGCCTTGTAATCCCGCACGGCGTGCCCAATTTAGGCGGCAGGACTTTCAGGAGGAATCCATGCGCAAGCTACTTGCAGCGGTCATTGTCCTGATCACCGCGGGGTTGGCGGGTTGTGGCTACAACGACATCCAACGAAACGACGAGCAGGTCAAATCGGCCTGGTCCGAGGTGCTCAACCAGTATCAGCGCCGAGCGGATCTCATTCCCAACCTCGTCAACACGGTCAAGGGGATCATGGCACAGGAGCAGCAGGTATTGATCCAGGTCACGGAGGCGCGCTCGCGCGTCGGCAGCATCCAGGCCACGCCGGAACTCTTGAATGACGAGGCGGCGTTCCGCCGCTTCCAGCAGGCGCAGGCGGGTCTGTCGGGAGCGCTGTCGCGATTGCTCGTAGTAGCGGAGAACTACCCGCAGCTCAAATCCGACCGAAATTTCCTCGAGCTGCAAGCCGAAATAGCCGGCACCGAGAATCGCGTTGCTGTGGCGCGCAACCGCTACGTCAAGGCGGTACAGGAATACAACGTGCTCGTACGCCAGTTCCCGGTCAACCTCACTGCGACGTTGTTCGGCTACCCGATCAAACCGAGCTTCAGCGTCGAGGACGAAAAGGCCATCTCCAAGCCGCCGACGGTCGATTTCGGCAAGCCCGGCGCGCCGGCCAGGAAGTAGTTCCCATGCTCAGGCGCTGGCTCGGCGTCGTCGCAGCCGGCGTTCTCCTCGCGGGCCTCGCCTGCGCGCGCGCCGAGGTCGCGGTGCCGCCGCTCAGGGCGCACGTCACCGACTTGACCGGCACGCTCTCGGCGCAGCAGATTCGGGATCTCGAGTCGCGGCTGAGCGCCTTCGAGCGCGGCAAAGGCAGCCAGATCGCGGTACTGATGCTGCCTTCGACCGAGCCCGAGACCATCGAGCAGTACTCGATCCGCGTCGCCGACGCCTGGAAAATCGGCCGCGCGCGCGTCGACGACGGCGTCATCCTCGTCGTCGCCAAGAACGACCGCAAGCTTCGCGTCGAAGTCGGGCGCGGTCTTGAAGGCGCGATCCCGGACGGCATCGCAAAGCGCGTAATCAGCGAAGTCATCACGCCTCACTTCAAGGCGAACGACTTCTACGACGGCGTCGCCGCCGGAACCGGCGCGCTGATGAAGCTGATCGAGGGAGAGGGATTGCCTTCGCCGCCGTCGGGAGTAGTCATCAAGGGCGTCCATCACGCGATCGATTTCCAGACGATATTCGTGCTGTTCGTCGCGCTGGTTCTGACCGATGCGATCTTCAGGCGCCTCTTCGGCCGGGTCATCGGGGCCGGAATTTCCGGAGGGATCGTCGGCGCCATCGTCTGGGTGGCGGCGGGCGTGCTCGCGTTCGCGGTCATCGGGGGGTTGATCGGATTCGTCATCGCGCTCGTCAACGGGTTGGGCAACCGCCGCGGCGGGTGGTCGAGCGGCGGCTGGCCCGGCGGAGGCGGTTTCGGCGGAGGTGGTTTCGGCGGTGGGGGCTTCGGCGGTGGCGGCGGGTTCAGCGGAGGCGGTGGCGGATTCAGCGGAGGCGGCGCCTCCGGCAGCTGGTGAGACGATGAACTTCAAGCGCTTTGCGCGGCACCTGTTCACCGACCACTGGTCGGTGAGGCGCGCGTTTCCCCCCGCAGCCCTGCGCGCGATCGAAAAAACGATCGGCGAGGAGGAGCGGCGCCACGCCGGCCAGCTGCGCTTCGCCGTCGAAGCTTCGCTGCCCTTGGGCGAGCTGCTTCGCGGCGTCCGGTCCCGCGAGCGCGCGGTGGAATGGTTCGGCCGCTTGCGCGTCTGGGACACCGAGCATAATTCCGGCGTGCTGATCTACCTCCTGCTCGCCGACCGGCGCGTCGAAATCGTCGCAGACCGCGGCATCCACGGCAAAGTCGGAACCGCCGCCTGGGAGGCGATCTGCGGCGAAATGCAGCAGGAGTTCGCCCGCGGCCAGTTCGAGCGCGGCGTGGTGCTCGGCGTGCGCGCGATCAGCGATCTGCTGGCCGCGCACTTTCCGCCTTCGGGCGATAGCCGCAACGAGCTGCCGGACAAGCCCGTCGTGCTGTGAGGATTGCTTATGGGCCGTGAAATTCTTTTCGGTGTTGGCGTTGCTGCTGCGTTCGCCTTTTTGCCATATGCGGTGAAGGATATGCCCTCCTTCGTCGCATGGGCTGGTGTAGTAGGGGGCCTTGTAATTTGTGGACTGACGTTTTCGCCAATTAGTCCAAAGTTTCTATGGCCGACTTCGTTGATAGTCGCTGGATGCTTAGTCGTTTTTGCAGGGGGGGTATTGTTATATGAACGAGCAATACCTAAACCTACACTTGTCTCGCCCATTGATTATTCATATGGGTTAGCGTTCAACGGCCTCCAGCCTAGTCTAGACAAGAATAATTCCGTAAATCGCTTTGAAATACGTCTGTTATTAGAAAACAAGGTTGATGGCCCGTTGAAGTTTCATCTTGAAAAGATGGTGACAAGCATTTCAGGCTTTTCAGTGATAACTCAGGACAAGCAAGCCATCTTGCCCAAGGGGGGCAAAATGACGTTCTACCCGTCTGGTGGGCTGTCCGCTAAACAGTATCTTTCGCTTAATTCGCGCCCCACAGGAACATTGGAGGCAGTGATTGTTTATGGGCATCCCGACCAAGGATTTTCCAGGCGCTCAATTCTTGATCTTCATTTAGACATTTTTAGGAAAAATGTCGGGAAGAAGAACGAAGATGCGTCTATGAATTGGATAATTACTAAACAAATTGAAGAACAAATTGTTAACAAGCCTTGATCGCCGCGCCGAAAATGTCCGCGTTCTCCCGGTTGTTGTATCTAAACTCGAACTCGTTGACGTACAGCGGAAGGTGGTGTCAAGTCCTGCGTAATCGCCCAAATTCGGGGGATTTAAAGGGGGCGTGCCCCTTTCAACAACCTGCTAGGGCCTGGGCGGCAACTCCGCGGCCCGGATCGGCAGATCGAGCTTTTGCGTGCGGCGCAGGAGCGTCACGTTCGTGGTCTTGCCGATCCGCTCTTCGCTGAGCAGCCGGTGCAACTCGTCGACTCCGGCGACGTTTTCTCCGTCGTAGCCGATGATGACGTCTCCGGGCTCGATCCCCGCCTGCCGGGCGGCGCCGCCGGGCTCGACCGATTCGACGCGCACTCCCGCTCCGGCCGCGAGGCCGTGAAAGCGCACGGCGCGGCGCGACAGAGAGATGGTTGCGCCGCCCACGCCGATATAGCCGCGGCGCACGCGGCCGAAACGCAGCAGCTGCTCCATCACCCATTTGGCCGTGTCGATGGCCGTGGCGAAGCAGATCCCTTGCGCGAACGGGATGATCGCGGTGTTGACGCCGATCACGTCGCCCTGGGAGTTGACGAGCGGCCCGCCCGAGTTGCCCGGGTTGAGCGCGGCGTCGGTCTGGATCACGTCGTCGATCAGGCGTCCGGTCGTCGCGCGCAGGCTGCGGCCGAGCGCGCTCACCACGCCGGTCGTCACCGTGTGCTGAAAGCCGTAGGGATTGCCGATCGCAATCGCGAGCTGGCCGACGCGCAAGCCGCGCGAGCTTCCCAGCGTTGCCGTGGAAAGCTGGTGCCCGCCGATGCGGATCACCGCGACGTCGGTGTCGGGATCGTCGCCGACGAGGTCCGCATCGAAGCCCGCGCCGTCGGCGAAGCTCACCTGGATCGAGCGCGCGCCGTGCACCACATGGCTGTTGGTGAGGATGAAGCCGTCGGGCGTAAACACGAATCCCGAGCCGCTGCCGCGGCGCGGCGCTTCGCCCTCGGCCGGGCGGGGGGCTTGGGCGACCTCGACGTGAACGACGGCGGGGCTGACGCGCTCCGAGGCCGCGACCACCGCGGCGGAATAGGCATCGAGCAGGGCGGCGTCGCCTTCGGCGCGCGCCGGGGAAGCCGGGCGCGGCGAAGCGTCATCGAGTGCCGGAATCGCATCCATGATCCTGCAGGACGTGGGGGCGCCCTGCGGAAAATCAAGGATATCCGCGTTGACTGCTGGTCTTCATTCCGATCAAGTGCAGCGAATCGCCGCGGCTCTGGTTGTACCGGTGGCGCAGCATCACCAGGAGCATCGTGACCGCAACGAACGCCCCGAAGGCCACGATGATGGTGTTGATGTGGAAATCGGCCTTGATCATCGCGGAATAGATGGCGAGCATCACGAGGATCGAGATGTTCTCGTTGAAATTCTGCACTGCGATCGAATGGCCGGCCGAGAGGAGCACGTAACCGCGGTGCTGCAGCAGCGCATTCATCGGCACCACGAAAAAACCCGCCATGGCGCCGATCACGATGAGCAGCGTGTAGACGGTCGGCGTGTTCGTCACGAAGATCATCGCGATGACCACCACGCCCATCGCGACGCCGGCCGGCAGCACCTCGAGAGACTGCCGCAGCGCAATGAAGCGTCCCGCAATCGCCGCGCCGAGCGCGACGCCCACCGCGGTGATGCCCTGGAGGACCGCGCCCTTGTCTAGCGGAAGACCGAGGTGAACGGCGGCCCATTGCAGCACCAGGAACTGCAGGGTCGCTCCCGCGCCCCAGAACAGCGTGGTCACCGAGAGCGAGATCTGTCCCAGCTTGTCCTTCCAGAGCATGGTGAAGCAGATGTAGAAGTCGCGCATCAGGAGAACGGGGTTGGTCTGCTGCTGGCCGTAGCGCGCGCCGGTATCCGGGATGAAGAGGTTGAAAATTGCCGCAATGACATAAATCGCTGAGACGACGATGATCGCGGCCTCGGCCGGGGTTTCGATGCCGGTGTCGATGCGCGGCATGTCGATCGCGAGCAGCACGGTGGCGATTCGCGGGCTGATCAGCGCTCCGCCGAGCACCGTTCCGAGGATGATCGAAGCGACGGTCAGCCCTTCGATCCAGCCGTTGGCGGCGACGAGCTTCTCCGGAGGCAGCAGCTCGGTGAGGATGCCGTACTTCGCCGGGGAGTAAGCGGCCGCGCCGAATCCCACCACCGCGTAAGCGGCCAGTACCAGCGCATATCCGGGAATGCCGGCGAATTCGACGTAATCGGTGAAGAACATCATCACGCAGCCGACGACCTTGATGGTGTTGGTGATGAACATCACCCGACCCTTGGGGATCGCATCGGCGAAGGCCCCGACGAACGCGGCGAGCGCCACATAGGACACGGTGAAGAAGAATTTCAGCAGCGGCACCATCCACGCCGGGCCGTCGAGCTCCAGCAGCTGGGCGATTGCGGCGATCAGCAAGGCGTTGTCGGCGAGCGAGCTGAAAAACTGCGCCGCCATGATCGTGTAGAAACCCCGCTTCATGATCTCCCGTGCCTGCGGTGAGCGAAATCGTAAGTGTCGAAGCGGCGATTCATCGATTCTCTGCGTCCGGCGTGAGCGTTACGGAACGTAAACGCCTTTGGCCGCCCGCTTTATACCATGAGTCATTTGGGGAGTGCGTAAAGCTCTCCATGGCTGCTCGCCGGAACTCCCGGTTTTATGGTCGAATGGCGGGCCATGCGCCCCATCCGAGCCCGCGTCGATTCCACCGCGCTTCGCCACAACCTGGGCGCAGCAGCACGCCGTGCACCCCATTCGCGCATCTGGGCGGTGGTGAAAGCCAACGCCTACGGTCATGGCCTCGCGCGGGCGGCCCGGGCATTCGCCGCGGCGGAGGGTCTCGCGCTGATCGAGCTGGAGGCGGCGCTCGAGCTGCGTCGCGCGGGCGAGCGGCGCCCGATCCTGCTCCTGCAGGGATTTTTCTCGCCCGGGGAACTCGAACCCATCGCAGCGCACGGTCTCACGACCGTGGTGCACGACCCGGAGCAGCTGGCGATGCTCGAGAAGGCCGAGCTGCCAGCGAAGATCCCCGTGTACCTGAAGCTCAACACCGGCATGAACCGGCTGGGCTTCCCGGCGGAAAATGTCCGCGGCGTGCTCGATCGCCTGCGCGATTGTCCGAGCGCCGCTGCGATCGCGCTCATGACGCATTTCGCCGACGCCGACGGCAAGCGCGGCGTGCGCTGGCAGCTCGAGCGCTAGGCGGCGACCGCGGGCGTCGATCTTCCGAAGAGCCTCGCCAATTCCGCCGCGCTCCTGCGCTATCCGGACGCGCACAAGGACTGGGTGAGGCCGGGAATCATGCTCTACGGCTGCTCGCCTTTCCCCGACGAAAGCGCGGCAGCGCTCGGGCTCAAGCCCGCGATGACGCTAACGAGCGAATTGATCGCGGTTCGCGACCTGCGCCCGGGCGACGGCGTCGGATACGGGGGCACGTTTGCGGCGAGCGGCCCGATGCGGATCGGCGTGGTGGCGTGCGGCTACGCGGACGGCTACCCGCGCCATGCGCCTACCGGCACGCCGCTCCTCGTCTGCGGCAAGCGCACGCGCACCGTGGGGCGCGTGGCGATGGACATGCTGTTTGCGGATCTCACGGGAATTCCCGAAGCGACGATCGGCTCGCCGGCGACGCTGTGGGGCGAGGGTTTGTCCGCCGACGAAGTCGCGGCAAGAGCGGGCACCGTGAGCTACGAACTCTTGTGTGCGCTCTCGCCGCGGGTGCCCGTTTCGGAGACGCCCTGATGGCCAAGGCGAGAAGCGTCTACTCCTGCACCGAATGCGGCGGCGAGTCGCCGAAGTGGCAGGGACAATGCCCGCACTGCGGCGCCTGGAACACGCTGGTCGAAGGGCTCGCCGAGTCGGCGGCAAAGCACCGCTTCGCCGGCGGCGCCAAGACCTCGATGCTGCAGCGGCTCGCCGAGGTGAGCGTGAGCGAGACATCGCACCTGGCGACCGGCATCGGCGAGTTCGACCGCGTGCTGGGAGGAGGGCTCGTCGCGGGGCAGGTGGTGCTGATCGGCGGCGATCCGGGCGTGGGCAAATCCACGCTGCTGTTGCAGGCGCTCGCGCAGATGAGCGCCGGGCACAAGGCCGTATATGTAAGCGGTGAGGAGTCCGCCGAGCAGGTGGCCTTGCGCGCGCAACGCTTGCAGCTCGACTGCGGCCGGCTCGAGCTGCTCGCGGAGATACAGCTGGAGCGCATTCTCGGCGCGCTGGAAAAAGCGAAACCCGTCATCGCCGTCCTCGACTCGATCCAGACGCTCTATTCGGAGCAGCTGAGCTCCGCGCCGGGTTCGGTGGCGCAGGTGCGCGAGTGCGTGGCGCATCTTGCGCGCTACGCCAAGCAAAGCGGCACCGTGGTCGTGCTGGTCGGCCACGTCACCAAGGAAGGCGCGCTCGCGGGGCCGCGCGTGGTCGAGCACATCGTGGACACCGTGCTCTACTTCGAAGGCGACACGCACCAGAGCTTTCGGCTCATCCGCGCCTTCAAGAACCGCTTCGGCGCGGTGAACGAGCTGGGCGTGTTCGCAATGACCGACAAGGGCCTTCGCGGGGTCTCCAATCCG
>WNGP01013865.1_pt1 | contig 13043 bp, 13 predicted proteins | sample 5407671 | NCBI WGS metagenome assembly WNGP01 (sample SAMN13153381, study PRJNA577476) | soil metagenome | isolation source: 40 cm soil or saprolite under Garry oak tree replicate 2 | place: USA:California | collected 2016-06-15 | reverse complement strand
TTTACTGCTTCGGCCATCTCACGCTCGCGTTGATGGGATCGCCGGTGGCACATGCGATCGAGCCGCACTATTTGCTTGCGATCGGCTTGGTGTTGATCGCAATGGGCTCGGGCGGCATTAAGCCATGTGTTTCAACCAACGTCGGAGACCAGTTTGGCGAGACGAACAAGCATCTGCTGACTCGTGTCTTTAACTGGTTTTATTTTTCGATCAACGCTGGCTCGGCGCTCTCGACGCTTTTGATTCCGTTTTTGCTCGAACCTTACAAAGCCGCGCCGGATGGTTTTATCGCCAAACTTTCGCCGTCGATGGTGGGCTTTCTCGAAAGTCCGCGCCTTCACAGTCCGGACATTGCATTCGGCTTGCCCGGTATCTTCATGGTGATCGCGACGATTTTCTTTTGGGCCGGCCGCAAGAAGTTCGTCCACATCCCGCCCGTCGGCCTGGGAACGTATGCGCGTGAGATTTTCAACAAGGAAACCGGCAAAATCCTGTTCAACATCCTGATTCCGGTACCGTTCGTTGCGATTTTCTGGGCCTTGTGGCAGCAGAATTTTTCTTCGTGGATTGTCCAAGCGGAGTCGATGGATCGGCATCTATTCGGAATTGAGTGGCTCTCGTCGCAGATTCAGACGGTCAATCCCATTTTCATTTTAGTCATGCTCCCGCTTTTTTCTTACTGGCTTTATCCGTTCGTTGAAAAGTTCATTCGTTTGACGCCGCTGCGAAAGATGGGCGCCGGATTATTTGTCACTGCGGCTTCATTTTTTTTGGTCGCGATGATTCAGACGCGCATCGACGCCGGCGCACGGCCGAATATCATTTGGCAGGTTTGGGCGTTTGTTATTTTGACTGCGGGCGAAACGTTGGTTTCACCGACTCACCTCGAGTTTTCCTACACACAGGGACCGGTAAAACTCAAATCGCTGGTCATGTGCACGTATTTGCTCGCCGTCTCGCTGGGAAATCAGTTCACCGCCGCGGTCAATTTCTTCATCCAAAATCCAGACGGCTCGGTGAAGTTACAAGGAACCAGCTATTTTATGTTCTTCGTTTGGGTAATGCTGGGAACGGCGGTTTTGTTCGCGATTATCACCCCGTTTTACAAAGGGCGAACTTATTTGCAGGACCAGACTCAAGTTGCCGGTGAAGCCGAACCGGCGCTGGGGTTCGCGGTCCAGCCGGAAGCGTAGCGATCAGATTCAAAATGAAAAAAATCATCCTCGTAGCCGCATTGTCGTTGCCGCTGGCGATCGTCACCGCAAACGCCAACCCGAAGGACGACGAATTCGAAAAGATCGCCAAGGATTACACCGAGAATTATTTATCATCGCATCCGGAGTTCGCCACCGAGCTGGGCGATCATCGGTTTGACGGAATTCTGACCGATTACTCGCAGGAAACGCGGGCCCGCATGCTCGCGAACGCGAAGCAGGTTCGCGAGGCGCTCAAGAAATTCGACGATTATAAGCAGCTCACCGGCGCCAACCAGGTCGACGTGCGACTTCTGCGTGACAACGTCGAGAGCGAGATCTTCCGTTTGGAAGAATTGCGCGAAGCGGATTGGAACCCGCTCGTTTACAATCAGAGTCTCGCCAACAGCCTTTATCTTTTAGTCGCGCGCGACTTCGATTCTGCGCAAAAACGCATTCCGAATCTGCGCCAGCGGATGGATGGTATTCCGAACGTAATCAAACAGGCGGAAGCGAATCTCGTGCATCCTCCGCGAGTTCATACTGAAACGGCGATCGAACAAATCCAGGGCGCGATCAATCTAGTGCGAAATGGTCTCGACCCGTTGCTCAACCAGGCGCCGCAGTTAAGGAAAGATCTCGCACCGATCCAGGAAAAAACCGCCAAGGCGATGGAAGAATACAAAAAATGGTTGCAGGAAGATCTGCTTAAACGCTCCGATGGTAATTTCCGTCTTGGCGCGGAGAAGTTTCGGAAGAAATTGCGTTTTGCTCTGGCATCCGATTTGTCGATGGAGGAAATCAGGAAACGCGCGGACGCCGATCTTCAGCAGACCCAGGCCGCCATCTACGAGACGGCGCTGCCGCTTTACAAAAAATATTTTCCGAAGGCCGACGAGAAAACTTTAGCGGACAAGCACAGCGTCACCGCCGCTGTTCTGAACAGGCTGGCCCAGGAGCATCAGGACGACAACACCGTAGTTGGCTACGCGCAGAAAGTCGTGGGCGAAGCGACCGATTTCGTCAAGCAGCGCAACCTGGTGTCTATCCCGGCAGTTCCACTCGAAGTGATCGCAATGCCGGAATTCAAGCGCGGAGTAGCCATCGCGTATTGCGATTCCGCCGGGCCGCTCGAGAAAACCCCAAAAACATTTTTTGCCGTTTCGCCCACTCCAAAAGATTGGACGAAGGAAAAAAAAGAATCGTTCTTTCGCGAGAACAACAATTACTTTATCCGCGATTTGACCGTGCATGAAGCGATGCCCGGCCATTACCTTCAACTCGCGCACTCGAATGAATTCAAAGCGCCGACTCTGGTGCGCGCGATTTTCCAGAGCGGCACATACATCGAAGGCTGGGCGGTGTATTGCGAGCAAATGATGGCGGAACAGGGCTATGGTGGTCCTGAAGTGAAAATGCAGCAGCTAAAAATGCGATTGCGCGCGATCGCCAACGCCATCCTCGATCAAAGCATTCATGCCGGAAATATGACCGAGCAGCAGGCAATGGATTTAATGACGAAAGCGACCTTCCAGGAACAAGGCGAGGCTACGCTCAAATGGAAACGCGCACGGCTGACATCGGCGCAGTTGTCGACTTATTTCGTAGGCGTCAGCGAACATCTCGATCTTCGTGCGGCCGCGCAGAAAAAGTTCGGCAAAGATTTCGATCTCAAGAAATACAACGACCAGGTGATTTCTTACGGCAGCCCGCCGGTGAAATACGTCCGCGAACTGTTGGGGCTGTAGGTAGGGGCGATTGACCCAATCGCCCGCAAGGCCAATCCGGATCGGATCGGTTCGGTGAACCGGCGTCACCTGTGTTAAGATCGACATTATGGCCAAGCTGGCGACCTGGCTCCGCGAGAAAGACGAAAAATGGTTTCAACCGTTTTTCGCAAAACATTCCGAGATTGAGATCTGCAATGCGTGCAAAGGCGAAGTCGCGATCGCGGAGGCCGACGGTCTCCTTTTGACCGGCGGTTCCGATATCGCGCCTGAATTTTTGAAGCAGCCTATCCCTAATCCAAGCGTGCTCGAGCAGGATGTCGATTTTGTGCGCGATCGGTGGGAATTCGCCGCCGTGGACGCAGCGCTCGCGCGCGGTTTGCCCGTGCTCGCAATCTGCAAGGGCATGCAGCTATTGAACGTCGCTCTCGGCGGGACACTGAGGCTCGATATTCCCGGTCACAAACTTCCCGAACAAAAAGACAACGACATCCAACCGTTGCGTTTCGAAACAAAAGCAGCGCACCGGTTCGAAAAGGTGAACAGCTCGCATCATCAAGCCATTGACACTTTGGGCCGCGGCTTTGAAATCGAGTCCTGGTGCGCTACCGACGACATTGTCGAACAAATCCGGCTCCGTAATTATCCCTTCGCGCTCGGAGTCCAATACCACCCGGAGCGCGGTAAGATTTACGATTCCCTCTTTCAAGACTTCTTTGACAGAATTAACAAAATTAACTGAATGATTTCAGAAAAGGATTCTGTCGATTCTGTTCATTCTGTCGTTTCGCTCTGCGAAGCGCCGCGTCGCCGAGAGGGTGACGACTACAGTGTTGCCACCCGTTCTTTCAGATTCACCGCCCGCTGCAACGCATTCGAGAAGCTGTTTTGTCCCGCGACCATCGATTGTCGATCTTGATAGGCAATCGGCGGCTTTGTCAGATCGCTAATTTCAAATTCGGGCGGAACATCGCCCATCACTTTTCGGAAAAATTTCGTCTGCGTTTCCGAAAACGGAAAACAACGCCAGAGCGCGTACGAGTTCAGGCCGTTGTTCAGCGCCGTCCTTGAGACGGTTGAGGAAACCGAATAGACCGCCTCGATCTCGGCAAAGTGTCGCAAAAAATATAAATCGCCGACCTCGCGATCGTCTTCCACGCGAAAGCCGTCAAGATTCAGTTTAGTTGCCTCGCCTTTTTCAAAAGGGTGAGGTCGATAAATCAAAGCGCGTCCGGGATAATTTTCTCGGATGTAATCGAGACCATGGTTCAGGTGTTCGATGTAAACAGCCGGTTCGAGATTCTTTACCAGCAGAAAAGGCGTTCCGAAGAAAATCACGCGACGATGCCCTGCTCGCGACGACTGTCGGAGTCGATCTTCTCCGCCATTGAACTGCGCAGAGAAGTCACGCAGCTCCGCAATGCTCGGAAAACGCGAAGGGATAATTTGGTGTTCCGCTTGAGCGGGCAATTCGCCGCCGCTGTTGCTCATGAAAATTATCACGTCGAAGATTTCATCCAGGTCCTTTTGTAAGCGCCGGAGACGCACGCCGTCACCGCCTGGATTGATTCGCGGTTTGTAGTGGATGGTCCGTTCCACGCCGGCCAGCGGCTCTACCACGCGATTTTGCAACCATCCCGAAGTCGTGAATCGAAAACGAGCGCGATCACCGTGTCGCGTCAATTCGCCGAAAGCTTTTTGCGACGCGCACAGAATCTTGAAAACGTCCGGATGGGCGGATAGCGCAGCGTTGCCCAATCCGAGCAGACCAGCCAGGCAAAGCAAAACATCCTTCTCGGGATCGATCGGCAACGCACCAACTCCGCGCTGTCGATCGACGTTTTCGCGATAAAGCCGCGGTAGATCCTTCAATCCCCGACACGTTTTGACCTTCGGGAACGCGTGCACTTGAGCGAACTCACGGACAAACTCCTGCCAGTTCGCGTTTTCCCACCATTTCGATTCCTCTCGCAACAAATGAATGCCGCCCGGGAATCGATCGCGGAGCGCGTCCGCCGCCACCAGCGCGTTCGGCAACCGGTCCGGCCGTGAAATCACGATCCAAAGTTTTGGTTCCTGCGGCATCGCTAAACTCCGCGCGCGGTTGGCGTCCAGATAAACTTGTGCATCTGCAGTTGAAAACGGACACCAAGCTTGTCCTCAAGAATCCATTCCACGATTTGGCGAGGATCGATTCGGCCGAAGATTGGCGAGAATAGAACGGCCCGGCAGCGTTTCGTCAGATCGAACTTGCGAACTTTGTCGCACGACCATTCGTAATCTTCGCGTGAGCCCATTACCAATTTCACCTCGTCGCGCTTGGTTAGATGGTCGATGTTCGACCAGAGATTTTTCCCCACTTCGCCGCTACCAGGCGTTTTCAAGTCCATGATCCGATGCACGCGCGGATCGACTTTTGAAATATCGTGCGCGCCGCTCGTTTCCAGCAAAACAGTGTGGCCGGCGTCGCATAAGATCGACATCAACGGAAGGACGTTCTTTTGCAGGAGCGGCTCGCCGCCGGTGATCTCAACGAGGGGACAGTGAAGCTCTTCGACTCGATCGATAATTTCACTCAGCGACATCTTCTTGCCCTCGTAAAACGCGTATTCGGTGTCGCAATAATTGCAGCGCAAATCGCAGAAAGTGAGCCGGACAAAGACACAGCGTTCTCCGGCCCAGGTGCTCTCGCCCTGGATCGATTGATAAATCTCGTTGATCGTCAGCTTCTTTTCGTCCATTCGACTCAGGCTTAATTCTATCAGATCATCTGGTTCGATGCACAACCGGATCGACGACTGTTTCGCGCGTTTACGCTCGCAAAAGCGCAAAGGGTTTATTCCCTACATTTGCGCCGGCGATCCGAGCCTCAAAAAGACAGTCGAGTTGGGTTTGGCGCTCGAAAAATCTGGGGCCGACCTTCTCGAGCTTGGCTTGCCATTTTCTGATCCGCTCGCCGACGGGATTGTGAATCAATTGGCCGCGCAACGTTCACTTGCGGCTGGCACGACTGTGCGCGGCGTTTTCGATTGCGTCCGCGAGATCCGCCGCCAATCGCAAATTCCGATCGTTCTCTACAGTTATCTCAACCCGATCTTCCAGTTCGGCGCCGAGAAATTTCATCAAGAGGCCGCAATCGCCGGCATCGACGGCTTGCTCATACTCGATCTTCCACCAGAAGAAGATCTCTTAGAACTTGACTGCTTAAAGCAGTCAAGTTCCGGAGCGCGTGTTGCGGAGCAAAACGTGATTCACATCAGGCTAATCGCGCCGACGACTCCGGCTGATCGGATGAAGGAGATCGCGAAAAGCGCAAACGCGGTCGGATTTGGAATTTCAAATCCCAAGCAAGCTCGCGAAGTCGCGCAACACGCCGACGCCGTTGTGGTCGGCAGCGCGATTGTCGATCTTATCGCGAAGCACGGAGACAAACCGAAGATGGTTGAGAAGGTCAGTACTTTCGCGCGCGATTTAGCGAAGGCGATCCACTAGATCCCGCACTTCTGTCTGGCTTCTGCGAAGTTCGATTTCTTGCGCAGAAGTGAGGCGAGGTAAGCATCGACGGCCGGAACGTCGTGGATCCGGGTAAGATTGACCGGCGTTTCGAGTCGCGAGAAGATTGCGTAGGCGATCTTGCTTCGCGGAACTTCCTTTTCGCCGTAACCGCCCGGAATATTGCTCGACCAAAAACGGACATATTCGCCGTCGGGATGATTCACCGTTCCGAGAAAGATCACCGAATGACCGTGTTCGCTCCGACCGACATTTTGGTTCCAAAAAATTTTCATGAAATCGCCCGGCTGCGCTTGCGCGAAATCCGTAAAGTTTCTTCCGAGTCCGAGTTCGTGAAACAAGCGGCCAGTTCCGGGGCCGTTGGCGTTCCAGCGACCCCAAATCCCTTCGCCGTCGTGCTGATCGCGAATCATCAGTTGGTTCAAGGTGGCAAAGTCGAGCTGGAGCTGGCCACTGTCGCGCAAGGCTTCGATCGTTTTGATGAAGACGATATAAGTCGCGCCCGAGCAGAAACTCGGATACGGCGCGGTCGGGATGACGAAGAATTTTCCCGATTCGAAGTGCGCGGCCGATTCCAACTTAATTTTGGCGAAGTGCGAGACGGAGTACTTGCCGCCGCTCGGCATCTTTTGGACTTGCTCGAGAATTAGCGAATTGAGGCTCGCGGCGCCTGCGCCTTGCGCGATGGCCGCGACGCAAACGACCCAGATCAGCTTTCGCATGAGCGACAACTAAACGACAAATTTGCTCTTGGGCAACGTTGTCATTGAGACAGCCACCGCTACATTAGATCGATATCATGTTGCGATTCACTAAGATGAACGGCGCCGGGAACGATTTTGTCATGATCGACAATCGCGGAGGCAACGTGCGCTTGGAGCCGGATCAAATCGTTCGCATTTGCGATCGTCATCACGGTGTTGGCGCAGACGGAATTTTGTTGCTCGAGAAAGGCTCAAACGGCGCCGATTTCAGGATGCGCTACTACAACCGCGACGGCGGCGAAGCGGAAATGTGCGGAAACGGCGCGCGCTGTTTCGCGCGCTTCGCTAACAAAGTCGCCGGAGCACCGGCGAAAATCTCATTTCAAACGCCGGCCGGCCTGATTCGGGGAGAATTGCGCGGCGAACTGGTCACTCTGCAACTGACCGACCCGAAAGACTTGCGACTTGGGATCGAACTTGTTGCCAATTCTGAGAAAGAGCGCGTGCATTTTATCAACAGTGGCGTGCCGCACGTGGTGGTACCGGTTTCCAAAGTCGACGATGTCGATGTTCGCCGGAGAGGCGAAGCGATCCGGCGTGACAAAATGTTTGCGCCGGCTGGGGCGAATGTGAATTTTATCGAGAAGCGCGGCGCGCAGAAAATTCTCGTGCGAACCTACGAGCGCGGCGTCGAAGACGAAACGCTGGCCTGCGGAACGGGTGTCGTTGCCAGCGCCCTGATTTTTGCCGCAACGGAAAAGGTCGATGGACCAATCAGTGTGATCGTTCGCAGCGGCAGCGAACTCAGCGTCGGTTTTAAGAGGGCAGGGGACCAGTTTCGGGATGTGACACTCACTGGCCCGGCGGAGTTTGCGTTCGAAGGAACGATCGAAGTTTAAGCTCTTCTGTCATTCCGACCGAAGTGGAGGAATCTCTAACTATTTCCGAGATCACTGACTTCTCAGCGCGGAAACATTAAGAGATGTCTCGACTTCGCTCGACATGACAATTAGCTGAACGCCCGCTAAGGTTTGCGAGATGTTTCGCGGCACTTTCACGGCAGTAGTGACACCCTTCCGCAACGGAGATATCGATTTTGCGGCGTTCGAAAAATTAGTCGAAACGCAGATCGCGGCCGGAATTACCGGAGTTGTCGCGGTCGGCACGACGGGCGAATCACCGACGCTGACTCATGATGAGAAACACGAGGTCATTCAACGCGCGATAAAGATCGCCAACGGTGGCTGTAAGGTCATTGCCGGTGCAGGCACGAATTCTACGCGAGATTCTATTGAGGCGACGAAATTCGCCGAGAAAGCCGGCGCGGATGGCGCATTGCTCGTCGCGCCTTACTACAACAAGCCAAGCCAGGAAGGATTATTTCGACACTTCAAGGCGATCGCCGGGGCAACATCGCTGCCGGTGATGCTTTACAACATTCCTGGTCGCTGTGCGGTGGATATTGCCGCGGACACGGTTGTCAGATTGGCGGAAACGTGTCGCAATATCGTTTCGATCAAAGAAGCGAGCGGCAGCGTGGAGCGCGTCGGCGAATTGCGCCGTCGCTTACCGAACGAGTTCACGATTTTGAGCGGTGACGATTCGTTGACCCTGCCATTCATGGCGGTGGGCGCGGTTGGGGTTGTGAGTGTGGCTTCGAATTTGTTTCCAGCGGAACTTTGTGCACTGGTTCGCGCTTGCGATTCGGGCGATTACAAATCGGCCGAAAGTTTGCATCGCAAGCTTTTCCAGGTGTTTAAAGATTTGTTTATCGAACCGAATCCGGTGCCGGCGAAAACCGCACTGGCTTGGCGCGGCGCGATGTCAGCCGAAGTCCGTTTGCCATTATGCGAAATGTCGGAAGCGAACGAGGCGCGCCTGCGCAAGACGCTCGAAGAGTTCGAAAAAGCAAAATGAAAACGTCGGTGCGCGTTGCGCTGATCGGGGCGCGCGGTCGAATGGGCCAGACAATTGTCGATTTGGCCAAGGACGATCCAAAGATCGACATCGTCGCGCAATGCGATCTAGGCGACGCGATCGATCCAGCCATCAAAGATTGTGACGTCGCGATCGACTTCAGCAATTCGAGCGCGATCGACGAAATCTGTCGGACGGCTTTGCAGCACGGAAAAGCGCTCGTCATTGGCACGACCGGGCATTCGCCGGAGCAGCGCCAATTAATTGAAGAAACGGCCGGTAAATTGCCAATTGTCTTCGCGTCGAACTTTAGCGTCGGAGTGAACGCGCTCTTTGCTCTGACCCGTCAGGTCGCGGAAATTTTCGGTTCTGAGTTCGCGCCCAAAATCACCGAGACACATCACAAGATGAAGAAAGATGCGCCAAGCGGAACGGCGAAAACGCTCGGTGAGATCTTGAAAGAGGCACTGAAAATCGAGGTTCCAATCGAATCAATTCGCGAAGGCGACGTTGTCGGCGAGCATACGGTCACTTTTGCCGGACCCGACGAACGGCTCGAACTAACGCATCGGGCCGGCAGTCGCGAAATTTTTGCGCGCGGTGCTTTGCGTGCGGCGCAATGGATCGTCGGAAAACCCGCTAGGCTTTACTCGATGCAGGACGTGCTCGGAATTACCCCGGCGAAATGAGGACCGGCATCGCGCTCGGTTCGAATTTGGGCGATCGAATGGCGAATTTGCGCGCAGCGCGCAAAGCGATTGTCGATCTGGTCCGCCAGCGGACGGACTCGCCGGGGCGAGCCAATGTTAAACCGCCGATGCGGAGTTCGCCGATCTACGAAACGGAGCCGGTAGATTGTGAGCCGGATGCGGGCAAGTTCCTAAACGCGGTTTTGGAAATCGAATACGACGGCGATCCAAGCGAGTTGCTGGAGCAGCTCGTTCGCGTCGAAGAATCGCTCGGACGCAAACGCGATCACACCAGAAACATTTCACGCAAGATCGACATCGACCTTCTTTATGCTGATGATCTGAGCGTAGAGAACGAGCGTTTGCAGTTGCCGCATCCGCGTCTGGATCAGCGGAAATTTGTGCTTCAGCCTTTGGCCGATATCCAGCCTGATTTAACTTTACCTAACCAAACAAAAACCGTACGCGAGCTGCTCGCGCAGATTGAGGATTCGACTAAAGTGATCTGCTTCGCGGAGAAGTGGTAATGACGAATCTGGTCGAGAAATATCGGGAAATGAAGAAGCGCGGCGAGAAGGTCAGCGCGCTGACCGCTTACGATTATCCGACAGCGCGACTGCTTGACGAGAGCGGGATCGACATCATTCTGGTCGGCGATTCGTTAGGTATGGTCGTGCTCGGTTATGAAGATACCACCAGCGTTTCGTTGGATGAGATGTTGCATCACACTCGCGCGGTCGCGCGCGGAGTTAAATCCGCGTTGGTAGTCGGCGATATGCCGATCCATACTTTCGAAAAGCCGGCCCAAGCGGTTGCGACGGCGAAACAATTTATCAATGCCGGCGCTCGGGCTGTGAAGCTGGAGGGCGGCGTGAGTCACGCCGCGCATATCGAAGCGATAACTGATGCCGGAATTCCGTACATGGCCCACATCGGAATGCTTCCGCAGCACGTTCGAGAACAGGGCGGTTACAAAGTTAAAGGTAAAACGCAATCGGAAGCCGAAGCGTTGATCGTAGATGCACGCGCGGTGGAAAAAGCGGGCGCGTTTTCTGTCGTTCTCGAGATTGTGGTCCCGGAGATCGCCAAACAAATCACCAACGCGATTAGCATTCCGACGATTGGCATCGGATCGGGGGAACAATGTGATGGCCAGATTCTGGTGACGCACGATTTGATCGGGCTATTTCCCTGGTTCACTCCGAAATTTGTTTCGCCGGAGGCGCGGGTGGCCGACGAGATTCGCAGGGCGGCCTGTGCTTTCATTGAACGAACGCGCGGAGCAAGTGCAGTGTCTAAGCGGCCAGGAGTTTGACAACGATTCGGCGCTAACGGTGTTTAATTAAGACGATGAAAGCAGCGACCCGAATTTCCGATTTCGACGACATCGACGATATCGAACACGAAGCGCTGCTTACCGGCAGCCCGGAGCGAAGCTGGATTTGGTTTGGTTTGATTATATCGCTCTGCCTCCACATCACCCTTTGCATTTATTTTTATCGGACACGATTTCAGTCGGTCGATGCAGTCTTCAGTGATGTGCAGCAGCCGATGACTTTTAGGGTCAAAAATGTCGACATGGCTCAGATCGATAAAGCAAGCGGTGATCAAATAAATCCGGCGGCAAAACCCAACCCCGACGACACGAAGGAGCAACAGCCGGATGAAAAGAAATCGTTCGACAAGCTGCTGCAGGAGATTCAGGCAACGACCGCAATGCCGGACGACATGAGCAACGTTTTGCCGGACAAGCCGAAAGTCGACCAGGCAGACGTGGCTTCGGTGATGAACGAGATCGAACGCAGCACGGTGCAAACTCTTTCTACAAATCCGAACGCCACCCACGAGCAATCGCTCTTGAACGACAGCTCGGTCTCAGGCCGACCGCAGCCCGCGCTCAGTGGAACGGAGCTGGCGACCAGCACGATCATTAAACGTCCGAACACTTTCACGAGTAAACTTCCTGGGGACAGCGCCGGCCCGAACAAAAAAGGCGCGCCCGGATTCAGCGATCTCGATCAATTGCTCTCGCAAAAAGGTCCGCTTGGTTCGGGAACGAAGATTCGAATGCCGGAAGACCAACTTTTCGGCTTCGACAGCGCTGACTTACAACCCGGCGATATTTTGCACAAACTTGTCGATCTTCTAAAACGCAATCCGAAGGCGATGTTCACGATCGAGGGTTATACCGATTCGATCGGCACCTATGAATACAATCTGGATTTGAGCCAGCGCCGCGCCAACAACATGAAGCAATATTTGGTGGAGGCTTTGGGCATTAATCCATCGCACATTGATGCGCGCGGTCGGGGATCAACCAAGTTTGTGGTCCCGCCGCGGCCGGTGGCTCCAACCGCGGCCCAAGCCGAATTCGACTTAGAGATTGAACGCGAACGCGCAAACCGCCGCGTCGAGGTCACGATTAACACAAATCCGCAGTAAGGTTGTCCGAGGTAGGGCGGTTCACCGAACCGCCCGCGGGCGATTGAGGTCAATCGCCCCTACCAGTTCTTGATCCACTTTGTCTGATTCGTCCCGGATGAATCGTCGGCAATGCTCCAGAGATCAAAAGTAGGATTGTAACCTCCGGTTCCACCTGATGCTTTGAGCGTTGAATATCCATAAGAATTACCGAAAGGAGATGTTAGATTTCCGTTGCTGTCTTTGGTCCCGAAGAGCATTTGCGGCTTAAAAGCAAAATAGCTTCTCGCTCCAGATATCGGTTGCAGATTCGTAGCTGAATTGCCGCTTAATTGCTCATACAAAAATTGTGTCGCAGCTGTTGGAATCGGCGATGCTGCTGGATCGACTTGATCCGTCTTAGTGGCGTCGCGCGGATAAATTCCGTTGTCGGCTTTGTAGCTTTCGAGCGCGGCCGACATCGCGGCAATTTCGGCTTCGGCCCGTGAGCGCGCCCCTTTCTTCTGCACATAACCGACCGTGCTCAGAATTAAACCGGCCAAGATGATAATGATCGCGATGACCAGGAGCACTTCGATGATCGTGAACGCGCGTGGAATGGCTCGTGTTCCTTCACGCACCATTTTTGTCATTCCGACCGGAGTGGAGGAATCTCTTACTATTTCTGAAATATTTAGAGATGTCTCGACTTCGCTCGACATGACAGAGGGTAAATCGTCTCTTCGTGGAGTCGCGTCTAAGTTTGCTGTTGCAAGCCCTGGATGATGCTGATGAGCGGCAGGAACAGCGCAATCACGATCGTGCCGACGACGAGCGCGAGAAACACAATCATGATTGGCTCCAACGCCGCGGTCATGGCTGCGACTGAGTTGTCCACTT
>WNGP01003563.1_pt1 | contig 13059 bp, 15 predicted proteins | sample 5407671 | NCBI WGS metagenome assembly WNGP01 (sample SAMN13153381, study PRJNA577476) | soil metagenome | isolation source: 40 cm soil or saprolite under Garry oak tree replicate 2 | place: USA:California | collected 2016-06-15 | reverse complement strand
CTCGAGGCCCCGATGCCCGGCAAGATCATCGCGATCTTCGTCGGGGCCGGCGACGAGGTCGAGAAAGACGCGCCTCTGCTGATACTCGAAGCGATGAAGATGGAGCACACCATCCGGGCACCCGCGCGGGGCCGGATCGCCCGGATCCTTTGCCGGGTAGGCGAGCAGGTCGGCGAGGGGGCCGAGTTGATCGAGTTCGAGGTTTCGGAAAAGGAGGCGGCGCCATGAGCTTCCCCAGGAAAGTGAGGATCGTCGAGGTGAGTCCCCGTGACGGCCTGCAGAACGAAGCGAGGCGGGTTCCGACCGAGGTCAAGATCGAGCTCATCCATCGGCTCGCCGAGGCGGGGCTGCCCGCGGTCGAAGCGGCCGCCTTCGTTTCGGCGAAATGGGTTCCGCAGATGTCCGACGGCGCGCAGGTCATGGCCGGCCTGCGCAGGAAGCCGGGCGTGGCCTACCCGGTGCTCGTGCCGAACCTACAGGGCTTCGAAGCGGCGTGCGCCGCGGGCGCGGAGGAGATCGCCGTATTCGGGGCCGCCTCCGAGACGTTCAGCCGGAGGAACATCAACTGCAGCATCGCGCAGAGCCTCGAGCGCTTCGCCCCGGTCGTCAAGGCCGCGCGGGCACGCAAGATGCGCGTGCGCGGCTACATTTCCTGCGCCGCGGGATGTCCCTACGAAGGCGAGGTGAAGCCGCAGGCGGTCGCCGCGCTGGCGGAAAAGCTCTACGAGATGGGCTGCTACGAGATCTCGCTCGGCGACACGATCGGCGTGGGAACGCCGGGACGCATCCGCGCGATGATCGAGGCGGTCGCAAAAAAGGTCCCTACGGCCAAGCTCGGCGGTCACTACCACGACACCTACGGACAGGCGCTGGCGAACATTTACGCCTCGCTCGAGGCGGGCGTGAGAACCTTCGACAGCTCGGTGGCGGGTCTCGGCGGCTGCCCCTACGCCAAGGGCGCTACGGGCAACGTCGCGACCGAGGACGTGGTCTACATGCTCGACGGTCTGGGCATAGAAACGGGCGTCGACCTGATGAAGGTCCTGCGGACCGGCCAGTTCATCTGCAGCGAGCTCGGGCGCGAGCCGAGCTCGAAGGCGGCGCGTGCGCTCGCGGCGAAGGGCTCATGAACCCGGACACGCGGCCCACTGGCGACGTTCCCTCCCCGTGCAACAACGTGTGCCGAATGAATCCGGATACGGGTCTGTGCGAAGGCTGCTTTCGCACGCTCGACGAGATCGCCGCCTGGTCAGTCATGAGCGACGCGGAGAAACGCAAGGTCCTGGCGCAACTGCCCCCGAGAAGGACATCGCGATGAAACTGCCGGAAAGCATCCAGGTCATCGAGCGCGGCTGGCTTTCCTCCAACAACGTCGTGCTGCATGCGCGCACGGGCGCTATAGTCGTCGATTCAGGCTACGGCGCCCACGTACCGCAGACGCTGGCGCTCCTCGAACGCGTCCTTGCGGGAAAAAAGCTCGCGCGCCTCGTCAATACGCACTGCCATTCCGATCATATGGGCGGCAATGCCGCGATCCAGGCGAAATACGGCTGCAGGACGAGCATTCCGGAAGGCGAGGCCGCGCTCGTCGATGATTGGGACGAGCAGGCGCTGATCCTCGCGATCGCCGACCAGCGCGCCGAGCGCTTCAGCTACGACGACACCTTTCGCGATGGCGACACGCTGCAGATGGGCGGGTACGACTGGCAAGTTATCGCCGCGCCCGGACACGACACCCACGCGGTGATGTTCCATTCGCCCGAGGCGCGCGTCCTGATTTCGGGCGACGCGCTATGGGAAAACGGCTTCGGCGTGGTCATCCCTCAGCTTTTCGGCCGCGACACCGCGCTCGCCGAGACGCGCGCGACGCTCGAAGCCATCGGCCGACTCGACGTCGACATGGTGATTCCCGGCCACGGCCGGCCCTTCGGCGACGCCGGTGCGGCGCTCGAGCGTGCGTTCTATCGCCTGGAGGGATACGAAGAGGACATCACGCGGCTTGCGCGCCACTGCGCCAAGGTGGTGGTCTCTTTTGCGCTGCTGGAAAAGCGCTCCATGCCGCTCGCCGAATTGCCGGCCTACGTCGCGCGCGTGCCCATCCTCGCCGAGCTGAACTCGCGCTACCTCCGTATGACGCCGGCGGCGATGGCGGAGTGGCTGCTCAATGAACTCGAGCGCGCCGGCGCGGCGCGTCGAAACGACGGCAGGCTGTATGCAACCGGGAATTAGTTGCGCCGACGCGCGCTCCAGTTGGCCACTTCGCGGTCGGCCCTACGGACAGTGCCGCTGAGGGAATTGCCGCTCACGCGGCCGACCAATTCCACCGGCCCGCGGTCGAGCGCCCCCGGGGGCAGCATCAGGCGCAGTTCCTCGCCGCGAAGCCTGCCATGGGAAACCGGGACGTCGCCTTGCCCGGTCAGCTCGACCGACCCGGACACGAACTGGAAAAGCTGGTGGAGAACGAGCCGGGTTCGCCGGGTTTTTCCCCCCGAACTCAACTCGAAAGTCCATTCGCCTTCGACCCGGGCCGGGACGATCCACAGGTACACCATGCTCTCCTTGCGCATGCCGACCTTCTTGTCCGGGGCGGGCATCGTCTGCTCCGCATCCGGACGCCACTCGCGCATATCGTAGTCGTGCGAGACCACGCGCGCGCCCGGTTTCAGCTCCGCCAGGATTTTCGGGCGCAACGCGATGTTGACGTCGGGCAGGAGATAGAGCGTCAGGACGTTCGCCTCGTGGAAATCGGTGTTGAACAAATCCTGCCGGAGAAACTTCACTCGATCGGCAATGCCCAGGCGGCGCGCTTCCTCGTTGGAGCGCTGCACCAGGCGCGGGTCGATCTCGACGCCGAACCCCTGCGCGCCGTGCCGTTGCGCGGCGGTGATCATGATGCGGCCGTCGCCCGAGCCGAGGTCGATCACCATCTCGCCCGCCTTCACCTGCGCCATGTCGAGCATCCTGTCGACGACTGCCTGCGGGGTCGGCACATAAGGCGTGTCGAGCTCCTTTTCCTGGGCTTGCGCGAATGCGGCGCAGGAACAGAAAAGCCGCACCGTAAGCAGCACCGGAGCGAGGATTCGCTTCGTCTCGAGAGTCGGCACCGCCAATACCTTCAGATCACCGCGTTCCGGCGCAACGCAGCGATTTCGGCATCGCGAAATCCGGCTTCGCGCAGGACTTCATCGGTATGCTCGCCGGATCCGGGCGCCGGGCGAACGATCGCGAATTCGAACTCGCTGAACTTGAGCGGGGGCGCCAGCTGCGTCAACCCCTCCCTGACGATAGCCATGCCGCGGGCGCGCAGGTGCTCGTTCTCCAGGGCCTCGTCCACGGTCAGGATCGGACTCACGCAACAATCCGCGCGGGCGAAGACCTCGGACCATTCATGCTGCGTGCGCGAGGCAAAGGACTCCTCCAAGCGTTCTTTCACCGGCCTTGCTTCCGCACCGTACACGATGTGTTTTCCTTTCAATTCGGCACAGCCGAGTATATCGCACAGCGTTTCCCAGAATTTCCGCTCGAGCGCCCCCACCGCCATCCAGCGACCGTCCCGCGTCCGGTAGACGTTGTAGCAGGGCAGCCCCCCGTCGAGCATGCCCGAGCCGCGGGCCGGCGTCTTTCCATGCTCGAGAAATCCCAGAAGAGGAAAGATCGCGTGCGCAAAGACGGCATCGGTCATGGCGACGTCCACATGCCGGCCGCGCCCGGATGATTTTGCGTCGATCAGCGCGGCGAGAATTCCCATCACCGGGGTGAGCGTCCCCCCGAGCAGATCGGCGATCTGGAAATTCGGGACGACCGGCGCCTCGGCGGTCCCGATCTGGTCGCCGACGCCGGCGTAGCCGATGTAGTTGATGTCGTGGCCGGCGCGCTCCGCGTAAGGTCCGTCCTGTCCGTAACCGGTGATCGAGCAATACACGATCCGCGGATTCACCGCGGCAAGGGCTTCGTAGCCGACGCCGAGCTTCGCCATGACGCCGGGACGGAAACCTTCCACGACGACGTCCGCTTTCTTCGCGAGCCGCAGAAGCACCTCGCACCCTTTCGGATTTTTAAGATCGAGCCGTATCGCGCGCTTATTGCGGTTGACGAGCCGAAAAAAATCCGACATGGGAGGAACCCCGCGTACGCGCCCCATCGAGCGGGAGTAGTCTCCTGCTTCCGTGTCCTCGACTTTGACGACGTCCGCCCCCAAGTCCGCGAGGTGCAGCGTCGCCATCGGGCCCGGAAGGAGCCGCGTCAGATCGAGGACGCGGATGCCGGAAAGCGGTTTCGCGCGCAAGCTAATCGACCGCAGTGGGGAAAACCTGTCCCAGCATCCAGTTCCTGATGGCGGCGACTGTCTCGGCTTCCTTGCCGAAGTAGCCGTGGGCGGCGAACGGCTCGCAGGGGTCGGATTCGGCCGGCTTGCCGCCGATCACCGTGATCAGGGGATAGGTCTTACCGAGACTCTCCGCGACGTTGTAGGGACAGGACCTGCAAGCGTCGTAGCGGTGATGAACGAAGAGGAGCGGCGCCTTGATCGCAGCGAAATCGAAGCTGGCTATGCCTATGCCGCCGCCGTGTCTCGGGCCGTAGAACACCGAGGAAGTGAGGATCACGCCGTCGATTGCGCTGCTCAATGCGCGGCCGGCGTAGGCGGCGGAAATCGTGCCGCGGCTCGTGCCGATCAGAAAAATCTTCGCGCCCGGAAAGCGCTGCCTTAGATCCTTGACCACCGCGGCGACGTCGGCGACGTGCGCGCGGCCGGTGCGGAAGCCGTCGTCCATCCCGAGACGCTGCTGGTCCGATGGCGAATCGACGACGGCGACCGCCACCTGCCTGTCCCGCAGCAGCGTGCGCGTGCGCACCAGAAAATTCCCATGCTGCCGGAATTTGACGGTGCCGCCCTCGACACGCAGGCCTAGCAAGCCCTCGCCTCCGGGAAAGAGCACCGCCACCGCCGCAGGCGGCGGCGCATCGTACAGCAGCAGATACGATTGCGTCGCGCCCGGCCGGCCCGAGACCGTTACGATTTCCTCCGCGACAGCGCCAAGCGGCGCTGCGAGCGCGAGCGACAACGCGAAGATCTGCCCGGTCCTACTCATATTTTTTCGCGTCCTCGATCGCCTTGCCGTCGTTCGGCAGCTCGCCGGGTTCTCTGAACGCAACTTCCCCGCGCAGCTTGGTGACATTTCTTATGCTGTCTTCTATCGCGTGCGCGAGTCCCGCCGATGGCGCACCGCGTATTTCGCATTGCAGGGTCATGCGGTCGGTTCCACCCGGATTGTCCACGACAAGGCGCGCCTTCAGGATTTCCCTGTGTCGCTTTGCGATTTCGGCAACCTGGGACGGATGCACGAACATCCCCTTTACCTTGGTGGTCTGGTCTGCTCGGCCCATCCAGCCGCGGATGCGGGTGTTGGTGCGGCCGCAGGGGCTGATTCCGGGCAATATCGCCGACAAGTCTCCGGTTCCGAACCGCATCAGCGGGTAATCCGGATTGAAGCTGGTGACGACCACTTCGCCGACCTCGCCTTCCGGGACGGGATCCCCCGTGCCGGGGCGCACGATCTCGAGGATCAGCGCTTCGTCGAGGATCATGCCTTCGAGCGCCTCGGACTCGTAGGCGATAAGGCCCAAATCCGCCGAGGCATACGACTGCAGCACGCGTATGCCGCGCTGAGCGCAAGCGGCGCGCAGCGCGGGCGGCAAATACTCGGCGCCGACGGCAGCTTTTTTGAGCGAAAGGATGTTCGCTTTCAATTCGTCGGCCTTCTCTACGATCAGCTTCAGGAACGAAGGCGTGCCGATGTAGGCACTGATGCCGAGGTCCATGATCGTCGCGACCTGCATTTCCGTTTGTCCCACTCCGCTCGGAACCACCGTGCAGCCGAGCGCGAGCGCGCCCGATTCGAGCATCGAGCCCGCCGGCGTGAAATGGTAGGCGAAGGCGTTGATCGCCAGGTCGCCCGGGCGGAATCCTGCCGCGAACAGGGCCCGTGCCGTGCGCCACCAATCGCGGCCGCGCCCTTCCGGTTCGTAGATCGGCCCCGGTGAGACGAAGACTTTGCCGAGCTGCGCGAGCGTTGCGTTCAGGCCGCCGAACGGGCGCTCGGCCCTTTGCAGCCCGGCGAGATCCGATTTGCGCGTGACCGGAAGCTTTGCCAGCGCGGCGCGGCCGGTGACACCAGCCGGATCGACGTCGGCGAGAATCCGCGCCCAGCCCGGAGCTTTCCGCTTCGCGTGCGCGACCTGGCCGGGAAGCGCGGCCATCAACAGACGTTCTCGCTCCTCAGGGTCGCGGGCTTCAAGGCTGTCGTAGTACTGCGGCATCGAATCGGTGGGGTGGCGCAAAAGCGGGCCAAAGCCGGATTTGGCGCAGGCAACATAGCACACAAAATCAGAATGGGTTATAAGAAACTAATCTTTGGTTTGTTCCCGTTTTCGCGGCGAGCCGGTAATTTCTTGCCCTCAAGGGGGAGCTCATGAATCCAACCGCCAAGGGCATCAGCGAAGACTGGTTGTCGGTCTGGATCGGCCTGCTCGTGTTCGTGCTCGCGCTCGGCATGCTCGCCGGAACGGACATCCTGGGCTGGGTCGTCACCACGGGCGTCTGGACCGATTTATCCAAAGCCCTCAACCCCGTCTCCAAGGCCTATTCGGCCTTGAGCGGAGTGGGCGCCCTGATCGCCACCTACGTCGCCCTCCTTGTCGTGATGACGGCGGGCGCGGCGGCGCTGAAAGCCGACCTCAAGCGCTTCGCGCTAGGCTTCACCGCGGTGTTCTGGATCAGCTACCTGTCCTGGATCGCGGGCAGCTACGCGAATTTCGCCGTGACCACGCCCGCCGACATGCAAAGGTTCGGCATAAGCTGGTCGTTGCGGCTCACCAACGAAGGCGGATTCATCCTCGCCCTGATCGCCGGCCTGATCATCGGGAATTTCTTTCCGGGTTTCGCCGCATGGATGAAGGAGGCCGTGCGGCCGGAGCTGTACATCAAGGCCGCGATCGTACTCCTCGGAGGGTTCCTCGGCATCATGGCGGCCACGCAACCGGTCCTGGCGAAGTCGGTCCTGTTCCGCGGTCTTGCGGCCATCATCGAGGCCTACCTGATCTACTGGGCTGTGGTGTATTTCGTCGCGCGCAAATGGTTCGGCTTCAGCCGCGAGTGGGCAGCGCCGCTCGCCTCGGGAATCTCGATCTGCGGCGTATCGGCCGCGATCGCCACGGGCGGCGCGATCCGCGCCCGGCCCATCGTTCCGATCATGGTGGCTTCGCTGGTGGTGATTTTCGCCGTGGTCGAGCTGTTGATCCTGCCGTTTGCCGCAAACGCATTCCTCTCGCATGAACCCATGGTCGCGGGCGCGTGGATGGGGCTTGCGGTGAAGACCGACGGCGCGGCCGTGGCGAGCGGCGCGATCACCGAGTCGCTGATCCTCGCCAGCGCCGCGTCCGAGGGCATCAACTACGCAAAAGGCTGGATACTCGGGACCGCTGCGACGGTGAAGATCTTCATCGACATCTTCATCGGCATCTGGGCGTTTATCCTCGCTTATATCTGGACTAACCATATCGAGGTTCGCCCGGCCGGCGACAAGGCGAAGATCGGCGAGATCTGGGAGCGGTTCCCGAAATTCATCCTCGGCTACGTGCTGACCTTCCTCGTCGTCCTGGTGCTCGCCTACGGAGCGCAGCCGCAGACGGCGGCCAAGATCCGCACGGCGATGGGCGAGGCGAACACTTTTCGCGTGATCTTTTTCATCATGACCTTCTTCACCATCGGAGTGATGTCCAACTTCAGGAAACTCTGGGAGGAGGGCATCGGCAAGCTCGCCGCGGTCTACGTGGTGTGCCTCTTCGGCTTCGTCATCTGGGTGGGCCTGGTGATTTCCTGGGTATTTTTCGCCGGAGTGAAGCCGCCGCTCGCGGGCAGTTGAAAGGGAGAAAGATCATGGAACAACCCAAAGTCGGCGAAGAAATGCGCAAGATGCCGGTCGAACCCCTGCTGCCGGTCGAGAAGAAGCTGATCGGCTGGAGCTTGGGGATAGGACTGGTTCTGCTCGTGATCCTGATTTTCGCGACGCGAAGCTGAACGAGGTAGTTTACTCGAACTTGACTCCCGTCTCGCGGATCACCCGCGCGAGGGCTTCCGCGTCCCGGCGCAGGAACGCGGCGAAGTCCGCGGGCGACCGGGACGCAACCGCCTCGGTGCCGGCGGGCGCGAGCACGGCCTTCAGCTTCGGATCCTGCAGCGCCTGCCTCGTCGTCTCGAACAGCCGCGCGACGATTTCCCGCGGCGTCGCTTTCGGTGCGAAAAATCCGTACCAGATGGAAACGTCGTAGTTCGCGAGTCCCGCTTCCTCCATTCCCGGCAGGCCTTCGACCAGCGGCGAACGCCCGCGCGTCGTGACGGCGAGCCCGCGCAGCTTGCCGGTGAGCACGTGCGGCATCACCGAAGGCGCCGTCGCGAAGGTCACCTGCGTGTCGCCGGCGAGCACCGACTGCACCGAGAGGCCCCCGCTCTTGTAGGGAATGTGGACCATCTCCACGCCTGCCAGCGCGTCGAAGAGCGCCGTCGCGAGGTGCGGGAGCGAACCGTTTCCAGACGTGGCGAAGTTGAGCTTGCCCGGACTTTTTTTCGCCTCGGCGATGAGCTCGCGAATCGACTTCACCGGCAGCGAGGGATGCACCGCGACCACGAGCGGCGAGCTCGTCACCTGCGTAATGGCCACGAAATCCCGTTCGGTGTCGTACGAGATGTTCTTGTTGACGATCGGGTTGATGATCATGCCGCTCTGGCTGGCGATCATGATGGTGTAGCCGTCGGGCGCCACCTTGGCCACGTACTCCGCGGCGAGGCTCGATCCCGCCCCCGGCTTGTTGTCGACGATGATGCCCTGGCCTAGCGCGCGCGTCAGCGGATTGCCCATCGCGCGCGCGATGATGTCGGCGGCGCCGCCCGGGGCAAAGCCGACGACGAGGCGGATGGGCTTGGTCGGGTACGACTGTGCTGACACCGTCGCGCACGCGCTCAGCAGGATAGCCAGCGCGATCTTCATGCCCAGTTTATGCGCCACGTGCGCGACGCGGCCAGATTTCCGGGTTGCGGGATTGATGTAGGACCGCGAGCACCGCGACACGAGTTGGTCGTACAACATAGAAAACGACATAGGGAAATCGCGATACCACAGCTCGCCGTACGTCACGATAGAGAACAGGGAATGCTTCGGGGAAACTGCGGACCGTTTCGAGCCGCTCGCGCAGCGACACCAAGAACTCGTCCCCGAGGCCGGGCCGTTGTGACTCGTACCACTCGAAAGTGGATTGGATGTCACGTTCAGCGCGAGGACGGAGAATGAACCGCCGAGTCATGCCGCCCGGCGGATTCTCGCGAAGACCTCTTCTAGGGTTGCGCCAGAGTCCGGATCGGCCTCGAACTCGGCAAGCCTGCGATCAAGCTCATCCTTCTGCCACTGAGTGAGCGGCAGCGCCTCAGGAACCGCAGAAATGCTGTCCCATATGGCTTCGACTAGGCGCACGCGTTCCGTAACGGGGAGTGCGAGAATTTCAGCGACGAGGTCAGATTTCATGTAAAGACCTTTATCTTAAGCGGCGACGTCACCCGAAGCGGCGCAGCCGCTCCCTGAGCTGTTCCCAGGAGACAACCTCGCCGCGCTCGGCCTGAGCGATGGCGGCAAGTAGCGCCTGCTCTTCCTCAGGCGACACATCAAAGGTCTCGTCGTCTTCGCGAGCGACTACGGTTACGACCGATCCTTCAGCCAAGGGCTCGCCTTCTAAAACGACTTTCCATCGACAATTTTTCCGGTTGCGACTTTCATGTCCGAAATACTACTCCTCGCGCGCGGGCAATGGCGTCAGCGGCAGGAACGAGCTGCGCGCGGCCAGCCTCGATCTTCTTGATACGCCGCTCCACCTCGACGGCCCAAGCATCTTCAATCTCGTTGTCCTGGAAAAGACTGGCAATCAAGCGATCCGCAAGCGCACGCTCGTCCGGGGAAAGCTTGAGCGCCTGAGCTTCCAGCATCTCGAGTTGACTTGACATAGACGACCTCGACTAGCGGTCATGAAACAACAAGCGCCAATAATACTCGCTCATCGACGAAGTTGCCGGCTGCCGTCATGCCATCCGGCGGATTCTCGCAATCACCTCTTCCAGGGCGCACCGGAGTCCGGATCGGCATCGAACTCGGCGACCCTGCGATCAAGCTCATTGTCCCAGATTGCTTCTGCTGCGCGTTTCATGTCTGGAATCCCACTCCTTCGCGCGCCGGCCGCACCCCTTAGGCTCCAGAGTTTTCTACTTGCGATCGATTCGCGTCTCCAACTCCATGTCCTTTTGTTCGCCCAACTGAAGTCTCGGTCCGCGCCGGGAGTTCATGTCCTCGCAAAGAGCCGTACGCAACGCACTAAAGGCATCCACGACTTTTGCATGCCAGTCTCTAGGCTCTCGCTGCTGGTTTGACGCTTCTAGGGAGTTTCTCGCTGCGAAGAACTTATCTCTTGCGTCCTCGGACAAGATTATTCCGCCTTCACGGTAGTACCAATCGGTGAGTTGTTCGGCGAGCGCATATGCCGATTGAGCCGTAAGCATGCCGATACGACGACGTGATGTAGTCTCCGTTAGTTTCCAGAGTTTTCGATAGTCCTGAAGCCTTTGTTCCAGCAGCTTCGTTTCATAAGCGTTTACCCAAAGCTTTAAGTTCTCAACGACCTGATCGATACGTTTTGCTTTCAATGTTACCCATGCCGCAATTGCACCGGAAGCGAGACCCCCAAGAGTTCCGAGAAGCGCTGCTACGACTTCCTTTTCCATCTTTCGCCCTCCCAGGGTCGTCCATGCAGTGAAGATCAGAGCGCGATACCCGGCAGCTCTTGCCTGATGGACGCACGCGATTCGCGTTCATGAGGCCTCATGTGCGGCCCAAGCGTCTGAGTTCAGAGGGGCCCCGTGGCTTGATCGAGATACCTATTTGGAACGAAGGATTCGGCGGCATTAGAACTTGGTACTACTTTTCTCGACCGGTACGATCTTGCACGAACCGATGGCTCCCCCGAAGCTAAAACTTAGATCCTTGCGGTCTATGTAGCCCGTGAATTCCTGGGCACCTAGTTTCCGGATTTGCATACGAGCTGGTGTGAACACTACTTCTATGTCTTGACTGTAGGGTCGACCGTTAGGGGCTAACCCCCGCCAGACACCTTTGGTGGTCTGCTGGTCAATCTCAAAAATATACCGCCACACCATCCCTGCCCCGACGCCTTCGCAGGAAAACCCTATGTCTTGGGAACTAGCAGCAGTACAAACTGCAAACAAACATATTGCGAGTAAATATTTCATGGACCTCCCTTCCAGCACTTGATGCCGATCTTCATCGGTAGCTATGAGCGCGAGATGTTAGAGAAATTGGGTTCAGCACTCGCGATGATATGACGCCTTACGAGTCTCCGGGTGCCATCAAGCCAGCCACCGCTTTCTGCGGCGGTAGTGCTTGACATCCTTGAAGCTCCTGCGCGCGCCCGAGGAAATGCCGAGATAGAACTCCTTCACGTCCTCGTTCGCGGCGAGTTCTGCGGCGGCGCCGTCCATCACCACGCGGCCGTTCTCGAGGATGTAGCCGTGGTCGGCGTAGCGCAGCGCGACGTTGGTGTTCTGCTCGGCGAGCAGAAAACTCACCTTCTCCTTTTGATTGAGGCTCTTCACGATCTCGAAGATCTCCTCGACGATCTGCGGCGCGAGCCCCATCGAAGGCTCGTCGAGCAGGATCATGCTCGGATGGGCCATGAGCGCGCGCCCGAGGGCGGTCATCTGCTGCTCGCCGCCCGAGGTGTAGCCGGCGAGCGCGCCGCGCCGCTCTTTCAGCTGCGGAAAGTAGCCGTACACCTTTTCCAGGTCCTGCTTGAGCTGCGCCCGGCCCGCGCTGCGCGTGTAGGCCCCGGTGAGGAGATTTTCCTCGACGCTGAGATGCGCGAAGCAGTGGCGCCCTTCCATGACCTGCACCACGCCGCGCCTCACCAGCTCATCGGGGCTCAGCCGGTCCACTCGAGCGCCGCGGAATTCGATCGACCCCTTGGTGACCTCGCCGCGCTCGGCGCGAAGCAGGTTGGAGATCGCCTTGAGCGTGGTGGTCTTGCCCGCGCCGTTCGCGCCGAGCAGCGCCACGATCTTTCCTTCGGGCACAGCAAGCGACACGCCCTTCAGCACCAGGATGACGTGGTCGTAGACGACCTCGATGCTGTTGACGCTGAGGTAGGCTTGCTGGGATTCGGGTTTCGGGACGGCGGACATAGCCCTCACCCTAACCCTCTCCCGCGAGCGGGGGAGGGGACGGGAAATGATGTGCTCAGCCTTCCTTCGAGCAATCTCGCGGGGTGATGCCCTTCTCCTTGGCGTATTTCGCCGCGGACTCCTCGATCATGGGCCGCACGATCGACTGGTCGGAGGTGATCCAGTCGGTGATCGTATTCCACTTCGCGCCGTCCCACTGCAGGAACTTCACCGACCCGCCGCCCTCGTGGTCCATGCAGGACACTTTCAGCGCCTGCATGAATCCGGTGGCGCCGAGCTGCTTCAACTTCCTGTCGTCGATGTTGAGGTTCTCGAGCCCCCAGCGGATCTCGTCGCCGGTCATCGGCTTCCCTCTGCCATACTTTTCCTGGGCCGTGCGGATCGCCTCGGTGGAGATGATGCCGAACACCACGCCGCGGTTGTAGTAGATGCTGCCGACGCGGCTCTTGTCCTCCATCTCGCCTTTACCCTTGGCGTACACGAACTTCTCGATCTCCTTGACCACCGGATAGTTGCTGCCGGAAACGTTGAACGCCGCAGCGATGTAGCCCTTGGCCGCATCCCCCGCCGGGATCACGTCTTCCTCGGCGCCGCTCCACCATACGCCCACGATCCTGGTGCGCGGGAAGCCGATTTTCGCGGCGGCCTTGAGCGCGGTCGGATTCATCACGCCCCAGCCGCGCAGGATCACCCAGTCGGGCTTGATCTGGCGGATCTGCAGCCACTGCGCCTGCTGCTCGTTGCCCGGGTGCGCGACCGGGATGTGG
>WNGP01003561.1_pt1 | contig 13063 bp, 10 predicted proteins | sample 5407671 | NCBI WGS metagenome assembly WNGP01 (sample SAMN13153381, study PRJNA577476) | soil metagenome | isolation source: 40 cm soil or saprolite under Garry oak tree replicate 2 | place: USA:California | collected 2016-06-15 | reverse complement strand
CGCAGCGTTCGAACGGCAACCTGGAGGGGACGGGGATCACCGATGGGACCTACGACCTGTACGCGGCCCTCGGCGGCGCCCCCCTGGATTCGCTCGGCTCGATCATGGTGTCGAACGGCGCCTTCCACGCGCGCATCGGGCCGGACCCGGTGCAGCAAATCGTGCTCCTCTCCTACGCTTCGGTCAAAGCTTTCCCGGCGAGCTGACCGCGACCGTCACCGTCCTTGACGGTGACGCTGAGCAGGGACGCGCCGAAAGGAAGATTGGCATGGCGCAAGAACGGGATCTCTGCCCTGAAGATCCGCGTCAGCAGGCCGTTGGACCAGGCCGGATGGAGATCATTTTCGGTTTTGACGTCCTTGAAGCGGCGGTAGACCTTCAGCCACAGCCGTCCGAGGACGATCACCGGGAACAGCAGCGTGCTGACGTAGCTTTGGCGCTCGAGGCGCAGCCCGGCCCCTTCGACCAGCCGCCGAAGGCTTCCTGCCGTGTAGCGGCGCTTGTGGCCGGAGATCTCATCCTGCAGGCTCCACAGCCAGCGGTGGGCCGGAACGAAGACGAACAGTCGTCCCCCAGGTTTGAGCACCCGGGCCCATTCCTGGAGCGCACCACGATCATCGTCCATGTGCTCGAGGATGTCGACCGCGGTCAGCACCTCGAAGCTCGCGTCCCCGAAGGGCAGCGCCATGGCGCTGGCCTTGCGGACGTTGCGGCAACCCCGCTGGCGGCAAAACTCGAGCGCTTCGTCAGAAAGCTCGACGCCCTCCACCATGCCGTAGGGCTGCATCTCCTGCAGCATCAGCCCGGTGCCGCAGCCGACGTCGAGAATATGCAGGTCGGTGCGCCCGCGGTAGCGCTGCTCGATCCAATCGAGCACCATCTTCCTCCGGCTGGAGAGCCACCAGTGGCGTTCCTCGGTCTCGAAGAGGATGCGGTACGTGTGTCCGTGCATCATGCCGGCAGCACCCCGCGCCCCCGCCAGGAATTCTGGTTGCGCCAGGAAATCTCGATGTCGCGCAGCTGGCTGCGCTTGAACCAGGCTTCGAAGTCGTCGCGACGCAGGTAGAAGGCCGTGGGGGCGACCAGGTGATCGAAGACGATGTTGTAGTTCTGCCGGAAGCTGAAGGCCGCGAGGCTGTAGAGATAGTCGTGCATCGGCAGGCGCTTGAACACCGGCGTCGACCGAAGCGGCTGGTAGATCCCCCGCACCGCACCCTCGAGCAGCACGGCGAGCGGCCATGCGATGCCGCGTAGCACCGGCGGCGGCAGCTTGCTGGTCAGCCCCCGGCGCAAGGGGTCGATGACATGCGCGACGACGCCGTTGTTCTCGGCCCCATAGACCCACGCGAAGATGGTGCCGCCCGGCTTGAGCACGCGGAGCAGCGATCGGAATCCAGCCTCGGGATCGGGCAGGTGATGCAGAACCCCGATGGAGTAGATGAAATCGAAGAGCGGCCCGCGAAAGGGCGGATTGTAAATGTCCGCCTGGACGATGTGCACATTGGGCAGCGCGCGAACGTTTGCCTGCGCGCTGAAAACGGCGTCGCTGAGATCGATGCCGATCACCGCCCGGGCGCCGAAGCGCGACGCGAGGTAGGCATGGCGTCCCATGCCGCAACCGGCATCCAACACCAGCTTGTCCCTGAAGAAAGACGCCGGCAGCGGAGCGATCCAATCGAGAAACTGCGCCTCATATTCCGCGTGCATCTCCCGGAAGTGCTGCCACTGCCAGCCGAACGCCTCGGCGGTCTGCCGGCTGGCCACCGAGAGGGCCGGCGGTAGCAGCCGGGGGACGCCCCGATCGATCGGATAGCGGTGTCCCGATCGACAGACCAGCTCGCCGGCCTCGATTTCGCCGCCCAGGTCCATCGGATCCCTCCCCCTCCGGAGGAGGGCAGGGTGGGGGCTCAGGGAGGGGGCCTCCAGCGAGAGGTCGCCGCGACAGACCGGACAGGCCAGGTAGTCGAGCAGCGCCGGCTTCAAATGGTGGCTTCTGCCGGTCGAGCTGCGGCCGCCACCCAGGTATCCTGCCAGCGGCTGAAAATGAACAGCGTCCAGAGCTGCTTTCGGTTGTCGCGCCGCCCGGCGAGGTGATCGTCCAGCAACTGGCGCACCGCTTCGGGGCGGAAGAAGCCATCATGCTTGATCCGATCCGGATGTAGGGCTTCCAGCAGCGGCTCCTTGAGCGGTCCCAGAAACCACTTCGCCACCGGAATGCCAAACCCCTTCTTGCTGCGGTGCAGGATGTCGGCGGGCAGGCGATCGCGCATCGCATGTTTGAGCAAAAACTTGGAGCGCAGCCCGCGGAGTTTGAGCGAGATCGGCAAGCGCAGGACATAGTCGACCACCTCGGCATTGAGCAGCGGCACGCGCGCCTCGAGCGATGCCTGCATGCTGGCGCGGTCGACCTTCACCAGGATGTCGTTTTCGAGATAGAGCTTCATATCCAGGTAGAGGACCTGGTTGAGCGGATCGCGAGCATGCTGCCGGGCAAAGTGCTCGGCGATGGTGTCGGGCGCGCCGGCCCTACGGATCGCTTCCTGGACATCGGTCGTCAGCAGCCGCGATCGCTCCTCTCTGCCGAAGGCCCCCAGCCAGGTCGCATGCCGCTCCGCCGTCGGCAGCCGGGCACCGCTGACGAAACGGCGCAGCTTGAAATCCAGGCTGATGTTGTCCGTCGAGATCGGCAGACGGTCGACGATCGAGGGCACGATCCCGCGGCGCACAAAACCGGGCAGCATCCCGTAGTAGCGCACCAGCCGGTGCGCCTGAATGGTGGGATAGCCGGCAAACAGCTCGTCTCCGCCGTCGCCGCCGAGCGCCACCTTGACGTGCTGGCGGGTGAACTTCGAGAGCAGCAGCGTGGGAAGAATCGAGGCATCGGCAAACGGCTCGTCGAGGCCGGCCGTCAGCTCGGGCAATAAGCCAAGCAGGGTCTCCGGCTCGAAGGTCATCTCATGGTGGTTCAAGCCGAGGTGCTCGGCCACCCGGCGGGCGTGCGCCGATTCGTCGAAGGACGGATCGCTGAACCCGATCGAGAAACTATTGACGTTGCCCGGGCTGAGCTCCGCCATCATCGCCGCCACCGTGCTCGAGTCGATGCCGCCCGAGAGGAAGACGCCCACCGGCACGTCGCTGATGAGCTCGCGGCGAATCGCCGACTTGAGAACCGCCCGCAGCCCTTCGGCGTGCTCCCCGAGCGACCGGCCGCCGGCGCCCTCCATTTCGCTTGGGCTCAGGTCGACGTCCCAGTAGCGGTCGACCCGGATCCCTCCGTCGGATTGACGCCACTTGAGGAGGTGACCCGGTGGCAGCTTGGCGATCCCCTTGAAGATGGTGCGCGGGCTGGGCACGTACTCGAGCGCGAGGTAGTCGTCGAGCGCCACGGGGTCGAGCTCGGGCGTGACCCCGGGTGCTGCCACGATCGCTTTCAGCTCCGAGCCAAAAAGGAGCCGGCGTGGCTCGGCCATGTAGTAGAGCGGCTTGATCCCCATCCGGTCACGCGCCAGCAGCAGGGTGCGCTTCTGACGGTCCCAGATGGCGAAAGCGAACATGCCGTTGAGGCGCTCGACGAAGCCGTCACCCCATTGCTCGTAGCCGTGCACGATGACCTCGGTGTCGCTGCGCGTCCGAAACCGGTGGCCACCGGCGATCAGCTCGTCACGAAGCTCCGGATGGTTGTAGATCTCGCCGTTGAAGACGATCCATAGCGTCTGGTCCTCGTTGGCGATGGGCTGGTGTCCCCCTTCCAGGTCGATGATCGACAGCCGCCGTATGCCGAGCCCGACGCCGTCCAGGAGGAGAAGGCCTTCGTCATCCGGCCCACGATGGGTGATCGCCGCGCACATGCCCGCGATCGACGAGCGGCTCGGCGGCACGCCCGGGCCGGCGGCGATCCCACAGATCCCGCACATTAGATGATGGTCAGGAGCCGCGAACCACGGCGGCTTCGCTGGATCGCAGATTGCGGGCGCGATACGTCCGCGGGCCCATGCCGGCGTCGACCACCTGGCGCACGACATAGGTTGGTTTGCCCTGTGACTCGTGATAGGTGCGAACGCCCAGCTCCGCCAGCAGCCCCATCAGCAGGAACTGCACCCCGACGATGGCGAGGAAGACGGCCAGCAACAAGAGAGGGTTGTTGTGCGCCTCGGCGTGCGGCGGAAACACCTTTTCGAGGATGACGACCACTCCCGCCAGGAAGGCGAAGAACCACGAGACGAAGGCGATCGTCCCGAAGAGGTAGTTCGGCTTGCTGGAGAAGCTACCCAGGAACTTCGCCGTCATCAGGTCCAGCAGCACTCGCAGCGTCCGGGAGAGACCGTACTTCGACTTGCCGAAGCGACGCGGATGGTGGTCGACTTCAAGCTCGGCGACCGAGGCCCCCGCCCAGGCGGCATACGCCGGAATAAAACGATGCATCTCACCGTAAAGGCGAACGCTGTCGAGGACCTCGCGACGGTATGCCTTGAGCGTGCAACCGTAGTCGTGGAGATCGACGCCGGTAATGCGGGAAATCACGGAATTCGCGATGCGCGACGGAACGCGACGCATGAGCGAATCCTTTCGGTCTTTCCGCCAGCCGCTGACGACGTCGTAGCCCTGGTCGAGCCGTGCGAGGAGCCGGCCGATGTCGGCGGGATCGTTCTGCAGGTCGCCGTCCATGAAGACGAGCGCCTCTCCTTGGCTGTAGTCGATGCCGGCCTGGAGTGCCGCTGTCTGGCCGAAGTTTCGTCGGAACTGGACGATGCGAACCTGTGGATCCGCTTGCACGATCGCGGTCAGGCGCTCGAAGGTCCCATCGGTGCTGCCATCGTCGACGTAGACGATCTCGCAGCTCCGGCCGAGCCCTTCGACGGCGGCGCGAAGGCGCTCGTGGAGCAGCGGCAAGGTCTCCTCCTCGTTGAGCAGCGGGATCACGATCGAGACGGCCGGAGGCTCGCCCGATATGGCCGGTGAACCGCTGTCTGCCCTCGACCTCGAGACCGTGCTCATGCGGGCACCCGTTCCTGGATGGAGGCGAGCTGGGCAACCAGTCCGGCTTCCAGCTGCCATTCGGCTCTGAAACCCAGCGCCGCTTCGGCCGCCGAGCAGTCGGCGTACGTGTGCCGCGCATCGCCGGCTTGCTGGGGGGTTACCTTCCGCTTGAGGCGGCGGCCGGTCAGCGTTTCCAGCAGGTGAATCACGGCGTTGAGTGTGACGCGGTTGCCGCCGCCGATGTTGAACACTCGGCCGGCGTTCTGCGCCGCCGAGGAGGCGGCGAGCAGGTTTGCCCGCACGATGTCGGCCACGTAGGTGAAGTCGCGAGTCTGTTCGCCGCCGCCATAGATTTCGAACTCGGACCCGTCGAGCAGCGCCGTGCAGATTTTGTGAAAGGCCATGTCGGGACGCTGACGCGGACCGTAAACCGTGAAGTAGCGGAGAGAGACGGCGGGGATCCCGAAGGTTTGCGCATAGAGCCGGCAGAGGTGTTCGGCGGCGAGCTTGGTCGTTCCGTAGGGAGAAACCGGGGTGGGCAGCGCGCGCTCCGATGTCGGCAGCTCACGCGTATTGCCGTAGATCGACGAGGAGGACGCGAACACGAATGCCTGCACGGGGGCGCGCCGAACCGCTTGCAGCAGGCGCTGGGTAACCAGGATGTTGTTCACGACGTAACTGGGAAAATCCGTGTCCCAGCTGGCGCGCACCCCCGCCTGGCCGGCTTGATGAAAGACGTGGGTGATGCCGTCCAGGAGGCGGCCAAGGTCGCCCGTGGCCAGGTCCATTTCGACGAATTGAAAGTTCGATTGTCCGCGGAGCTGGAGCAAATTGCGCTCCTTGATCAGCCGCGGATAGTACTCGACAAAGCTGTCCACGCCGACCACCGGGTAGCCGGCCTGGACCAGGCCTTCGGCGAGGTGCGAGCCGACGAAACCGGCCACGCCTGTGACCAGGCAGCGAGCGGGCCCCAGCGCTCGGGCGCCTTTCGGCTGGCGGCCCCTCGACGTGATAGGAGTCAACCGCATGGTTGTTCGCTAAGCATAGCCCGGGAGTGGCCGTTGACCGATACACTTGGGGCCATCGCAGTCCGGCGTCTCCTCCGGCCGTCGTTGCTCGTTTTCCTTCTTTACCTGGTCCTGAGCTTCCTCCTCTTCAGCCAAACCTGGTTGGCGCCCGCCACCCGGCTGGTCTACGGGGAGGCCGATGTCCGCGAGGTCACCTGGTTCATGGGCTGGACACCCTACGCGCTCGCCCACCTGCAGACGCCCCTCTTCAGCACCCATATCGATTACCCGACGGGCGTCAACCTGATGTGGAATACCGCATTGACCGTCCCCGCCCTGGTGCTATGGCCGCTGACCTGGGCCTTCGGACCGGAGGTGTCGACGAACGCGGCCATCACTCTGGCCCTGGCGGTCTCGGCATGGGCGGCGTACCTGGCCGCCCGCCGCTACGTTCGAAGCCGCCTGGCGGCCGTCGTCGCGGGGCTCGTCTACGGCTTCAGCCCGTTGATGATGTCGCAGTCACCAGGGCACATCCACATGACAATTGCCTTCTTTCCCCCGCTGGTCCTGCTCGCATTCGATGAAATCCTGGTCCGGCGCCGATATCCGAGCGCCTTGATCGGCGCGGGCCTTGGCCTGGCGGGGGCGGCACAGCTGCTGATCGGCGAGGAGGTCCTGGCGCTGACCGCCATCGTCGTCGCGATCGGGCTTGTCGTCCTGGCGGTGCTCTTTCGGCCACTGGTCACCAGCCGGTTGCGTGACCTTGGGCTGGCCGTAGCGGCCGGAGCCGTCGTCTTTGCCGTGCTCGCCATCTACCCGCTCTGGGTGCAGCTGTTTGGGCCCGAGCGGGTGGTCGGGGTGCTCCCCGATCCCTATGCCAACAACGTCCTCGCGTTCCTGGTGCCCACCCGCTGGCAGGCTCTCGACGTCGCGCCCGGGCTGGTGCACCTCTTCGCCGGCCGGAACATCATGGAGGAGGGCGGAGCCTACGTCGGGGTACCCCTTCTGATCCTGCTACTGGCGGTCATGGTCGCCTTCTGGTCGAAAGGCATCGTGCGGCTTGCCAGCATCCTGGCGATCGTCGCCGCCATCCTGTCGATGGGCAGCCACCTGCAGGTCGGCGGCAGACACACGCGTATCCCGCTGCCCTGGATCGTGCTCGAACACAGTCCGCTGCTCAAGAACATCGCGCCTCCTCGCTTCATGCTCTTCAGCTACCTGATGATCGCGATCCTCATCGCCATCTTTGTCGACTGGGCGCTCTCTCGACCGGGAGCCAACCAGCGCTCTGCTTGGGTGGCCGTCGCCGTATTCGCCCTTGTGCCGCTCCTCCCCAGCGTCCCCTACCCCACCGACGCGGCTGTCACTCCATCCTTCTTTCTCGGGGGAGCGGTTCGACGCATTCCGGCGGGTGGCGTCGTACTGGTCGCGCCATTCTCCCGATCCTTCACCTCGGAGGCCATGATGTGGCAATCCGGAGCCGGAATGTCCTTCCGTATGCCCGAGGGCTATGCCTACCGCCCCGGACCGACCGGACCGACGCGCGATCCACCGCCTTCCGCGCTTCAGACCCGGATGTACTCGATTTACTATGACCTGCCGCGCTCCGCGCTGTCGTCGGACGAGCTGCAGCAGATGCGGAGCGACCTCGCGGGAATGGGCGCCGGCACGATCGTGGTCGGGCCGGAGCCTCGCGAGCAGGAAATGGTCGACCTGTTCACCGAACTGCTGAGCCGGGCGCCGGAGCAGACCGGCGGCGTCTCCGTGTGGTGGTGATTCTCCCCCGCTTAGGCGGGAGGATTGGGTGCGGGCTCTATCGCTTCACGAGCGAGAGCGCGAAGTGCAACACGGGAACGCCCAGCCAGAACGGCAGCAGATTGAGCCAGAGGGTCGAGCTGATCCACAACCAGGCGCGCTGACCCAGGAAACCGATTACCGGTACGCACAGCAGGGCGGCCAGCACGACGCCGGCACTGATCCGCCCCGAGCCGCTGTAGTTCGCATAGGAGGCCGCCTGCAGCAACACCACGAAGAGCAACACGTGGGCGAGCAGGACCAGGATGTCGCGTTTCACGATCCCGCGAGCGAGCGCAACCAGGGCCGTCACACCGCACACCACGGCGGGGATCACCACGGACCTGATCTGGTCCATCTGCTCCACCGTCATGATCGCGCCGCGCCAGTGCCAGATTCCCTGGAACGGCAGTGCGGTGAACTGCAATCCCGCATCGCCCTGCGGACCGAGCCACAGCAGCAAGAAGGCTTTCCAGGCGGCGAGCGGGACCAGCGCGATGGCCAGGAAGACGAGCGCCTTTCGCCAGTTGGCGCGTACGCGTTCGCCCAATCGGGCGATCGCCGGTCCTCGAGCCAGGAGCGAAGCGCCATAGAGCACGGTGAACAGCGCCGTGGTCTCGCGTGTCAGGGCGGCCAGGGCAAAGATGGCGGCGGCCGGCAGCAGCCAGGCCTGGTCTCCCCTCCCCTCGCGGGGGAGGGCAGGGTGGGGGTCGGACATACGATCGAACAGCAGCACGGCAACCGCGACCAGTCCGTAGGCGAGGGGTTCGCTCAAGTCACGCTGCAGCCCAAAGAAAAGACCTGGATAGAAGCCGTATATGAGCGCGAACCAGGGCGAGACGCGCTTGCGCCTCAGCCAGGCTGCGAGCGCCGCGGCGCCGCCAGCGAGCGCGAGCCAGTTGACGAGGATGAGCGTGTAGGGGATGAGTCCGGGTTGGCCGAGCCCAAGCGCCCGCGCGACCATCGGATACAGGATCCGCGTGTAGCGGTAGGTGTTGGCGTCCATGTAGTAGCGCGCGTTGACCGGGTCGACAGCGAGGTAGTAAAAGAACTGGCTGTCGTAGCCGCCGGCGTCGTTGGCGACGCGCGGATCCGACGTGATGACCGAGCTTGCATGGCTCTGATTGAGCAGGGTCCGGCTTCGGTACGTGAAGTCCATCGCGTCGTGTCCCAGGCCGAAGAACGCGAGCAGCCAGACGCCGTAAATGACCAGGACCACAACGCCAACCGCCCAAGGCGAACGGAGTCCTTCCTCCCACGCCCGGTTGCGGAGGGGACCACCCTGGACTTTTTTTCCCCTCTCGGCGAGATCAGGGTGGGGGCCCGACACGTTACCGGCTACTATACGCGGCGTTTCGGTGCGCTTCCGGTCGTCGACCGCGCAGCCATGAGGCCACTGATGCGGCCGCGGTTCAGCTTGCTAGGTCATGCCTCGATTCGGTTACATGGCCGGATGCCCAAACTACGACGCGTTCTCGGTGGCGCGTTACTGACGGCAGCCGCGATTGCGCTGACCGTGAAAGGAGCGCTCATTAGCCCGATCGGCGCGCTCGTTCCGACGGATCAGCTTCAGCATGACCTCCGCGACGCCAGGGACGCAACGCTGACCCAGTCGAAGACGGTGCTTACCCAGGCTCAGCAACGACTGGTCGCCGCGATCGTCCGTGCCCCGTCTGAGGTATCGCCATCGGCGGCGCCAACGTCCAACGACCAGGTGGCCGCTGCTGAATCGAAGGCTTGGGAGGATCCCGAGCCGAGCGTCCGGGGTGCTGCCCACGTCAACGCGCAGCGGATTCTCCGCGAGGCCGCGCTTCGTCACCAGCTCGATCCCAAGCTCGTCCTGGCGGTCTCTTACTGGGAGAGCGGCTGGGACCAGTCGCGAGTCTCCCAAACTGGCGCGGTCGGACTGATGCAGGTCGAACCGGCGACGGCGCAGGAGGCCGGCCCGGCGCTGCTCGGCCGGTCGGTCGATATCACGGACGCGTACGACAACGCCGACGTGGGGACGGCGGTTCTGAAACAGGACTTCAACGCGTTCCACGATCCGGCCATGGCGCTGGCCGCCTATTACCAGGGCCCCACGAGCCTGCGCGCGTACGGCATGTTCCCGGATACGCAGCAATACGTCCAGGGGATCCTCGACCTGGCGGCTCGGATGAATTAGGGGAGTTTCGCTCCCCTGCTTACCGGACTAGGAACGTTTCTCTCCCCCGCTTGCTGGACTAGGAACGTTTCCCTCCCCCGCTTGCGGGACTCGGAACGTTTCCCTCCCCCGCTTGCGGGACTAGAAACGTTTCCCTCCCCCGCTTGCGGGACTAGGAACGTTTCCCTCCCCCGCTTGCGGGGGAGGGCAGGGTGGGGGCTCTCTGCTGGCGAATGATCGCCTGGCAGAGCGCCACATCGCGAACCGCGTCCTCGGCGGTGGTGCGCGGCTCCCGGTCCTGGGTGATACTCCCGTAGAACTCCAGGAGCTCGCGCTTGAAGGCCGACTCGAACGAGATCGTCTCGACGGTCCGCCACGAGCGCGGGCCCTCCTGGCTTCCACCCTCCAGCACCAGCTCGACCGGCGTGCCGCGCAGGAACGGCGAGGGAAAGACGAGCGTCGCCCGCCGCTCCGGATAGAAGAACGCGAACTCCTGCTGGTAGCGGGCCACCCCGTCGGCCAGGTTGACCCAGTGCATCGCGGCCGCTACCTGTGGAAAGGCGAGGAACAGCGAAATTCCCTCCTGCGCCACGCTCGCAAAGCGGAGCGCGATCGGCTCGCCCAGCAAGGCGCGCATCAGGTTGATGTCGTGGATCATGCTGTCCAGCAGCGAATGCCGGTAGGCATAGCGCAACACCGGGTCTGTGACCTGGATCGCCGCCGTGACCCGGGCCTCGTCGTCCGCCTGCAAGGTCGCCACCGTCCTGGCGTCGATGTCCGTGCCGCGGACGATCGGGTAGTGCGCGACGTACCACTTCAGCGGATACTCCGCGGTCGTGGAGCGGGCGAAGCGCAGCGGACGCAGGTCCCGGAGCTCGTCCCCCATTCGCTCGACCGCGGGATCGTAGCGTTTCATGTAGCCCACCATCAGGCGAACGCCCGCCTTCTTGCCGGCCGCGATGATCGCCTGGCCTTCCGCCTCAGAAAGCGCGATCGGTTTCTCGATGAAGACGTGACGTCCGGCCTGCGCCGCCGCTACCGCCATGGGCTCGTGGCTGCCGGTCGTCAGTACGAGGACGGCGTCCAGCGGGACCTCGAGCAGTGCCGTCCAATCGGTGAAACGGCGGTCGACGCCGTACGCCTCCCCAACGGAATCGACCACGGTCCGCGACAGATCGCAGACGGCCGCGATCTCGTACCGGTCGCTCAGCTCCCGCAGGTAATGCAGGTGCATCACCTGCGCGATCAGTCCGCATCCGATGACACCAACGCGCAGTCGGGGCTGAGCCAAGCTGCGCGCGACTATACTCCGACCACCGATGACCGGTCAATCCATCGCGTGCCAACCGACCTGAGCAAATCGATCGCCGTCGCCAGCGCACCCGTCTCCTTCGGCGCCTTTGAAGTCACGGTCGGCGTCGACCCGAACGTCCCCGACGCGGTTAGCGTCCTCGATGCGGTGCAGCGTGACGGCTACGACGGCATCGACCTGGGACCGATCGGTTACCTGGGGACACGGGACGATTTGCGCGAGCACCTGCGGAGTCGCGGGCTGTACCTATCCGGCGGATACATGCCCCTGCCACTCTCGGATCCGGCCGGCATGGAACCCGCGGTCGCCGAGCTCACAACCCTGCTCGATCTGTTCGATAGCGCGAAGAGCCCCGACCACGTTCCGGCGCCCAAGCCGACGCTGGCGGACGCCGGTTCGGCCGCACGCCGGCTGGCACCGGGGCGGGCCAATTCGGACCGCAGCCTCGGGCTGCAGCCCGAAGGCTGGGATCGCCTCGCCGCCAACCTGGAAGAGGCCGTCGCGCTCTGCCGCGCGCGCGGCTACGAACCGACCTTCCACCATCACGCGGGAACGTATGTCGAGGCGCCATGGGAGATCGAGGAGTTGCTGGCACGTAGCGACGTCGGACTCTGCCTCGACACCGGTCACCTGGTGCTGGGCGGCGGCGACCCCGTTTCTGCCATCCGCGACTGGGGCTCCCGCATCAATCACGTTCACCTCAAAGACGTTCGGCACGCGGTGATCGACACCGTCATCCGCGAGGGCGGCGACATGATGCAGGTCTGGCGTCGCGGTGCCTTCTGCCGGCTCGGCACCGGCGACCTCGACATCGACGCCATCCTGAACGGGCTTCGCGCCCGCAACTACCACGGTTGGTTGGTAGTGGAGCAGGATGTGATTCCCGGTCCTGAAGCCCCGCCCGATGCGGCCGCGCTCGATGAGGGCAAGAACCGCGCCTTCCTCCGCGCCCGCGGCCTATGAGCGCGAATTCACCCTCCCCATCTTCCCGAGCTCTCCCTCCCCCGCTTGCGGGGGAGGGTCGGGGTGGGGGTGGGGGCCTCGTCCACAACGCCGCCGAGGGCATCCGCCCCGCGACCGCCGGCTGGACCTACCTTTCCTTCCGAACGGTCCAGCGCAAGGCTGACGAAGAGCTCACCGGTGAAACGGGCAACGAGGAGACCGCGCTCATCTGGCTCGGCGGCACGGCCGATGTTGAAGGGTTTGGCACCGTGGGCGAACGCGAGGACGTCTTCGGCGGCAAACCCTCTACCCTCCTGCTTCCTCCCGGTCAGCGCTATCGCGTGCGCGCGCGGACGCCGCTGCACCTGGCGATCGTCTCGGCACCGGCGGCATCGACGCTCCCCGCTCGGTTGATCCAACCCGACGAGGTACGTGTGGAAATCCGCGGGAAGGGCGTCACCGAACGGCGCATCCACTGGATCGTGTCCGAAAAGGACCCCGCGGCGCGGCTGCTTCTCGTCGAAGTCCTCACCCCGGCGGGTCACTGGTCGACCTATCCGCCTCACAAGCACGACGAGGACAAGGCGGGCGTCGAGCGCGCTCTCGAGGAGCTCTATTACTACCAGTTCAACCCGCGGCAGGGCTTCGCCTTCCAAGGCATCTACACCAAGCCTTTCCCCACCCCGTCTTCGGCGTCTCTCCCTCCCCCGCTCGTGGGGGAGGGTCGGGGTGGGGGCCTCAACGTCTCCATCCGCGCCCGCCACGACGACCTCGTCCTCGTTCCCCGCGGCTATCACGTCGTCTCCGCCGCGCCCGGGTACGACTGCTACTACTTGAACGCGATGGCCGGCGCGGTCCGCGAATGGCTCTTCACCACAGACCCGGACC
>WNGP01005307.1_pt1 | contig 13069 bp, 15 predicted proteins | sample 5407671 | NCBI WGS metagenome assembly WNGP01 (sample SAMN13153381, study PRJNA577476) | soil metagenome | isolation source: 40 cm soil or saprolite under Garry oak tree replicate 2 | place: USA:California | collected 2016-06-15 | reverse complement strand
TCTCGAACGCCGGCCGGACCTCATCGCGAGCGAGCGCCGCTTCGCCGCCGCCTTTCATCGCGTGAATGAGGCTCGCACGGCACGCCTGCCACGCTTTGTGCTCAGCGCCACAAGCGGACTCGGAACAGCGCAACTTGATTCTGTCGGCACGCTCGATGCCGTCGTCTGGAGTTTCGCGGCCGGGGTCACTCAACCGATTTTCTTCGGCGGTGAGCTCCAGGCTGCGCAAGATCTCCGCACTGCCGAGCAAAAAGCTGCCGCCGCGAGCTACGTGGGCGCCGCGTTGCGCGCGTTCGAAAACGTAGAAGACGCTCTGGCCGGCGATTACTATCTGCGCAAACGCGAGGGCGCCCTGGCCGAGGCGGTTTCGAGCAGTGGCGAGTCAGTGAAGCTCGGCGGAAAGCAGCTCGAGCAGGGCCAGATCGACATGTTCACCGTCTTGCGTCTCTCAGGGGAAAATCTCGCCGCGAAAGTCCAATTGACTCAAATCCGTGCTTCCCGCCTCCGCGAACGCGTAAACTTGTACCTGGCTCTGGGAGGTGATTTTGAGGGAACTGGCGCCCCGGGGAAATGAACTTCTCGAAACCAACATAAGAGCATTAGCTAATGCGCACGATTACTAACAACTATCGAGATGCTCATCTCTTAAACCTGGGCTCCGGCGGCGACCGCGGCCCTTATCTCGTGACTCAAACGGGCGCTGCCCCCAACGATTCATTAGCAAAGGAACGAATGTTTGTGTTACGCCCTGATGGACGCTGGGTCGATTTCAATGCTTACGCATGCCAGGGCAAACCCGAAGCCATGGACGAGATCGTTTTTTCCACCACGACAGAAGTGATGGCGATGTTCGGTAAATTGCTCGGCCGCCCGCAGGTGCTCGACCTGCCGATTGATGAGGCGGGACTTAAGGCGTGGCTGGAGCGTCAGAAAAGCGGCGACACCTTGCAAGCGGCTCGCGGCTGGGCAGTCGGATACCAGGAGCGGCATCGCAAAAAGCGACGTGGCTAAAGCGACTCGAGACTATGGGCAAGGAGATTGCCGCGACGAAAGAGACCGCGCTCGGTTTAGGACCGACTGGTTTTGAATCAACCACCACCGGTCCGCCGTTGGTAATATAAATATGTTTCCGGCCTTAACATGGCTACGCGCCTACCAACCCAAGTGGCTGCGGGCAGATTTAATCGCCGGTGTTACTCTCGCGGCCTATCTAATGCCCGCTGGGCTAGCCGATGCTTCGCTTGCTAATCTGCCTCCAGAAGCGGGCCTTTATGCCTGTCTCTTCTCCGGTCTTGTTTTCTGGTTGTTTTGCAGCTCGCGGCACACAGCTATCACGGTCACATCTGCTATCTCGGTGCTTGTAGGAGCATCGCTCGGCGATCTCGCTGGAGGCGACCCCTCACGATTTTGGGCTCTGGCGTCGTGCACGGCTTTGATTGTCGGCGCGTTGGGTTTCATCGCGTGGCTGGCCAAGGCAGGAGTAATAGTGAACTTCATTTCTGAAAGTGTCCTCGTCGGGTTCAAATGCGGTATCGCTCTTTTTATAGCCAGCACGCAGTTGCCGAAGCTCTTCGGATTCAAAGGATCGCATGGCGATTTTTGGGAACGCTCGGGCTACTTCTTTTCCCACCTGTCTGAAACAAACATGGCGTCCCTCCTGCTCGGTCTCGCGACGCTCACGCTGTTACTGTTAGGCAAACGATTTCTCAAGAACAAGCCGGTGGCCCTGTTCGTCGTAATCGCCGGCATTATTGCAGCCGCGAGCATGGATCTCGGCAGCCTGGGCGTGAAACTCCTGGGCCAGGTGCCACAGGGGCTACCGCCATTTGGACTTCCAGCAATTCACGTGTCAGACCTGAACGACCTGCTGCCCCTGGCGTTGGGTTGTTTTCTTCTGGGCATGGTGGAAACGGCCGCTCTTGGTCGCATGTTCGCGGTGAAGCACGGCTATCGTTTCGACGCTAATCAGGAACTGCTTGGCATCGCGGGCGCAAACGTCATGGCCGGACTGGGCCATGGTTTTCCTGTAAGCGGCGGGATGTCACAGTCGCTCGTAAACGAAAGCGGCGGCGCGCGCACGCCGTTGTCGGGCTTCATCGCTGCCCTGCTAATGCTGTTAATCGTGTTATTTGTGTCCGGTGCCCTGCGCTATCTGCCGCAGCCCGTCCTCGCAGCTATTGTGCTTATGGCGGTAACGGGTCTGTTCAACGTAACAGCACTCAGGCATTTCTGGCGCGCAGACCGGACTGAGTTCGTAGTGGCTATCGCTGCGTTGTTAGGCGTGCTTGGGTCTGGTTTGTTACGTGGCGTGCTCATCGGCGCGATCATTTCGCTGGTGCACATGTCGCGTTCCTCGGCCGCATTCCAGGGGCGCGGCGATTCTCCGACATGGCGCGCCATCCAGACAACGAAGCTGTTCCCGGCGCGCTTCTCTTCCGCACCGAAGCCAGCCTCCTGTACTTCAATGCCGATTATGTGCGGGATACGGTCATGAAACGGGTTGGCGAGATCGGCGACGGCCTGCGAGTGGCGATTTGCGATCTCTCAACCTCCCCGCATGTGGATCTAGCCGGCGCAGAAATGCTAGCGGGTCTCTACGACGCACTCGCAGCGGTGAATGTGCGTCTGCAAATTGTCGAAGCCCGTGCTTCCGTGCGCGATCGGCTGCACGCCGAAAGAGTGGAGGACAAAGTCGGCCGCATAGGAAGATTTAAGTCTCTGGCTGATGCCGTCGATGATTTCTTGAATTCAAATCAGAAAGCGTAATAACCGTGTGATCACGAAGGTATTAATTGCCTCATGGCTTGTAGCGACGACCGTGACAATTCACGCCGCCGGTCTGGGCATGGTATTAAGCCACGTGTCGCGCTCTACCGTGCGGCCGGCGGATACACGCTTCTGGCCAATTACATGGCTGCTAATTCGTATCGCATGGTTGCTGATTGTCTTTCACCTGCTTGAGGTCGCGGTCTGGGCGTTGTTTTTCTGGTGGGAGAACTGTATGCCGGACCTCGAGTCGTCGTTCTATTTCTCCGGCATTACCTATCTCACCATCGGTTACGGGGATTTGGTATTGCCGAAAGAATGGCGACTGTTCGGACCGATCGAAGGATTGACCGGTATTCTAATGTGCGGCTTGTCCACGGCGCTTTTCTTCGCTGTGGTCAGCAAAAGAATTTTGCTGCGCATGGGCGGCAAGGAAACAGGTCTCACGGAATGAGCGTGCGATCTGATCCGCCGGCTGCGTCAAATCAAGAACCGCGGGAAAAGAAAAAGTGGGTCGAGCCTGTAGCAGCCTTGCTTATGGCGCTGGCGACACTAAGCACGGCTTGGTGCTCATATCAGTCAGCGGCGTGGACTCGAAAGAGTAATCGGCTGATGAATGAATTTAACACGCTGGAACGCAGGGCGGGTGTACTGACGATCCAGGGAATGCAACAGACGACGATTCACGTCGCGATGTTCATGGAGTTGCTTGCTGCGCAACAAGCGGGCAACCAGAAGTTGGTGAACTTTTACGTTGAACGTTTTCCGCCCGACATGCGCAAAGCTTACGACGCATGGATGGAGCAGAAGCCTTTGGAAAACCCAAATGCGGAGCCGCATCCATTTGTGCCGAAGCTCTATGAACCGCCGGGGACGCGCGAAGCCGCTGATGCGAATGCCAAGGCTGCGACCAGTCAGCAGCAAGCCGGCATTGCAGGCAGCGTTTCCGGCCAGTACCTCGCGAATACCGTTTTGTTTGCCACAGTGCTTTTCTTCGCCAGTGCGTCGGGAAAGTTTGAGCAGCGCAGGGTGCGTCTGGTCGCTTTCGCTTTCGCTACGGCGGTATTCGTGTTTGCGGTCGTGCGGACGGCGATGTTGCCGCTATAATGTAAAATGCGAGGTCGCCTGGGGAGAAACTAACGTCGGAAGCAAAGTTTGAGCGATGCCAATTAAAAAAGAAAAACAAAAGCAACATGCTTCACGAAACGTCAGCGAGGACGATCATATGAATTCACCCGAGGCAGTCCGCACCGGTCTGACGGTGGACGAAATCAAACGCGCATTCCGCGACAATCTCTGCTGCGGACTTGGCCGGATCGAGCGCTACGCGACAAAGCACGATCTTTACGTCGCGCTCGCGCTAACTGTCCGTGACCGGCTCTTCCAGCGCGCCGTAGAAAGCATGCAAACCTACGGCGGAGCCGACGCGCGCCGGGTCGCATATTTGTCGGCGGAATATTTGCCCGGGCCGCATCTTGCGAACAATCTGCTCAATCTCGGCATCACTGAGGTGACGCGTGAGGCGTTGCGCGAGCTTGGCTACGATCTCGATGAGATTGTCGCGCAAGAGGAGGAGCCCGGCCTTGGCAACGGCGGACTTGGCCGGCTCGCATCATGTTACATGGATGCGCTTGCGTCGGTTGAAGTGCCGGCGATCGGCTACGGCATCCGCTACGAGTTTGGGATTTTCGATCAAATCATCCGCGACGGCTGGCAATGCGAGATCACGGACAAATGGCTGCGCAACGGCAACCCGTGGGAAATCGCGCGCCCCGAGATCAAGTATCCGATAAAATTTGGCGGACGCACGGAAACATTCACTGACAAGCAGGGCGACTCTCGCGTGCGCTGGATTCCAGAGACCGAAGTGAAGGGTGTGGCCTACGACACTCCGATCGCGGGGTACCGCGTCGGCACCTGCGACATCCTGCGCCTGTGGAAAGCCGAAGCCGTCGAGTCGTTCGACTTCGCTGCGTTTAATCATGGCGATTACTATCGCGCGATACAGGACAAGTTGGTGTCAGAGAACATCACGAAGGTTCTTTATCCCAATGACGAGGTCGATGTTGGCAAAGAGCTTCGGCTCAAGCAGCAGTTCTTTTTCGTCAGCTGCTCACTGCAAGACATGCTGCGTATTCATGCGCTGCTCGGCGGCAAACCCGCGACGTTTCATGAAAAATGGGCGGTGCAGCTTAACGACACACACCCGGCGATAGCAGTTGCCGAGCTGATGCGACTGCTCGTGGATGAGCACGGACTTGGCTGGGATGAAGCCTGGCTGGTGACGCGCGCGACGTTCGCCTACACAAATCATACGTTGCTGCCCGAGGCGTTGGAAAAATGGACAGTCGAACTTTTCGGCTCATTGCTCCCGCGGCATCTCGAAATCGTGTACGAGATTAATCGCCGTTTTCTCGATGAAGTACGCGAAGAATTCCCGGCGGACGACGCCCGGCTGGCGCGACTCTCGCTCATCGATGAGACCGGCCCGCGCTACGTGCGCATGGCGCATCTCGCGTGCGTCGGCAGTCACACGATCAACGGCGTCGCGCAACTTCACTCCGAGTTGCTGAAGCAAACCGTGCTGCGCGATTTTGCGGAACTGTGGCCGAAGAAATTCTGTAACGTGACCAATGGCGTTACGCCGCGCCGCTGGGTGGCCGTCAGCAACCCGGGTCTCACGCAGCTGATCACGTCGAGCATCGGTGACGGCTGGCTGCGCGACCTCGGTCAGCTTCGCAAGCTTGAACCGCTGGCTGATGACGCAAACTTTCAGCAGCAGTGGCGTGACGTGAAACTCGCGAACAAACGCCGGCTCGCCACGATCATCAAGGACCGTACCGACATCGCAGTTGCGCCGGAGTCGCTCTTTGATGTGCTGGTAAAGCGCATCCACGAATACAAACGGCAACATCTCGCCGCGTTGCACATCATCACGCTGTATCTGCGACTGCGACGCCATCCACAGGCAGATGTGCCCGCGCGCACGTTTTTCTTCGGCGGCAAAGCGGCGCCTGGTTATTTCCTGGCCAAGCGCATTATCAAACTCATTAACGCTGTGGGAGAAATCGTAAACACCGATCCGATTGTGCGCGACCGGCTCAAGGTCGTCTTCTTCCCGGACTTCAACGTGAAGAACGCGCATTTCGTTTATCCTGCGGCCAATCTATCGGAGCAGATTTCTACCGCAGGCAAGGAGGCCAGCGGAACCGGCAACATGAAGTTTGCTCTTAACGGCGCGCTCACCATCGGCACGCTCGACGGCGCAAACGTCGAAATCCGGGAAGAAGTCGGCGCAGAAAATTTTTTCCTCTTTGGCCTCAACGCGAAGGAAGTTGAGGAGTTAAAGGCGCGCGGCTACCGGCCACGAGACTACTACGAGCAAAACAAGGTGTTGCGAGAAGTCATCGATTTCATCGCCAGCGGTGCACTTGGCCGCGGCGACGTTGAGTTGTTCCGCCCGATCGTCGACAATCTCCTCGACCACGATCCGTTTCTATTGCTCGCGGATTACCAGGCGTACATCGACGCGCAGGATCGAGTAAGCGCGCTCTGGCGCGATCCACGCGAATGGACACGCAAGTCGATTCTCAACACTGCGCGCATGGGCAAATTCTCATCGGACCGCTCGATCCGCGATTACTGCGACCGCGTCTGGAACATTAAGCCTGGACAATAAACAGCCATGACCACTCTGCCGACAGCGGTGTTCGACACCAAGTCTTACGACCGCGAATCACTTCAACGCGGCGTCTCGAACGCCGAGATTGAATGGCGTTTCATGGATTGGCGGCTCTCCGCGGAAACCGCGGCGTCCGCGAGCGGGGCGCGAGCGGTCTGTATTTTCGTAAATGATCGCGCCGATCGACCATGTCTCGAAGCGCTCGCTTCGTTAGGCGTGAAACACATTGCGCTTCGCTGCGCAGGCTACAACGGCGTCGATGTCGAGGCCGCCACCGAGCTCGGGCTTGCGGTCACACGCGTCCCGGCCTACTCGCCTTACGCGGTAGCGGAGCACGCAGTTGCTCTGCTCCTCGCGCTCAATCGCAAAATTCCGCGCGCGAGCAACCGCGTTCACGACTTAAATTTTTCGCTCAACGGCTTGGTCGGTTTCGATCTCCACGGCAAGACAGCCGGGATTTTCGGCACCGGTAAAATCGGACGTGTGGCCGCGCAAATTCTGCGCGGGTTTGGAATGCAAGTTCTGGCTTTCGATCTGTTTCCATCCCACGAATGGGCGAAGCAGCATGGCGTGGAGTACACTGATGCCCGGACGCTAGCGGGCCAGTGTGAAGTGATTTCGCTACACACGCCGCTAACGCCCGAGACGTACCACATCATCCGCCGGGAGACGCTAGAGCTGATGAATCCGGGCACGATCCTGATCAACGTCAGCCGCGGCGCACTCATCGACACGACGGCGCTGATCGAAGCATTGAAGTCCGGTCGGCTTGGCGGAGTGGGGCTCGATGTGTATGAAGAAGAAGAGGGCGTTTTTTTTGAAGATCTTTCAGGACAGATTTTGCAGGACGACGAACTGGCCCGCTTGCTTACGTTTCCTAACGTTCTGATCACGGCACATCAGGCTTTCCTCACTCAGGAGGCTCTCTCCGAAATCGCGCGCGTAACTGTGGCAAACCTCATTGCATTCGACACGGGCCAGCCTTTTCTCGCTGGAACAACATTGAACGCGCAACCACAACCAGAGTGAGAAATGCACTGATGGGAGCCAGAAACTCCAACCCAAAATAAATTAGCAATATGCCAATCGCCGACTACAAAACCTATTGCTCGATACTCGACCGGGCGCGCTCTGGAGGCTACGCCCTTCCCGCCGCCAACGTCACATCACTCACTACCGCCAATGCCGTTTTGCGCGGACTTGCCGAGAGCACAGCCGACGGCATCATTCAGATTTCCACGGGCGGCGGCGCATTCGCGTCCGGCACGACCGTCAAGGACTCTGCGCTTGGCGCGATAGCGATCGCGGAGCACGTCCATCGAGCCGCGGAGCGTTATCCGATCTACGTCGCGCTGCATACCGACCACTGTTTGAAAGACAAACTGGACAAATTTGTTCTTCCCCTTGTTGCCGAAACGGAGAAGCGCCGCGCGGCGGGGCGACCGAATCTTTTTACCGGACACATGTTCGACGGCAGCAATCTTTCGCTGCAGGAAAACCTCGATATTTCCGCGAAGCTGCTCGAGCGCTTTGCGAAGAACGAGCTCGTGCTGGAAATCGAGACCGGCGCGGTCGGCGGTGAGGAGGATGATGTCGTCGGTGACCACGCGGCCAAGCTTTACACAACGCCCGAGGACACGCTCGAAGTCGCGCGCCGGCTCAACCCGATCGGTGGGCGTTACCTGCTCGCAGCAACGTTCGGCAACGTCCACGGCGTTTACAAACCTGGGCATGTGAAGTTGAAGCCGGAGGTGCTGAGAGATTGTCAGGCAGCTGTTGTGAAAGCCCATGGCGAGAGCGCTCGTTTCTATCTCGTTTTCCACGGCGGCTCGGGCTCGACGCAGCAGGAAATTCACGAGTCGCTCGATTACGGAGTGGTCAAGATGAACGTCGATACCGACATGCAATATGCGTTCACGCGCGCGGTCGCCGGGCACATGTTCAAAAACTACGACGGCGTGCTGAAGGTTGATGGCGAACTCGGCAGCAAAAAGGCGTATGACCCACGAGCATATCTGGCAGTCGCGGAAGCGGCGATGGCCGAGCGCGTCAAGCAGGCCGTGAGCGATTTGCGCGGCGCTGGGAAGACAATGTTCGCGTCATGAACGCGGCGCTGCGACCTGCCGGGAAGAATCGGCGAAGGATAGGTGTGAAGCCAACCCCCAAATGCTCGATGGAACTGAATTGAACAAATGAAGCTTGCGCTCAAGCCAGAGAACCTTGCGCAGTTAGTGTTTTTTATCCGCGGCGAGAAAGTGATGCTCGATTCGGATCTCGCCATGCTCTATGGCGTCAGCACAAAAGCGCTCAATCAGGCCTTTCGCCGTAATAAGCAGCGTTTTCCGTCTGATTTCGCGTTCCAGCTTTCAAAAGAAGAATTCCACCACTTGAGGTCACAAATTGTGACCTCAAGTTTACATGGCGGCCGCCGCTATCACCCTTACGCCTTTACGGAACAAGGCGTTGCCATGCTATCGAGCGTGCTGCGAAGTTCGCGAGCGGAGCTGCTTTCATTGTCTTTTGCTGTTTCCTGCCGGCAATCATTGTCGTTTGGTTAATGGTCATGTCGGTATTCGCTGCGCTAATTGGCGGCGCAATGTCGAGCTTGCATCACCCGTAATTCCAGAGTGATGCGTCGCAGGCGTCGTCGACTCCGATTAGCTGAGCCCGAATTTCATCATAACGTCTACGTTGTCCTGTTGTCCAAAACCGCGCTGAAGGATCTGTCGATCTTGCGGCGCAATCCGAACCGCGATCCGTCGAAACCAGCGATCTACGTCGGTCTAACCGGATTGCCGGTCGATCATCGGTTTGAAAATCACAAGAACGGATACAAGTCGGCGCGGCTGGTCAGGAAATATGGCGTTCGATTATTGCCGGAATTCTATGAGCACTTAAACCCCATGCCGTACGAACACGCTGTTCAAATGGAAAAGGATTTGGCGGAAGACTTGCGCACGCAAGGCTACGCCGTCGGCGGCGGAACATGAGAAAGCGAAAACGGGGCAGAGCTTACTATTGACCGCGTAAAAGCTGCGCCAACGCGGCGTAAAATGGGAAAGGGCGCAAATCATCACTGCAGTCTTTCTGAACCGAGCCAAGGCATAAAACATTGCCGACAACAACCGCGTATGATTGTCTAGCCACGAGCCATGGCCACAGGATTCAAACCGGTGCGTTTTACTGTGTTGATCGGATTAGCGGGGATCGTCGTGTGCGGCGTGGCGGTGTTCTTTACTCATCGCGCTGCTCACGGTAGAACAGCGGAGGAACGGGCGGCTTATGAAATCGGGGAGAAAGCCGGAGAGCAAGCGCCGCGCGACGCAAAGTTGCCGACCGACGCGGAGTTGAACATGATTGCTCAGAAATATTTCGAGCAGCAGGGATCGAGCGATGACCAGCTCCGAAATCCTTCGCCAGCAGGCGGGCTGGAGGCTCGGAAGCAGGCTTTCGAAAAGGGTTACACGGACGGGTTCAAGAAAATGCATCAGCAGCAGTGAACTGCTGAAGAGGGGGTTCGTGACGGCGCACAGCGCCGTGGCTACAGATCTTCGCAGGCGATACGCCTGCCTCTACAGTTTTGCGGCTGACACAGCCGCCGCGACAGCTACAAATCCCCGCGAGACAATCGCACGACGTTTTGGCAAAGTGCCGAGAGTGAGATTGCCTAATGCAAAGAAGGCCATCGTGGAGCGTGGCAAGATTGCAGATTATCTGCTCGATGCCGCGCACCCCGATAATGGCGGCAAGGCAGCCTTTTTCGAATCACTCGGTTTTCACCGCGTTGAGCCGGAAGTGTTGGCAACGGCATTGCAGAACCTGGCGCGCGAGGCGGAAGTCGCGCAAGCAAGCGTGTCGCCGCATGGCCGGAAATATGTTATCGTTGGACAAATTGAGTCGCCAATTGGGTAAAGCGGCTAATGTGCAAACAATTTGGATTGTCGATAAGGGATCGGATGTGGCTAGATTGGTAACGGCTTATCCGCGGAAAGTATGAAGAGCAAAACGATTAAAGAACATGACCGAGTCGTTCTAAAAAGCGATCTCCCGGCCGAAGGATTGAAAGCGGGTGATGTGGGAAGCGTTGTGCATATTTACCGGGATGGTCTGGCCTACGAGGTGGAATTCACCACGTTGGATGGTGATACGGCAGCGGTGGCGACTGTCGAAGTGTCTCAAGTTCGTCCGGTGCACAAACGCGAAATCACCCACGCACGGGAATTGCAGCCAGCGTGATCGCGTTGATTCGGCACCATTGACTAACCAAAAGGTGGCGGAACGTCCCATGGCGAGCCTGCCGCTACAGCAAATCGCGGTTTATCGCGACCCCTCACCCTCCTCGTCTCCCTGCAAGGGCGAGGCGACCCACATACCGCAGCCTATTCCACCTGTTGAAAACAAGCGGACTGACAGTTGCCCAACACCACCAACCACAACATGAGCAAGCAAAAACCATCTTTTGGACAATCCGACATCGTTCGTCTTAGCGACGAAGACGCGGCCGTCGAACTCCTCGAACGCGCAGTGACCGGTCTGTGGGAGGTCGTTAATGAGTTGACGCGTTTCCGCCGCACCACGCGCCAGAACTATCGCGTGACCATCTTCGGCTCGGCACGCCTCAAGCCCGGTACGATCGTTTACGATCAAGTGAAGCAACTCGCGGCCGAACTTACGGAGATGGGATGCGACATCATCAGCGGCGGCGGCCCCGGGCTGATGCAAGCCGCGAACGAAGGTGCGCTTTCCATCGGGCCCGAAGCGCTCAAGCGCTCCGTCGGAATCCGTGTCGAGCTACCGTTCGAGCAGGAGTTAAACCCGTTCGTTGGCCAAGCCTACCAACACCGCACCTTCTTTTCACGACTGCATCATTTCATGATCGTTTCCGACGCGTTTGTCGTCGTTCCTGGCGGAATCGGCTCGCTGTTAGAAATGTCGCTCGCGTGGCAACTGCTCCAAGTCCGCAAACTTTATAACACGCCGCTCATCCTGGTCGGAAAAATGTGGCCCGAACTCATTGAATGGGGTCGCCGTTCGATGCTCCACAAGGGCAGCGAACTTGCCAGCGAGATCGATTTCACAATCCCGCATTGCGTAAACACGATTGATGAAACGGTTGCGATCATTCGCGAAAACCGCGCCGCGTGGCTCGCCTCGCAGCCCCCTGCAAGGTAGCGTTCTTTTTCGATGAATATCCCAACACTCGGCGAAGCGCGCTTTGCCTCCGGAGCCAGCCATTCGATCAGCGACGACGTTCGTATTCCAGAGCGCATCGAAATCGGCTCTGATCCGGGACTTCAATTTGAGTTGGCGGGCCCACGCTCGAACCTTTTCTTCGATCCGAAACAAACGCGGGCTGGCATCGTAACTTGCGGCGGATTATGTCCAGGACTTAACAACGTCATTCGTTCATTGTTTCTCGAGCTTCATTACGGCTACGGCGTCAGTGAAGTGCTCGGATTCCGCAACGGCTACAGCGGACTCGATCCGAAGTGTGGCGCCGAGCCGGTGAAGATCACGCCGGCATTTGTTGATCACATTCATCAGCATGGAGGGACGGTTCTCGGCACATCGCGTGGGCCGGTCGATATTGGCAGAGCGGTGGACAATCTCATTGCGCGCGGCATGAACATTCTTTTCACCGTGGGCGGCGATGGAACACAGCGTGGTGCGAACGATCTCTATCAGAAGGCGCGAAAGCGCGGTCATGCGCTCGCCGTTGTTGGCGTACCGAAGACAATCGACAACGATGTCGGTTTCGTTTCACGCACGTTTGGATTTTTTAGCGCGGTTGAAGAAGCCAAGCGCGTACTTGCTTGCGCGCACACAGAGGCGTGTAGTGTGCCCGGCGGTATTGGTTTGGTGAAGTTGATGGGGCGCCATGCAGGGTTCATCACTGCCGGTGCGGTTGTCGCGAGTCAGGACGTGAACTTTGCACTGATCCCTGAGGTGCCATTCAAGCTCGAAAGTTTTTTGGCTGCGCTCAGGCAACGGATGCTCAACAAATCTCACGCCGTGATCGCGGTCGCAGAAGGCGCAGGTCAGGATCTGCTCGGGGCCGACGAAGCTGAACGCGACGCATCCGGCAATGTGAAACTCAAGGATATCGGGCCGTTCCTGTGTGAGAAAATAAAGTCATATTTCAAAACCGAAGGCGTCCCGGTCGTGATTCGTTATTTCGATCCGAGCTATCAGATTCGAAGCCGGCCAGCCAACAGCGAGGATGCGCTGCTCTGCGATTTGTTCGCGCGTCACGCGGTTCACGCGGCGATGGCAGGCAAGACTGGCATTGTTATTGGTTTTATACACGAGCGCTTCATTCACGTTCCGATCGAACTCCTTGCTACGCATACGAAACGCCTCGACCCCGCGAGCGGCTGGTGGCGCTCCGTTCTTGCTGCGACGGGTCAGCCGGCAGAATTTGATTGAGCCGATCATTCGGAAAGAAACAAATATGAACAACGAAGGTACGCGTAAGCCAGCGGCTACAGAGCCTGACCCCAGAGTGCAGCTGGCCTTTGAGCGCACGTTTCTTGCCTATGAGAGAACGCGGATTGCCTGGGTGCGAACGGCGCTGGCACTCATTTCGTTTGGATTCGCCATCGCAAAGGTCCTTCAGTACCT
>WNGP01003554.1_pt1 | contig 13071 bp, 8 predicted proteins | sample 5407671 | NCBI WGS metagenome assembly WNGP01 (sample SAMN13153381, study PRJNA577476) | soil metagenome | isolation source: 40 cm soil or saprolite under Garry oak tree replicate 2 | place: USA:California | collected 2016-06-15 | reverse complement strand
ATTTGATGAGTAATATTGCGTCTATTATAGTACCAGAAGAAGTATATGGAGACATACTACTCGAAAGATAGGTCGATATGATAGATCGCATAGGACAACGACTTGGTCATTACCGGCTCATCCGCCAACTGGGCTCGGGCGGCTTCGCTGATGTGTACCAGGCCGAGCACATCTACTTGAATACGCCAGCCGCAGTAAAGTTGCTGAACGCCAATCTGGCCAGTAGGGATATACAGAACTTTCACAACGAGGCCAGAACCATAGCTCGCCTGGCGCACCCGCATATCGTGCGAATCCTGGATTTCGGCATGGAAGAAAGTATTCCCTATTTAGTGATGGAATATGCACCTAACGGAACGATGCGCCAGCGCCATCCAAAGGAAACACAGGTCCCTCTTTCTCTCATCGTGAAGTATGTAAGACAAGTTGCCAGTGCCTTACAGCACGCGCATACGCACCGGCTCATTCACCGGGATGTCAAGCCGGAAAATTTATTGCTGGGAGGCAATAATGAACTGCTGCTTGGCGACTTCGGTGCAGCGCTTTTAACGCGTACCTCATTGATGTTAAGCGCTCAGAACATCATTGGTACGATTTCGTATATGGCACCGGAACAACTCCAGGGGAGGCCTTCTCCTGCCAGCGATCAGTATGCTCTGGGCATTGTCGTATACGAATGGCTGTGTGGATCTTGTCCTTTTCAGGGACCTCTAGCTGTGGTGCACAATCTCCAACTCTACGAACCACCGCCTTCACTGCGCGCAAGGATACCAACACTCTCACCCGCCATTGAACTCGTCGTGATGAAAGCTCTGGCCAAGCAACAAGAACAGCGCTTCGTGACCGTGCAGGCCTTCGCTGAGGCTTTAGAGCAAGCAAGCCAGCACGTACAGGCTCCACCTCCGCCCCTGTTTCTTTCGGGAAATGGGGGCGTTCAAGGTCATACGACATTGAAGGCGACAGAAACTGTCCTCGCTCCGCCACCAGTCCCCCCGACAATGGCCGCTCCTCCAGCGGCGCCACCGTTCCCCGTGACGATCATCGCGAACACATCCAGGCCAGCTCAACCACGTCACTCCCGACGCATGTTTCTCAGCTCACTCATAGGTTTGGCTGCAATTGGTGGTGCTGGCGCCCTGGTGTTATTGTCGGTGCAGCAGGGGAAATCAGCAGGCTCTGTTACACCAACTGCTCCTCCTCGTGCCCCTACCCCTAAAGCTACGGCTATACCAACTAAAAGCCATGCTCTCTACACCTACACAGGACATCAAGACCAGGTATTCACTGCAGCGTGGTCCCCCGATGATAGATACATCGCCTCCGCAGGAGGCAATATCAAGACAAGAGAGGGCGATGCCAGAGTCCATGTCTGGGAGGCTCAAACAGGTCAAGATGTTTATGTATATCCAGGCCACTCCACGTTGGTCCGCATGGTGGCGTGGTCGCCCAATGGCAAGCGTATCGCCTCGGCAAGCGAGGACTGGACCGTGCAGGTCTGGGACGCCACGACCGGGAGCAATCCTCTCACCTATACAGATCATACCGACCTGGTCAGGGCCGTGGTCTGGTCGCCTAATGGGACGCGCATCGCCTCCGCCGGTCACGATCATACCGTTCAGGTTTGGGATGCGAGCGCTGGCCAAAACCTATTCACTTATACCAAACACGTGACAAATGTTACGTCTGTCGCTTGGTCGCCCGATGGAAAGCTCATTGCCTCTGCAAGTGAAGATGGGAAGGTATACATCTGGGATGCCGCTACGGGAACAACACAGCAATTTATCCCTCATAAATCCGTGGTGGGCAGCTTAGCATGGTCACCCGATAGCTCGTCTATTGCCACAGGTGATTACAACGATGATGACAGTGTCAGAATATGGGATACCAGCACAGGAATGAATATACTGGTCTTTCCTGGTGTACCTGATACGCCTGGTAATCCAGTAAATACAGTAGCCTGGTCGCCCGATGGCAAGTTCATCGCCGCTGGATACGATGGAGACCAGGTGAAGATATGGCGCTTAGCTACTGGAGAGCAGGTACTCACCTACACAGGCCACCATAAATCTGTCATGAGTGTGCAGTGGTCTCATAATGGTAAATACATCGCCTCTGCCAGCTTTGATAAGACAGTACAGGTATGGACGACATCTTGAAAGAGTATACCAGGAACTTTCTTCAGAAGGTTTCCGGCTGTACTCCTAACTATCCATTGTGAATGAAATCGCTTTTAGTAAAAACAGAACGTTCACGTCTAATATATATTAGGGAGAACAGCTCGCAAATTTTTTGTACCGTTGTCAAAAGCTTTCATAACATGTTCGTCGTAAGACCACGTCGCTATTCGCGATATCTCAAAGAATGTCAGGAGAAGGCCACTCTCCTCACATTCAATACATGGTTGTACTGTCATTGAAGATAGTCACAATCAGGGGAGAGTGTAACGAATGACAGAAGGCAAACATTACCTTCCATGGCCAGGAGCGGACGATAGAATTGTAGTCGAAGAAATGTTAAGGGACCCCAGATCGGGACAGTGGTACGAATGCTGTGAGTTTGTAAAGAAGCTTGTCCAGTCACAAGCAAAAAACATCCCTCAAGACCATTGGGATGATCTTGTTCAGGACGCGATGATACGTTTAGATAAATTCTTGCCCACCTTCAAGTATCAATGCGCGCTCAGAACATCGCTTTTTGGTATCGTTCGTAGCTGTATTATTGATGCCTATCGAAAACTCTTGCGTACAGGACAATTTATTGTTCCTTTAGATGATCCTCACGATGACATTGAGCACGAGGGTGATGCGTTTACTGCGCATACGCCAGGAACAGTAGAAGATAAGTGCATCACAAATGATGAGTTGAAAGAAGCATTGGCAGCACTTCAAGAATATGTGTCTACCCATGCTAATTCTAAACGTAACAGACGAATATTGGATATGGTTATATTTAAAGGCCAGTCACTCGAGGAGGCGGCAAGAGAAGTTGGATGTTCTGCTCCAGTTGCTGGCTATGTTGTGCGCTCAGCTCAGCGTTACGTACGTGAAAGGATGCAAGATAAACGGTAATTTCCTACATCTGAATCGTGTATTAAAGTGGTAGAGACTATATACACGAACTGGCACCATACTTATGGGTGCCAGTACAAGACGCTTTTATGCGCCTCCATCGATGAGATTAATTGGTCTCTTAAGGCTCCTTGAGGAAGGCCAGTGTTTCCTCCAAGGTAGATTTGCAACTGGGGCATCTCCTAATGTGTTCGGCGAGTATGGGAAAGCGCTTATCGGCTTTCTTTCTCCCTCCAGCTACAATTGCCTCGGCATAAGCTCCCATAAGCTCGTATTCCTGTGCCTCTATTTCATGATGTATCGTTACAAATCGCGCGAGCAAGTTGCGTGCAGATACCTCGGGATAGTCGTTCAATTTCTCGTACTCTTGCTCTGCGGAAAGCAATACGATGAGAGCTGTTCTGCAATAAAGGCATTCTGTTAAATGTGCAATCAGTTGTTCCAGTTGAGAAGGATCAGGCTGCCATTCACCAACGACTAGATGAATCAACATACCTACAATATGTGGTAGTACAAGTAGGTCAGGACGGACTTTGTCCATGACGGTTGCTTTTTTCTCTTTCATTTCAGGTGTTTCCCCCCTCGTCTTAGTCACGAGAACTCTCACTTTTCCAAACAAACCATGCCAGCAAATACCTTCAAGTCTGTTCATATTTCGATGACTACAACGTCGAAATATGTGTAATGGGCGCATCTAAAAAATGTGTGATGGGTGCCCAAGAAATATACAATGTTTCTGACGTTTCTCCGAGAATTTCATAAGAAACTCGTGTCCGTCTTTCTTAATTTAGTTTGACGGCAAGTTGCTTGAAGAGGTGATATCATGTGAATATCACGTCTATATCAGTTTTATTCAAATATATGGTTCGCATAGTGCGAGTATGAGACAAGTTAAGTTCTGTCAGGAATGATGAGATGGGTACCGAAGATGCATCTGACGCCAAAAAGATTTCCAGGCAGGCTATTTTGCGTCTGAAACGGGAAAGAGAACAGCGAGGCTGGACGCAGAGCGAACTGGCCGAACATATCGGTACCACTCAGATCAACGTCAGTCGCTGGGAAAATGGCGTTACCACTCCCAGTCCCTACTATCGTCGGAGACTAGGAGAACACTTCGGAAAAAGCATTCAGGAACTTGGCTTCATCCCTGAAAGCAGCGAGGAACTTCACGAGGAAGTAGCCCCCTTTCCAGAAACTCCTGACTCTCATACCTCTACACCTCCTCCGCCTATCTGGAATGTCCCCCACCGCCGTAATCCGTTTTTTACAGGCCGTGAAGACACTCTCATTCACCTCTACACGGTACTCAGAAGTAGTAAAGCAGCGGCCTTGACCCAGGCACAGGCGATCAGCGGCCTTGGGGGGATAGGTAAGACACAGGTTGCCGTTGAATATGCCTACCGCTATCGCGACCACTATCAAGCTATCTTCTGGATAAACGCCACTTCTCGTGAAGCTATCAGTGCTGACTTCGTGATATTAGCGGCTTTGCTGGATTTACCAGAGCAGCAGGAGAAGGAGCAGGATATTGTGCTACGAGCGGTAAAGCGCTGGCTGTCCAGCCACACTCACTGGCTGCTTATCCTGGACAACGTTGATGATCTGGAGATGATCGTTGATTTTCTCCCTGTGACTGGTACGGGAGATGTGCTGATTACGACGCGGCTACAGGCCCTGGGAACAGTCGCTCAACGTATTGAAGTTGAGAAGATGGTGCTGGATGAGGGCGTGATGTTTCTCTTGCGCCGTACCAAAGTACTCACGCCAGGCACAACTCTTGATCAAGTACCGAAAGAGAAGCAGACACAGGCAACCGAGATCGTTATGGCACTGGATGGATTGCCGCTCGCGCTTGACCAGGCTGGCGCGTACATTGAAGAAACACGTTGTGGGCTGTCTCGATACCTCGACTTATATGGCACGCGCCGAAAAGAACTCCTCTTGCGGCGGGGGAGGTTTCCGATTGACCATCCCGATTCGGTTGCTGCCACCTGGTCGCTCTCTTTTCAGCAAGTGGAACAGGAGAGTCTAGTTGCCGCTGATCTCTTGCGCCTCTTTGCTTTTCTCGATCCAGAAGCTATTCCTGAAGAAATGATTACCCTGGGGGCAGCAGAACTTGGTCCGGCGCTTGGAGTGGTAGCGAGTGATCCTTTACAGGTTGATATAATTATTGAGTTGTTATTGCGCTACTCGCTTATTCGACGCTCTCCCGAAGTGAAGTCCTTAAGTATTCATCGCCTGGTGCAAGCCGTTCTCAAGGATGGCATGGAGAGAGACACGCAGCGTCTCTGGGCGGAACGGGCTATACGAGCAGTGAACCATGCTTTCCCCGACGTTGAGCTGCAAACCTGGGAGAGGTGCCAGCGCTTCCTTCCACATGTACAGACGTGTGCAACATATATTGAAGAATACGAGCTCGCCTTTCCCGAGGCAGCGCGCTTGTTCAACGAAGCGGCCTCCTACCTCGTAACACATGGCAGGTACCAACAGGCGGAGCTACTGTTACTCAAAGCCCTGGTGGTACGTCAGCAGGTATTAGAAGCCAATCATCCTGATACTGCTCGCACACTGAACGACCTGGGGGAGGTCTATCGTAAACAGGGCAAATACCAACAGGCAGAGAATCTGCTACAAGAGGCATTGACGATTCGTCGGCAGGCGCTGGGGGAAGCGCATCCTGATGTGGCTCAAACACTTCATAACCTAGCAAACTTATATCGCACGCGGGGGGCCTATGTGAAGGCAGAGCCATTTTATTTACGGGCCCTACGTATTCGAGAGTCCATATTAGGCGTTGACTCCCCTCTTGTAGCCCAGAGCTATTACGGTTTAGCAAGACTGTATCATTCACAAGAGAAGTATCAACAGGCCGAAAAGCTCTGCAAGCTGGCACTGCACATTCAAGAACAGTGCTTAGGGGATGATGATCCCCTGGTTGCTTCCACACTCAGTATGTTGGCAAAGATTTACCAGAGGCAAGATAAACTTGACCAGGCTAAGGTAATGAATATGCGTGCGTTATGGATTCGAGAGAGCACTTCGGGTGAAGACCATCCACAAGTGGCGACCATCGTTAACAGTTTGGTTGAGGTTTACCATGCTGAAGGGAGATATCGCGAAGCCGAACCGCTGATTGCCAGGTCGCTCAAAATTCATGAGCAATCCCTTGGCTGGGATCATCCCTTCATGGCGTACAGCCTGAGTAACCAGGCCGAAAATTTCTTCTTGCGTGGAGATTACGTTCAAGCTGAGTCTTATTACAACAAGGCTCTGGCCATCCGCGAGCAAAACCTGGGTTTTGACCATCCACATACCGCTTCTACTTATTATCGTCTCGCGAGGCTTTATTCTGCTGTAGAGAGGTACGAAGAAGCCGAGTTATTCTACAGTAAAGCACTATCTATCCGAGAACGCGTCTTCGGGCTCGACCATCCTACTATTGCCAGCATGCTAGAACAACACGCTACCCTACTAAGAAAACTAAAAAAAGAAAGCGAGGCACGTGAACTTGAGGCACGTATCCAAGCAATCAGAACAAAGCACAACGCTCTTGGAAGTCCATAAGTTTTTGAGAGCGCTTATGCTACCAGTGGTTGCTTTGCGTTCTAGTTATTATTTTTTGTGTTCGTATGATATTTGTACACGTAGTGCGAGGATTGCTGATGGAGAAGATCGTCATCGTTGGGCCACCCGGTGCAGGTAAAACAACACTTGCGAGAGATTTAGGTTCCAAGCTCAAGATTAAAGTCTTTCACCTGGATCGCTTATTTTGGAAGCGCAATTGGAAAAGAGAAACCAGGGATACGAGAATAGATACCCTGCAAAATCTCGTTCGGGAGAAACGGTGGATTATTGAAGGAACCTATCTCAACTCATCCAAACTCCACCTGAACTCGGCAGATACTATTATATTTTTGGATATTCCTCCCTTATTGTGCCTTCGACGCATATTAAAGCGACATCATAAGTATCGTGGGCATTCTCGTCGTGATATACCGGAGGGATGTACTGATAAACTTGCTCTTTTCTGTATGTTGAAGGTGCTAGCCTTTCCACTTCGAGGCCGGAGAAGGCTTGAGGAGAGATTACGTAAGTTCCCGCCGGAGAAAGTTACCCGGTTACATTCAGCAAAAGAAGTCAAGGGCTTTTTAGCGCAACTAGAGCTACATGCCGACGAGAAGAGGCAATCTTCTAAGACGCCTTCCGCTGTATAAGAAAGACATCTGGCTGCAACAAGACAATAACAGGGATTTATAATCCAGAAAAGCCTCTTCTACTGTAGAAGAGCTAATAGTATTGTTTGCATCTGCTTACTCTGGAAAGATCGCTCATATCGGTACTTTGTAGATCGGGGGAAACACCTCCCTTGCCTTTCTCTTGAAGACCGATTATACCTGGGTTCTGCGCACTAAAGAATATACTGGATGACTGTTCTAGGTTGAGAGAACTTCCTGAGTCGACAAAGTATCGATATCGGTAGTTTGTCAAGAAGGACTAAGCGGTACTGTAGCGGTAGTTTGTGGACTCGGGAAATACCGTACCTTACTCTTTTTCTGGTGCTTGATGACATCTGGCTTTATAGTAGCCTATAGAACATAGATCGGTTGCTCTACATTGAGCAAATTTCCCGAATCAACAAACTACCGGTAGAGGAAAAGGGCATATCCTTGCTCAAGCCAATTGAACAGATTTTGCTATGTTGGCGCTTTATATGATGCTTGAACAACAAGGGCACAAACGAAGAAACTTACAGCTCATGCCCCATCTTCTCACGCGCGTAGCGTTGTGCTTCACGAACCACAAAACCGACAACTGGGGCATTACAGCCGGCTGCTTTCGCTGTCTCAAAGTGAGTATGCCCTTCAAAGATGATCATTCTTATTATGAGTCGATTTCGGATCGGATTGGAATGGGCGTTAGCATATTCTAGAAGTGCCACCATCGCATTGCGTAATTCGTCGTTTGTCATGTAGACATCTTCTGCAGACTTTGCTTTGCTCGCTTTGAAACACCTATCTTCACGATCACTCTCATTGAGCGGATCACTTGAAGGGACATTAAATCGTTCTTGGTTTTGCGGCCTGCGGTGCATATCAATAACGCAGTGCTCAATGATCGTGTACAACCAAGTCTTGAGTGCACATTTAAACTGAAAGTATGGCAGATATTTCGTTACCTTGTACATTACCTCCTGGATAATCTCTTCCTGGTGGTTAGAGATATTTTTCGCTTTTGCATATACACGTCGCGTCACGAATTCACTACAATCTTCCCAGAGTTTCGAATGTCGATCGCGAAGCATCTCCTCGGCAACTAATCGCTCATCTACTCCTGGCGATGGAAAGTTAGGTTTACCCTTTGTCATTTATTACACTCTCCCCTGTTAGTTGACCGCTGAAGAAACAAAGAAACTTTTTGAGATTCATTGTTCAGAGGCCAATTGCATAAACAATTTATACCTGCCCTTCTTATCTAGTATGACGACAAACTGGTTGTGGAGGTGGTATCATGTGAGTAACATCAGTGTATCAGTTTTGTTCAAACGCAATTCATGCTTGATTGCCTGAAGACGTCTCTGATTCGTATAGCGTATCGTTTGAAGAAATTTTCAACTATGTCAGGGATGATGAGATGAGCACTGAAGATGCATCGGAAGCCAAAAAGATTTCTAGATCGTTTGTTTCTCGTCTGAGGCAAGAACGAGAACAGCGAGATTGGACGCAAAGCGAAGTTGCCGAACGTATCGGTACCACTCGGATCAACGTCAGTCGCTGGGAAAATGGCATTACCACTCCCAGTCCCTACTATCGTCAGAGGCTAGGAGAACTCTTTGGAAAAAGCACTCAGCAACTTGGCCTCATCCTCGAAAGCAGCGAGGAACATAACGTGGAAGTAGCTACCTTTTCAGATCCTCCTGACCCTCATACCTCTACACCCTCTCTACCTATCTGGAATGTCCCCCACCGCCGTAATCCGTTTTTTACAGGCCGTGAAGAAATTCTGGCTCATCTCTATACTATACTTAGAAGCAGTAAAGCGGCGGCATTGACCCAGGCACAGGCAATCAGCGGCCTTGGGGGGATAGGTAAGACACAGGTTGCCGTTGAATATGCCTACCGCTATCGCGACCACTATCAAGCTATCTTCTGGATAAACGCTACTTCTCGTGATGCTATCAGTGCTGACTTCGTGATATTAGCGGCTTTGCTGGATTTACCAGAGCAGCAGGAGAAGGAGCAGGATATTGTGCTACGAGCGGTAAAGCGCTGGCTGTCCAGCCATACTCACTGGCTGCTCATTCTGGACAACGTTGACGATCTGGAGATGATCGTTGACTTTCTCCCTGTGACTGCTACGGGAGATATGCTGATTACGACGAGGCTACAGGCCCTGGGAACAGTCGCTCAACATATTGAAGTTGAGAAGATGGAGAGGGATGAGGGAGTGATGTTTCTCTTGCGCCGTACCAAAGTACTTGCACAAGGCACATCCTTTGATCAAGTACCGAAAGAGAAGCAGACACAGGCAACTGAGATCGTTATAGCACTGGATGGATTGCCGCTCGCGCTTGACCAGGCTGGCGCGTACATTGAAGAAACACGTTGTGGGCTGTCTCGATATCTTAATCTCTATGGCACGCGCCGAAAAGAACTCCTCTTGCGACGGGGGAGGTTTCCGATTGACCATCCCGATTCGGTTGCTGCCACCTGGTCGCTCTCTTTCCAGCAAGTGGAGCAGGAGAGTCTAGTTGCGGCTGATCTCTTGCGCCTCTTTGCTTTTCTCGACCCAGAAGCTATCCCTGAAGAAATTGTTACCCTGGGTGCAGCAGAACTTGGTCCAGTGCTTGGAGCGGTGGCGAGTGACCCTTTACAGGTTGATACACTTATTGAGTTATTGCTGCGTTACTCGCTTATTCGACGCTCTCCTGAAGTGAAGTCTTTGAGTATACATCGCCTGGTGCAAGCAGTGCTCAAGGATGGCATGGAGAGAGACACGCAGCGTTTGTGGGCGGAACGGGCTATACGAGCAGTGAACCATGCTTTCCCCGACGTTGAGCTGCAAACCTGGGAGAGGTGCCAGCGCTGCCTTCCACATGCACAGACGTGTGCAACATATATTGAAGAATACGAGCTTGCCTTTCCCGAGGCAGCGCGCTTGTTCAACGAAGCGGCCTCCTACCTGATAGCGCACGCCAGGTACCAACAGGCGGAATTACTCTTACTCAGAGCTCTGTCGATTCGTCAGCAGGTACTAGAAGCCAACCATCCCGATACTGCTCGCACGCTGAACGCCCTGGGCGTACTCTATTTCAACCAGGGCAAATACCAGAAAGCAGAGTCCCTGTTGCAAGAGGCGTTGGTCATTCACGAGCAGGTACTGTGGGGAGAGCATCCTGATGTGGCTCAAACACTTCATAACCTGGCAAACCTATACCGTACACGGGGAGCTTATGTGGAAGCAGAGCCATTCTATTTACGGGCTTTGCATATTCGAGAGACAACATTGGGAGCTAACCACCCTCTTGTAGCAGAGAGCTATTACGGTTTGGCGAAACTGTACGATTCACAAGAGAACTATCAACAGGCAGAAAAGCTTTGCAAGCAGGCTTTGTACATTCAAGAACAGCATTTAGGGGATAATCATCCCCTGGTTGCTGCCACACTTAACATACTGGCGAAAATCTACCAGGGGCAGAATAAACTTGACCAGGCGAAGGAAATGAATATGCGCGCGTTACGGATTCGAGAGAGCATTTCAGGTGCGGACCATCCACACGTGGCGATCATCATCAATAATCTGATCGAGATTTACCATGCTGAAGGGAGCTATCGCGAAGCTGAGGCGCTAATTGCCAGATCGCTCAGGATTCATGGGCAATCACTAGGCTCGGAGCATCCCTATATGGCGTACAGCCTCAGTAACCAGGCCGAAAATTTCTTCTTGCAAGGGGATTACGTTCAGGCCGAGTCTTCCTACAAGAAGGCGCTGGCCATTCGCGAACAAAACCTGGGTTTTGATCATCCACGCACTGCCTCTACTTACTATGATCTCGCAAGGCTCTATTTTGCCGTGGAGCGGTATGAAGAAGCCGAGTCATTCTACCGTAAAGCGCTATCCATCCGCGAGCGCGCTTTCGGGCTCGACCATCCTGGTGTTGCTAGCACGCTAGAACAGTATGCTACTGTACTCAGAAAGCTGAAGAGGGAGAGCGAGGCATTTGAGCTTGAGGCACGTATCCAGGCAATCAGAGCAAGACAGATCGCTCTCGGAAGCTTATAAGAGCTCGAGGGCGGATTCGCCAACAATGGTTGCATTACATTCCGATTTAGCTATTCAGATCTCCTCACGCTCTTCGACACCTCATTGCCTATGGCCTTCTCAAGAGATATTTGTCTCATTACGTACCTCTGTAAATTGTTATAATTCATTTTAATTTCAAGCACTAAACTCCTATTGATTGATAAATGTTTTTGGCTTGTTTATAATTATTGTGTAAATTGTCGGGGTCGAAAATCTTTTTCTTGTCCTCCTCAGGCGTCCCCGCTATCAATTACTTTGTAACTGACATGTAGTGCGAGTATTGCTGATGGAGAAGATCGTCATCATGGGATCATCTGGTGCAGGCAAGTCAACGCTTGCAAGAAAATTAGGTCCCATACTCAAGATTAAAAAAGTCTTTCACCTGGATCGGCTTTTCTGGCAGCGCGACTGGAAAGGAAAATCCAGGGAAACAAGAATAGATATTCTGCAACGCCTAGTTCAGGAGAAGCGGTGGATTATTGATGGGAACTATTTCAGTATATCCGAACTTCACCTAGATGCGGCAGATACTATTATTTTTTTGGATACTTCTCCTTTAGTATGCCTGCAGCGCATAATGAAGCGACATCATGAGCATAATTGGCGTTCTCGTCGTGACATACCAGAGGGATGTACAGATAAACTGACTAATACCCGTATATTGAAGGTGCTGGTCTTTCCACTGCGAGGTCGGAGAAGGCTTGTGGAGGAATTGCGCAAGTTCCCACCGGAGAAAGTCACAAGGATATATTCAGCAAAAGAAATCGAGGATTTTTTAGCACAACTAGAGCTACATGCCGACGAAAAGAGGCAATCTTATAAGGCTCCTTCTTTTGTAGAAGAAAGACACCTGGTTGCAGCAAGACAATAGCAGGACTTACTAACCAGAAAAACCCCACGTGCAGAGAGAAGAGCGTGACCGGGCAGGTAATAGTGTTTGCACCTTCTCAGTTTATCTTACACAATATGCGGATAGAACGAGGATTAAACCTGCCATTTTGCGTCCGAATACCCCAGGTAGTCAGTGCAGTCCTGGTTTCTTAAAACAGCCGATGCGCCTGAACCTCATGTCAGGTTCAGGCGCATCGGCTGTCTTGCTGCCATTTTCTTCCAGGATCAGAAGTGCGATTGCAGGGCTGCGGTTCCGGTGAAATCGGGTGTCAGCGGTTTGACGTCGTTTGGCTGCGTCGGGTCAATCTGGAAAACGACCGAATCGCGCGTTGGTACACGCTCGTCGGGTGACGAACCATAGGTGACCGGGGGCAACAGCCCTTGCAGATCGACACTTTTCAACGAAATGAAGGCGTTGTAGAGGCCATCGCGCGTGATGTCATTATTTGCCATCGCCTTCTTCAGAATGGCATAGGTGATCTCCGACTCGGTATAGCCGAACTCGAAGTAGCCATCAGGTTTCTGTTCAGGCGCATACTTCTGGACATCTTGCAGCATCTGCGCCATACCAGGAACGCTGGTATCACCCCAGGTAGCTCCCTGGGACATCACCCAGAGGCGGGTGAGCAGTGGCCTCAAGGCGGGAACGGCGAGCAGTCCATTCGCCCACGCGGGACTCTGGAGAATAAACTGAGGAGAGTAGCCCAGTTTGGCGGCCGTCCCGACGATAGTGGCCGTGACGAGCGGCAGCGCGGTGAGGAAGACATACTTCGCCTTCGCTGCTTTCATCTGAGAGACCTGCGCGGTAAAG
>WNGP01004615.1_pt1 | contig 13072 bp, 11 predicted proteins | sample 5407671 | NCBI WGS metagenome assembly WNGP01 (sample SAMN13153381, study PRJNA577476) | soil metagenome | isolation source: 40 cm soil or saprolite under Garry oak tree replicate 2 | place: USA:California | collected 2016-06-15 | reverse complement strand
CATGGATCTCGCCATGGCCGACCCGGCATGGCTGCGCCGCCAGATCGGTGTGGTCCTGCAGGAGAACGTGCTGTTCAACCGCTCGGTGCGCGAGAATATCGCGCTCGCCGACCCCGCCATGCCGATGGAGCGCGTCATCGCGGCGGCGAGGCTGGCGGGGGCACACGAATGCATCCTCGAGCTGGCCGAAGGCTACGACACGATCGTCGGCGAGCGCGGCTCTACCCTCTCGGGCGGCCAGCGCCAGCGCATCGCGATTGCCCGCGCGCTCATCACCGACCCGCGCATTCTGATCTTCGATGAGGCGACGAGCGCCCTCGATTATGAGAGCGAGCGCATCATTCAGCAAAACATGAAGGAGATCGCCAAGGGACGGACGGTTCTCGTCATCGCGCACCGGCTTTCGACCGTGCGCGCGACGGATCGCATCGTCACGCTCGAGCGCGGCCGCCTGGTCGAGGACGGCACCCATGACGCGCTGATCAAGACCGGCGGCCGCTATGCATCTTTGCATCGCTTGCAGGCAGGAATCCATGAAGTCGCCTGAACCCGCCACGCCGGTCAAGCCGATGCGGCGCGTGATCCCGTTTCGGCGTGCGCACGAAAGGCGCGGCGAAGAGCTGGCGTTCCTGCCGGCGGCGCTTGAAATCGTGGAAACGCCGCCGTCGCCGATCGGCCGTGCAATCGCGACCACCATCATCCTGCTGTTCTGCGCGGCGCTGGTTTGGGCCTGGTGGGGCACGATCGACATCGTTGCGTCGGCGAGCGGAAAAATCGTGCCGAGCGGCCGCACCAAGGTCGTCCAACCGTTCGAGACCGGCGTTGTGCGCTCCATTCGGGTAGAGGACGGGCAAGCGGTCAAGGCCGGTGACGTGCTGATCGAGCTCGATCCGACTGTAAACGCCGCGGAACGCGATCACCTGCGCAGCGACCTCCTCGCCGAGCAGCTCAACATCGCGCGGCTGCGCGCGGCGCTCGCCGCCGGGGACGATCCTCTCGCCGACTTCACGCCGCCCGCCGAAGCAGACCCGGCACTGCTGCGCACTCAGCGTCAGCTCTTGCTCCACCAAGTGGCCGAGCACCGCGCCAAGATCGCCGCACTCGGCCGTCAGCAGGCGCAGAAGGAAGCCGAGCACGCCACGACCGCGGCCACCATCCATAAGCTCGAGACAGTTATTCCGGCCATTCAGCCGCGTGTCGACATCCGCAAGACGCTCATGGAGAAGGAGCTGGGCTCGAAGCTCACCTATTTCGAGACCCTCCAGCTGCTGGTCGAGCAACAGGAGGAACTCAGCGTTCAGAAGAGCCATCTGCACGCGGCGGAGGCGGCCGTGGCCGCGATTCGCGAGACGCGCGGCCAGGCGGTGGCCGAATATCGGCGCACGCTCTCCGACGAACTCGCCAAGGCCGAGCAAAAGGCGAACGGGCTCACCCAGGATCTGATCAAGGCCGAGCAGAAGACCAGGCTTCAGCAGCTCGCCGCTCCCGTGGACGGCGTGGTGCAGCAGCTCGCGATCCACACCGTCGGCGGCGTCGTCACCCCGGCGCAGTCTTTGCTGATGGTCGTGCCCAGCGACAGCCGGCTCGAAATCGAGGCCATGGTGTCGGAGCAGCGAGCCGACGGGCCAGGAGCTCAATTACAGCGCGCGCATCTCGCTCGACCGCACCAAAATGCAAATCGACGGCCGAATGGTCAATCTATCCCCCGGCATGGCGGTGACGGTGGAAATCAAGACCGGATCGCGCGCGATCCTGAGCTATCTCTTGTCGCCGCTCATCCGCTACCGGCAGGAGACCCTGCACGAGCGGTGAAGCGCGCGGCGGATAAGCGAAACGGCGTCGCCGTTAAGCGGGCGGTGGCAATCCCCAGCCGCGCTTCTTCCAGCGGCTGCGGCGGGTCCCTGGCACCTCGGCCGGGCTTCGCCTAGCCATTAACTCGGAAATCTCCAGAAAATCCCCAAAGTTCCTTCAAGCCTCTCACTGCGGTCGAGCCTAGACATTCCACCATGTGCTGCCCGCCACGGCGAAGATCCGCCCGCGTCGAGCAGCTTTGATCTTGACCCACTTACGGCCGGGCGAGCGGACTTTAGCGCGCCCGGCCGCGCCGGAGGCCGACTATGTCCCAGACACAAAATTGCGCCCCGTTGTTCTCGTTCGTCGAATGCGAGCAGCAGGCTCGCATCAAGCGCGACCTCGTCATCCAGGCCTGCATGCGCGGCACCATGCGCGCGTTTGCGCAGTGGCTGCGCGTCCTCGTCCTGTGCGGCACGCGCTGGGTGCGCGGCCTGGCCGCGAAGCAACGCCTGCGTAGCGCTGTGCGCGAACTCCAGCGGCTCGACGATCGTATGTTGGCCGACATCGGCGTCACGCGCGGCGAGATCGAATCCGCGGTGCGCGACGGCCTGCCCGTACGCATGATGCGCCAATCCCGTCATCGCGACCGTCATCGCGACTGGAACGGCATGCCTGCACGCCGGCAGGCGGCTTAGTCGAAAGACAAAGCTGCGCGTCGCCGCGCCCTGTCCCGTCAAACGGCGACACCGCGGCAGCCCACAGGGAAATGGCGCCGCCCCACTCGACCAAGGCCTACCGGATTAAAGCCGGCCGAAGCCGAGGGCGGCGCGCCGCCGCATGCTTGCAGACTTCAACTGAGATCAGGGATTGACGGGATGATCGAGGACGCGCGTGGCCGCATCGATTACGAAGAGCGCGGGAGCGGTGCGACCATTGTGCTGGTCCCGGGATCGTGCAGCACCGGCGCCGCGTGGCGACCCGTGATTGCCGCCTTGAACGGCCGGTTTCGCTACGTGACGACGAGCCTCCTCGGCTACGGGGGAACCGCCGAGCGCCGCACCGCCGGCGATCCTGCCATTTCGCACGAGGCCGAAATACTGGAATCGGTCGTTCGCAGGGCGGGCGGCCGCGCGCATCTCGTCGGTCATTCCTTCGGCGGCTTGGTGGCGCTGGCGGTGGCGGTCCGCAACCAAGTATCTCTCGCCAGCCTCGTGATTGTCGATGCGCCCGCCCTGGACGTGTTGCGAGACCGGGGCGAGCGCGAGCACTATCGCGCGTTTTGTGAGATGACGAAGGCCTATTTCGCCGCCTTCGAGGGCGGGAACGTGGAAGCGATCGCGGCGATGATCGATTTCTACGGTGGCGCCGGCACCTATGCTTCGTGGCCACAACGGGTGCGCGACTACGCCGTGGCGACGACAGCGGTCAACATCCTCGATTGGGCGAGTGCGTATGGTTTCGCGCTGCCGGCGGCGGCGCTGGCTGCCGTCGAAATCCCTGCGCTCGTGATTCGGGGCGGAGCAAGTCACCCGGCGGGGCAACGCGCCAACGCGCTGCTCAGCGAGTGCATGAGCAGGGCAGCGCTTGCCACGATCGAGACGGCCGCGCATTTCATGATTGCAACCCATCCCATGAAGTGAGTTGTTTGATTGCGCAGCACGTGGACGGTGCAGAGGCAGGGTCGCGCGTCGTTTCAATCCGCTAACGGCGGCCATTGGCGCCAGCCGGACGGAGCGGGAAGCCGCGTCGGCGCCCGCTTTCGGGAACCCCGGCAAGCATCTGCTCCGCGCGAGGTTTTTCTGAACTTGACCGGAGCGGGTCATTCGCGCCTGCGCCAACCGGCAGGCCATCAGCGAATGCCTGTTATGCGGGCTGCAGCGATCGTCGGTTGACGTTCCGCCGGCGCATGTGCGAAGGCCGTAACTGAGCTTGCTTCGCCGAATGCCGGCATCATCCAACCTCCGTCCTGCCAGGGTTTGGCCCGTTCGTTTCGCCCGCCGGTATTGATCTGATGATAGAATCGCTTAACGTCGACGATGCTCATTCTTCTTTCTGACGCCGGCGCCCTCGCGGCGCGAGCCGAACGGTTGAGTTGCAGCTGACAATGCCGCGCTCGAACATCGCTGCAGCAAGGTGCGTGGTCGTGTGCACGTCATCCCTTGGTTTAGGTTGGAGATGCTGAAGCCGCGATTGCTCGGTATTTTTCTCCTCGCAGCGGCGCCGATGTCCATAGGCGCCGAATTTGCGGCCGCTCGACAAGTGCGTGAGAATGATGTTTCTGTGCCGCTCGAGTGGAAGAACCAAATCAGCGCGGACCTCGAACACAATAAACGCTATCTGACCGGTACTCGCACCCGCGGCAAAAGCGGCGTTGTGAGATTCGAATTCAACATGAGCCGTGCCGGGTGGGTGCTCCCGGGAACCCGCATTGTAACCGTCAACCCTGAACTCGGCAGGACGGCGCTCCTCCTCATTCAGCAATCACAGCCATTTCCACCGCCGGAACACGTCAAGCTTCCCGATGCATCGTTCCGCGTCGTGGTGATGATCCGGTTCAGCAATCTCCCTCCTCAGGACGCAGGGCTTGAGGATCCGGAGCGCCGCAAGCTCATGGAATGCTACGAGGCAGATCGTCAGGAGCTAGAGTATCAGCGTCGGAGGGCGGCGTACCGCAACGCGGAGCCCCCGAACGCGGTCAATCGCATGCCGGAGGGGTGTCTCGAGGCGAAGCGTCAGGAGGAACAGCGTCAACGTCAGGAGGCAAAACCCAAGGGGCTGGAATACGCGCGAACGTCGGGGACAATCTGGAAGATCGCGCGCAAGACAAACGAGCCGACCGATAGGGTCGATGTCAGGGTTGAATCTGTACAGAAAAATGCAGATGGTGCGTCTGCGTTAGTTGAGGGAATTTGCAGGAACGGAACAATCGTCTTCTTCGCCACGGTGGTCGACGAGGCGGGAGCGGCGTCGTTGGATTTCCCCGATCGCGTCGATGGGTACCGCGGAATCCGCACGACTTATCGCGTCAATGATGAAAATCCGACGCAAAAACTTATCCCACAATATCAATATTCCAACAGATTTTTCATCGTCGCCTTCAGCGCTTACAAACAAAAGGTGGAGAGGCTGGAGTTGGGGACGCATTTTGGGGTTGACGAATCTCTCCTTCTTGATTCTCCGCCGCTCGACACCACGTGGCGCATTATTGTTGAGATAAACGCCTCCCAAAAGCCGATACTCGTCAAGATTCCAATTTATGACGACAACATTCAGGAATTGATACAGACGTGCAAGTGACGCCTATGACAACGTCTCGGACGCGTCGTGATGTCCGATGTCACGTCGGCAGAGCGCTTCAACGCGGATAGTGATTGGGCCGCGCTTAGCCGTCGCGGCCTCGTCTAGATCTAGATCCCCATATACCCGCGATAGGCCTTCCAGAAGCCGCGCACTGCCGCCTCGGTGACGCGGTTGTCGTCGGAGGCGACGCTCGCGCCGCCCATCTCCACGACCGACAGCAGATCGGGGGCGGTAGCGACCGCGCGCTGCACGAAGCCGGGCGCCGCGCCATCCTCCATCGAGATGTAGCCGGCCGGGCCGATCAGGTTGGCTTGCCGCAAGCGACGCTCGGTCATGTCCGCGTCGTCGGTGGTGAAGCCGAAGCAGGTCCACACCAGCTCGGTCTTGTCGAGACCCTGCGGACGCAGGCGCCGCACCGCCAAGCTGTTGCGGGTCTGCTGCAGCACGAAGGTCGGAAACACGGAAAGAATTTGCAGCCCGACCCCGTCACCGAACTCGTCGACGGCCTCCAGCAGCTGCGGCGCCTCGAGGCCGAATCCTTCCTGCGCCGCGCGCATGCCGGCCTGCTCGTATTCCTGGCCGCCGGTGTCGGCGGCGAGCGAGTAGCTCACGTGGTGGCCGCCCGAATCGCTCACCACGATGCCGCCTTGCTGCGACAACCGGTTGAGCCGAAAGGTGGTGAAGAACGTGTGCAGCAGGCTCGCGTGGTAAGTGTCCTTGACGTTTTCCATATAGAGCTTCCAATTGCTCGGCAGCGTCTGGCTGTAGCCACCGAGCATCTTCACCGGCGCGCGCATCACGCGGCGGATACGCGCGACGATCTCGGGCCCGAGATAGCGCTCGAGCGGCGGCGCGTCCGCCGAAAGCGTGCCGAACACCAGGCCCGCGAGCGTCTCCAGCCGCAACTTGCGCGGCCCATAGGTCTCGGGGCGGCACTCTTGCGGCATGCCGCCCTTGCCGCGCAGGCCCTTGCGGAAGGCGACGCCGGTGAGGTTGCCGCAAAGATCGTAGCTCCAGTTGTGGTAGACACAGACGATATCGCGCGCCTCGCCGCGCTCGTTGAGCACCAGCAGCGATCCGCGATGCGCGCAGCGGTTCTCGAAGGCGTGAAGCGTGCCGTCCCGGTCTCGGGTCACCACCACCGGCATCGCACCGAGGCTCGAGCGGCAATAGCTATTGGGGTTGGGCAGCTCGGCCTCGAGGCAGAGGAAATGCCAGGTCGGCCCGCGAAAGATGCGCGCCTGCTCCTCCTCGTAGACGTCGCGATCCGAATAGACCCAATAGGGTACCCGGGTGAGACCTTCCGCCGGCCAGCGGCGTCGCTCCGCTGCAATCGTCATGGCGTCCTCTCGAGCGCGCTCTGGTGTAATGCGCACCGGCGCCGCGATCTCGGTGCGCGCGTCTCCGGCGTGGCGGACCCGTGGATGTACGCCGGTCTGACATCGCATAGCACCGATTGCGGGCTGCAATCCACCGAGCGGCCGCTTTGCAACCGTCGCCGCCGGGGTGTTAAATTTGGGCCGACGCGGAAGGTGCCGCGGAGGACGCCCGCAAGCCGGGAGGAAACCATGCAGCCCGAACAAGATCGGCCGACCGTCAGCATCGCGCCGAACAATCCGGTATTCGACCTGCCGGTGATCGTCGGCATCGAGCAAGGGCTGTTCGCCAGGGCAGGCCTCGATGTCAGCTTCTCGGCCACCTACGCCGACCGGGAAAGAGACAATGCGCAGACGCCGCTCATGTCGCGCCTCAAGGAGAATCTTTTCGATTGCGGTTCCGCCGACAGCTACAATGTCTGCGAATGGGCGAGCATCGATCGCCTGGAGCGCGGCAAGCGCGGCGGCAACATCGCGGCGCTGCGGGCGGCCGTCGCGGCCCAGGCGGTCCTCACCTTCGACGACAAGCTCCAGGTCCCGCGCGACATGGCGGACGTGCCGGTCATGGTGCAGGAGCTCACCGGCTCGCACTACACGACCATTCAGATGCTCGAAAGCGCCGTCGGTTCCGAGCACGTCAAAATCCAAAACGGCGGGCTGCCCCAGATGCGCTATGCGGCGCTCAAGGACGGCTCGGGCGATCGCAGTGATGGAGCCGTTCATCAGCCTCGGGCTCAAGGAAGGCGCCCATATCATCGCCGCCTCCTTCTATCGTGGCGGCGAGGTCATCTCGGCCGATCTGACGCCGGAGCAGCGCAAGGCCTATTACGACGCCGAGAACGAGGCCGTCGACCTGATCAACTCCGACTTTTACAAATACGCCCACCACGTCACGGCCCACGCCAAGGGCGCCTTGAAGCCGACGGAACTGCTGCGGGCGTTCGTGCGCTACAAGCACGTCGACTATTACGACGTGACTCTGTTCAACCGCGCCTACGACTGGATGAAGGCGCGCGGCATGAGCGAAGGCCAGAGCCGGCACGCGGCGCTGGTCGTCGGCTGATTTAAGCAACCCCATACGCCAGGCCAAGCTTGGGCATCGCGCGCAAGCGTGAAGCGGTGCCCTGGCTCAATCGCCCTGCCACGAGGGCGCCGGTGATCGCGCGCCCCAGCTTCACCTTGCCAATGCATTCGTGAACGCCTTACGATCTGCCGAGAAGTCCGGACAGCACTCAAGATCCGGATACAGGCAGGGAGGATATCATGCTCACGCGACGAGGATTCGCGGGCTTTGCGTCGTGCGCGATCTGCGGAATTACGGAGTTCATCGCCACCGAAGCATCGGCCCAAGGCGCGCCACCCGCAGCGACGGCCGGCGTCACGCGCAAGATCTTGTCGCAAACGGACGGTCCGACGCCGGGCTATGTGACGCTACTCGTGGAAGCGACCATAGAGCCGGGGGTGACCGTCGCGCGACACACGCATCCGGGGGTCGAATCCGCCTATGTGCTGGAAGGCGGCTTCGAGCTTCCCATACAAGGTCAACCGACCCGCATGCTCAAAAAAGGCGATGGCTTCCACATCCCACCCGAAACGCCCCATGCGGGCGGCAAGCCTGGCGACGCCAAGAGCGTCATTCTCATCACCTATGTCGTGGAGAAGGGAAAGCCGCTCGCCTCTCCGGCCTGAGCGCTTCGCGGGTGGTCGTTTGCTTGCCGCGCGGTGCTCGCGGATCATAGTGCAGCACGACCTGAGCGAAGCTCTGTTCTTGGCGGCAGCGCCCGAGCCGTCGGCAATCAGCTCGCCCATCAATGGCGCTGCTCGCGGGCATGGGGGTGAGCATTTCTGTACGGAAGCGCCATGAGACTTCCGCGCCGTCGAGTTCTGCAGCTGGCAGCGGGCGCTAGCGCGCTGCCGGCGCTGTCCCGCATCGCGAGGGCGCAGAGCTATCCGACGCGGCCCATACGCCTCGTGGTTCCATTCCCGCCGGGCGGGGCGTTCGACACCATCGCTCGCCCGTGGGCGGACCGAATGAAATCTTTGCTGGGCGCGGTCGTCGTCGAGAATATCGGCGGCGGGGGCGGCTCGGTCGGCGCGGCGCAAGCCTCGCGCGCCAGACCTGATGGCTACACGCTCCTGCTCGGCGGTGCGACCACCCACATCACCGAGGCGCTGCTCAAGAACCGGCCGCAGTTCGACCCGCTCAAGGACCTGGAGCCGATTTCCGGCATCGCAATTACCGCTTTCGCGCTGGCGGTCCATCCCTCCGTGCCGGTCAATAACCTCAACGAGCTGGTCGTCTATGCCAAGGCCAATCCCGGCAAGCTGTCCTATGGCTCCGCCGGTACGGGCTCACTCAATCACCTCACCGCGGAAGCCTTCAAGTTGCGCGTCGGCGTTCCGGATCTCATCCACGTGCCCTACCGCGGCGCGGGGCCGGCGATCGCCGACATCCTCGCCGGCCAGATTCCCATGATCGTGCCGGCCATGACCAACATCGTGCTCGAGCTGCACCACGCCGGCAAGCTTAGGGTTCTGGCGGTAACCCATGGCACGCGCCTCACCGCCGCGCCCGAGCTTCCCACCGCCGTCGAGCAGGGCTTGACCGATCTCGTCGCGCCGAACTTCGTCGGCGTGTTTGCCCCGACAGGAACGCCGAAGCCGATCATCGACCAGGTCGCGCAGGCGAATCTTGCGCTGCTGGCCGACCACGACTACCGGCAGCTGCTGGTCTCAGGCACATTCGAGCCGCACGGTGACCTCAATCCCGAAGCATACCGGCGCTACGTAGACAACGAACTCGCGCGTTGGTCCCCGATTGTCAGGACGCTGGGCTTGAAGATCGATTGAGTGCGCTCGCGTCCGCTTCGCTGCCATCGCCGTGCGAACCTGGGTGCCGCAGCCCAGCGCTGCGATGCGCGGGACATTTGAGCGGAGATGGCGGATGGGCAGCTTCCCAACGCAATCGCATTTGAGGCTTTGGGATCGCGGGAAACGAACGTCAAGTGCCATAACCCGGCGTGTCCTCCTTCCAGATGCACCGACAACCGGCTAGCCTCATGCGAAAGCTGTCAGCGGCATGTCCGCCGCTGACGACAACGATCGGCCGCGCGCCGATCCTTCCGGGGAGGGCCTCATGTGCGAACTCTGCAGGCGTCGTTTTATTCGCGGCGCGGCCGCGCTCGGCGCCGCCGGCGCAACCGGACTATTGTCATCGCCGCTGATGGCGCAGCCGCGGCGCGGCGACACTGCCTCCACGAAGCTGCCGGCGCGCGGCGAGTTCACCATCGCCAACGCCTATGTGATGACGATGGACGGCGCGCTCGGCGATATCGCCGGCGGCTCGGTGCACGTGCGCAACAGCGAGATCGTCGCAATCGGCAAGGACGTGAAGGGCGGTGGGCAGAAGATCGACGGCACGGGCATGATCGTCATGCCCGGCTTGGTCGAGACCCACTGGCACATGTGGAACACGCTCTACCGCAGTTTCTCCGGCGACAAGCCGGAGGAGGGCTATTTCCCGACCGTCGCGCGCTTCGGCCAGCAGATGAATGCGGATGACATCTTTCAGAGCACGCGGCTCGCGGCCGCGGAGGCGATCAATTCGGGAATGACCTTCGTGCACTCCTGGTGCCACAATGTGCGCAGCGCGGCCCACGCCGAGGCGGATGTCCGCGCGCTCGCCGAGGTCGGTATCCGCGCCCGCCATTCCTGCGGCTGGCCACAGGGCTTGCCCGACACCCAGTCGGCCGACCAGGGGCCGATCGAGAGCCTCGCCAGAGATTGGAAGAGCTGGTCGAACGAGGGCCTCATCACGCTCGGCATGGCATGGCGCGGCCAGTTCCGCGCGGGCCCGATCATGCCGGAGGTGTATCAGCCGGAATTCGACAACGCCCGCAAGCTCGGATTGCCGATCACGGTGCATGTCGCGAGCGCCCGCAAGGCCGTGAATCAGATCGAGCCGCTTTACAACGGCAAGCTCCTGGGCAAGGACGTGCAGCTCATTCACACCCTGTCGGCAAGCCCCGCGGAGCTCGACATGATCAAGGCGTCGGGCGCTGCGGTCTCGGTGTCGCCCGGCTCGGAACTGCGCATCGGCTACGGCTATCCGCAGATCAGCGAGATGCTGGCCAAGGGCATTCCGCTCGGCATCTCGGTCGACACCTCGGCGCTGGTCGGAAGCTCGAATCTGTTCACTGTGCTCAAGCTTGCGCGCGACTGCGAGAACGCCAAGGCTGAGAGCGAGTTCAAGATGCCGGCGCGCAAGGCGCTTGAGCTCGGCACCATCGAGGGCGCGCGCTCGATGGGGATGGACGACAGGATCGGTTCGCTCAAGCCCGGCAAGCGCGCGGATCTGATCGCGATCAGCACCAATGCGCTCAGTATGGCGGTAGTGACCGACGCCGCGCATCTCGTGCTCGAAGCGACCGGTCCGGAAAACGTCGACACCGTCGTTGTCGACGGCCGCATCCTCAAGCGCGGCGGCAAGCTCGCGGCCCTCGATACGCCCAAGGTCGTAGCCGGGGCGCGCGCCGCACTTGCCGGCGTGCGCGAGCGCACGAAATGGCGCTGAGCATTGCGTGATGTGAAGCCGAGAGAAAACGGAGCATTACCAAAAAGATGCTTGGGCGGGGTTTCATTCGCCAACGAGAACCCCGCCCGAGTGTGGCATGTAGGGAAGGTTGTCCCGGGCGGGGTCTCGGGAATCCTCACGGGGGGGCAATGGGTTGGTGAGGGCTCCACCGGGCAAACACATGGGCGCGGTAAATATTCCTTACGGAATATCCGGCACGAAGAGCCCATGCGGCACGCGTTGCCGGAAGCGCCGCATCATCGCCCCTCGGCTCTCAGTCGCGAGAACCGGGGAATCGACGCGTAACTACGCGCAGGCGCTTCCCAACCATTGCTTTTTGCCCAGAAAACGGCTAAGATCCTCAGTCTTGACGCGTGCCTAAGTGCCGAGTTCATCTTCCCAGATTCCCAGGGAGACCTCAGATGCGGCTGACTGATTCCGCCGTAGCGGCGCTCAAAGTGCCACACGGCAAGTCCGAAATCATTGCCTTCGATGATTCACTTCCTGGTTTTGGGGTCCGCGTCAGACAGGGCGGCAGTCGGCGTTTCGTCTACCAATACAAACTGAACGGCGCAAATCGCCGCGTCACCTTCAAAGAGGCCAATGTCAAAAGGGCGCGCGCCGCAGCGCAGATCCTTGCCGCCAAGGTCACATTGGGCAGCGACCCGGCGCTCGAGAAAGAAGCCGCCCATGATGCGGCAGGCGACACATTCAAGCGGTGTCTAGACCGATACCTTGCCCGCCCGCAGGGCCAGCGGCGCGAGCGCACGCTGCAGGAGATCCGCAGGCATCTCGAACGCAATCTGCAGCCATTGCATCGGCTGCACGTCAAGGAAATAAGTCGTCGCCGGGTTGCTGATGAACTAATGCGGCTCACCGCCGAAAATGGTGCCGTCCAATCGAATAGAACACGCTCAAGTCTGTCCGCCTTACTCAATTGGTGCATTGGCGAGGGCTACGTTGACGTCAACATTGCGGCGCAGACCAATAAGCATGAGGAAATTGCCCGCAGTCGCGTTCTATCTGACGCGGAATTGCGGACAATCTGGAACGCGCTACCAGAACAAGGCGACTATCGTGATCTCATTCGACTGCTGATTCTGACCGGCCAAAGATTACGCGAGATCGGCGATCTGTCCTGGCGCGAGGTCGATCTCGACAAGGCAATCATCACATTGCCGCCAAGCCGGACCAAAAATCACAGAGAGCATGTCGTTCCATTATCCGTGCCAGCATTAGAGATCTTGAAAGGGAGGGCACGTAATGAGCGTGAGCTCGTATTCGGCCAAACCGGCGACCATGGCTTCAGCGGATTCTCAAGGGCCAAGGGACTGCTTGACCAAAGAGCCAAGCTAAAAGTTCCGTGGGTTGTTCACGATATCCGACGAAGTGTTGCAACCGGCCTCGCCAGGCTTGTTCAACCGCACATCGTTGAATGCGTCCTAGGCCATGTCGGCGGGTTCAAGGCTGGCATCGCGTCCACCTACAATTTGCATGCCTATGAAGACGAAAAAAGACACGCGCTCGACCTTTGGGGCAAGCACATCAGCGGGCTGGTGTCATGAGCAGCCCTTTTCCGTACCCTCGCCCCTACTGGAAGGGATACAGCCGTGAGCAAGATCAGAAGCTTGTGCTCAAGTTGTTTTACGGAATAACGATTCGCGACAAACAGACTGGGCGCGACCGTCATCAGTATTTGTCCGACGACAGCCCAGAGGAACGCGAGGGCCGCCAAGCGCTGTGTCGGCTGCTCTCCAATAACCACGCAGACCCGGAAATTCTAGCGGCGCTGTGCTGCGCGCTCACCGGCCGCCTTGGGCGGCGGCTTGGGTTTAAAAACCAAAGGAAAGGAAAGCGCGAAGCTGCGGCGGATTTTCAAGTTGCTCTGCACGTCGAAGGCCTACGTCGCGCGGGGTGGAAAAATGAAGCCGCTGTAGAGCAGGCGATGGAAGACTTTGGTTTATCGCGAAAAGCAGTGTTTGAAGCGAGGAAACGCGTTAGACACAAAAGCCCGTGGCTCAAATCCTAG
>WNGP01003553.1_pt1 | contig 13073 bp, 6 predicted proteins | sample 5407671 | NCBI WGS metagenome assembly WNGP01 (sample SAMN13153381, study PRJNA577476) | soil metagenome | isolation source: 40 cm soil or saprolite under Garry oak tree replicate 2 | place: USA:California | collected 2016-06-15 | reverse complement strand
CACGCTTGACAAGTACTTTCCCGAATGGCAAAATACACCCACACATATGGAGGTGTAGGGGCCCCGGTGGGTCTCACCGTCTTCAAAACGGCTGGGGGGTCGCTCGGCGCGGTCCCTGGTGGGTTCGACTCCCATACGCCTCTGCCTTTAGATGAACCAGGTGTTTGAGAATTTGTCATTAATACCATGGTTTTGCAGAATCTGCAAGACTGTGCTTCCTATTTCAGACTGCAAAACTATGCTTCCCAGCAAATATTCAAAAATAGTAGATATTTGTCGGGTCACAGAAATTTCTAGAGAACCGGTCGAGAAATCACGCAGCCTCCTGAAGCTCAGGAGAGAGATGCACTCACTTGAGCGGGAAAGCAGGCAGTGCTTGGGCTAAGCCACGTATCAGCACGCTTGTCACCTGGCTCGCCAACTCTTCTGGGGGCGAAACCACCTTCTGTGCCGTCCGGAATAATTTTAGAATCAGCATAAAATCCGCAATAATTTTAAAAAAACCTTAGAGTAGTTTGAAAACGTCCGGGCTAATTTTAGAATAATCTATCACTTCTTTCAGATACATGCCTTTAGAGAATACTTCCGGAATCTTGGGAAAGTGTTCGGGAAGAGTTTCGAGAAACTCAAGGATCTCCTTCCAAAACTCTTCGAGGAAAGTTCCCATGGCAACCCTGATAGGGGTAAAAATCTTCAAATAATTTGCTCTTAGCCAGCAGGCAAGTAAAAGGAAAAAAAATTGTGGGGGAGAATCCCCTGGACTATACGAATAGATGAGGTTTACAAGAAAAAGCTGGACAAGTCTGCAATATATTGACGCTGCGTGCTACACTTATCTCGACATTTCTGCAAGTTTCGAGCGATAGGGAGAGTTGCCATGCCACGTACCCAGGCTCAGATAAAAGGGGACGCCCTTGAAAGGGCAGTGCATTTACTTGAAACGTATATTCTGGAAACAAACCCCGCGACCAGGGAAGCAACCTTTACTATCGAACCAAAGAAAATTGTCGAAGATAACGGTGTAACGCACGAAATTGATATTTATATCACTGTTGACTCTGGCAGTGGGTATGATGCAATCTATATTTTTGAGTGTAAGAATTGGGAACAAAAGGTAGGTAAAAATGAGATCATTGTCTTCTCAAAGAAAATAAAGGTTACATCTGCTACGAAAGGCTTTTTTGTCGCAAAAAGCTTTACTAGTGATGCGGAAGCACAGGCAAAACAAGATAAGAGGATCACGCTACTTATTGCAACTGATGAGCTTGGTACTTCAACGTCCCTCATTGCAGATTTTTCTATAAATATAAATACCGACGTAAATTCACATGCCAATTTTTTCTATCAGCCTGGCGTAACCGCAAAACCAGGTACTCTCACGGATGAAAGTTTTGCTCTCTATAGAAATGAGCACCTTTTGCTCAGGACAGTGAACGAGAGAATTAGACAGCAGCTTATTGATGCAACTATGCAGCGCGCACCAGCCGACGCCTTTTTCGAGGATGCTGGCGGTTACAAGATAACACAATCGGTGCTTTTTCAGCCTCAAGAGTTAGTTATTGAAGGTTGTGAAATTTACCGAGCAGATATGACGGTAACATGGAAGACGCGCGTCATTCACCCCTCCATTGTTTCTAAATTCAATATCAAAACACGCGGCAGAGTAATAACATATGAGTCAGGCGAGATCCCGTCAGTTGGAAATATCCAGATGTCGCTTGTAGAGATCGAAAAGTCTTAACTGTTTATATTCTCCTTCGGATTATGATACGAAATGCACAGCAATTAATGTACCTCTTGTCGCTATATAGCGACAGACACGGCGCTCATAACCAAGATAAAAGCTAATTGGCAGCGAAGCATCGGCGTGCATAAAAACCGGAGGTCAAGGCTAAATTAGAGTGGAGGGTTAAACGCAAGTTATGAATAAGAAAGAAAAAGAACGTATTAGAATCTTATTTGTAAAAATAGCAAAAGATGTAAGGCGTTTTCTTTCTCTAGATGAAAATAAGCAATATCCTGCGTATCATTCGGATTCTCTTCTTGTAAGCAGCTTTGATGAGGAAAGGGAAGATGTACTAAGAAGTCTCCTCGATGACCCAGTATATTCCGCGAAATTCTCAGAAGAATATGTAGAGAAGCTGCTTAAGAAGAACATCAGAATGATGATGCACAATTTACGAGAACCAGAAACGCCTGGCATCCGTCCCAATGTACTTGCAAATAATACTGTCGAGGCTATTTTTAACGATCTCGATAACTACGCAACAGGCCAAACGCTGTATTTGCCGGTATCAGGAATTGACATTCAACTTGAGGAAGGAAAGCTCGAACTAGGGAATATCACTCTTCAAGCCATGACGGAAGAAAAAGCTGCTGAATTACAAAACCATATTAAGTCATCTATTATGGCAGGCTCATATACACCAGAGAAGAAGCAGGAGCTTATTCAATGTTTTACGGAAGATCTTCAACGTATATTAAAAGCAAAAGATCAGCGTGTCTATGCCATCTATCACGTTATTGCAGAGCCTATACAAGCTGAGAAGCGGGCTAGAGAAGAATGTTATAAGGTATTTGATCTTTTACGTTACGCCCTTCCGATGATCTCAACTCACTACCCTATGGAATTTTCTATCCCGCTAAAATATATAGATGGAGAAGAGGTGCCGGTAAGTAAGTATACGCAGAAAGACAAAGAAGCCACAATTGCAGTCGGTAAATCCACTCATTTCGGATTGGAAAGTGAGATTGGTTCTTTTCCCGACGCCTTCAGTGATAGTATTATTTTGCGAGGTTTAGAAGGTTTCAACAGGAAAACTTCAAGAATAACCCAGCCTCGCTCTTTTCGAGTAGATGCTCACATTCTTCAAGGACTTGAGAAAGCAAAAGTGTTTGAAGCCTCTCAAATCATTAAAAAAGGAGACGCCTCCCAAACTAACTTTGAACGATGTATACTGCGTAGTATTCACTGGTTTGCAAATGCACAGACTCCTATGCAGCCAGATTATGTCTTTCTTAGTCTTATGTCTTCTATCGAGGCTTTTCTTAACCCACCAAGCCATGAAAAAGTAACAACGGCAATTGTTGAGGGTATTGCTGCGCTGGGAGGAAAGCAGGGATACGCTTATACGGAAAAAAGGGTTGATGAATTGTACGAGAAACGAAGTGCGCTCTCACATGGAGATCGCGCCGAAATTATGGAGAGAGACATTTCTGAGCTTAGAGCAATCGCATTTTACCTCATCCATCAAATGCTGCAGCGTACAGATGAGTTCACCACACAAGAGCAACTGTATGAAGTTGTTAAGAAAATCAGAGACGAGATAAAACAAGAGCTTTCTGGGAGCGGCCATCAAGAGAAGTGAGCAAACTGATTTCCGCGTCCACGTCGCACAATTTTCTGTTGTTCGACATCGAAGACATCTGGCCCAAACATTGTGACTTCGCGGTCCACCTTCTCCAAGAGGTAGCTCAACCTGTGCAGGAATTCTATGATCTGATAAATGATGCTCTGACCAGAGAACGCACAACAGAAGTAGTGATCGGCTGTTTTTGCAAGTTCTCACCCATGAAAAAGCTGAGCGACAAAAGCTGAGGTCCCTCATGCACAGCTCTTAGCAAGAAGCATATTTATCCATTACAGTAACACCTACCTATGGCAAACGTTGCCATAGTGGCTACTTGGTATGTCCATTCTCCAGATAAAAAGTTTTGTCTCTCGGCTAATTCACCCATGCTCTTGAAAGGTATTATTCTGGATTTACCTGGCTTGATGTCTCTGGTAATTCACAAAATACTCGATCCATTTGGGGTATATTCACTTCTCAGAAGCATGATGGCATAAAAGTACTTTTTCTAAAATTGCTGCGGATTCCGGTACTTTTTCTAATTTTACTGCGAATTTTTCTAGAGCTAGAAAGCCTTTTTTCATCACCTCCATGCTCATTCTATTCTAAAGTTATGGCGGACGGCACACCTTCTGCTCGTCCCATATGTTGGCTCCATTTAACGTTGGGGTATCTTTCCAAAAAGCTGTGATACTATCGTGGCCCCTCTGCCCTGATAAGTAAGACCTGCCCAGAGACGGGAAGAATTTCTGAACGACCAGGCTCCTTGTCGTCAGGCAGTGGCTCTCGGCAAGGCGAGCGATATAGCTCGTCAGGCTCTCTATAAAGGAAGTTCCCAAGCCCGCGGGCCGCATATGATAAAGCTCGCTCCTCGTCGGGAAAGACGCGTGATCGTCTAGCGTCCATTCTTCAAATTGCTCAGAAAAAGGTATCTGTGTCTCCAACATATTTCCCGAATTTCACTTACTATAACCCAGATCTTCCAGTATTTTTTTCCATGGAATATATGCCTCTAAGTAAAAAATGGGAGGATTTACACAGGATAGATCAATAAGCTTTAACACTTGGTGAAGACTGGGGTATTTTTGCTCGGCATGAATAGTAAGTACAGCGCGTTGAACCTTGTCCTGAACCCTTTGTTTTCTCAATTCACTTTGAGCCTTCCGGTAAACCTGCCCACGGACAATTATCTTCTGACAGATCTCAGGAAAAAACCGCATAAGTGTTCGAACCGGGTAGCCAAGGCTCCTGGCCACTGCGGATAGCGATTGCGGTGCGCTGTCCGATGTCAGTTCTTTTTCCAATGCTGCTTGTAGAGCCTCAATATCAAACGACTGGATCAATTGCTTCTCTAAGGTACTTCGCAATTCAGGAAAATGATGGTGGAGTTTATTAATTGACCAGCCAAAGTGTTTGGCTATCTCTTGTTGCGTAGTCGCAGGATCAGCATCCTTTAAGAACGTTTCTAATTTCTGCTGCAAATCCTCGCTATTACGCTTTTTCATGCTGATAGCTCGTGATAATTCGGGAAAATGCTTATAAAGAAACGTAGGATGGCGATACCCCAGACGCTGGGCCACTTCCTGTATAGACGGAAAGGGCTCTTCGTCGTTGGCTAATATCGCTTCCAGAGCCTGGCGTAATTCCTCCAAACTCATGAGCTTTTGCCGATTAAATTTGTACTTTCGGTGCCTTTCAGCAATTGCACGTGATAATTCAGGGAGCCGCCGATAAAGAGATCTTTCGCTGCGATATCCCAGGCGCTGAGCCACCTCCGGAACAGAGGGCGGAGGATCTTCATTACTGGCTAGCACAGCTTCTAGAGCCTGGCGCAGTTCCTCCAAACGTCTTCTTTCTTTAGCGTTAGAATCCTGATCTTCACACCTTACGGCTATAGCATGTGCAAGTTCAGGAAACTGCTCATAAAGAGGTCCTTTGCTGTGATACCCCAGGCGTTGTGCTACCTCTTGAATAGACGGAAAAGGATCTTCATTGCTAGCCAGCACAGCTTCCAGAGCCTCTTGTAACTCACCCGAACTCATTCTCTGCTTGTAGTTAGAATGATATGCTCGATATTTTGCGACGATTTTACGGGTGAGTTCAGGAAAGCGCCCGTACAAGGATGTCTCGCTACGGTAGCCCAGACTACGAGCGACTTCTTGAATAGAGGGAGGCGGTTCCTCTTTGCTTTCCAGTATAGATTCTAGAATTTGTCGTAATTCCTCTGAATTCATGACCGCTCTCTTATCTGGATTATAGCTCTGATATTTTGCAACAATTGTATGTGTGAGTTCAGGAAATCGGCTATAAAGAGCACTTACACTACGATATCCCAAACGCAGAGCTACCTCCTGAATAGAGGGAGGCGGCTCCTCGTCGCTTGCCAGTATCGTTTCCAGTGCCTGCCGCAATGCGTCCGCACTTAACCTCTTTTTGGAGTTGAAGCCATACTTTTGATGCTGTACAACAATCGCACGTGTAAGTTCCGGAAATCGTCTGCGAAGTTGGTCTGCGCTACGGTATCCCAAACGCAGAGCTACCTCCTGAATGGAGGGCGGGGACTCCTCATCACTTGCTAATATTGTTTCCAGGGCCTGCCGCAACTCCTCCGAACTCAACCTCTTTTTAATGTTTAAATTGTACTCCTGACGCTTGGTCACAATCGCATGTACAAGTTCCGGAAATCGACTGCGAAGGGGACTTGCATTACGATATCCTAGACGAAGCGCTACCTCTTTGAGAGAAAGAGGCGGCTCTTCGTCGCTGAGCAATATAGATTCCAGCGCTTGCCGCAATTCCTCTGAACTCATGGGTTCTCTTTGGCTGAGATTGTGTTTTTGGTACCTTACCGTAATGGCATGCGAGAGGTCAGGGCACCGATGACGAAGCGTGCTAGAGTTGCGATATCCCAATCGAGAAGCCACTTCCCGGATAGAGAGGGGAGGCTCTTCGTCGCTGGCTAATATCGCTTCCAGAGCCTGGCGCAATTCCTCCAAACTCATGGGTTCTCTTTGGCGAGGATTATGCTTTCGATATTTCGTCGCAATTGCTCGCGAAAGTTCAGGGGCCCGGCTATAGAGCGGGCCTACGCCACGATATCCCAGGCGCTGCGCTACTTCTTTAATAGAGGGAGGTGGCTCTTCATCGCTTGCCAGTATCGTTTCTAGAGCTTGTTGTAATTCATCCGAACTCTTTTTTTGATCGGGATGAGGGTTTTGATATTTTTGATGCTTTGCCGCAATGGCATAAGTGAGCTCAGGGAACCGCTTGTAAAGCGTACTTTTGTTACGATATCCCAGGCGCCTGGCTACCTCTTTGATGGAGGGAAACGGTTCCTCATCACTAGCGAGAATTGCCTCCAGAGCCTTTTGTGTTTCTTCAAAGTCAGGGTATATCTTTTTAGGCTCTATATCAAGCTCACGATTCAGCTTTTTGTGCTCTTCAGAAATCGTAAGAAATACGCCATCTACTTCTCTAAAAAAGATTTGCCGAAGAGATGCATCTTGAAGGTGGCATATTTGCAGTAGTGTATTCATCCGTGGGATTTCTAACCCTTTTTGCCAAAGAACTACTGTCGAAACAGATTTTCTATTGAGCAGGCGTGTTAAGGAAACGGCCTTTTTAACGGGCATACGACTAATCAGGGAGTTTATTGCTAGAACGAGATCCTCTTTTTGCAATGGAGAAGATAAACAAGGAGCTACCTCCAGCAATTCTCCAATAGCAGTGGCATTCCAAACTGCCTGCTCCAATTTCTCATTGATTATAGTCTCAGGAGGAGTGACATCAACATCTGCTACGTTACCAAGCCAATGATTACAATATGGGCAATAGCCTAATCTACTACGAGAATGGAGTATAGGTATAGGTTTTTGGCATTGTAGAGAAGGGCATCTTTCATTGAGAATTCGTTTGTGATGTAGACATACTCGGACCACTTTCAATGACCACAATAAGGGATTGTAAATTGTCTCTTTATTTATGTGCCATTCCTCATAACATAGCGGACACCAGGCCTGGCTTGTGCGGAAAATCCCGTATTTAGATATTACGTTTGCCCAGGGTAGCATGGTGAGGAGCTGAAGGTCTTTATACAGGGTTAATTTCTCCAATGCACGCACACCGCTTGTGGCCATGATGCTCATTCCATTCAGCGCCTGCGCATTACCTAACAATGCTCCATATGAAAAAAGCGCTGGCGCTCCCACTTCGCCTATCTGAGTCAAAAGCGGTAAGACTTCGCTTATGGCCAGATCCCTTAGAGATATACAATGTGCCTCAGCAAGCCGAAGCATGTAGCTTGTCAAGCTCTCCACACCAGGTGTGTCGATACCTATAGGCTCTAAATGATAGAGACGACTGCGAGACGGTAGGGGCGGAACGGTTACATCCCATTCTTCGTAATTTTCCAATGGATTGCCTCCTCAATAACTTTATTTTCATTTTCACTTCAACGGTGGTCCCCCTGTCCTATCCCGTTGAGTCTTGCGCCGGAAAGGCCGCACTGCTTCATTTCGTGGCTTTCGTAGCGGCTTCGGCGGCACTTCTTGGGTAGAAGTTTCTCCGGGCAATTCCTGATTAGCTTCATCAGTAATTTTGCTTTCTCTACTGTCAGGAACTGGCTTTAATCCTTCGCCAGTTGCAACTGAAATATCCACCGCGGTTGATGATGTCTGGTTAACTTCGCTGGACCTTTCTCCGGGCTGGCCTTCTGGTGGCATAATTGGCTTATGAGTAGCTTCAACATCTACTGGTGCTGGCGATGTCTGGTTAACTTCATTAGAGCATTCTTCAGGCTGGCCAGGTTGCGGCAGAACCGGTTCAGAAGGTGTGTCTTTGCCGGGCGTTGTATCAGGCTGAGGTGTCTCCTGGGATCTTCTTTTAGAGGGTAAGCCGAGCATTTTTAGTAAATCTTCGTGTTGCTTGGGTTTTGGAGCCAAATTCTTCTCGCCTTCATAAGCCTCAAGCATCATTTCGTAACTCTCAGCTTCGGTAAAAGCGTATGTTTTTATGTGCTTCCAAGTTAAGGCCTTCGCATCCGTCCACAATGCAGCACGGACCGCCCTAACAAGCATCAGGCGAAGATTACCAACACACCCGATGGATCGTTGGTAGCAAAACTCCCAGTGTTTGAGCAGTATATCGGTTTCTTTGGTGAATGGTAATGCATCTTGAAATGTTCTGAGAACATTCTGGAATTGTGAGAGTTCTTTTTCGGAACTGCGATAGCGCGGGAAATGAATATCTAAGCTTCTACCGATGAGTTGAGCACTTAGCTTGAGTAGAGGAATCAACTCATATGTGCCTATTAAGACGATTGGTATTCCAATCTCCTCGGCGAGAGATTTAATGCAATCTAGTTGATTTTGCAACTGGGCACCACTTATTTTACCAATATGTTGTGCTTCATCAACAAAGATAGCTACTGGCCGTCGCCGCTTTGCAGTTGTCACAAATGAAGCACGCAACGCATCTTTAGTGCCTTCTGGTGGTTTACGTTTAGTTGGAACTTTATCCACATTTGGAAAGATCATTTTCTCCTCATCGTCGTCCGTATCGTAAATGATTTTGTGTTCAACCAGAGGCTCATCAAAGGCTACAAGGCCAACCTGGAAAAAATCTCTCCAACTAAAAGGTCCACTCAGAGGAGGTCTTGGAACCATACTTAAAACGGGTATACGCTCTCTGTCCTGGTCTAAAAGAGGAAACGCCCCAAGCACGATTGACCTTATTACATGATTTTTCAAGGTAGTCTTTCCCACACGTGCCGGACCATAAACATTGATGAGAGAGGCTCCACCAGTTTCACTAATTGCCTCGCGCAACTTTTTGTCGGCCTCTCCTAAATAAGGATGAGCTATGGTGCGCTTGAACGACTTCAGACGTTCTTCTTTTGTCATCTTAGAATATTGCGCCCTATCAAATGGCTTCTCTTTGTTCTCCATCACTCGTAATCTCCATATGTCTCTGCATCTTCCGGCTTATCATCCTCACTATCCTCCTCATCCTCGTCATTTTTTTGCATATCCTGCATATCCAGGGATAAAGCCGGAACTTGAAAAAGGGAAAATTGATCGGAGTAACTTGGATCAATAATCTGGAGAATGTCACGAGACTCTGCATCGCGTAGTCTCTGGATTCCCAATAATTCCTCTGCCTCTACAGAGGCCAGAAACTCTGCAATATGTTTGATTCTAATTTGATACTGTTGAGCGGAAACAGTTTGCCTTCCGCGCAACTCGGCGGAAATTAATTGCAACTCACGCTCTGAATGATTGCATAGTATCATACGGTTCGCAGCAGTACATGAAATCCACTCCCCTTTTACAAGAGCAAATACACGGCTGATGTCAAATGGGTCATAACGAATCTCTACGTCTGTTCCCACTACCTCAGAATCCCTAAACTTCTCGGACCAATAGAACTCATAATGAACCTGCACCCCTTTTCGATAAATCACTTTTGCCATTGGTCTCTCCGGTGCCGGTAAAGTCATCATAAGGAATTTCTTATCGTAGTCAATTTCACGGTAAGGACGTACTCCACCCAAAGCCATTCCAGCCTCGTATTCTTCACGGGGCGATTGTTCAAGTGTGGAATGGAAACTGGTGTCGTAAACATCGTAGCACCATTGGCAGAGTCGTCGATAAAACGCAGAAAGCATCCAAACAGCCTTATTTCGCGGATCAACCGATTGCGTCATTTCGCGAACCTGTTTGCTCGCCTGGGTATTACCTAGCAAGTTATAGATGAAGCTGGTGTGCGTCGTACCAAAGAGTCTCTCGATCGGTGATCCAGCTCGGGGTTCAGCGGGGGGCCGTTCAAGCTTCGTGATATTGTAATACGCTAGAAGTGACTCGAAATAAGTGCTGTTAAAATCAGCTCCGCCATCCACTACCAGGATTTGCGGTAGTCGTTTATAGCGCCGTACGCACTCTCGTATTACCATCATATCAGAACGATGACTAGGAGGATCGTAAGACAAGTATACAGCCAGAGTACGGCGCGAATATGCATCGACCATGACAGTTTCCCACGGTTTGCCCAGCACTTTTTTAGTCCTCGAACTGACTAATTGGATATCAGGCTGACCATGATCAAGATGAACAATCTGCCAGGGAAAATCGCCGTGACGTGGTGTACTGTATTCAAGAAAAAGATAAGGTACCTCCACCTGATAAGCAGCACGCCGTCCTTTGCGCTTTAACGTTTGCTCATAATCGCCTCGTTTTGCAATCTCCTTGCAATACGTTTTATAGGTTGGAGCATGTATGCCATTTTTCTCGCAATACTTCGCCATCTGTCCCCAAGAATGCACTTTCGATTTTTGTTTGTCGGTTTCATAATCATTCACAATATATTTCTGCATCGCCTCTAGAGAGGCATCTGGCAATTTACGCTGGGGGTTACCACTACGCTGATAATGGGTGATCAGCCCGAGATATCCATGGCCATACTCGCGCTCGGCCTCTTCATGTTTTACTTCCCAATCGCGAAGGGTACGATATGGTGTGCCAAGTTGTTGAGGAGTTTCACCTGAGCGGTATCGTTGCAAAAGCCGGTATCGCGCGTTCCCTTCCTCGAGGTCCTGCTTAGTAGCCCTTGCCAGGATAGTTACTTCCTCATCATTTATCCCACCTATCCTTGTTTGTCCTTTTTGTATGGGTTGAGTAATCCTGTTGCGAGATACCAAGGCATAGAACTCTTCCCGATTAACCTCAATCCAGTCGCCGCTATCAGAACGCATCGAGACTACAGTATCGCCTTGATTAAAAATAGTCCATGCTCGACCATCCCAAACAATTCTTTCGCCTATTCCGACCACAACAGGACCAGGATTAGATGGTTGATAGGGCGACTCGGACAGAATAAGGTAAGCTTGGGCCATAGCTTCATCGCGAAAAACGTGGACATACTGGCTATCTGCTAGAGGTGCAGCAAATAAATCAATATAAATGTGTTTGAGAAGCAATGCACCATAGATATGTTGTGCTTCCACCTGCTCCAATAGCGCCTTCAAAGTCATGACTGGCTCCGCTGCAAATAATTTCCGCATCAGCCTTAATGCTGCCAAGTCGACTTGGAGCTTCAGGTCACGCAAATAGTCTTCGAGAAAGTGCAGATTACGTAGATAAAGTGGATTCAATTCAGCAGAAGTTCGTACTGTGTAGGTCAAACCATACCGTGCAGCATAGCTCTCACCCGGAGGACAGCGCCACTTTCCCTGTTCACTCCGTTGGTATCTATTAGGCATTGACTTAGCCAGATCAAATAATTTCTCCTGCGGTTTCCACTCTTCCCAACCCGCCCCGTCTTCTCGCAAAATAAAGAAATCCGGCGTATGCCAGAATGCCAGTGGCCGTGGCCGCTCACCACCTGACATATAGCGCATTTCTATTTTTGATGGTTGATCGTAGAACTCTAGAACTATCTTATCGTGTTCATAAGAAACAATCGCAGGGAATTCCTCTGTTCTACTCTCAAACTGAATAGTTCTTCCCATTTTGTCGCTGGCATAACGCCCCGTCCAATTGCCCACTCGGCTCTGCCGACTGCGCACTGGCTCAGAGGTACGAATGCCCTCTACTACCTTCCGCACAGTTTCAGAGAGCTTCAGATTATCACACCACAAAGAAAAAGTGAGTTCATCCATCATATCATTAGCTCCTTGCTCTAAGGCTTTTCCTATCTAACGGAAACGCCCAATACGGTTCAATCTACCTGCACTCCTCAGGATCGATTCTCTCGCCCATTTTTTCCGATAACGGTCGCGCGAATACACTGTTCAACCTACATGACTTAGTACAAATCTTCTACTCTATTATAAAGAACTGAATCCATTGCATTTTTTGCACCAGCCTTCTACTCAAGCGAAATCTGTGCATGTGCCCGACAGCGAATATCGAGCAATGCCCGTCGAGCTTCATACTCCCGAAAACAGCCTGGTTTGCCTATGATGGAACCCACTCTTTGATATGTCAGATTCTCTCCTTGGAGGAGTACGATACGAGCTGCCTCGTTAATACGGTATTGCAGACGAGCTTTCCTAAGCTGGCCTTGTTGTTTGCGATACTCTGCGTAACGGCGAGAAATTTCCCGACATGGTATCGGAAAATGCGTCTCGATTGTCCTGACAGGGTAGCCTAATCGTTGTGCCACCTCTTGCATGGAAAGCGGCATGCCTTCGTGGTCGGCCAGAATATCTTCAAGGGCTTGTTGCACTTTTTCGCGATCGAAAGGACGATGCACATCGCGTTTTCGGGTTTGTTCCTGGGATAAGAGCGATTCGCCGGATACGATATGTTCACCACCAACAAGGAATTGGAAAAGAGAAAGGCGAAACTGATAACAGAGCTGAAGTAAGAACGGGAGAGATGGCGGGAAATAGCCTTGTACCAGCTCCCACAATGTGGTTTTGGATATCCCAAGGTTTCGGGAGAACGCTGCTTTATTGCTCTCTGTCGTAGTTGCAATAAGATCTCGCAATGATTGGATAACACCCTCACGAGGTATCGAGAGCCGCAGTTGTGGCATATGGGCCAGGAAATCGCCGACTGTTTCTGCGATGTACCTGTCTTTTTCCTCAACTTGGCTATGACCGTTGGCCCTTCCTAGCCATCTTCCACACAATGAACAGTAGCCGGGACGGGAACACCAGGTGAGCCAGGGAAGAGATGAAGAACAGCATGGGCAGCATCTCTCCAAAAGCTGACGGTGCTCTGG
>WNGP01003552.1_pt1 | contig 13073 bp, 10 predicted proteins | sample 5407671 | NCBI WGS metagenome assembly WNGP01 (sample SAMN13153381, study PRJNA577476) | soil metagenome | isolation source: 40 cm soil or saprolite under Garry oak tree replicate 2 | place: USA:California | collected 2016-06-15 | reverse complement strand
TGGCACAACACCTTCTACGCCAATGAAATGGGCATCCTGGACGCGAGCTACCTGAAGCTGCGCGAGCTGCGCCTCGCCTACGAGGTGCCGTCGTCGATCGCCCAGCACTTCGGCCTCTCCGCAGCGACCATCGCGCTGGTTGGGCACAACCTGCTGCTCTGGGCCAAGCAGCCCACGATCGACCCGGAGACCGCGTTCGATACCAGCAACCGCCAGGGCGTCGAGAACGGCCAGCTGCCAACGGCACGCAGCTTCGGCTTCACCCTGTCCGTGCGGCCATAGCCGCTTGGGAGAAAGGAGCCACTATGCGATACAAAATCCTGAGCGTCTGCGCTGCACTGACCATGGGCGGCGTTTCCTGCAGCGACCTGACGTCGATCAACCAGAACCCCAATGGCCCTACCGACGTGCCGCCGCCATCGCTCTTGTCGAGCGTCATTCAGGCTACGGTCAACGGGGTCGGCGGCGTCACCAGCCTCAACATCCGGGGCGGTGGGCTCTGGGTGCAGTACTATGCCGAGATCCAGTATCGGGACGAGGACAAGTACATCGTGCGCCCTGGCACCGACGGTGAGTGGGGTTTCTACGCTGGACCACTCGAGGACGCACAGCGGATGATCGGCAAAGGCGTGGCCGGGGGTATACCCAACTGGGAGGCCGTGGGGCGGATCATGAAGTCCTACGCCTTCAGCGTCATGACCGACGCGATGGGCGACATTCCGTATTCGGAGGCGTTCAAGGGCGACACGCTCGTTGCGCCCAAGTACGACTCGCAGCAGTCAATTTACACGGCACTGTTCGCCGACCTGGCGAAGGCCAGCGGGCAGATCGACCCCGCGGGCATCGGCTTCACCACGGGCGACATCATGTACGGTGGCGACATGACCCAGTGGCGCAAGTTTGCCAACTCGCTGCGGCTGCGCCTGGCGATGCATCTGGCGAATGTCGATCCCGCCACGGCGCGAAGCGAAGCCCAGGCCGCCGTCACGGCGGGCGTATTCGACAGCAGCGGGGACAATGCCCAGCTCCTGTACCTGGCGGGCGCGCCGAACCAGAACCCTATCTACAACGACGCCCGCGGGCGCGATGATTACGGCATGAGCAAGACCTTTGTGGACTCGCTCACGAGCTGGAACGACCCGCGCCTGCCGGTCTTCGCGCAGCTGAACGATACCGGCGCCTACGCGGGAATGCCGAACGGCCTGAACGACGGCGCCGGCCCCCCACTCAAGTATATCTCGCGGTACGGCGCCTACTGGCGCGAGACACCAAACGCGCCGATTGCCCTGCTGACGTACTCGGAGGTGCTGTTCCTCGAGGCGGAGGCCGCGCAGCGCGGCTGGATCGGCGGCAGTGCCGACTCGCTCTACACCGCGGCGATCCGAGCGTCGATGAAGCAGTACGGCATCAGCGATTCGGCCAGCAACGCCTATCTCTCCGACACGGTCCGGGTGCGGTACAATGCCGCCACCGGTCTTACCCAGATCGCGTACCAGAAGTGGGTCTCCATGTTCATGCAGGGCATGGAAGCGTGGACCGAGGTGCGCCGCACGCAGGTTCCGACTCTGGTGCCCGGCCCGAACGCGGTGCTCGCAAAGATCCCGGAGCGCCTGCCCTACGCGGACAACGAGCTGGTGCTGAACAAGGCGAACGTCGACGCGGCCGTGGCGGCGCAGCACTTCACGAACAGCACGGATCTGCAGACGCCACTCTGGTTCACGGGACGGCAGTAGGTCGCCGCGCAGGTTCCCGACAGGCAAGTCCCCGGGGAGCACGCCGCTCCCCGGGGACTTTTTCGCCTCAGCCGGCCCGCTTCCGGTCAGTTTCTCGCCGTGCTGTCCGCACGCTGCAGGAATATCAGGATCAGGCCGTGGCCGCTGCTGGGATAGCCGGGCCGCGACGTGACACCCAGCGAATAGACTTCGATGCGACGCGCGTCCATGGCCTGGATGGTCACCAGCGGGCAGGTGTCGACGGTCCGCGTCCCGTCCACGTACACCTCCGGGTTGGAGCTGCCAGTGACGCTGTCCTTGCCGCGCAGCTCCAGGTTGGGACAGCGGCTGTACTGCGACCAACTCGAGATGTGCAGCTGCGGCATCGCTTTCTTGACGGCGTCGAGGACGGTGCGGCCGGGGTCGGCCGACAGCGCGTCGCCGGTGATGATCACGCCGCCCGCCGTGGTCGGCGACAGCGGCCTCCCGCCGGGCTCGGTAGACCGGTCAAACGGCCGGGACGTCGCGCAGCCGAGCACGAGCAGTGGGAGCGCGAGCAGAACGGGGACGGAACGGAAACGCAGCATGGCGCACCTCCGCGTGAGACCAAGTCCCTGGGTCTAGAATGGCGCGCCGGACGCCGGGGCGCCAGACCCTTCATTGGTGGCCCGCTCCCGTTGATTCTCCTCTCTCGCGGGCGCATTCTCTAGCATGGCCTCACAGCTCACGATCGACACCCTGGGCGACGCGGTCACCCGCGCGCTCGGACCCCGGCTCGCGGCCCTGTTGCTGTATGGGTCGGCGGCACGCGGAACCCACGTCCCCAAGCGGTCCGACGTGAACACCCTGCTGATCTGTGAGGCGGTGGACGGTGCGCTGTTCGACGCCCTCGCCCCGGTGGTGCGCGCCTGGACCAAAGCCGGCCATCCGGCCCCGCTCATCCTCACGGAGCGGGAGTGGCGCGAGTCGGCGGACGCGTTCCCGATCGAGTACGAGGACATGCGGGAGGCGCACCGGCTGCTCGCGGGGCGTGACCCCTGGTCGGGCATCCGGGTCGACCGCGACGATCTGCGCCGCCAGCTCGAGCGCGAGCTGATGGGCAAGCTGGTGCGGCTGCGCCAGGCGTACGGCGCCCTCTGGACTGAGCCGAAACGCCTGGCGGGCGTGATCGTAGGGAGCGCGCCCGGCTTTTTCACGATGCTGCGCGCCCTGCTGCGGCTCGCGGGCCGACCGGTGCCCGCTCGCCCCGAAACGCTCGTGGGCGCCGCGGCGACACTGGTGGGCTTTACGGCGGCGGAGCTGGCGCCGCTCATCCGGCACGCGGAAGGCGGGCCGGCCCTACGGCTCGAGGGGGGAGCGCGCGACCCGCTGGTGGCGGCGTATCTCACCGCGCTGGCGCGGGCGGCGCAATATGTGAACGGACTTGCTTAAGCGGAGGATCGCAATCGTCATCGTTTTTCCCACCCTGAAGGGTGGGCTCGGCGGTGAACGTGCGCCCTGAAGGGCATCGCCCTTTAGGGCATACCTGCGCCGAGCCCGGGCTTCAGCCCGGGGACCATATTCGGAACCGCACATGGAAGGACGAATGCTCGTGACTCGAACGATGCGGAGATGGGGGTGGGCGCTGGCCGTCGGTGCGGGACTCGGCGCGGCCGGCTGCGGTTACAACACCATCCAGACGTATGACGAGCAGGTGAATGCCGCGGCGTCGCAGATCAAGGTGCAGTTGCAGCGGCGCGCCGATCTGGTCCCGAACCTGGTGGAGACGGTGAAGGGCTATGCCAAGCAGGAGCAGACCGTGTTCACGGAAGTGGCGGAGGCGCGCGCCAAGCTCGCCGGGGCGGTGCAGGGCGGCACCCTGCAGCAGATGGCCGAGGCCAACAACGCCCTGACGGCCCCGCTCGGCCGCCTGCTCGCGATCGCCGAGAACTATCCGCAGCTCAAGTCCAACGAGAACTTCCGGGCCCTGCAGGACCAGCTCGAGGGGACGGAGAACCGCATCGCGGTGGCGCGCCAGGACTACAACGAGGCGGTGAACCGCTACAACGCCTACATCCGGCGCTTCCCGCAGGTGTTGACGGCCAAGCTGCTCGGCAAGGGGCCGCGGGAGTACTTCGAGTTGCAGACGCCCGGGGCGGCGCAGGCGCCGAAGGTGGATTTCTCGAAGTAGGGTGCCCGGTTGATGCGCTCCTCCCACGTCGTCATCGCCGGCCTGGTGCTCGCGGCCTGTCACAACGGCGAGTCGCCGCTGCCACCCGTGTCCGGACAGATCGCGTTCAAGAGCAATCGGGGGCGCACGGGCCAGCAGTTCGACATTCTCTTGATGAACGCCGACGGGAGCGGTCTGGTCAATCTGACCGACTCGCTCGCGTACGACGATTGGCCGGCGTGGTCCCACGATGGATCGAAGATCGCCTTTCAGTCGGATCGCTTTGTCAACGCCGCGCAGCCCCTCGACATCTTTGTCATGAACGCAGACGGCACGAACGTGGTGCGGCTCACGACCGATACGACGCAGGAGGGCGAGCCTGCCTGGTCCCCCGACGGGAGCAAGATCGTGTTCGTCTCGAATCGGGACAGCGTGGTGCACATCTTCGTGATGAACTCCGCTGATGGCAGCGGCGTGACGCAGCTGACGAGCGGCTCCCACAACGACGCCGAGCCGGCGTGGTCGCCGGACGGCGCGAAGATCGCCTTCGTGTCGGATCGCGACGGAAACGACGAGATCTACGTGATGAACGCCTCGGACGGCTCCAACGTGGTGAGACTCACGACCGACCTGGGGTTCGACGAGGCCCCCGCATGGTCACCCGACGGATCGAAGATCGCCTTCATGTCGACACGAAGTCAGGGACTGCAGATCTGGGTGATGAATCCCGACGGCAGCGGAGCCACGCAGGTGACATCGGGCACGCTGCAAGCGGAGTATCCCTCCTGGGCCCCTAACGGTGAGATCATCGCGTTCGACCGCGGGGGACACATCTATCTGGTCGCACCGGACGGGACGGGCCTGCGTCAGGTCACGAGCGGGGGCGCGCAGGACTTTCTGCCCCGCTGGCGGCCCTGACGTCGTCAGCGCTCGGAGGGCCCCGATCGCGTCCACAGCACGATCGTGCCGCATTGGTTGTCGGCTTTGAGGAACTCCATCGGCGTTTCGGTGAGCGTGCGATATAGCTCCACGCCGATGACGCCGGCCGCTGGCATATCGAGACTCGTGGAGTTCGTGGCGGGAAAGCCGTCCAGCACGAAATCCGGCCTGCACTCTCGCGCCGCGCGCGACATCCGTATGATGCAATTGGAGGAGCCGCGGCACACGAGCCGCACGCCGGGCACGTTGCGGAACAGGTCGGCGAGGGTACGGGGCTGCGCGTGCTGGATTTGCTGTTCGGTGATGAAGTATCCCCGCCCCGAAGCACGACGTCGCTCGAAGGCGCGCAGCCGTTGCTCGGCAAAGCTCGGCCGGCGCTCCACGACGACGGGATCGAGCTGGACCGGCAGGGGCGCGAGCTCGAACTCGCGCTCCAGGACTTCGCCGTCGGCGAGCTCGAGCGTCCATGACCCGACGGCGTACCCGGGGGACCGCGCCTGGAGCACGTACGTGCCCGGTGCGAGGCCGTCCTCGCGGAAGCGACCCGCGCTGTCCGACGTCGCCCGGTGGGTCGTCCCGAAGAGCACAATGCTCGCCCCACGGATCGAGAGTCGCGTGTGCTCGTCGACGAGGCGACCGGTAATCGTCCCAGGCGACTGTAGCGCTTGCGCGACAGTGCACCCAGTGATGACTTGGAGGGTCACCAGGTAGCCAGCGCGGGGCACGCAGAGCAAGGGAAGCATCACAGGGCCTGCGTGATACACTATGGGCGATGCGCTCGGCGCGATAGAGGATCCCACTTCGCACCGGACTGTATTTGTTGCGTCGCTTCCACACCAGGTTCACGCCACCCACTACTCAACATCTCTGTCCCCAGCTCCACAGGTGTGGCGCGGTATCTGCGGTGAGTTCCCGCGCCAGCTCAACCGTCCGAGCGCCCATGTCCGTCACGCTCGTGCTGTCCGTGTGCGATGCGCATACGCGATTCGCGCTTTGTCTTTCAGCCCCACCGCTCCAGGGCGGTCGCGGGCGCTCGCCCGTTCCCAACACCGCATCGCTCTCCTTGAGGATCCACGCATGAGCCATTCCCGTCGGCTGTGGTGTGGTACGACCGTGATCGTACCGGCCATGCTCGCGTTGGCGCGCCCCGCCTCGGCGCAGGACGCGGTGATCCAGGGGCGCGTGATCGACGATCGCGGTGACGCGCTACCGGTCGCGACCGTTCAGGTCCCGCAGCTCAACGTCGGCGTCCTGACGAACAGCCAGGGTCGATACACCATCGTCATCCCCGGGCCGCGCGTGTCGGGGCAAACTGTGACGCTCCGGGTGCGCGTGATCGGTCACAAGCCGTCAGCGCGCCAGGTCGTGGTTCGTCTGGGGGAGCAGACGCAGGACTTCACCCTCGCGAGCGATGTGAACCAGCTCGACGCGGTCGTCGTCACCGGCGTGCAGGAGGCGACCGAGCGGGTCAAGGTACCGTTCAGCGTCACGACGCTCGACGCCTCGAAGCTGCCGGTGGCGGCATCCAATGCGCTCACCGAGCTCCAGGGGAAGCTGCCCGCGAACATTGTGTCCAACAGCGGCCGGCCGGGTGATCAACCATCGGTGCTGCTGCGTGGGCCGACCTCCCTCAACGCGCAGGGGCGCAGCCAGGATCCGTTGTACATCGTGGACGGCGTCATCATCAACGGGTCGCTCCCCGAGATCAACCCGAACGACATCGAGCATATCGAGGTCGTGAAGGGCGCGGCGGGGGCATCGATGTACGGCGCTCGGGCGGGGAACGGCGTCATCAACATCGCCACGAAATCGGGCCGTCGCGCGAGCGAAGGCGTCAGCTTCAGCATCCGGAGCGAGGCGGGGACGTCGGACATCGAGCGCGACTTCGGCATTGCGCAGCGTACCGCGCTGCTGATGAGCGCCGACGGCAAGCAATTCTGCGCCGCCGTCACGGGCCAACCCACGTGTGCGCAGACGTTCGACTACGCCTACTGGCAGCAGCTGGTCAACAATCAGGCGACCGACTGGGCGGGGAACCCGCCGAGTTTCCCGGTGGACCCCGGCGCGACGATCAATCCGAACACCGGCGGGGGCGTGCTGCGGCAGCGGTTCCAGATCGATCCCTGGCCGGGTCAGATCAACAACGCGGTGCGGCAGGTGGTGACCAATAACCCCTACATCGAGAACAACGTCGACATGCAGGGCCGCTACGGCGCCACCCGCTTCTATGCGAGCGCCGAGAACCTGAAGCAGCAGGGGGCGATCAGGTTCCTGCAGGGTCTCACGCGCACGTCGTTCCGCGCCAACGTGGATCAGGCGATCGGGTCGCAGGTGAACGTCGCGGTGCGCACGTTCTACAGCCGCAGCTCCCAGGACGGATTCAACCAGGACGCCGGCGGCAACGCGTTCTTCGTGCTTACCCGGCAGCCCGGGATCGCGAACGTGCTCGCGACCGATTCGCTCGGGCGCCTGTACATCCGGCCCAACCTGCAAGGGGGGGGTGCGCAGAACGCAAACCCGCTGTACCAGCTGCAGAACACCGACCGGCAGGATCTCACCAACCGCTTCATCGGCGGGGTCACACTGCAGTACACGCCGGCGAGCTGGTTGGACTTGAGCGGCAACGTGAGCTACGACATGCGTCGCACGACCTCGGTGCAGTTCCGCGACAAGGGCTATCGCTCGACGGGGCCCAATCCCGCTCCCACCACCAACCTGGGGTTCATCTTCCGCAACGGCTCCCCCAACGAATCAATCAACACCGATGTGACCGCTACGGCACGGCACGACTTCGGGCACGGCCTACGCACGCGCTACACGTTTCGCTACTCCTACGAGCAGCGCGACAGCGCGATTGCTGCGGGGCAGGGCGATATCCTGTCGTTCAAGGGAATCGACGCCCTCACGAACGCCACCGCCGATGTGGCGGTCACGTCGTACGGCCAGAGCGTCCGGCAGATCGGGCTGTTCGCCGGCGCGAACATCGAGTACAAGGAGCGCTATATCCTCGACGGGCTGGTGCGGCGCGACGGCAGCTCGCTGTTCGGCACGGGGCATCGCTGGGCGACGTTCGGCCGCATATCGGGCGAGTGGTTGATGCAGCTCGAGCCCTGGTGGTTCACCGACAAGGTGACACTGTTCAAGCTGCACGCGTCGTACGGCACCGCAGGCAACTCGCCGGCGTTTTCCAGTCAGTACGAAAGCTTCGGCATCGGGGCCGGCGGCGTGCCGGTGTTGCAGTTCCTTGGCAACAAAGACCTCGGCCCTGAAGTGCACCACGAGCTCGAGCTGGGGGCCGACATCGAGCTGCTGGGCAAGTTCGGGCTCACCGCCACGTACGCGCGTTCGCGCATCACCGACCAGATTCTCCCGGCCCCGGTGTCGGTCGGCACTGGGTTCCAGAATCAGTGGCGCAACGCCGGCGCCCTGCTCAACATCAGCCACGAGCTGTCGCTCACGCTGCCGTTCGTGCAGCAGCGCGATGTGACGTGGACGATGAGTCTGATTTACGACCACAACCGCTCGTTCATCACGCGGCTCGACGTGCCGGCCTACAACTACGGCGCGAACCTTCAGGCCACGGACCAGATCTTCCTCGCGCGCGTGGGCGAGCAGATCGGAACGTTCTATGGCCGCGCCTTCCTCACGAGTTGCAACCAGCTACCGGCACCGTTCAGCACGGACTGTGGCAGCGGAAAGGCGTTCCAGCTGAACGATAAGGGGTTCCTCGTGTGGGTGGGCGCCGGGAACAACCCGGGCATGGGCATCACCAACAACCTGTGGCAGACGCAGCTCCCCGGCTCACAAGCGCCGTGGGGTGTGGCGCTGAATTGGGGCATGCCGATCATCCTGCGCGGCGCGGGCGCCAACGGACAGAGCGCGCAGATCGTTCGGCTGGGCAACGTGCTCCCGGACTTCCGCTTCGGCATCACACAGAACATTACCTGGAAGCGTTTCTCGGTCTACGGTTTGCTCGACGCCGCGATTGGACAGAGTGTGTGGGACCAAGGATTCCACTGGGCGCATCTGGACTTCCTGTCGAAGGACGTGGATCAGACCAGCGCCTCGGTGCAGTCCGCCAAGCCGATCGGGTACTACTACCGCGCCGGTGCGCCGGACGGCACGGGAATCGGCGGCCTGTACGATATTCTCGGCCCCAACAACTTCTCGGTCGAGAAGGCGAGCTACGCGAAGCTGCGCGAGCTGCTCGTGTCCTACCGCATCGGTGCCATCGGTGGTGTGGGCGATTGGCAGGTGAGCCTCGTCGGCCGGAACCTGCTGACCATCACCGGTTATCGCGGGTTCGACCCCGAGGTAGGCATCCCCAGTGCGGGAACCCAAGCCGGAACATCCCAAGGTGGGCAGCTGAACTCCGGTGCACTCAACGCGGTCGACGCGTTCACGTTCCCGAATCTCCGCACGTTCACCGTCGGAGCGTCCACGACCTTCTGATCCGGTGCGGGCCCACGAGGTGGGCGGGGGCCCCGGGTTCTGTGAGAGGGACTGATGAGGATATCTCGGTACATACGGTACGGCGCGATCGTCCTCGCCCTGGGATGCCAGGACCCTTTGGCGGTGGCCAACACCAACAATCCCGACCGCAATCAGGCTCTCGGCACCGCGGCGGACCTGGAGAGCTTTCTGAGCAAGGCGTACACGGTGGTGCACCAAGGGACGCTCGGCGGGGCGACAGTGCCCGGCGGAGGCGGCAACGACGGGCTGCAAACGCAGCTTCAGGTCATGGGGATGGAGAGCGTCTCGGGGCTCGCGAACTTCGCCATGGGCCCCCGCAGCGCCCTGCCGCGCAATCCCATCGACAACACGGTGGGCAGCCAAGGGAACGCCGGTAACTATCGTGACTTCGTCGTCCAGCACCGTGCCGCGTTCATGGCGGCGCTGTCTCTGACCAAGCTGGCATCGCTCGGCACCCTCGGCTCCTCCGCCCGCGACGCCCGCGCGCGGGCCTTCGCGCGCTTCGTTCAGGGGACCGCGCTCGGCAATATCGCGCTGGCGTACGATTCCGGGATCGTCGTCACCGAGCAGAACGTGAACGCCGCGATCATTCCACTGTCGAGCCACGACTCCGTAATGCGGGCGGCGCTTGCCTATCTGGACACCGCGATCGCGATCGCCCGCGCAGCTCCCAGCGGATCCGATGGCTTTCCCATCCCGAATACCTGGATCAACGGCGTCACGCTCAGCACGGGCCTGTTCATCCAGCTGGCCAGCGCCTACCAGGCGCGGTTCCGCGCCGGCGTGGCGCGCACGCCCGCGGAGCGCGCCGCCGTCGACTGGAACACGGTTATCGCCGAAGCGACGGCGGGCATCTCCAGCAACTTCGAGATCACGATGGCGCCGCCGCCTGCGGGCGCATGGGACGTCAGCTGGGTGGGGCAGCAGTTCGCCACCGGCTCGGCCAACTGGCATCAGATGTCACAGTTCTGGCTCGGGATGGCGGACATCTCGGGCGGATACGACCTCTGGCTGAGCCGCTCCATGCCCGTCTGCAGCCGCTGTCCGTTCCTCGTCGTGACGCCCGACAAGCGCCTCCCGCAGGGCACGACGCGCGCCGCACAGAACGCGAGCTCACCGCCCAGCGACACCAAGCTGGCATTCAGCGCGATCCTGCCTTATGTGCGGAACCGTCCCGCCGGAGAGGACCAACCGGGGGACCCGACGCAGATCTCGATGTACGACAACTATCGGTCGCGCGGCTTCTTCAACAACAACGACGTGGGACCCTATCCGATCATGACGGCCTCCGAGATCCGGCTGCTCGCGGCTGAAGGGTTCCTCCGGGCTGGGAACATCAGCCAGGGAGTCAAGCTCATCAACCTGTCGCGCGTGAGTGTCGGTGGCCTGCCGGCGCTCGACACGCTGGCGACGGACACCGCGGCCGTGGTCCCCGGCGGCACGTCGTGTGTGCCGCGCGTCCCCGATCCGGCGCAGGCGTATCGCGGGACCAAGTGCGGGAATACCTGGGACGCCCTCAAGTGGGAGTACCGGATAGAGACCATGTTCGCCGGGTACGGAATGTGGTTCTTCGCCAGCCGCGGCTGGGGTGACCTACCGGAAGGAACCGCCGTGCAGTGGCCGGTGCCGTTCCAGGAACTGCAGGTGCGGGCCGATCCAATCTATGGACTAGGCGGCGTGGGTTTGCCGGGCGGCGCGGCCAAGGGGAACTACGGGCTGTTTCAGGGCGCGGTCTACTGATGACCACCCCCCAGCGCATGGCCGTGGCGTGTTGGTCCCTGCTCGCGGCGGCGTGCTACACGTACGCACCGCTCGGAACGGTGCAGCCGAATACGGACGCCGAGGTCTCTCTCGCGTTGTCGGACGTGGGGCGTGGGCAGGCCGGCTCTACCCTGGGCGCCTCGGTCGACCGCGTGGAGGGCAAGGTGGTACAGGTCAACGACACCGCGTACGTGCTGCACGTCGACCGGGTGGAGGATATACGGGGAGGGATCACGACTTGGAGCGGCGAAACGGTCCCGATCCCGCGCGCCTGGGTGGGCAATGCCTCCACGCGCCAGCTCTCTCGATCCCGCACGTATCTGGTCGCTAGCGCTTTCGCGGCGGCGCTGACGGCCTTCATCGCGACGCGTACGCTCACGGGGAGCGGGGGCCCGACCTCGGAAAACCCCGGCGGCGGTGGCGGTAACCAGCAATGACCCATCTCGACCACTCTCTCCACGAGCGTACGATGACTCCAGTTCGGTGTTCGCTGCTGTGTGTCTTGATCGCCGTGGCCGGGGCGTGCCACGGGGATGCCGTTACGAACTCGCCCGTGATTCCGTCCGCGGCCGTCAACTTTGTGAACGCGGTGCCGGATACCAACAAGATGGCGTTTCGTGTCGTCGACATGGTGTCGAACGCCGGGTTGTTCGGTGCGACCTTTCGCACGGGAAACACGCTTCCGATCGGCATTCAGGCCGGCGCTCGACACATCCGTGTGTTCTTCGACACGACGGATGTCGTGCTGGCCAAGACCGTCCTGGTCGATACCACGTACACCTTCACGGCCGATGAACATTACAGCTTTTTCGTGGCCGGGTTCGCCCGCGCGGCGCCGCTTCGGGCCCTGATCTTTCACGACGGCGCGCCACCCACCGTGCCGGCGGGTAAGTTCGCGATTCGGTTTCTCAACCTCGCGCCGTCATTCGCAGGTGCCGACCCAACCCTCGCCGACACGACGGTGCTCCCCGACGTCTTCGTCGCCGGTAAAGACAACCCGGCAGGGGGGTCTCCGGTCGCTGTCGGCCTGACCTATGGGACGCTGTCGCCGTACGCGATGGTCGACACGGGCACCTATCGCGTGGCGTTGACGGCGACCGGCACGGCAGGGCCGACGATTGTGCAGGCGCCCGTCCCCGTCGGTGTGGTGGGATCGACGTTGACGTCGCTCAATCCCATCGCAGGCTCCGGCGTGTCCGGATCGGTGCTCACCGCCGTCATCGTGCCGCGATCGGTCGTGGGGAGCACGGCTCCCCAGGGCGGAAGGCCATCCTCCAAGACAGTCGAAAGTACCGCCACGAGCAACGACACGGTTACGATCCAGAGCGGATCCATCACCGTCGTGACCAACCGCAGCGGGGGCAAGGCGGACACGACGATCGCCAAGACCGGCACGGGAGCGAGCACCGGCGTCGGGAAGTACGACAACGTGCTTGTCACCGGCGCCACGGGCCAACCCGAGTACAATGGGTGGCAGACGGTCACCCGGGTCGCGGATTCGCTGTCGTGCAACCCCACGGATCCTGCGGATACGCCGACGAAGTGCGCGGCCGCGAACGATACGGCCACCACGCGGTTCCGGTTCCGCTACCACACCGGAGCGCCCGCTTCGCCCGCGACCGGAACGGTGGTCTACCGGATCTACCCGCCCCTGAGCGCCTCGGACTACACGATCCCGTACATCTTCTTCTTGGTCGACGACCGGCCGCCGGATACGGTGCCCTGATAACGACAGAGGGGACGCAGCTTCACGCGCTGGCCGCGCGCCACCTGTTGCGACGACGCAACACAACACTACAAAACGCTTGCAGTTATCGCTCTTGCGAGAGGGTGCGGAGCGCGGCACACTCATTTCTATGTGGAACGTCCCGCCCGCTCGTGTGGCGGGTGTTCCTCACTTGGCACTGAACGCGTCCGATCTACCGAGGGACGCGCTGTCTGCTGTCGCTGACTTGCGAACCCGAGCCCTCTATGCCCGCTGCCACTGCGGGCGGGGGGCTTGCCACCCCGATGGAGGAATCCACATGCGCATTGCCGTT
>WNGP01009043.1_pt1 | contig 13074 bp, 15 predicted proteins | sample 5407671 | NCBI WGS metagenome assembly WNGP01 (sample SAMN13153381, study PRJNA577476) | soil metagenome | isolation source: 40 cm soil or saprolite under Garry oak tree replicate 2 | place: USA:California | collected 2016-06-15 | reverse complement strand
AAGTGCGCCCGGACGGTAGCTTTAATCCTCCGTGTTTAAGACGGTAATCATACAGCAGGGAAATTCCCGCGCTGACGACCGAGACAAAGAGCAAAAATTTCGCGAGATTTTTCATTAACTGACATTGGAAAAAGTTCGTCCCTGTTGTTCGACAATTAGGCGCCGAAAACGTTGATTCTCGGGCCATTCCAAACACGGATCTGCCTCGAAGATCGATATCGCGGCCGCGCGAGCACGTCGCATTAAATCCGCATCAGTCTTCAGGTTGCCGATCTTGAGTGTAGGCAGACCGCTTTGCGCGGTGCCCAGCAAATCCCCCGGGCCACGCAATTCCCAATCGGCTTCGGCTACTTCAAAGCCATCACGTGTTCGTTCCAAAACGGCGAGCTTTGCTGAGACTTCCTTCGCCTGAGCCGACGTCAGCAAGATGCAATACGACTTATGTTCTCCACGGCCGATCCGTCCCCGAAGTTGATGCAGTTGCGCCAGACCAAAGCGTTCTGCGTTCTCAACCAGCAGCACGCTGGCGTTGGGGACATCGACACCGACCTCGAGCACAGTCGTGCTGATCAACGCATTTGTCTCGCCGCGCCGAAAGCGTTCCATGATCTGCTGCTTTTCAACCGGTGCAATGCGGCCGTGAAGCAACTCGCAGCGAAACGGATGCAACCGTTCCCGCCACAGCGTGTACTCCGCTGCTGCCGCCTTGACGTCTAATTTTTCGCTTTCATCGATCAACGGATAGATCACGTAGACTTGGCGGCCTGCTTTCAATTGAGTTCGCAGAAAAGTAAGGACCTCAGCGAGCTTCGAGTCATCACGCACGGCGGTGACGATTTTGCCGCGGTTCCGCGGCATCTCATCAATCGTTGAAACGTCGAGGTCACCGTAAATGGTCATCGTCAGTGTGCGCGGGATCGGCGTGGCAGTCATCACCAGCACATCGGGCGCCGGTTCGCGCGTCGTTAATCTGGCGCGCTGAGCAACACCAAATTTGTGCTGCTCATCAATTACAACAAGTCCGAGATTCGAAAACGAAACCGATTCGTAAAGCAACGCGTGCGTCCCGACGATAATTTGTGGCTCGTCGCGCGCGAGCGCCTCTTCGTCTGGGGAGCACAGGCTGCCAGCCTGTTGTTCGCGGCAACCTGCCGCGAACTCTTCGGTTTCATAGCTCGCAGGGTACCAAACCCATCGATAATCCTTTCCCCGCTCCACCACGCCTGAATCCCACGGATTGCGAAGGATGTAGTGGAACTTCTCTTGCAAGTCATTCTCGGACCGGATCAAACGATCGAATGATTCCGTTTCCCATACCGGCTCGTTCGTCCTCTCGATCTTGTTAATTTGAGTCGCGGTAAACGACTTGATGCTGTGTAGGATTTTTGAAAGAGAGAAAAAGACAGGCTTCCCAGAGTCGCCAGCGCGTTCGATCATCGGCTCGATTAAAACGTGTACGTAATCAGGCATCACGCATGCAGCATAAAGTTCGTACCGGCGATCCTTCCAACGCAGTATTGATTCCAGCACGATGTCGCGCCCTTTCTCCGACAATTGCCTGTGATTTCGCGTCGAGAACATAATCGCGTACTTCGCCCAAGGCCGTTCAAAATGCGGGAGATTGCGACGGGAATACATGGGGTCGGCGACAGCCGGTTTCTGCGGAGCACAGGCTGCCAGCCTATCCTTCGCGGCAGCCTGCCGTGAAGTCTTCGATGAAGATTTTGACTCGGCTTGATTTGCATGCGCTCGTGTGTCCGGCAGGTTGCCGGACACGACAGGCTGGCAGCCTGTGCTCCCCAGAATTCGTTCGCCTGCGCGAACCGCAAACAACGGGAGCGGACCGCTCTCTTCCTGTCGGACAGCCGTTCGCAATGCAACCCGCACGCCTAGCGGATCGAGCCAGCGCCGCAGCACATCGTAGTGTTGCTCGGCCAGAATTTGCGTCGGCGCCATGAACGCGGCTTGATATCCGGCTTCAACCACAAGAAGCATGGCCGCTATCGCGACCAAGGTCTTGCCTGAACCAACATCCCCCTGTAGCAAACGATTCATTGGGTGCGCAGCCGCGAGGTCGCGCCGGATTTCCCCGATGACTTTTCTCTGTGCGGCCGTCAGTTCGAACGGAAGCGACTTCACGAATTCGTCGAACAATGTGCCCGGCCCGCAGTGTGCCTCGCCGATGCGAATCGATGCATTTGTCCGTCGCGATGCAATCAGGATCTGCATCGCAAAAAATTCACAGAGGACCAGGTGCTCGCGGGCGGCCTGGCGTTGCTGCCAATCGTTCGGGAAATGAATTGCGCGAATGGCTGCTGCCGTCGTCATGTCACTATTCATGAGTGCACGCGGCAATAATGTTTCGAGTCCCCCAGACGCGGGCGGAACTTCATTCAAAAGCCGATAAACAATACTGCGGAACACCCGCTGGGAAAGACCCTCCGTGGCGGGATAGATTGGGGTAATCCTGCGAAAATGGATCGATATTTCGTCATCATTCTCGATAACCTCGAATTCCGGGTGATCCATGCAAATCCGCTTTCCTCGCAGACGCGGCTTGCCAAAAACAACCAGGCGTTGCCCGGTCGCAATCATCTTCTGCACGTAATGCAGGTTGAACCATCGGCACACCAGCGGCTCGCTGAGAGCATTTGGGTGCGATTCTTCGAGCGTAGCCTCAAAGATTTTCTTCCATCCGCCAAATCGGCGCAACGAAGTCTTAATCACCTCGCCGCAGAGACAAATCGGAACGTCGCTTTCCTCACGCGGAAACTGCGGGAATTCTGCGCGATCTTCGTGGCGCCGCGGAAAATGAGTGAGCAAATCTTCCACCGTCTCAATCCCGAGACGCCGCAGTGCGAGGATTTTCGGGCGTGGAATCCAACTTAATTCCTCGAGTGACTGCGAAACCGCAAGGCTCGTGTGAGGTGATTTCGAAGTCGTTTGTGATCCAGGTTCCGTAATCTGTGATCGGTTAGGCGATTTCACGCTGTTCACTTTTCACCGATCACTAATCACCCTCGCAGCGTTCCGCCGCTCGCAGCGCTTCGATGTGCATGGCAATTAATGTCTCCCCCCCATACTCATCCGCACAAATTCGGAATGCGATATCCCATGGCGGCGGCGGCAACTGGTTTGCCATCCCGTCAAAATAAACGGCGCGGCGATGGCGATCACCCTGACGCAGACGAAAGATAAGATGTTTTTCCTTTACGACGCGCGGCGGCACGACTGGCTCGACTTCACGCGCAAAGAAAAGCGGCTGCGGATTTCCATTTCCAAACGGCTGCAACATTTCGTGCCAGCGTAGAAATTCAACATCGATCTCGGTGAACGGGAGCTCGTGATCCAGTCGAATGCAGGGTTGCAGAGCTTCGTCGGAAAGAAGTTCGCGCGCAGTGCTCCGGAATGCTTCGGCAAAACGATCGAAATTTTCCTCGCACAGTGCCAACCCGGCCGCCATCTCGTGTCCGCCATATTTGTCGAGGCTGGCCGCGCACCGATTCAGCGCTTCGACCAAGTTCAATCCGTCGATGCTTCGTCCGCTTCCCTTCCCGATGCCATTATCATCGAAACCGATCACAATCGCAGGACGATGATATTTTCGAGCAAGGCGTGACGCAACGATGCCAAGCACTCCCGGGTGCCAGCCGCGCGCGCCCGACACAATGGCCGCATCACGCGCGGCATCGAACTCATTATCGATCTTCTCTGTGGCTGCGGCAAAGATTTGCATTTCCACGTCCTGACGTTCGCGATTTTGCCTATCGAGTTCCGCTGCAAGGATTGCTGCCTCGCTTTCGTCCTGCGTGAGTAACAGTCGCAAAGATTTCTCCGCCGTGCTCAGACGTCCCGCGGCATTCAACCGCGGCCCAAGCCGGTAACCGATGTCATCGGTCAAAATTGGCGGGCGTACTCCGGAGATTTGCATTAATTTCTGCAAGCCGATGCGCGAAGTCCGGGCGATCTCGATTGCGCCGCGCTGCACCAGAACACGGTTCTCGCCACGCAGCGGCACGATGTCCGCAACCGTCCCGAGCGCTACAAGGTCGAGCTTCGATTTCAAATCGAACCCGGGCAGTGGCCGCGTCTTCAGCAGCGCGTGACAAAGTTTGAAGACGATCCCGACACTGCAAAGATATTCAAAGCCGCACTCCGCCAGCTTCGGATTCACAATCGCAATGCAACCCGGCAATTGCGCTTTCGCCTCATGATGATCGAGCACAATCACGTCTACCCCGCGCTCGTTAAGAACCGCAACCTCATTGACTGACGAAGTGCCGCAATCAACGGCGATGAGCAATTGCGGCTGATGTTGTTCGAGACAGCGCTCGACACTTTCGCGACTTAAGCCGTAGCCCTCCTCGATGCGCAACGGCAAAAACAGTTCTCCCGCAGGCGCGGGACCATAAGCGCGCAACATTTCATCGAGCAGCGCCAATGACGTCACACCATCCACATCGTAGTCGCCAAAGAGCACGATGCGTTCGTGTTGATCCAGCGCAGCGAGAACGCGAGAAACCGCAGCGCCCATTTGGGGCAGCAAAAACGGATCGCTCAGCGAGCTGAGCCGCGGTCGCAGGAAGTCTTCAACTTCCTCCGCACAGCGAAACCCTTTTCGTGAAAGCAGCCGCGCAATGCATTCCGACCCGCAAATTTCACTCCACGCAATCGCGGTGCCATTCAACTCCTCGCGCGACGCCAAAATCCAGCGGCTTTGCCGCGTAAAACTGGCACGTGGCTCTTCAGCGATCGGATTTCCGTCTACGCGGCTTTGCACCGATCAGTTTATTCGCGCGTTACTTCCTGACAAGATTTTCGCACTCGCGCGCTCGCAATGATGCTCGACGGAGAACAATTTCATTGCAAATGGCTCGCATGATCAAAGCAATAGCGATTCTGTTCGTTAGCGGCGTGGCAATGATAACCGCTGGCTGCGAAACCAACAGGCCCGGCCAGTCAATCGTGCAATCTGACGCCGCTCAGCGAGATTACGAGGTGCTGTCGGGAACCTGGCAGTTGACTCGCGGAGTGGACAACGGGAAGCCGGTGCCGGCAAGTGTGGCACGAAATACAATCCTGATCACCGATCATAATACATTCCGATTTCCAAAAGCGAGCGGCATTGGTACGCATCCGGCTGGGCGCTTCTCCGTGAATCCGGACACTAGACCCAAACAAGTGGACACAATTGCCGAAGGCGGCCCGAATGCCGGTCAACTGACGCGCGGCATTTACGAGATTATTGACGCCACCCACAAGCGCGCCTGTTGGGGTCCTTCGGGCGGCCCACGTCCGACAGAGTTCACATCGCCTGCTGGAAGCGGACGGATTCTTCAATATTGGAAGAAAATCGGACCTGTGCCGCCACGGTAATTTTTGAGCCGGTTTCCAGACTCGCATCGGATATGCTCTATTGCTTGTTAAGGGAGGATCGAAGCTTTAATGAGACTCGTCCGTTGGGTAGCTCTCGGTTGCATCGTTCTTCTGCTCCTGTACTGCGCGTCGCCGTACTTTTCATTCTGGCGATTTACGGTCGCGTTGCGATCTCGTGACAGCGCCGCGATCAGTTCCCGTATCGATTTTCCGGCTGTTCGAGCTTCGTTGAAGAAGCAACTCATCGCGCGGTTCGCTCGCGCAACGACTGGTCACAAGCGATGGGGTAACCTGGGCCCGACGCTGATTGATACAATCGTCGACGCTTATGTGACACCTGAGGGAATCGCGGCGCTTCTTTCCAATCCAGGAGCCTTGAGAGACCTGCAAAGTCCCCAGCACTTCCGGTTCTCCAGTGGTAACGGTGAAGACTGGTCAAAAATAAAATACGCGTTCTTCACAGGACCACGCAGTTTTGTTGTGGAGCGAGAGGGAATAAAGCTCAGATTCCGTTTTAAGGGTCTCAGCTGGCAGCTCAACGATCTCGACCTCGGTTTGGGCGAACCAGGGGTTAATCAATAGCCCAAACAATCAAGATGCCTTTGCGCTACACGAGATCGAACGCAATTCCGCTTTCGGCAAGCAGACCACGCTTTGCGCAGAGGTGGGCAAAAGCCCACAAACCTTCCTTCTCTGCTTTTCCGAAGCTGAATCGAAGATGTTGGTGGTAATAGGAACTAAGAAATTCAAGAGTGATTTCTGCGCGGCCGGGGGCAGCGACCCGGGCGACAGCATCCGCGATTAACTCATTTAGGTGGCCGAGATTCTCGTCACGAAGACCACGCAGGTGATCGGCGATTTGTTTTGGAGCAACAACTTCGGGGCGAATCAACCAGAGCGCGTAAACAAATGGAAGACCCATAAGTTTGTTCCATTGCTCGCCAAGATCCCAAAATTGAAATTCATCTGCATGACTCTCGCGAAAGTGAATGGCTTGATCGCCTATGAGCAACTGAGCGCGACCAGCCGAACATGACTCCGCTACAGCAGCCGAGACGTCCATGTTACGCTCAATCAAACGCGGGTTGAATCCTATCTCGGCAAGCAGACAACGCAGGAGATTGACCGCAGTCTCCGAAGCGGGATCGAGTTCGATCTCGTCGATTTGGGAAATTTCATCACGGTGCGCGACCACCACGCTGTAAACCGGTCCGTCAGATGAAATCGAAACGTCATCAATGATTCGATAAATCGGGTTTCGCAGAAATTCGAAACTGGAAACGAGGGCAACATCGAGCTCGCCGTTTGCCAATCGTTCGCAAAGCGCCGATGGATGATCGACCTCCACTTCACCTGGCCAGCCACGAATGAGCGGACGGGCATTAAGATATTTTACGCAACCGATGCGGAGAGAATTCATTGTGCAGCGTAATCAAGACCGCCGTCATCCTGAGCGGCCCGTGGAAATAGCTGTGGGTTTTGCAACGGGGTTCCTCGACTTTGCTCGGAATGACAGCAAGGATCAGGCGCAGGCCAATTCTGCAGGCGCTGACGCCGTGCGTGTCTCGTTCGTCTGACGCGGCGCAATATGGCGATAGTGGCTATCGCGTTGGACCGGCTCGCGCCCGGCTTCGCGGATGGCATGTTCCAGCGCTGCTACCGTTTGTTGCTGCGGCGTGGTGGCCCCGGCCATGTGGAAAATCTTTTCCTCCAAAATTGTACCGTGCAGATCGTCCACGCCGTAGCTAAGCGAGACCTGCGCGAGAGGCAGTCCCAAGCTGACCCAATAAGCGGTCAGGTGCTCAATGTTGTCGAGGTAAATTCGGCTCACCGCGAGATTGCGAAGTTGTTCAAATGCGGAGGCGCGTTTAATGTGGGCAAGGACCCCGTGGGATTGCGACGGTTCGAAAGCGAAGGGGACAAAACCGGTAAAACCCCCGGTCTCATCTTGCAGTTGACGCAGTTGGCGCAAATGATCAGCGCGATGAGCGAGCGTCTCGATGTGGCCGTAGAGCATCGTGCAAGTGCTGCGGCCGCCCATTGAATGCCAGGTGCGATGCACCTTCAGCCATTCGGCTGCGGTCTCCTTGCCACGGCAGATTTGATCGCGCACAAGTGGATCGAAAATCTCGGCGCCACCGCCCGTGATCGAACCGAGACCGGCTTCGCGCAGAGTTTCGAGTGTGTCACGGATCGGCATCCGAAAGATTCTTTGGGCCAAATGACGAACCTCGATTGCGGTGAATGCTTTGATGTGAAGCTGCGGATCGAGCGCGCGCAGTTGCCGCAAAAGATCCAGATACCATTCTTTTTTCAGGGTAGGATGCAGCCCACCTACCATATGCACTTCCGTAACCCCGAGAGGGAGCGCATCGCTCACTACGCGGACGATCCCGTCAATTGCATATTCAAACGCGTGCGCATCACGTTTTTTGGCGGCGAAAGCACAGAACTGGCAGGACAAGATGCAGATATTGGAATAATTGATGTAACGGTTGTGAATATAGGTCGCGTAATTGCCGTTCTTGCGCCCGCGCACAACATTGGCAATCATTCCAAGGGCGTTAAGATCGTTCGTACGATGGGATAAGCTGATAATTCATGCGCAGGCTGAGGGTAACGCCCTCGGCAGGCAACCATGCACAGGCCGCTTGTAGCTTGCAACAAAAACCATGGGTACGGGTGTGATCCCGTAGTGTTGATCAATTGTCAGTTGGCGCCCCGGTAAGTGAAAATGGGCTGCATGCGTGCTTGGGACGCCTCGCCCTTCGTAAGGGAGAGGGGGAGGGTCAGTCCGAGTAAAGTGACATGTGTCAGTTCCAACCCCTCACCTTTGTCCTCTCCCCTTGCCAAGGGGAGAGGCGAGACAGGGCAAAATGAACAGCCCCTCGATTTTTTCGATTTGGTCGAGCCTTTCATTTTGGCCATTCTCAGCCAAACTGGGAATCAACAAACATTAGCGTGTGATCCGGGGGGAATTTTGGCGAGGCGCCATTTTTTGGGGAATGATTGGCCTGTGCGAACGTCTAAGTGACGATGTCTGAGAACGATCGCGCAAACCAAGGGAGATCGGACGAAGACGCTGAGGACGTGCGGCTCATGCGGCTGGTGGGCCGAGGCGATGCCGTCGCGTTCGAGAAGCTCGTTGAGAGGCATCAGGCGTTGGTGGCGGGCACGGTCGCCCGCATGCTCGGCAGTAACTCGGACGTGGAAGACATCGCGCAGCAGGTCTTTATTCGAGTCTGGAAAAGCGCGCGTCGATATGTCCCACGCGCCAAATTCACCACGTGGCTGTTGAAAATTACGCGTAATCTCGTTTTCAACGAAATGCGCCGCACCAAGCGGCATGCGCATGTTCCGCTTCAGCCGGAACCGGGCGCAGAGGACCCACCTTTGAAGGATGAGATGAATCTCGCACCGGATGCGTCGGTTTTAGAGATGGAACTTCAGCGAACGATCGAGGATGCAATTCTGCAACTGCCGGAAACCCAGCGGATGGCGCTGGTGCTGCGCAGGTATGAGCAGCTGAGCTATGAGCAGATTGCAGAGGTTCTCGAGCTGTCCGTTCCCGCTGTAAAAAGCGTACTCTTTCGCGCGCGCACAGAACTACGCTCCCGCCTAAGCAAGTATCTCGGTTAAAGATTGCAAGTACCTGTGTAGCGCCGAAGGCGCAATGTCAGCCTTAGCCTAGGGACTCGCCCCAGGCTTTCGATTACATCAGTGACCAGCGCTGAAAGCGCGCTTCAACCAAGCTGGAGGATCGAACTAATGTCGGAAGTGACTCGCGCTTTCAGCGCTGGTGGGTTTTCCTTGTTTTACGAATCCTGGGGCGTTGTCCCGAGCTCGTCATGAGACCGCGCCGTTGGCGCTAACCACATACGATCACAACGCGATCTTCCTATTCTTGCTCGTGCTCATGCTCACTTGTCCGCCGTAGCCTTGGCGAAGGCGGATGCTCTTGCTCCTTATTCTATAGGTGAAGCTGTCAGTCTCCTCCGACGGCTAAGCCTACCGCTCATCCTCAATGACTCGGCCGCGTACACGCTTAATCTGCGTATGATGTGTCAGCACATGCACATGCCCATCACTCCCGCGGAAAAATGCGCTCAAAATCCAGCTAACGATGCTGATAACTATCGCGCCCCAGAACGCACTCCAAAAGCTATCCACATGGAATCCGACTACAACGCTCGGCACTACGAGCAGCAACAGACCGTTTAGGATAAGAATGAAAAAGCCGAGCGTAACGAGAATAAGCGGCGCACTGAGAATCAACAGGAAAGGGCGAACAAACGCGTTGAGAATACCCAGCAAAAGCGACGCGCCGATCAGCGCCGCGACGGTATCATAACGGATTCCGTGGATTATCGACGAGGCAACCATTACAGAAATCGTTGTGGCAGCCCAGCGGAAAACGAAATGTTTCATGCCAATGCGTTTCGCTTAATCTATCCCTCTGTTAACGAAGAGCGAGAAAGCACTTGCCAACCGTCCGATGAACGATAAACGAATTGAAGCCATCAACACCAATTAATCTGTGCCGAAAAAAACGAAAATTGTCCAAAGTAAAAATCAAGCGCCACCGGAAGCGGGCGGATCACCTGCTGAAATGAAAGTCAGGAAAACGCCGGCAACGCGGCGGACATCGACCACGCGAAAAACCTCTGGAGCCGCTGCGAAAAAGAGCTCGGCGGCCCGGACAGTAAAAGTCTCAATGCCCGCCGCGGCGGGCACGATAACGGAGCCATCGGAAGACGCAGTCCGTCTCCGTGCTTATTTCATCTCCGAACGCCGGCGCAGATTCGCGCTGCCAGGTAACGCAGAATCGGATTGGGTCGAAGCGAAACGACAGCTGCTTTCCGAAACAGGCCCGCGCTGAATCTGTTCTCGTGCACACGCGCGATTTATCCAGGAAGAATTCTCAACCACGGATTTCACGGATGGGTACGGATGAATCAGAAATCTATAGGTGACTATTGTTTATCCGTGTCATCCGCGTAATCCGTGGTTTCTTAAACCCATGGAAAACGCGATTGTCGATTCAAGGAGCGGCGGTCTTGAGTCCGCCGAATCCAACGCTCTTCTCAGTCTTAGAGACGCTCTAAGAGAGCGTCTCACAATCATTCACGACGAAGAAAGCCGCCGGAATACCGACGCGCACATCGCGCGATTACGCGCAGTCTCGGAAAAGATCGACCAGTTGCGAGCGGCGCTTCCGCAGCCAGTCGATCCGCAGTTGGCACACTATCTCCAGCGCAAAAGCTACGATAAGGCGCTGCAATTCTTGGAAAAATTGTAGTGGCACTTGCCGCGCGGAGCGCCGAGGACCGCTCCGGACAAAAGGAATTCCGTCGTAACGCGCTTTAGCGCGAATACAGCTCGACGATGAGCTGCTCGTTGACGATGGGCTGCATCTCTTCACGAGATGGGATGTGCACAACCTTGCCGCTGAGTGCGTCACGATCGACTGTGAGCCAGTCGGGCACGGGAGCAATCTGTGTAAGGTCGAGATTTCGCAGCACCAACTGGCGGGATTTTGGTTTGTCTTTGATCGTGATCTCGTCCCCCGCTTTCACATTGTAGGAAGCGATGTTCACTGTGCGTCCGTTCACCAGGACGTGCCCATGCGACACAAGCTGGCGCGCAGCGCTGCGCGTGTTAGCCAGTCCAAGGCGGTAAACAACGTTGTCGAGCCGCGTCTCCAATAGCTGGAGCAGCGTTTCGCCTGTCACGCCGCGCTTGCGCAGTGCGCTTTGGAAAATGCGGCGGAACTGACGCTCGAGGAGTCCGTATTGGTAGCGCAGCTTCTGTTTTTCGCCGAGCGCAATCGCGTAATCAGATTGTTTACGTCGCGCGCCTCGCGGACCGTGAATGCCGGGCGGATAATTTTTCCGCTCCAGTGCTTTGGACGAACCGAAAATCGGCACACCGTAGCGCCGGCTTACTTTTGTTTTGGGTCCTGTATATCTGGCCATGGGGTTCGTTAAAGCGTTGAAAAGTTGAAGCGTTGAAGCGTTTTCATCAGACGCGGCGTTGTTTTGGCGGGCGACAACCATTGTGCGGCACGGGAGTAACATCGCGGATGACAGTGAGATCGAGCCCGATTGCCTGCAGGGCGCGCACCGCAGACTCACGTCCTGCGCCCGGCCCTTTCACCAAAACTTCGACTTCTTTCAGCCCGTGGCCCATCGCCTGCCGGGATGCGTCTTGCGCAACCATCTGCGCCGCGTAAGCGGTGCTTTTACGCGAACCTTTGAAGCCAACTTTGCCGGCGCTCGACCACCCGATCACGTTGCCTTTCATGTCGGTGATCGTGACGATTGTGTTGTTGAACGTCGAAAGCACATGCGCGATGCCCGAATGAACGTTCTTGCTGCCTTTGGCCTTGACCACCTTTGGCTTCTCGACTTGGTCGGCTGAAAGCGAAAGATTCTCCGAAGCTCCCGCCACCGAAGCTGGCTGTTCCTTTTTTTGTTTGGCTGGTTTTTTGGCCCCGGAAGCTTTCGGGGCTGCGTCAGCCTTTGCAGCTGGCACCTTCTCGGCTTCCTGCGACTTTGGAGCTGGGGCCTTCTCAGCTTCCTGCGACTTTGAAGCTTGGGCCTTCTCGTCTTCCTGCGAAGCCGCCGGAGCCGGCATTGGCTTCGACTCCTCCAATTTCGGTTCTTCGGGAGTTGGATTGGTTGCTTCCTCTGACTCAGCCATAATCTTTTGGTTAGCCGTTAAACTTTACCGGCTTTGGCTTCCGGGTTGCGGATCACGCCTACAGTCTTGCGCGGTCCTTTGCGCGTCCGGGCATTTGTCGAGGTGCGCTGTCCGCGCACGGGCAAGCCTTTTCGGTGACGAATCCCGCGATAAGAATTAATTCCCTGAAGACGTTTCAAGTTACCCTGCACTTCGCGGCGCAGATCGCCTTCAATCTTGATCTTGTTGTTCGTGATGGCGTGAATGATTTCGTTTAACTGCTGCGGCGTAAGGTTTTTCGCGCGCAAGTTCGGGTCGATGTTGGTCTGCTCGAGAATCCGCCTGGCTGTGCTAAAACCAATCCCATAGATGTAGGTCAACGACGCCTCGATGCGTTTGTCTGCCGGAATTTCGACTCCGAGTAATCTGGGCATGGTGTTTGTTACAAAAGTTGCAAGGTTACAAAGTTAAAACGGTCAATCGTTAAATCTCTAAATCACTAAATCGTTAAGTGACATCATCCTTGTCTTTGCTTATGGCGCGGGTTTTTGCAGATCACGCGCAATACGTTCTTGCGTTTCACGATCCTGCAACTGGCACAAAGTCTTTTAACTGATGGTCGTACTTTCATAATCTGCGAAATTAAAAACGCGCGGCGGACGCCGCGTTATCATTTTTGGCGATAAGTAATTCGCCCCTTCGACAAATCGTAGGGAGAAAACCTCTAGCATAACTTTGTCTCCAGGCAAGATCCGAATGAAGTGCAAACGCATTTTGCCGGAAATATGGGCCAGAACGCGATGGCCATTTGCCAGCTCAACTCGAAACATGGTGTTGGGCAGCAGCTCGACCACTGTGCCTTCTACTTCAATTGCGTCTTTGCGCGCCATGTCAGAATTTCTGGCTCGTCTTTTGTGATCAGGACCGTGTGCTCGAAATGTGCCGAGGGCATGCCATCCGCCGTGCGCACCGTCCAACCATCGTCGAGCAATCTTACGTCGGACGTGCCGATGTTAA
>WNGP01003551.1_pt1 | contig 13077 bp, 4 predicted proteins | sample 5407671 | NCBI WGS metagenome assembly WNGP01 (sample SAMN13153381, study PRJNA577476) | soil metagenome | isolation source: 40 cm soil or saprolite under Garry oak tree replicate 2 | place: USA:California | collected 2016-06-15 | reverse complement strand
CTCATCGGTGAGGAGGAGATCGAGGAGGTCGTCAAGGCGCTGCGGTCGGGCTGGATCACGACCGGACCGCGCGTGGACCGGTTCCAGTCCGAGTTCCGCGAATTCATCGGCGCCGAGGCTGCGCTGGCCGTCAACTCCTGCACCGGCGCGCTTCACATCGCCCTGGCGGTGCTTGGGATTGGACCCGGTGACCGCGTCATCAGCACGCCGATGACCTTTGCGTCCACCATCCACGTGATCGAGCACGTGGGGGCGCAGCCCGTCCTGGTGGATGTCGAGCCGGACACGCTGAACATCGATCCGGAGCTGATCGAGGCCGCGGTGAAAGCCGACCCGACGATCAAGGCCATCATGCCCGTCCATCTATATGGGCACCCGTCCGACATGGACGCCATCCTGGACATCGCACGACGCCACGGGCTGGCGGTGATCGAAGACGCCGCCCACTCGCTGCCGGCGTCGTATCGCGGCCGCATGATCGGCGCGCCGGCAGGTGACGATGTCACCAACCTGGTCGCGTTCTCGTTCTACGCCAACAAGAACCTGGCCACCGGCGAAGGCGGGATGCTGACCGGCCCGCAGCACCTGATCGACCAGGCGCGCAAATGGTCTCTGCACGGAATGAGCAGGGACGCGCATCAGCGCTACGCGGAGGAGGGCTCCTGGTACTACGAGGTGGAGCTGCCCGGGTTCAAGTACAACATGCCCGACGTCCAGGCCGCCATCGGCATCCACCAGCTGGCGCGCCTGCCCCAGATGCAGAGACGGCGGCGCGAGATCGTCGACCAGTACGACGAGGGGTTGGCCGGGATGGCGGGGCTCGAACTACCGGTGCAGAGAAGGGATGTCGAGAGCGCCTGCCACGTCTACGCGATCCGCCTCAACCTCGAGCGCCTCACCATCAACCGATCGCGCTTCATCGCCGAGCTCAGGCAGCGGAACATCGGCTCATCGGTTCACTTCATCCCGATCCACATCCACCCGTACTACCGCGACAAGTACGGCTTCACCCCTGACCAGTTCCCGGTGGCTCACGGCGCCTACCAGCGACTGGTTTCGCTGCCGCTGAGCCCGAAGTTCACCGACGGTGACATAGCCGACGTCATCGAAGCAGTTGGCGACATCCTGGACAAACACACGAGCTAAGGACAATCAACTTCAGGTCAGCGTGTATCCGGTGCCCGGAACAAAAACTTCGTAAGCCGCCGCGCTTCCGGAGTCGCGGACCCAGACCGAGAAGCGATACGTGCCCCCAGGCAGCCCGGTCGTGCTCCAGTTGAAGGTTGAGCTGGCGGAGTAGCCCTGCGCTTTGGTCCAGGTGCTGAAGCCTGGGGACTGAATCCAGAACTCGTACATCGGGTTGGAGCAGCCCGAGGAGCCCGCGGTGATCGTGACAGCCGTACCCGAGGCTTGCGGAGAGGCCGGCGCAGCGGAGGCCGTGACCGACGTACACGGAGTTGTCGTCAGCGTGTACGCCGTGCCGGGGAAGAACGCGTCATAAGCGGCCGCGCTGCTGGCGTCGCGAACCCAAACCGAATACCGGTATGTGCCGGCAGGCAGTCCGATCGTGCTCCAGTTGTACGTGGTGTTCGAGGAATAGGCCTGTGCCACCTTCCAGCTCCCGCCCGGGGTCAGGAACCAGAACTGATAGCGCGGGTTGGGGCAGCCTGAAGCCGAGCCCGTCACGGTGACCGCGGTGCTCGAGGCTTGCGGCGAGGCCGGCGCCGCCGACGCTGTGACCGACGGGCACGGCGTCGGTGTCAGGGTGTAGGCGGTGCCTGGGAAATAGGCGTCGTACGTGTTGGCGCTGCTCGCATCCCTCACCCACACCGAGTAGCGATAGGTCCCCGCCAGACCCGTGGTGTTCCAGTTGAACGTGGCGTTCGTGGAGTAGGCCTGAGCCACCGACCAGCTGCCGCTCGGCGCCAGGATCCAGAACTGGTAGCGAGGGTTGGGGCAGCCGGATGCGGTGCCGGTGATGGTGACTGCAGTGCCCGAGCCTTGCGGTGACGGAGGCGCCGCGGATGCGGTCACCGACACGCATCGGGCGAGCGTCAACGTGTACGCGGTGCCGGGCACAAAGCTGTCGTAGCTCGCGACGCCGCTGGCGTCACGGACCCAGAGCGACAGATGGTAGGTGCCGGGCGCTGCGGCGACGGTGTTCCAGTTGAAGGTGGCGCTCGATGAGTAAGGCTGTGCCACCGTCCACGTGCTCGATCCCGGGGCCTGCGTCCAGAACTGGTAGCGCGGGTTGGGGCAGTTGGCGGCGCTTGCCGACCCAGTCAGGACGATCTGCGTTCCCGCGGCCTGAGGCGATGGCACGCTTGGGCTCATCGCCACCCCGGTGCACACGTTGATCACGTATGGCACGACCGCGAACTGGTCATACGAAACCGGCCGCGAAGAATCGCGCACGTCGGCCTCGATCTGATAGCTGCCTCCGGGAGCGCTCACAGCCCACCGGAAAGTCTTCACGGTGCTGTAGTCCTGCGCCATCGTCCACCCCCCACCCGGGGTCTGGACGAAGAACCTGTACAGGGGCGAGGGACACGTCGTCGTGGTCGCGGTGAAGGTGACCGCCACGCCCGCACCTTGTGGCGAGGCGAGGTCGGATGTGAGCGTTGGAGTCGTGCACGCAGCGTTGGCGATGGTGTAGGTCAGCGTCGCGTTGGCCTCAGACGTCGATGTCGCACCCTGGTTGCGAACGTCGACCTCGAGGCCATAGCCACCAAGGGGCAGCGCCGTCGTGTCCCAGCCGTACGTGTTCGGCCCGCCAAAGTCCTGGACGATCGTCCAGCCTGCGTTGGGCTTGCGGACCGAGAAGCGATATTGGGCGGTGCCTGCACAGCTGGCTGTAGCGGTCAGCCCGACCGTTGTGCCTGCCACCTGGGGCGACGAGGGATTCGTTGTGAGGGTGACCGACGCGCAGCTCGCGAGGGCGAAGGCGACGATCGAGCTGACCATCGTGCTCGCCGGAGCCGAAGCGTCCTTGGCATCGAGCTCGAGGCCATAGATTCCGCCCACGCCATTGGCGTTCCAGGCAAACGTGCTCGTGCTGCCGAAGTCCTGCACCACTGACATCACGCCTCCAGGCGGCTGGATTGAGAAGCGGTACTGGGGCGAGCCCACGCACGTCGCGCTGCCGCTGAGCCCGACTGCCGTGCCTGTCGGCTGAGGCGACGACTTGTCCGTGGTCAGCGCGGCGCCGATGCACGACGTCAGCAGGAACGTCATCGATTGCGATGCCTCGGCGGCTGCGGACACACCCTTGACGCGCACATCGACGGCGAAGCCATACGCGCCGTACGGATTGCCGGTCGTGTCCCAGGGCAGGGTCGCGGTGGTGCTGTAGTCCTGGACGACGGTCTTGGCGGCGCCTGGAGCTGTCTCGGAGAATCGGTACTCCGGCGTTCCCTGGCACGTTCCGGTCGCTGTGAACGTGATCTTCGCGCCCGGCAGCTGGGGCGACGCGTGGTCGGTGCCGAGCATCGGCGTCGTGCAGAGCGCCAGCCGGAAGGACATGGTCGCGAACGTGTCGTACGCGACCGACGACCCGAGGTTCCGGGCGTCGACCTCGATCTGGTACGTACCCAGGGCCGACGTGGCCGGCGGCGTCCAGGCCCACGTGCTCGACGTCGAATACGGACGGGTTACGGTCCAGCCGCCTGCGGGTGTCGAAATCCAGAAACGGTATTCAGCCGTGCCCGCGCAGAAAGCGCTGCCGGTGAACGTGATCGTTGTGCCGGGAATCTGCGGCGAGGTCTTGTCTGCTGAGATTGCCGCATTCGCACAGTGACCGAATTTGCTGTTGATGAGCGACCACAGCTCGGGCGCGCCGCCGCCGTAGTTGAGCGCGAAGATCCCGGCCCCGCGCAGGTGGTCGTTGATGATGAGGTTGTACTTGTTGCCAAGCGAGGTGGCGTCGTCCCAGTACAGCTCGCGTGTGCACTGTGCCGTCGAGCTCGTGAACGTGTCCCAGCGGGTGGATCCGGCCGCGTCGCGTGTGTCGCGGTGGATGTGGTAGTCGCTGTTGTTCACGTATCCGTTCTCGGTCGACGCGTCGAGGTAACCGTCGGCCACCGGGGTGGTGCTCCCCACCGCGTTGGGAGGCGCGTTGCTGGGCGTGTATCCCGCCACGCATTCCTTGCGGCCGTAATACGGGATGCCCATGATGATCTTCGACGCGGGCACGACCGCGCGGTACTCGGACGAGGCGCGGCTGTCATTGAAGAGATACGTCGTCAGAGGCGCCGTCGGGCCGATGCAGAAGGTGGGGCAGCTCAGCGGCGGCGATGACCAGTTCCCGTACTCCATGTCGTAGGCCATGACGAAGAACGAGTCGACGTAGTTGGACAGCGCCCCGATGTCGAAGAAGCCCAGGTACGCTCCCGTGCCGTCGCGGAACCCGGCTGCGCCCGAGTAAGTGTCTATCGAGAGGTACGAGCCCGATGGGAGCGCCGCTCGCAGGTTCTTGACGAAGGTCGTCAGCAGCGATTGCGAGTACTGGACGGCCCCGGTGCTGGGATCCGTGCACAGCGTGTTGTTGCTTTCGTAATCGACGTTGACCCCGTCGATGCCCTTGGCGGCGACCTGGGCGACCGTGCGCTGAATCGTCAACGAGCTCCGCTGCAGCGCGGAGCACATGTTGGGAGTGCCGTTGGTGGAGTCGAACATCGCGATGCTCAGCACCACCTTCGTCCCGTTGGCATGCGCGGTCTGGATGAACCCGGGCACGGGCCCGTTGGCGTCGTTCCAGGTATTCCAGGCAGAGCCGCCGCTGAAGTCACCGGTCCAGTCGACGTGGATCCCGAAGTACGCGACGGTCGACAGCAGCCCGAAGTTCCAGGACGGATACCCGATCGTGGGATCGCCGAGGCTGCTCGCGAACGCGAAGCCGAACACCTCGCGGAAGAGCCGCGGGTTGCTCACCGCCTGCGGGATCGCGGTCGCGGCAACATGCGTCTGCGCGAATTTGCGTGGCGTTGCGGTCGCCTCGAACTGGGCCGCCTGCGCCATCGTGGGAGGTCCGCTGTCCCGGAACTTCTGCAGGACGGCGCTCTCCGAGGGCGTGATCGGGGCGGCGGGCGTCACCGCTGCGAAGTGAGATGGGCTCGATACCTGCACCGGCACCATGGCTAGAAGCGGCACCAGACCGCAGATCGTGGCGAGGACGAAATGCCGCAACCAGTGCTTGGACATGGGCAAGACCACGCGCACTCTAGGCCCCCCGGGCAGTCGAGGTCAAATCAATGGATGTAAACGTCAGCGGAGTGGAAATCTGGCCGGGTGGGGAGCTACGGCTTCAGTATCGCGCCCTCAGATGCAGATCCGACGAGCAGCGCATACCTGGCCAGCACGCCCTTGCGATAGTTCGGCTCCGGCGCCGACCAGCCCTTCAGCCGCGCGGCCACATCCACCCCTTCGACCGCGATTCGCCGGCTCTCGACATCGATGTCGATGATGTCTCCATCCTGAAGCGCTGCCAGCGGTCCGCCGGCGGCTGCCTCGGGCGCCACGTGCCCGATCATGAGCCCTCGCGTCGCGCCCGAGAAGCGACCGTCAGTCACCATCGCGACCGTCTCGCCCAACCCTTCGCCCACGATGGCCGCGGTGACCTGGAGCATCTCGCGCATTCCGGGTCCGCCGCGCGGGCCTTCGTACCGGATCACGACCGTGTCGCCCGCCTTGATCTTGCCGCCGGTCACCGCCGCGAAGGCGTCCTCCTCACGGTTGAAAACGCGAGCTGGACCCCGATGCGTGGTCGGCGTGTGCTGCGTGACCTTGACCACCGAGCCCTCGGGCGCAAGCGAGCCGCGGAGGACGACGAGCCCGCCCTCGCCGCGCAGCGGCTTCGAGAGCGGCGCCACAACCTCCTGGCCGCGTGTCTCGCGGACCGTCTCGCACTCCTCGCCGAGCGTGCGACCGGTGACGGTGAGGGCATCACCGTCGACAAAGCCGCCTTCGATCAATCTTTTCGTCAGCACGCCGATGCCGCCGGCGCGGTGCAGCTCGACCGCGGCGAAGCGGCCGCCCGGCTTGAGGTCGCACAGCAGCGGAGTCCGGCGGCTGATGCGATCGATGTCGTCGATGTCGAGCTCGACCCCAACCTCGCGGGCCATGGCGAGCAGGTGCAGCACTGCGTTGGTGGATCCACCACTCGCCGCCACGGCTGCGATTGCGTTGTCGAATGCTCGCCGCGTGAGGATGCGGGAGGGCCGGAGGTCGTTCTCCAGCACCGACATCATCGAGCGACCCGCGGCATCCGCCGCGCGCGGCTTGTCCGGGTCCGTGGCTGGAATCGAGTTGAAGCCGAACGGAGAGAGTCCAATGACCTCCATCAGCATCGACATGGTGTTGGCCGTGTACTGGCCACCGCACGCACCCGGGCCAGGGCACGCGACCATCTCGAGCTCAGCGAGGTCGGATTCGCTCATCTTGCCCGCGGCCACAGCGCCGATGGCCTCGTAGACCTCGCCCACCGCCACGTCCTTGCCCTTGAAGCGCCCGGGCATGATCGAACCGCCATACAGAAGGATGGCGGGGCGGTCGAGGCGGATGAGGGCGATCGCGGTGGCCGGGATGGTTTTGTCGCACGCGCAGATCCCACACATCGCATCGAACATGTGGCCGCGGCCGACGAGCTCGATCGAGTCGGCGATGACCTCGCGGCTGACGAGCGAGGTCTTCATGCCCTCGCTCCCCATCGTGATGCCGTCGGAGATCGCGATGGTGTTGAACTCCATCGGGTTCGCGCCACCTGCCCGAATGCCGGCCTTGACCGGGACGGCGAGCTCGCGCAGCCCGAAGTTGCATGGCATCGTCTCGAGCCAGCAGTTGGAGACGCCGACGAACGGCTTCTCGATGTCCTCCGCGGTCAGGCCGATCGCGTGGAGGAACGAGCGCGCAGCCGCGCGGTCGCGACCTTGATAAAGGGCGCGGCTGGGCAGGTCAGAAGGCGTCACGAGTGGAATTCTAAGTTTTGCCTCCCCACGTCGTGGGGAGGTCGGCCCCGCGTCTTGCCTCCCCACCGTGTGGGGAGGTCGGCCCCGCGTCTTGCCTCCCCACCGTGTGGGGAGGTCGGCCCCGCGCGAAGCGCGCGGCCGGGTGGGGCAATCGATATTAGGTGACGTCGGCCGCAGACTCCGAAGTCAGATGCTCGTAAATCCCGTCCATCACCTGATCGATGGACTCATCCACTGCGGTCACTGGAATGCGTACGACTCGGTAGCCACGAGCTCTCATGTACGAATCCCTTCGGTCGTCTCGCTCAACATCGTGCCCCGTACCATCGACCTCGATAACGAGTCGAGCGGAGTTACACAGAAAGTCCACGAAGTAGGGGCCGATTGGGACCTGACGCCGGAACTTGTAACCCGCGACCTTCCGACCACGAAGGCGCGACCATACGCGCCATTCGACCTTGGTCATATTGTTTCGGAGATGTCTGGCTTGATCGGTAGTTGGTGACGGCACGCATTAGAGGGTCCGACTCACCGACAGGCGAAACAATCCAACCTGTTAACCACCGGATGGTGAAGAATCGGTTGCCCCCACCCGGCCTGCTCCCTGCGCGAGCAAGCCGACCTCCCCACGAGGTGGGGAGGTGATCGCGGCACGCGTTTCCGAACTCATTCGCTACAGCCGCTGGTCGCTGGCCGTGACCGTGGCGTGCATGCCTCTCTATGTGGTGCGCTACCGCATCGGTCCCGTCCCCACCACGCTGCTCGAGGACCTCATCCTCATCACCATCGGCCTCTACATCGCCGGTCGCCTCCAGGGTCGTGACTGGCGGCCGGCGCGCACCTCCCTCGAGATCCCCATCGTCCTGCTGCTCGTCGCGGGCCTCGTGGGTATCGCGATCTCGCCCGACCACGTCGGTGCGGTCGGCATCTACCGCGCCTATTTCATCGAACCGATCGCGCTCTTCTACGTCGCGGTCGACCTTCTGAAAACACCGTCGGACTTCCGCGTCGTGCTCCTCGGCCTCGCCATTGGGGCCACGGTCTTCGCCCTCATGAACCTGGGCGCTTGGGTCGCCGCCCTCGCAACCCACTCGCCGATCCACAGCGGGGACGCGCCCGAAGCGCTTTACACGAGCCCCAACGCGGTAGCGATGTTCCTCGAGCCACCGCTCGCCATCGCCGCCGGGTTCGCGCTTTATTCGGACGAGCAGCGCAACCGCCGGATCGCAGCCGCGTGCCTCGTCGTACTCTTCGTCGCGCTGCTCGCCACGCTTTCTCGCGCCGGCTGGCTCACGCTGGCGGTGCTGGCGCTGGTGGCCGTGATCACGATGCCCAACCGGAGAGTGAAGGCGGTCCTCCTCGGTGGAGCCGTGATCGGTGGCTTCGCCGTCGCGCAGATCCCCATCGTTCACGAGCGCCTCGCGCGGCAGCTGGACCCGAACTACAACTTCAACACCTTCGAGGGCAGGGTCCAGATCTGGAGCGACACGCTCCACATGCTCCGCGACCACCCGATCGTGGGCGCCGGTCTGCGCGCGTACTCGCAGGTCATGGGCCCTTACGTCACCGGGAACAGGATCCCAGAGCTGTACCCGCACAACGTGTACCTCGCGATGTGGGCCGAGCTCGGCCTCCTCGGCCTGGCGGCATTCGTCGCGCTTCTGGCGATGCTGTTGTGGCGCGGCTGGCGCGCCTTCTACCGCGCAAAAGGCTTGGCTCGGCCATTGTTGTGGGGCACCTCCGCGGCATTCGTCGCGATCGCGGTTCATGGGGGATTCGATACGCCTTATTACAAGAACGACCTCAGCGTCGAGTTCTGGATCCTGGCCGCGCTCGAGCTCGCGGCGATCAGCGCATTTGTCAAACGGGCGACCGGAAAGCCACAGTTGCAGCGTTGATCAGGACGAAGTGTTGACGAGCCGCTTCATCGGGGGGACTCTCGCGAGCCTGGTCCTGTGCGTGGCCTCGGCTGTGCCGGCCGGCGCGAGCCCGACCATTCCCACCCAAGCCGCATCGGCCGTTCATCCAGCCCAAGCGGCGACTGTCGCCAACGGCGCCTGGACCGTGTATCACCGCGACGACGGCCACACGGGGTTCGACAGCACGCTGCCGGCGGTCACGGGCGCCTCTACCGGATGGGCGTCGTCCGCGCTCGATCAGACCATCTACGCCGAGCCGCTCGTCTACAACGGCATCGTCTACGCCGCGACCCTCAACAACAGCGTGTACGCCCTCAACCAGGCGACCGGCGCAATCGTGTGGTCAAAGAACCTGCGGGCGCCTGAGACAACGGGTTGGTCGTGCGGAAACGTTTCGCCCCAGGGCATTCTCGGGACTCCTGTGATCGACGTCACGGGCGGCCGTATCTATGTCGCCACCCTGGGCGCCGACGACATCTACCGGCTCGAAGGTCTGAACCTCGGCACCGGCGTCGAAGAGCTCAACACGGTCATCACCACACCGGCGACGGGATTCGACTGGACCATCGAGCAGGAGCGCGGGGCGCTTGCGCTCCGCAACGGTTTTGTCTACGTCCCCTTCGGCGGGCGCGCGGGCGACTGCGGCGCGTATCACGGCTTCGTGTTCCCGGTCCCTACAAACGGAACCGCGGTGACGAACTACTACCAGACGCCCGGCCAGGGCGCGGGATTCTGGACCGCCGGGGGCGTCGTCGTCGACGACTCGACCGGCAAGGTCTTCGAGACCAGCGGCAACGGCACGTCGAGCGGCTGCAACGCCAACGTCAACGGCACGCCCGCGTTCGAGAACGACGCGGTCGTCCGCTTCTCGTCGACGCTCGCGCACGAGGACGCATTCATCCCACAGGACTGGCGAAACAACTGGTGCCTGAACGACCAGGACCTTGGCTCGGCCAGCATGGTGCTGATCAGCCCGACGCTCGCCTTCCAATCCGGCAAGTGGGGCACCGGCTTCCTGGTCAACCCGCAAGCACTCGGCGGGATGGATGGACAGCTGTACCCGACCCCAAAACCGGCCACGTACGCAGAGGTCGACGTGTGCCGCGGGAATCACAGTGACGCCAACTTCGGCTCCTACGCGTACGCCGCCCCGTACGTTTACCTGTCCTGCGAAGGCAATGGGCTGGTGGCCCTATCGGTCAACACCTCGACGCCATCCTTCAGCAGCTGCGACGCCACCTGCGCAGGCCCGTCATGGAACGCCGGCGGCTTCTCGCCCGGCCCCCCGATCGTCGCCGGCGGCGCGGTGTGGGCCGTCGACACCGGCGGCGGCGGCCTGTACGGCTTCAACGCCACGACCGGCGCGCAGATCTATCACAGCGCCGGCTTCGGCGTCACCCACTTCACGACGCCTACCGAGGCGGGCGGACAGATCTTCGTCGGGTCGGGCAACGTGGTGCGGTCGTTCGCGCTGACGATCAACGCCTGCTCGTCGGTGACCGCGTCCGCGGCGCCGCCCTCGCCCTCCACCCCCGGCACAACCGTCACGTTCACCGGCAGCGCCTCCGGCTGCCCGATCCCGCTCTACAGGTTCTGGATGCAGACGCCCGGGTCGAACACCTGGACCATCGCCCAGGACTACTCCACCAGCGCCACCTTCAACTGGAACACCACCGGCCTGCCCACCGGCACCTATCGCTTCTCGGTGTGGGCCCGCGACAACAGCAGCGCCGGGACAACGTGCAACGGGCTGGGCTGCTACGACGCCTTCGCCCCCGGATTCGCGTACGCGCTCACAACGTGCGCGTCGGTGACCGCATCCGCAGCGCCGGCCTCGCCACAGCTGTCGGGCACGCCGATCACATTCACCGCGACCGCCCCGAGCTGTCCCACCCCGCGCTACGAGTTCTGGCTCCAGAACCCTGGCTCGACCACGTGGACGATCGTCCAGGCCTACTCCGCCAGCGCCACGTTCAACTGGAACACCACCGGGAGAGGCCCGGGCATCTACCACTACTCGGTGTGGGTCCGCGACGCGACCAGCTCCAACGCCTATGACTCCTACTTCCCCGGCACCGCCTACACGCTGACGACCACGCCGTGCACGTCGGTGACCGCCTCCGCGGCGCCGGCTTCTCCGCAAGCGGCGGGCACCACCGTCACCATCACCGCCACCGCCTCCGGATGTCCCAATGCGCGCTACGAGTTCTGGACCATGGCCCCGGGTGGCAGCTGGACCATCGTGCAGGCCTACTCCGCCACCAACTCGTTCACGTGGAACACAACCCCGCCGGCGGGCGCCTACAAATACTCGGTCTGGGCGCGCGACGCCAGCAGCGCGGCGAGCTACGACACCTACTTCCCCGGCACCGTCTACACGCTGACGACCACCCCTTGCACCTCGGTGACCGCATCCGCGATGCCCGCCTCGCCACAAGCCTCGGGCACCGCGATCACCATCACCGCCAGCGCCTCCGGCTGCCCCAACGCCCGCTACGAGTTCTGGATCCAGAATCCCGGCTCGAGCACCTGGACCATCGTCCAGGCGTACTCCGCCACCAACACATTCAACTGGACCACCACCGGGCTGCCTCTCGGCACCTACAAGTACTCGGTGTGGGTCCGCGACGCCAGCAGCGGCGCGAGCTACGACACCTACTTCCCCGGAACCGCGTTCACCCTGACCTGAGCCCGAAGGCCTTGGCGCGCATGTCTCGCCTCCCCACCTTGTGGGGCCCCCGCCGCAGGCGCGGGCGGGTGGGGGGATTGGTTCTGGCAACGACGTTCGCCGTCCTGGCAACCCTGGCGCCGCTGCCCGCCGCAGCTGTCGCCCCAAGCGTTCACAACGTCGCCACCCGGGCGTCGCTCCCGACGGACCGCCTGCACTTCGGCCTCGCCAACGGGCCCGGCACGCAGCTCGACTGGATGGTCGCCACCGGCATCCCCTGGCGCTACCGCTACCAGTACCTGGCCGGCGGCATCAACACCGGCGGCGGCTCGACCGATCCCAACTGCGGCGCCAACGTCGGCTGGCAGACGTGGAACTCGCCGGCCGGCCAGTTCGTGACCGACTACATCAACGCGAGCGCCGCGCACTCGATGATCCCGGTCTTCACCTACTACGAGATCGTCCAGTCGAACCCATCCCCCGGCAGCGAGAGCGCGGAGTTGACCAAGATCGCCACGGTCTGCACGATGCAGCGGTACTGGGCCGACTTCACGGTCCTCATGCAGAAGGCGGGAGCGTATGGCGGCCTGGTCGTCGTGCACGTCGAGCCCGACTTCTGGGGATTCATGGAGCACCAGAGCGCTGACCCGTCAACCCTCGCGGCAGCCGTCGCCAGCACGAACAACCCCGACCTCGCCGGCCTCCCCAACACCGTGCAGGGCATGGGCTGGGCCTTCCTCAAGCTGCGCGACAAGTACGCGCCCAACGCGGTGCTCGCCATCCACGCCAGCAGCTGGGCCAGCGGCGTCGACATCGCCACCGACCACCGCACCACCATCGATCCCGCCGCCGAAGCCGATGCCGTGACAGCCTTCATAAACAAGGCAGGAATCGTCGGCAACCCCACCGGCATCACGCCCTGGGACGTGATCTTCAACGACGTCGCCGACCACGACGCCGCGTGGTACGGCGCGCTCTCCAACGACCACTGGTGGGATCGCAACAACGCTGTCTTCCCGAACTTCACGCGCTGGCTCGCCTTCATGAGCCGCATGCACACCGACACCGGACTACCCCTGGTCGATTGGCAGGTGCCGGTGGGCAACCAGTACTACCAGACGATGAACAACACCGACGGCCACTACCAGGACAACCGCGCCGAATACTTCCTCGCGCATCCGACCGAGCTCACCGCGGCCGGCATCGTCGCCGTCCTCTTCGGCGCCGGGAATGCGGGCCAGACCAGCTACACGGACGCGAAGGGCGACGGCATCACCAACCCGGCGCCGGTGAACTCGTGGCAGTGCAGCATGTGCAACAACCACCCGTCGACGGTCGCGGATGACGACGGCGGTTTCCTGCGAGTCGCGGTCGGCGCCTATTACAGCGGCAGCGCACTGTGCACGTCGGCGAGCGCCTCCGCCTCGCCCCCCTCCGCCTCCACGTCAGGCACAGCAGTCACATTCACCGCAACCGCCGGACCCTGTACCAACCCCCGCTACCAGTTCTGGATCCTGGCCCCAGGCGG
>WNGP01004362.1_pt1 | contig 13081 bp, 10 predicted proteins | sample 5407671 | NCBI WGS metagenome assembly WNGP01 (sample SAMN13153381, study PRJNA577476) | soil metagenome | isolation source: 40 cm soil or saprolite under Garry oak tree replicate 2 | place: USA:California | collected 2016-06-15 | reverse complement strand
CGGCGAACCCCTCCAGGCGGTCACCGATGGCGGCCAGCTCGGCCGGTGTGATGCCCCCCATGGCGTCTCCCTTGCTCGGACCGGGAGGACGGCCCCTTACACCCTACCGTCAACCGCCGACCTGACAGAGTCCTACTAGCTGAGAAGCGGCATGGCCCGTGGCGTCAGGACAGCGCCACGACCACGCTCGCCGCGAGCAGGACCGCGCCGGCCAGGCGCGCCACGGCCACACCATGGCGGCCGGCCTTCTCGTAGACCATCACGCCGGCGAACAGCGCCATCCACACGACCTCTGGGCTCCCCAGCGCGAAGACCACCAGCATCAGCGCCCAGCCCGACCCGAGGCAGTCCAGACCGTGGCCAAGGCCGAGCCGGAGCGCGCGCTGGGACCCGTGCGGCTCGGGCGCGCGCCGGCAACGTGACAGGCAGCGCCGCTTGCGCTCGGTGAGCTGGAAGGCGCCGGCGACGATGAGCGCGTCACTGATCACGCCGGCGTGCACGGCGCCGGGCGCCGGCGAGCCGTCGAGCATGGTGTGGAGACCGAGGTCGCCGACGAACAGGGCGAAGCCGAACAGCGTCCAGACCGCCACGTAACCGGTGAGGAAAGGGGTCAGGCGCGCGGCCTGGTCGGAGAGGTGGCCGGCACCGGCGGCGAAGGCTCGAACCACGGGATAGGCGGACGGCAGCATCATCGCCACCACCATCGCCACCCAGGCCACGCCGAAGATCCCCAGCGCCGCCACCAGCGGCAGCGGGCCATCGGCGAGCGCGTCATGGCTCATCGGGGCACCGAGAAGTTCCGCGAGCAGCAGGCCCGTCCACGCGAGCCCGACGCTCGCGGGGATCACAGCCGGCACCACCCCCCTGGCTGGTGCCGGCTGCACCTCCTGATTGACGACGGACGCGCTCATGATCGAGGAACCGGTCGGATTTCCGTCAGTCGGTGTAGCAGTAGGAGTCGCTGGAGGCGTCGCCGGCCTGCAGGCGGGTCTGGTGGACGCGCAGCCCGCGGAAGTCGTCGCCGTGGGGGAAGAACCGCGTGTCGGCGGCGAGCCCGCCGCCGTCGAGGTTGGCGTCCAGCCTGGCCATCCAGGCGCCGACGCCGTCGGGGTAGAAGATGTCGTCCCACGCGGCGTACAGCGAGTTGGTGAGGTAGACGCGGCGGCCGTCGCGGCTGATCGCGACCATCTGCGGGCCGCCACTCAGCGGCTGCTGGGGTGCGGCGGGGTGGGGCTGGCGCCCCACGATCCCGCCCAGGCGCACCGAGCCGGTCTCTCCCGCCCAGGCGCACCGAGCCGGTCTCGCGGGGGTGGAACGGGTCGGCCACGTCGTACTGCTTGAGCTCGCCGGTGCCCCAGCAGGCGACGTACAGCCAGCGGTCGTCCACCGACAGGTCGATGTCGGAGATCAGCGGCGGCACCGCCCCAAACGGCTGCAACGCGGGCGGCAGCTGGTCGGGGTTGGCGGGCTCGGCGGGGATGGTGATCACCTTGCGGGCCGCCCAGCGGTCGGTCTTGCCCTCCGCCAGGCTGGCTTCGTCGCGGTGCCACAGCCACACCGAGGCCGAGAGGTCCTCGACGCTGATCACCACCCCGACAAACCCCCAGGCCTTAGAGGGGTCGTGGGCGGGGCGCACCTCGAACACCAACTGGTGCTGGTCGCCCAGGTCGACCCGCTGGACCAGCGTGCGCTCCGACAGGCTCCAGAAGTTCAGGTGGTGCCCGAAGCGGCGGCCGAGCAGGTCCTCGGGGTCCAGGCCGTTCTCGAACATCGACGGGGTCGCCCACTCCGAGGTGATCACCGTGTCGTAGTCCAGGTGCCACCAGACGTCGTAGCCGAACCACTGGTCGCCGCGGTCGCGCTCCCACGCGCCGATCACGTCGAACGTCTGGTGGTCCAGCAGCGCGACCCCGCCCGGGCCGTCGTTGCCGCCTGCCCCGCCGAGCGCGGACATGAAGATGCCGCCCGGCCCGCAATGGATGGTGTGGGGCCGGGAGTAGCCGGCCTTGCTGGCCAGCTCCTCGGCCTCGATGGTGCGGACCACCTTCGGGTTGCGCGGGTCGGGCTTGGTGTCCAGCACGTAGGTCCGCGACGAGCGGATCCCGGGGACGATCAGGTAGCGCCGCTCCAGCGGGGCGCCGTGGTCGCCGTGCCCCTGGTGGCACAGCGCGCTGGAGCAGGCGTTCCAGCCGAAGTGGTGCAGCTCGTTGCCGGCGGTCGGCAGCTCGCTCCAGCCCACCACCCCGCCGTAGTCCGACGAGGACGGGTCGCAGTCGATCACCGCCAGGGCATCCTTCACCTGGCCAGCCGGGTCGTACGCGGCCACGTAGGCCAGCCGCTCAGGCGGCGCGGCAATCGCATCGGCCGGGGTGCGGTAGAACGTGGGGTCCAGCATCTGGGACATCAGCCTTCTCCTGTGATCCGGAACCGTGTCGCTTCCATTCCGTTCGCGAAACCGCCTACGCGCTGGACGGCTGCGGCATCAGGCCCAACTGCGTGAGCAGCGAGACCTGGTCGTAGTAGAGGTCCCCGCCGACGACCCGCCCGCTCGAGTCGAAGTGCCACATCTCGCAGAGCGGGAGCGCGAACTCCCTGCCGGTGGCGGGGAGCGGCCCGAGCGGCCCGTCCTGCGTGCCGGCGGCGGTGAAGGTGCACACCACCGTCTGGCCAGCGTCGATGTAGCGGGGGCCGGTGATCTGGATATCGGAGGAGGCCCCGACCCACCCTGCCAGGAAGTCGTCCTTGAACTCCTGAGGCGTCCTGAACGTCCGGCCCCTCGGGTGATCGGTCCACGCGATGCTGTCGGCGTATTGCTTGGTCATGGCCTCGAAGTCCCTCTGGTTGAAGGCCTCGTGACCGGCGCGGTAGGTCTCGACGTTGCTGGATGCCATGGCTCCTCCTGCTTCCTCGTCGCACGTTCGTTGCCTCCGGGACCAGGGGCCGTTCCTGTTCGACGACCCTCACCTGCTCTGGAGGCCTGGAGGGAGCGTGCGTCGGAAGCGGTGCCGGGCACATCCGGAAGCGGCCCGGAGTTAGCGGCTGGGCACCCGGAGTTAGCGGCGCAGATGGGTCAGTCCGAGCCCTCGCGCGCGAGCACGGCCGAGGCCAGGGCCACGAGGCCGGCCCGGGTCCCGGCCCGGGTCCTGCGCTGCAGGCTCGCCACGTGCGTCTCGACCGTGCGGTGGGAGAGGAACAGCCGAGCCCCGATCTCCCGGTTCGACAGGCCATCCGCCACCAGGCGCAGCACGTCCATCTCCCGGCTGGTCACGCCCAGCGACCGGAGATCGGTCGGGACCTCGGACCCGCCGCGGCCCTTCCGGGGCACCGGCGCGCCGGCCTTGCGGAGCAGGGCCTTGCAGGCCGCCACGACCCGATCGTGCCCGGCCGACTCGAGGACGGGCAGGGCCTGACGGAGCCATTCGACCGGGTCGCCCCACCGGTCGGCGATGGCCGCCTCCGCCACCAGCCGGGCGTGCAGGCATCGCAGCCAGTGCGCCCGGCTCAGCCGCTCCGCGCCCCGCTGAGCAGCGGCCTCCCCGTCCCGGGCACGACCGGCGCGGCCGAGCGCGATGGCCTCGCTCTGGTCGAGGGAGGCTTCGTTCCAATAGGCCAGCGGCGCCCCGATGCCGCCCAACTCGACCCGGGCCTCCTCACCGCCCCGGCCCTCCAGTTCCGTCAGGACCGTCCGCGTTCCCAGGAAGTACCAATTGGTCACCCCCTGGGTTCGGCGAAGGAGCCCGGCGGCCCGCTCGAATGCGTCGACGGCCCGACCACGGTCCTCGCGGAGCAGGGCGAGCGTCCCTCGCGAGCCCCACGCGGCACCGTGGATGTTGGGGTCGTCGGTCGCGTCCTCCGCCTCTCGGAGTGCGGCCTCCATCTCTTGGGTCTCGTCCCGCACTGCGTGGATCAGGCCGGTCACGATCAACGCGTGGGGGCGCAGCCCCAGCCCGAAGCGGCGGCAGAGCTCCACGCACCGTTCGTTGGCCGCGGCGAGGTCGTCCCACCGCATCGCCAGCAGGTGCGGCCAGCACTGGTTCTGGAGGCTGAGGGCCAGCGCCAGGACCGCCCCCTCGCGCTCGGCCAGCTCTTCCGCTCGAACCAGATCGGCGATGTCTCCCGAGGACGTCATCTCGGCCGTGCCCAGCTCGAGCAGGGCCCGGATCTTCCACAGCCGCAGGTCGGCCCGCTGGGCGATCTCCAGTTCCCGCCTGAAGACCTCGACGCCCCGCTGGTAGTCCCGCACCGATGCCCGACGTCCGAGCACGTCCAGGCACTCGCAGGCCACCTCCCAGAGCGAGAGCCGTTCGGCGATGGCGAGGGCGCTCCAGGCGAGCTCGATGCCCGCCTCGTAGGCGCCGCGCCACACCTCGACCTGTGCCCGGAACGACCATACCGTGGCGAGCAGGCCATCGTCGTCGGCGGTCCGCGCCAGCCGGGCGGCCTCGTCGAGTTCGTCCAACGCCCGGTCCCACGCTCCCGCCCCCGCCAGCGCCCGGCCCAGCGAGAGCCGCGCCTTCCCTGCGCGCCCGGGCGGCGCATCCGAATGCGCGAGCGAGGCAACGAGCCGCTCCCCCGCCTCGACGGCGCGGTCGGGCTTCCCCGCCAGCGAGAGCACCTCCACCAGGGCCTCGTCCACCTCCACGGTCAGGTCCCGGTCGTCGCCGGCGAGGGACCGGGCGCGGTCCAGGGCCGACTCGGCGCTGGCCAGGGCGGTGCGGGCCAGGGACCTGCGGGCGGACTCCAGCAGCAGGCGCGCCGCTGCCTTGCGGTCCCCGGCGAGCTCCCGGAGGTCCGCCGCCCGCTCGCACCACGGCCCTGGCAGGCCCCGGTGGGCGCGCTGGGTCGCCTGGGCGGCACGGGCCGCCAGCTCCGCCCGCTCGGGAGGGAGGAGGTCGTCGAGCACGGCGTCTCGGGTGAGCGCGTGACGGAAGCGGAAAGCGGGGCCCCCGGCGCCGTCCTCGGGGGAAACGATCTGGGCGTTCACCGCCGATCGCAAGGCGGACAGGACGGTTCCCCGGTCCAAGCCCGCCGCGTCGGGGATCAGGGACCAGTCGAAGCGCCTCCCCAACACCGCGGCCGCCCCCAACACCAGCCGGTCCCGCTCGCCGAGGCTCCGCAGGCGCTCGCGCATCATCCCCTGGAACGTCTCAGGGACCCTGGGCGCGCGATCGGTCCGCAGCTCCCAGACGCCGCGCGCCCGTACGAGCGCGCCGCTTGCCACGCAGGAGGCCAGGACCTCCTCGACCAGGAACGGCACCCCCTCGGCCCGGGACGCCAGAAGATGACCCAACCCGTCCGGGAGGCTTGGCGCGTCGAGTGCCGCCCTGGCCATGGCTTCCACTTCGGTGTCCGAGAGGCGCTCGAGAGCCAGGACCGGAGCATTGCGTCGCGTGACCAGTCGGGCGGGCAACGGCGGCGCGGGAAGCGGCTCGTCGGAGCGCATGGTGGCCAAACACAGGAGGCGCTCCGCGGCGACGTTGTCGGCCAGGTACTCGACCAGGGCCAGCGTCTCCGCGTCGGCCCAGTGAAGGTCCTCCAGCGTCACCAGGGCACCGACAGCTCCGGCCAGCACGCGCAGCAGGCGCAGCGCCGCCTCGTGGAGCAGCAGGCCCTGGTCCGCGACCACCGGGCCCTGGTTGGACCACTCCGGGATGAGGACGCCGAGCACGGATCGGTACGCCGCCAGCTCAGGCGCCTCGGGAGGCCCGGCCGCGCGCGTCGCGCCGAGCAGGGCCTCGGCGAACGGGCGGAACGGGACCGAGGAGCTCGACGCCGCTGCCCGGCCGCGAAGGACCTGCATCCCGGCCGACCGCGCCGCCGCCTCGAGCTGGAGGGTCAGCCGCGACTTGCCCACCCCGGCCTCTCCCCGGATCAGGACGAGGCGGCCCCGGCCCGCTCGGGCCTCATCGAGCGCGGCCTGGAGAAGGTCGAGCTCCTCGTGGCGCCCCACGACAACCGGACACAGGATCTGCCGCATGCCGTGAGTATCGTTGCCTTGTTCCCCCACGGCCACTGGTCAGCGAGGGCAGGCACCTTGGCTGTCGTCAGTCGGAGTCCCAGAGCATGGCGGCCAGCTCCTTGCACTTCGGGCACACCGGGAACCGCTGGGGATCACGCACCGGGGAGAATCGGAAACCACAAAGTGCCGTAATGGTGCCGCCTTGGATGGCCGCGCGGGTGATCTCTTCCTTGCGGGCGTAGTGGGCGTAGCCGTCGCCTTCGTGGGTGTCGGTGTCGGCCAGGTCGGGGCGGGTCTCCGTCGTGGCCATGTGCGGCTCCTCGATGCTTCGTCGTGGTGCGGGCGGTTGACCGTCTTCATTGTGGGCGAACGCCCCGGCGGCCGCCACGAGCGGAGGCGAACCACACAGGCGTCGCAGCCCAGGACGCGCGTGATGAACCAGCGCATTTACGGTTATTGCAGCATTGTACTGCGCAGAAGGTGATGAGTAGTCTGATCCGCCTCATGCTGGACGGTCGTGTCGCCTGGTCAGCGGCAACCTTGTTGCGCGCCCTGTCCCACCCCCACGGGGACAGGGCCGACGACGTGGCCGAGGCGATCGCGGTCCGCGAGGGGCGGGCGCTGCTCGAGCGCTTCTTGGACCGGTACGGGCAACGGCTTCGCCTGCGCGGCCATGGGCTCGCCGAGACCCTGGAGACCGCCACCAGCGCGCTGACGTTGCGGGCGGCCTGGGATCCCTGGGCCGGGGCGGTGGCTCGCTCGCTGCGGGGCGACGATCCCGCGCCGGAGCGGACCGCGGTGGTGGCGGCACTGCACCTGACGGCCAGTGGCAGCTCGATCTCGTCGTGGAGCTGCTTCCTGTACGAGCCGGTGCGGCTGCGTTTCGGCCGCTGCCTGTTCCCCACCGCCGAGTTGGTCGTGGTCAGCGTGGACGGCTCGGGCGTGCGGGTGGCCACTCGCGGCCCGGGTGGCGAGCACCAGGCGACGCTGACCGCCGAGGCGACCTGGCAGGCTGGAGGCGCCGAGCTGCTGCCGGTGATTGGCGAGCGGGAGCGGCTGACGCTGCTGGCCGAGGCAGAGCCGGTAATCGGCTACCCGCCGGCTGGCGACGGTGTGATGCCTGGCGGCTTGGGGCCGGAGACGGTGTCGTCGTTGGAGGGTGCGCTGGCGCTGCTTGGTCGCGCGGCTCCGGCGTACCTGCGCTGGGTCGAGTGGGCGCTGCGCGATGTCGTGGTGGTGCGCGTCGAGCCCGCGTTCCCGCGGAGCGGCGTGTCGGTCGAGTGGCCGGGGGTCCTCCGCCTGTCCGCGCCGCGAGAGCCCGCGGCGTTCGCCGAGGCGCTGGTCCACGGGGCGACCCACCAGTACCTGCATCTGGCTGGGCGGGTGGGCCCGGTCGACGACGGCTCGGACGAGCGCGGCTACTGGTCGCCGCTCAGCGGAGCGCAGCGCCCGCTGGGGCGGCTGCTGGCGGCCTATCACGCATCCGGCAACGTGGCGCTGCTGTACCGGGCTTGCATCGAGGCGGGCGTCGACGACCGCGGCCACGCCGCCGGTCGGCTGGCGGCGCTGCTTCCGGCGCTGCGGAGCACCGAGACCCATCTGTGGGGGAACCGTGCGCTGACGCCCGCCGGCCGGGCGCTGCTCGATCCCCTGATGGAGCGGCTCGCCACCTTGGAGGGGTGACCCGCCAGAGGGGTGCCCTCGCCGCAGAAGCTGGCCATCTGGTCGACCGGCTGGCCGACGACCTCGACCGCCGCGGACCGCGGGAGGTTCCCGCGGGTTCAGCGGGTGGAGGCGGTCCAGGTGAGGAGGGCCTCGGCTGGCAGGGCGTTGACGATCCGCTCGGCGGTGGCGCCGCACAGGAAGGCGCGCTCGCAGCCACTGATCTGCCAGTCGAGCTGGCCGGGTGCGTGCGCGTCGGTGTCGATGGCGATCAGGCAGCCGACCTCGATCGCCAGGCGCAGCAGGCGCTTGGGCGGGTCCTGTCGCTCGGGCCGCGAGTTGACCTCGACGGCGGTGCCGGTCTCCGCGCAGGCGGCGAACAGCGCCTCGGCATCGAACGAGGACTCGGCCCGCCGGCCCCGGCCGCCGGTGATCAGCCGGCCGGTCGGGTGGCCGAGGATGTCGCTGCGGGGGTTGCGCACGGCCCGGACCATCCGGCGGGTCATGGCGGCCCGGTCCATCGACAGCTTGGAGTGGACGCTGGCGACCACCACGTCGAGGCGTTCCAGGAGCTCGTCCTCCTGGTCGAGCGAGCCGTCCTCCAGGATGTCGACCTCGATGCCCGTCAGGATCCGGAACGGCGCCAGCTCCTCGTTGAGCGCGGCCACCACCTTCAGTTGCTCGCGCAGGCGCTCCGCGGAGAGGCCGCGGGCGACCTTGAGGCGGGGCGAGTGGTCGGTGAGCGCCATGTACTCGTGGCCGAGGTCGCGCGCGGCTTCGGCCATCTCCCGGATGTCGCTGCCGCCGTCCGACCAGTCGGAGTGGCAGTGGCAGTCGCCGCGCAGGGCGGCACGCAGCGCGGCGGCGCCCTCGACGACCGGCGTTCCCTCGATCGATTCGAGGCGGCGCAGGTAGACGGGGACCTCGCCGGCGAGGGCCTCGCGGATCACCCGTTCGGTGACCTCGCCGACGCCGGGAAGAGCCCGCAGGCCGTCGCCGCTGGACAGGCGCCGCAGCTCGGCGAGGTCGAGGCCGTCGACGGTGGCGGCCGCCCGCCGGAAGGCGCGCACCTTGAAGCTCGGCTCGAGCGCCCGCTCGAGCAGGAAGGCGATGCGCCGCAGCGCCACGGCCGGCTCCACGGCGGCCTGTTCGTCACGCACCACGACATCATCGTGGAGCAGGCGGCCGGCGACCACCCGCCGGGCCGAACGGCGACCACCCGCGGGGGCTCCAGCGGGCCCTCGCACCAAGCGCTTCATAACGATCCAGCCCACGGTCCAGGGCCACCGTGACCTCGCACTCAGCCGATTCGGCGCGCTTGCCCAGGGTGACAAAAGCCTGCAATCGGGGCGGCGCACCAAGAGATCTCGCCTTCAGATCGACGTTCGCGCAACCGAGAGCACGCTTGATCGTCGCGCTCGCCACGCAGTGGGCGTAGCGGCGGGAGGGGGATTCCGCCAGGGCGGCCCGCGACGAGGCAGACCGTTGTGTCTCGCGGGAACGGAGGATCGGGAAGATGGAGCCTCTGAGAAAGCGCCTTGGACTCGCAAGCCGGCGCGTGCTGATCGTCACCGTGCTCGCCGTCGGGTTGGTCGCGGTCGGCAGCGTGGCCGCGACGGCTCGGGTGAAGGGCAGTGCTGACCGGATGCTCAAAGGAATGCACGTCGACGGGGTGAACGTCGGCGGCATGACCCGGCAACAGGCACTGGAGGCGGTCCAGCGGCACGTCGCGCCCAAGCTCCAGAGCCAGATCACGGTCGTGGCGAACAACCGGCGCTTCACCGTCACCCCATCACAGCTCGGCCTCGTAGCCGAGGTCTCGCCAACGGTCGACCGGGCGCTGGCGGGTCGCGGGCTCTCCTGGATGGCCAAGCTCTGGTACCGGGCCACCGGACAGTCGACCAACCGCGACGTGCCGATGCCCTACAGCGAAAACAGCGCCCAGGTGGCGTCGTTCGTCGAGTCGGTGGCCGGCAAGGTCGATCACGGCGCCCAGAACGCCTCGATCGAGCTGACCAACGGCCGGCTGGACGTGCGGCACGCGCGGAACGGCTGGTCGCTGGACCAGGCGGCCGGCACATCGATGGTGGCCTCGGCGCTGGCGGCCGGGCAGCCGGGCAGCGTCGCGATGCCCGCCAGGGTCCAGCGACCGCTCGTCTCCGACCGCGAGGCCGCGGCGACCATCGCGATCAACAAGGGCATCAACCAGCTCACCCTCTACAAGGGCCTCAAGGTCGTGAAGCGCTACCGGGTCGCGACCGCGAAGTCCGGCTTCACCACGCCGAGTGGCACCTGGAAGGTCATCGACAAAATCGTCAACCCGAGCTGGCACAACCCCGCCCCCGGCGGCTGGGGGTCTGGCATGCCGCTGGTGATCCCACCGGGGCCGGGCAACCCGCTCGGCACCAGGGCGCTGCGGCTGAACTCGCCGGGGATCCTGATCCACGGGACGTTCAACGCGGCCTCGATCGGGACCTACGCCTCCCACGGCTGCATCCGGATGCGCATCCCGGACTCCGTGGACCTGTTCCCTCGCGTCCCTGTCGGCACCAAGGTGCTGGTCTTCCGGTCCTGACCATCACTCGAAACGGCCCGTCGCCCGGTGGCGGCGGGCCGTTCGCCTGCCCTGGGGCCTTGCCGGGCCTCAGCCGCCGGGGCGCAGCGGGACGGCGGTCGGCGGCGGTGTGGTCGCCAGGAAGCGGTCCTGCACGGCGATCACGCTGACCTGGCGCTCCCAGCTCCCGTTGATCTGGAAGAAATAGGCGGGCACGAGGTAGCCGAGCGACTGCTTGGAGGCGCCGCCCGGCTGCGCGAGCGTGGTGGCGAACTGCAGGCCGAGCCGCACGCCGGTCACCTGCAGCTCCAGCGGCCTGGCCGGCCCGCAGCCTGCGGCCGGAGGCTGCGGCTGGTCGGTCCTGGCGCACGGCACCGAGCCCGACTCGTCGATGATCGGGCTGGCGACCTGCCGGTTGCGCAGGCGCCGCAGCGCCTCCTGGACGGTGATCAGCGGGTAGTCGTCGCCCTGGCGCGGGCTGTCGAGCCAGCCGGTGGCCGCCAGGACCTCGCCCTTGGCGCCGATCCCGGCCGTCCAGATGAACCCGGCGGTCGGCTGCCCGCCGACCCGGGGAAAGGCCGACACGGACCAGCGGTCGAAGCTCTGGACGAGCTGCAGCTCGGTGCCGGTCATGGGCGCCGCCACGCGACCGAGGAGGTCGCGGGCGATGCGCTCAGCGCCGGCGCGGTCGGGCAGCGCCGGCGGGCGCGGCGGTTGCAGCCGCGTGGGCGGCGTCGGCGGCGCAGCCTGGTTCGCCGCCGGCGCGGGGCTGGGCAGGGCCGGGCAGCCGTCCACCCTGGGGGCGATGCCGCCCACGGGGCCGATGCCGCCCACGGGGGCGCCGCAGACGAACCTGCCCGCGCTGAAGGTCCAGGGCCCGCCGGCCACCTGGTTGACGAACAGCCGCCGCGCGCCGTCGACCACCGTCCAGGTCCGCCCACTCCTGGCCGGCTGGCCGGACAGCCCGAGCTTGCCGGCGAGCGCGGCCACCCGTGCCCTGGTGACCTGGTCGGGGAGGGTCCATGCCCTGGCGGATCGTGGCAGGTCCGGAAGTGTGCCACGCACCTGGTACTGGACCCTCCCCGACGGGGAAATCCCGGACTCCGCGTTGCCGTCGACCGACCTCGACCGCCCCGGCGCCGCCTGCGCGGAGGTCGCGGCCTGGTCACCGGAGCCCGAGACGTCGAGCGCCGGCAGCGTCGCCGGGGTCCGCTGGCTGCTCCTGCTGGCGACCAGGACCCCGCCGACGCCGAGCGCCACCGCGACCAGGACCCCCACGGCGACCGCAATGATCCGCTTTCCCATGGAGCATCACCTTGGCTCGTCGATCCGGCTGTTCGGTCTGATGGGGTTCGACGCTACGGCGGCGCGGATGGTTCCCATATGGAGCGATCCTCACGCGACCCGGTGGGCACCGCCGGACGCCAGCACCGGGATGATCTCGGGCCGCCGGAAGCCGGCGACCTCGAAGGCGGCCAGCACCGCGGTGGTCACGCGGTCGACCAGCGCCTCCGGGACCACCGCCAGCGCGCTGCCGCCGAAACCCCCGCCGGTCATCCGCGCGCCGAGCGCGCCAATGGAGACCGCGGCGCTCACGGCGGTGTCCAGCTCCGGGCAGGAGATCTCGAAGTCGTCCCGCATCGAGGCGTGTGAAGCGGACAGCACGGGCCCGAGTCGGTCGAGCGCGCCCTTCCGGAGCAACTCGACCGTCTCCAGCACGCGGGCGTTCTCGGTGACGACGTGGCGCGCGCGCCGCAGCCCGGGGTCGCCGAGGGCGGCGGCGGACGCCTCGACCAGCGCGGGGGTGGCATCTCGCAGGGCGGGCAGGCCGAGCACCCGCGCCGCCCTCTCCACCGAAGCCCGCCGCTCCGCGTAGGCGCCCTCGACCAGGCGGTGGGTGGCGCGGGTGTCGATCACCAGCAGGCGCAGCCCGGCCGCCTCGAGCGCCAGCGGCAGCTGCTCGGTGGCCATCGTGCGCGTGTCGAGGAACAGGGCGTGGCCGGCCTGGCCGAGCATCGAGATCATCTGGTCCATGACACCGCATGGCATGCCGACGACCTCGACCTCGGCGCGCCGCGCCAGAGCGGCGAGCTCGACCGGTCCGAGCCTGCCGAGGGCGCCGGACGGCTCCGCGAGCGCCAGCGCCGTGGCGCACTCCAGCGCCGCGCTCGACGACAGCCCCGCGCCAGCCGGGACGTTCCCGTCCACCACCAGGTCCGCGCCGCTGAACGGCGCGGGAGGCTCGGCCCCGGCCCGCGCCGGCCGCTGGGACCCGCCCGTGGCGGATTGGCCCAGCGCCCAGGCGACGCCGGCGGGGTAGGCGGCCCAGCCCTCGACCTTCCCGGGCCCGATCGCCTCCAGACGCAGGTCGGCGGCCTCGGTTTCCTGCAGCGACCAGCAGCGCAGCCGGCCGTCGTCGCGCGGCGCCGCGGCCACCAGCACGCCCCGGTCGATGGCGACCGGCAGCACGAACCCGTCGGAGTAGTCGGTGTGCTCGCCGATCAGGTTGACGCGGCCCGGCGCGAACCAGACGCCCTCCGGGTCGCGCCCGGCGCGGGCACGGAAGGCATCGGCGAGCTGGTCGGTCGAGCGGCGGATGGCGACACCCCTGATCAAGGAACGGAGGGAACGGCGCTTGGACGGCCCCGGCGATGGATCGCCGGCCAGCTTATCGGCTGTGGCGCCGGGGCGGACCAAGCGCCTCGCGTCAGGTAGTTTCCGCCTCCTCCTTGACGGTGCGGCCCTCGGCCTCGACCTCGACGGCCTCCGGCGCGCCGCGGGCACGCAGCACGTCGCGGATGAAGAGATCGTAGACGAGCACGCCGACCACGCCGCCGACGAACGGCCCCACGATCGGCACCCACAGGTAGTTGTGGATGCCAGGTATGGCGACCTTGCCCCACCCG